>Ga0315298_1005048_pt1 | contig 19142 bp, 17 predicted proteins | sample WHS_1_MG_FD_203077 | JGI IMG/M metagenome (GOLD analysis project Ga0315298, IMG submission 203077) | Extremophilic microbial mat communities from Washburn Hot Springs, YNP, Wyoming, USA - WHS_1_MG | ecosystem: Environmental > Aquatic > Thermal springs > Hot (42-90C) | place: USA: Wyoming...
CGTTCGCTGCGCACACTGTGAAGCGCCATGAGAATACGAGACTTGAGAAGTTGCTCAGGTGGAATGCTGGGACGCCCAAACTCCTCATACAATTCATTAAATAACGGCGAAAGCTTCTTAAGTACGGTATCCACTGGCATTTCTGCTAAAAATTACTCAGCTGCCTGATAGTTTCTATGTATAAGTTTATAAAAAGGAACTGATGCAAATTATGATTAGGGCGAGGGTTTGTTTGAAGGCTATAGCAATTGAGGATATAAATTGACGTGAAGATATGGTTTTGTTGTAATTTTGATGAGGTTTAGAACTTAGAGAATTTTGTTATTGGTTTTCGGTAAAAGTGTTGTTTGAGTTAGTATAAAAGAATTTTGATATGGAAAAAGTTAAAGTAGAATTGGGCGCCAGGAGCTATGATATATTGATTGGATCTGGTGTTTTGAATGAGCTGGGTGGTCAATGTCGGAAGTTAGGTTTTGCTGGTAAATGCGCAGTGGTTACTGATTATAATGTCGGCAAGTTTTATGCAAATACTGTTATTAGTGGGTTAAAAGATTATGGATTTGATCCGTTATTGATAAAATTGAGGCCTGGAGAAAGGACAAAGTCTTTTGTAACTGCTGAGCATTGTTTCAATACTCTTGCAAAGCACAGGATTGGCAGGGACTCATTTATAGTTGCTTTAGGTGGTGGAGTGGTGGGTGATTTAGCAGGTTTTTTAGCAGCGACATATTTAAGGGGTATATCTTTTATACAGGTACCAACTTCTTTACTGGCTCAAGTAGACAGTTCTGTTGGTGGAAAAGTGGCTGTGAATTTGGAGAGTGGAAAGAATCTAGTTGGAGCGTTTTATCAGCCGAGGTTGGTTATTTGTGATGTAGAAACATTAAAGACTTTGTCCCAAAGGGAATACAATTCTGGGTTGGCTGAAGTTATCAAGTACGGCGTAATTTGGGATGAGAAGTTTTTTAAGCGGTTAGAGTTGAAATCGGAGGAGATCAAAGGGAAGGATTTAAAAGAGTTATCAGGAATAATACGCCGGTGTTGTGAGATAAAAGCAGAGGTGGTATCGAGAGATGAAAAAGAATCGGGGTTACGTGCTATATTAAATTTTGGTCATACTCTTGGTCACGCTGTAGAAGCTGTTTTTGGTTATGGTAAAGTTTTGCATGGGGAAGCTATTTCGATAGGTATGGTATTTGCAGGGTATTTATCCGGGGCAGTATTAGATTTTCCTAAGGAGCATTTACAAAGGTTAATTAGTTTAATAAAAAGGTTTGGGCTTCCAATTGGGTTTGATCGGCTATACAATAAAAAATTAGTTAATGCGTTAATAAAGACTATGGAATTGGATAAAAAGTCTGTTAGCGGTCAATTTAGGTTAGTATTGGTCAGGAGGATTGGTGAAGTTGAGTATGGTTGTAAGTTGGACCGATTGGTTATTGAATCAGAGATTAAGAATTTGTTTAAGGTTTAGCTAGATGTCATCGGTTTCAGAGATAGTGGTAAGAGAATTTTTTGAGTTGCATGGCTTTTTTGTTCGGCAGCTCAGGAAGCATGTTGGTGCTATTCATCGTGATGAGGACGAGATAGATTTACTAGTAATGAGGCCTGGGGCAGAAGGTGCTGGTGGTTCTATATCATTTTTACTTACGGCTGAGAATATTGTGTTGGTTACTCAGGCGATAGTTGCCATAAAGGGCTGGCATACGGACATATTTAATCCGTCGGTCTTACGTTTGAGGTCCGAACAGATTTTTCGATTTGCTTCGGACAGGGCTGTAAGATCTGCTATAAAGATGCTTGGCCGGGATGGGCAGACAAGACGGATACTAGTTTTGCCATCGTTACCGACGAGTAAAGAGGCTCGGGATCGAAGTATAATGTTATTAAAGCAAGGCGGGGTTGACAATGTGTTATTGTTTGGGACGGTATTAGAAGATTTAATATTTAACGTTGAAGTTAATAAAAACTATCAACGATCGGATTTGTTACAAATGATAAGGCTTTTGAAGATTTACGGGTTATTGAGGGATTCTCAATTAGATTTATTTTCTATTGTCCGGCCAAAGCGAAAGAGAAAAAAAGAGACAAGTTTAGGTCTCAGGGAAGATAGTAAGGATTCTGATTGGTTGGCAGATGATGGGGGATCGGCTGATATTCACGAATAGTTACAGTATGAAGTTATGATGCTGGTAATAGATAATTACGATTCATTTACATATAATCTAGTCCAATATCTTGGAGAAATGGACGTACCGATGGTGGTACGCAGGAATGATAAGATTTCAATTGAAGAAATCAGGGAACTACGACCTGAGCGGATACTAATTTCGCCGGGGCCAAAGTCTCCGGCTGACGCTGGGCTTTCGAATCAAATAATAAGAGAATTTGGTGTATCGACACCGATACTTGGTGTTTGTTTAGGTCATCAATGTATAGGATATACGTTTGGGGCTGAGATAGTAGTAAACTGGAGGATGATGCATGGCAAGACCAGTCTAATTTTTCATGATGGAAAAGATCTTTTTTTAGGGATTCCGAATCCGTTTGAAGCCATCCGGTATCATTCATTGGTAATTAATCGGGACAGCGTGCCATCTTGTCTTAAAATTACGGCTGAAACGGCCGAGGGCGAGATTATGGGCATAAGGCATAAGGATTTTCCAATTTGGGGTGTACAATTTCATCCTGAGAGTATTTTAACCCGGCACGGCAAGGAGTTATTAGCAAATTTTCTTAAACTCAGGTCTTAAAGAATACAATTGTAAAACAGTTTATCTTGTTTTAGATTAAGCTGTTGGAGTGAAACTTAACGGTAAAACGGTGATTTATCCTGGAAGCTTTGATCCGGTAACGAAAGGGCATTTAGATGTTATTCGGAGGGCGGCTAGATTGTTTGATAAAGTTGTAGTTGCGGTTGCTATCAACGATGCAAAGGTGCCTTTATTTTCATTAGAAGAGCGGAAGACTATGTTACGGGAATGTACTACTGACCTTGCAAACGTAGAGATAGATTCGTTTGATGGTTTACTAGCTGAATATGTTAAGGAAAAGAGCGGAGACGCTGTGATACGTGGATTAAGGGCTGTATCAGATTTCGAATTTGAGTTTCAGTTAGCATTAATTAATCGGCGCATGAATGAAAACTTTGAGACGATATTTATGATGCCAAAAGAGGAATTTACTTTTTTAAGTTCAAGCATAGTTAAGACGATAGCACGGCTGGGCGGTAATGTAAGCGAATTTGTCCCTCCGAATGTAGAGTCCTTTTTGAAGGCGAAGTTTCAGTGTAAGTAATGTAGAACAGTTGGAGTAAAAATGTCTATCATTTGTAATATTAAGCAGTTAGAGTCGCAATCCCTGAGTTTTAAGGGTTTAATCACGGCAAAGGAATTAGATTTGGAAAATATAGACATTTGCGTGCATTTAAATACGCCGGTGGAACATAATTTTATAGCGAAAAAAGCTTCAAATACCATACGCCTGTTAGGACGGTTAAGGTTTGAACTGGATTGTGAATGCGTGCATTGTCTTAAGCCCTTTAAAATTGTTATGGACTGGGCGGACTGGGAATGTATAGTACCATTGCAAGGCGAGATGTTATCGCCTATAATAAATGATTGCGTCGACTTGACGCCATATGTAAGAGAGGATATTTTGCTAGCGTTTCCACAACATCCGTTGTGTGAACCGGGATGCAATAAATTGCCGTTTGAAGAAGGCAAAGATCCAAGGGCCGATCTTGAAAAGAAGGCGCTGGATTCAGTATGGGATCAGTTAGATAAATTAAATTTGTAAATAGTTTATGGGAGTACCAAAGAGAAAACCTTCGCATAGCCGCCAACGCATGCGGCGTGCATATAATAGTGTTTTAAAATTGCCTAAGCTCAGCACTTGTCCACAATGTGCGGAACCGTATATGCCGCACAGGGTTTGCCCGTCATGTGGTTTTTATAAGGGGCGGCAGGTTATAACAATAAAAGCCGGGACTTAATATAGTCTCGGTTAGGTTTCTTATTATTTTTACAGCAATATGCAATTGGCTGTCGATGTAATGGGTGGTGATCATGGTTGTGGGGTTTTGATTAAGGGGGCTTTGTTAGCTTTAGAGTCTAATTCTTCCATTAGGAAGATTTATCTTGTAGGCAATGAAGATGAGATTAGAAAAAATCTGGCCAGGGTTGGATCGCTTGCGGGCAGGCTTGAGATAGTTCATGCATCTGAAATGCTTACAATGGATGAAAAGCCTATAGAAGCTCTCAGGCGGAAAAAGGATTGCTCTATTCTCAAGGCGGTTGAATTGGTGAAGGAATCAAAGGCCGATGCGTTAATATCACCAGGCAACACCGGCGGAGTAATGGCGGCGTCGACAATCAAGTTGCGGCCTTTAGAAGGGATTGAGCGGCCTGCGATAGCCACTGTTATACCTACGCGTTACAACAGGTTTGTATTATTGGATTCTGGGGCTAATGTAGAATGCAAGCCTATTTATTTGCTTCAGTTCGCTATAATGGGTGCAATATATTCAAGGGAGGTTTTGGGGTGTAAAAATCCAAAGATTGGCCTATTGAGTATAGGAACTGAAGAGGTTAAAGGAAATGATCTCACATTGGAAGCATTCAGGCTTTTAAAGGCCTCGAAGTTGAATTTTCATGGTAATGTTGAAGGCCATGATCTTTTCAAGGGAAAGGTTGATGTGGTTGTTTGTGATGGGTTTGTTGGGAATATAGTTCTTAAGACTTGTGAGAGCTTAGCCATGGAGCTTTTTGACTGGTTAAAGAGCGAGCTGACCTCGAATCCACTGCGTAAAGCCGGCGCATTACTTTGTTATGGTGCATTTAGAACAATTAAAAAACAAGTGGACCCAGACCAGCAAGGGGCAGCACCATTACTTGGTTTGAATGGGACTGTGATGATAACTCATGGCTCAGCAAGGGAAAGGGCAATAATGAACGCAATCCTTATAACCTGTGAGGCTGCCAGGCATAAAATAAACGACCACATAATAAATGAGATTGCCGCTGTTAAAAATATTTTATCTAAGCCTTCAATAGAATTTGCAACACGATGAATGTTTTACCTGTTGACTCGTTGGACGGTAAAAACGGATTTAGATCTTGTTCAATTATAGGTGTTGGTTCATATGTTCCCCAGAAAATATTGACCAACAACGATTTGGAAGCAATGGTCGAAACGTCTGATCAATGGATAATTGAGCGCACAGGAATCAAAGAACGTAGATTAGCCGCAGAGAATGAATTTACATCGGATTTAGGAGCTAAGGCGAGTATTAAGGCTCTGAATAAAGCAGGGATTGATCCTAAGGAAATTGATCTTATAATTGTTGCAACAATTACGCCTGACATGCCATTTCCTTCTACGGCATGCTGGATTCAACAAAAAATTGGTGCATTCAATGCTGCTGCGTTTGATCTCGAAGCCGCTTGTTCCGGCTTCATTTATGCCTTAGAAATAGGCAGGCAGTTTATCACTACTGGCGCTTTAAATACAGTGCTCGTTGTAGGTGCTGAAAAGTTGTCATCTATTGTTGATTGGGAAGATCGGAATACTTGTGTGCTCTTTGGCGACGGAGCGGGAGCTGCTGTATTGCAACATAGGGATGGGGCGAGGGGCTTGATATCTGCTTGTTTAGGAGCTGACGGCCGCAAAGCTGAATTACTATATCAGCCAGGCGGTGGTAGCAGACACCCAGCTTCAACAGAAACAATTAGTGCCAGGCTGCATTACCTTAAGATGAATGGTAAAGAGACATTCAAGTGCGCTATCAATGCAATGTGTAATGCAGCCGAGACTGTACTAAACAAAAGTAAAGTAGATATTTCCCAGGTTAAACTTGTAATTCCGCACCAGGCTAATATGCGGATTTTGGATGCAATCGGAAAAAGACTCGGGATTTCTTCGGATAAACTTTTTATTAATTTACATAAATACGGGAATACATCTGCAGCTTCGATAGCAATAGCGCTAGATGAGGCATCTGAGTCAGGTTTGATTAACAAAGGCGATTTAATATTATTAGTTGGGTTTGGTGCTGGTTTTACCTGGGGGGCCGCGTTATTAGAATGGTAAAAATCTACGAAAAAATTTTGATTTTGAAAGTTAATATGGTAATATATTTCTGATATGAGCTCAGGCAAATTAGACAAATCGGGATCATTTGACGTATCGAAAGGTTCAGAAGCTGATGCTATTCATATTGTACCAGCGGGCCTGCTAAATATCCAAAAGCATGGAATAGAATTCAAAAGCACAACTCCTTTTGCACTTTGGAAGGAAATGACAGTTTGTTTGGAATGTTCCAGATGGCAAAAAAGAACTAAATTCACCGGAGTTGTTGTTTCATGTTCCGGGAGCAGGAAATCTGGTTACATAGTTTCCATGTTATTTACAGGGTTAAACAGGCAATGCAGAGAAAGACTAAATTCTCTTGCAGAAAACGGGTCTTTTATTTAGAAAGCTAACATGGAATTGTTTCATAGGATACTGGAAACTGCTGTAAACGGCGGGGCCTCTGATGTTCATATAAAGATTGGAGCACCTGTTGTCTTTAGAATTAACAGACAACTCGTGGCAATCGAGTGTCCGTTACCGACCAAAGAATGGATGGATAAAGTTCTGGAAAGTATCGTCCCACCGTATGCAAAGAAAAGATTAGACGAGGAACATGAGGCTGACTTCTCATATTTCGCGCTAAACATAGGCAGGTTTAGGACTAATGTTTTCCAGCAAAGGGGGCAGTTTTGTTTAGCGATGCGGTATGTTAAAACAAAAATACCATCTTTTGAAGAGCTTGGCCTTTTAGAAATAATAAAGAAGATAGCAACTTCACCTCGTGGGATTGTTCTTGTTTCTGGTAGTACCGGCTGCGGAAAATCTACTACATTGGCCGCCATGATCGAATATATTAATGCTACCAGTAAAAAGCATATTATTACCCTTGAGGATCCTATTGAATATGTTTTTGAAGATAATCAATCAATCATTGAACAGCGTGAGGTTGGATTAGACACGTTATCATTTGAACACGGATTAATCCACATTTTGAGGCAGGACCCGGACATTATAATGATTGGTGAAATGCGCGACAGCAAGAGCTTTATGGCTGCAATGGCGGCAGCTGATACCGGGCATCTTGTACTTTCTACTTTGCATACCACAAATGCTTCACAGGCAATTGGAAGAATTCTTGATTTCTTTCCTGCAGATGAAAGAGATCAAATCAGACGACAACTTGCTGCAACTTTGCAAGCAGTAATTTGTCAACGATTGGTTAACACTCTTTCAGGTGGCTTGACCGCTGCCTTTGAAATAATGATTAATACTCCAACCGTCCGTAAATTAATCGAAGAAAATCGCCTGGAAAAACTTCCCGCTGCAATAGAAACTGGTATCGAAGATGGAATGATTAATTTTAATCAATCTCTATTTTATCTTGTTAAGAACAAAATCATTTCTGAGAAAGAAGCTCTTGCTAAAGCCACCAATCCACAAACGTTGGAAATGAACTTCAAGGGTATTTTCCTCGACGAAGGCCGCAGAATTCTGGCTACTTAAAAGTTTTACATGAATTATCCTCAGTTTTAGCGGCGGCTTTTATTTTCAATAACACTTATCCTCTTAATCAAAGTTACTTGGTGATCAAAGAACTTAAACCGTAAACATTGTTTGGTAGTAGTTTCAATTGGTAATAATTTGAAGCCAATAATGGGCAGATTTAGCAAAATCTAAAAAGTTCAAAACCGTTCAGAAATCCATAGAGTTCTTTTCTAACCGTCTCAAATCTAGATTTGCATTTGTATAAAATAATTAGGTTTTCAAGCTGAGTCCAAAGTGATACATAATTACTACCCAGGCAGTGTCGTGGTCGCGACTTAATTTCAGTTTAACCTTAACTATTAACTAATGGAATACGCTCCCCAATCTGTTCAATTTCAGACAGATTTGCATTTCTTGATGGTTTTTTATTGATTGTCTGTATTTCCCAACTCACAACTCAACGCTTAACATCCAAATCTCAAAAACGGCGTCTGGATCATTAGCATGTTTAATGAGGGATGCAACCGACGCCAGCTATTGATGATATCAAAACAATATGGCTTGCCATTCGGCCATAGTGTTTCGTGGATTTGAATTTTTGAAGCTGTAACAATATCTGAGTATTTTTTTCAGAACTTAATCCGATCTCACGACCGTCCTGGTATGCCTAGCCTTTGCTAGCCGAAACCAATTTTGCTTGACCCGGAGTCCGGACAGCTACGCAGAACAGCAAGACTGGCTATATGATGGGACGCAAAGCTGTGAGTAATGGTTTCGATGACGGATGCGCCTGAGCGGTCTAAGTACTGCTGCTAATGCAGTCGCCTGAGTATTCTGACCAACGTATAATTGCAACTCCAGGTTTATCAGGATTTGTAACTAAACTTTGAAAAATACATGTGACAATGATCAACTTTCTATGTTTCACTTTTTTTGACCTTATATTTTGAGTTAGCCCTGTAGCTTGAAAAGCTTGTTAATTTCTGATTAGTAAATTGGGGAACCCGGGTTAAAGGAAAACAGGTTTTTAAAAAAGATGAATGACGGTAAAATTAAGTAAGTTATCTCAAAACCAGGAATACTGGCTTGACCTTTTTAATTCAGCGGATTACTATTTTGATCAAGTTGTGATAGTAATCACACTTATATTTGATTTCTTGAAATTCAATGCTGATTTGATTGCAGCCGGAGAGGTGGCTGAGCGGTCGAAAGCGGCGGTTTGCTAAACCGTTGTACTGGGAAACTGGTACCGGGGGTTCGAATCCCCCCCTCTCCGCCAACGGTTATCTAATAATCACGGAGGCTTTGCCCACTGGGACTGAAAAAATTTCGTATTTATTGGTAAAAGGATAAAATAGTTTTGTACCATTGATAATCTCTGCATTCGATGGAGTCAGAAGCATCAGAAAAATTGGCCGTGGTAAATTAATTTTACAGAAAAATTGTTGCACAACTGCAGAACTTGTTACTTTCATTTTCATTCCTCAATAAAAAATGTCGCCTAACTCGTACTTATATGACCTCGCCGAAGGCCAGGCAAGGAAGCCGAAGGTTTCCGCAGAGTGCCCAAACCCAATAATCATTATCATTATATAACCATATTATAACCTGAAAAGATAACCATTTCTTTTCAGCCAGTCTTTATATTTTTCATAATCGGGGATTAACATTTTCACTTTACTCCAGAAGAATTTTGTATGATTCCTTTCTTCAAGATGGACAAGTTCATGGACAACAACATAGTCGATAACCGGCAGAGGTGCCATAATTAACCGCCATGAAAAATTCAAATTTTTTTTAGGAGAACAAGAGCCCCACCTTTGATTTGCGTTTGTTATGTTAATTTTATTATATACAAGGTTCCTCTTTTTTGCATACCATTCAACCCTCTCGGAAACCTTCTCATAAGCTCGTTCTTTGTACCAATTAATAAATAAATCTCTCGCAACTGGCAGGTGATCTCTTAAAAGGGAAAAAGAATTATTGTTAAACACCAACGGTGTGTTTTGTTTGTTAACGATACTCAATTTATAATATCTTCCAAGATACATAAAACCTTCCCCATTCACAAACTCCTTTTTACCAAATTTTGGATCTCTTGAAAGAATACTTTCTTTCTTTTTTTCTATCCAATCTTTATGTTTGATAACAACATTCTTTATAGTTTGCTCACTAACTTCAAAAGGTGCTCTAACAACTAAAGTAGCATCGTCAGTTATTTGTAGAGCAATTGTTTTTCTTTTTGTCCTTATTATTCTGTCAATTTTAATTTGCATTTTTTTTACTTCCGTAAATATGATATGCAAGTTCCAATAATTTTTGAGCTAATTCGTTTCTCTTTTCGAAAACATTATATGGTTCAATATCTTCTACAATATTCCCTTTTTTTTGTGGTATTTGTTTTGAATTGTTGCCTAATAGATGGGATACTAAGTAAGATTTTAGTGCTTTCTTTTTTCTATCGCTTTCCCAAAAGTCAACTAATTTAATCTCATTTTTGATAATTTCTATAGCATCCTGTGTTAAGCTAACAAGCAGGTTTATTTCTTTTTCTTCCAGTTTCGCGATAGGAATATCTTTCCCAAATATCATTTGTTTGAGTAAACCAAAGAAAGGCATCTCTGTTTTTGGGTCCAAACCAAAAATTTGTTCAGCTTCTCTTCCACTTTTAATGGCATTCCTAATTTTCTCAAGTTCTTGTGCAAGCAATTCCCAGTTTTCCTTATAATCTTCAAGTACTTTCTTTAATCTATCTGAAAATCTTTCATAAAATTCTGGGTCTTCTTCAAAGTGCCTTTCAATGTGCTCTATTACTGCATATTTTAATTCTTCTGCTCTGGCTTTAGGTGACTTTTTACGCTTTACCATTGAAAGAAAGTCTTCGGAGAGTAATGGCATTGGCGGAATTTTGGGATTCACTCCATTTGATATAAGATATTCTTCGACAATTCCCCTTATTTTATTGCTTGCATCTTTTAAACTTAGTTTGTCATCTCTATATCTGTTCCTTGCACTTTCTTTTATGAAATTTATTATCTTTAAATCTGCTAAATATTTCAGAGCCTCAGGGTCAGGAAGCACCTTATCCATTGATTTATTGAATCTACGAACAAAATTTATAAACTCATTTCTTGTCTCTTCATCTACTAATAAGTCAATACATTCTTCAATATTTTCTCTCCAGTTATCAATTCCATATTTTTTGAAAAACTCATTTAATTGGCTATGAGTGTATTTAAGCTCATCTTTGCTTTTAGCTTTATTAACGACAACCTGGCTTATTTCTTCAATATCTTCGTCAGCGTATATCGCTAGGGAATTTTTGAGATTCTTTAAAATACCAACATAATCAACAACAAAACCACAACTTTTATTTTTATAAACCCTATTAACTCTTGCAATTGCTTGCAGAAGATTATGCTCTTTTATAACATTGTCAAGATACATCACTTGTTCAAGAGGTGCATCAAAACCTGTGATAAGCATTTCATTGACTACAATAAATCCAACATCTCCCGATATACCATTTTCATCAGTCTTGTCGAAATACATTTTAAAGCTTTGGATGTTTTTATGGTGTTCTTGTGGGTCTGTGTATTCTCTTTTATACACATTGGGGTCGTCATTTAGACCTGCTGAAATTACAACTGCAACCTTGATTCTTTTAAGCAATTCAAGGTCTATCTTGTTTGCGTTTTTCCTTTCTAATTCTATTATTTTTTCTTTTAACGCCTCTTCTAAAGCATGTTTATATCTTATTGCCGCAAGTCGTGAAACTGAAACTACTTGTGCTTTAAATTTATTTGGGAAAACATGTGTTACATAATGTTCTACCATGTCTTTTGCTTTATCTTTTATTACTTCTTCGGCTTCAAGATAAGCCCGCCATGTATATTTTCCCATTATTTTTTGTTTTTCTTCAGCATCAATTAAATGGAAAACATCCTCAAACTTGGCATTTGCTGCTTCTTCATTTGATAATTCTGCAGAATGAGTTCTACCTTCATAAACAATCTCAACAGTTACTCCATCTTCAACAGATTGCTTTATCCCGTATTTATCAATATAATCGCCAAATGTTTTTTCTGTCTTTTCTATTGGGGTTCCAGTGAATGCAATTTTAATTGAGTTTGGAAGGGCTTTTCTTAAATTTGCACCAAGAAGTTTATAATGTGTTCTGTGTGCTTCATCTATCATGATAAGTATATTTGGAGATGGATTAAGTAACGGAAATTCTGTCTTGAGTTCTCTTTCCTGAAATTTATGAATCATAGCCATTACTAAATCTGGTGTATCTGTCTTAAGAAGTTCTTTAAGTTTTCCTATACTATAAGCATGATGAATAGTAAAACCAACACTTCTGGAAGTTGCTCCAAGTTGTCTTTCAAGTTGTTCTCTATCTGTTATGAAAACTATTTTAAAGTTACTTAGTTCTGGGTCGTGATAAAATGCCCTGACTGTTTGCATCATCGTTAGAGATTTGCCCGATCCTTGAGTATGCCATACAATACCGCCTTTTTCTTCGGAAGTTTTCCCATCTTTTACCCTTTTTATTATTTTTTTCACAGCTCTAAACTGTTGGTATCTTGGCGCTATCTTTATGATTCCTCCTTTTGGGTCATCAACAAATAAGGTAAAGGTATGGAGTACATCAAGCAGGTTGTTTTTCGATAGTATCCCTTGAATTAGAACTTCCTGACTTGTAACAATTGATTTATCTGGATTTATGTCCGAAAGGCAATATGGATATGGGTCTTTCCATTCGTAGAAATGTTCGTAGTCAGAGGATATTGTTCCGTATTTTGCTACTTGGTTTGAGGTTGCGATCATGAGGAGGTTGTACCAGAATAATTTTTCGTTTCCTTCTTTTGTTTCTCTTCTGTTTGAATATCTCATGAGTTGGGTGATAGCTTCGTTTATGGGGTCAGAGATTGCTGGGGATTTACATTCAACAACAATAAGTGGCAATCCATTTACGAAAAGCACAATATCGGGAATTATGTGTTTTTCTGTGCCGGGTATGTTTAGTTTGAATTGCGATATTGCTATAAATGTGTTGTTATCTGGGTTTTTAAAGTCTATAAATCTGACTGTTGGGCTTTTCTCACCTGTTTTCCTGTTTTCTGACACAGATGTGTTTTCAAGAAGTAAATCGTGAATTTCTCTATTTGCTTCAAGTAAAGAATTTGCTTGTGGTGTTGTTATTCTTTTTATAACTTCACTTATCTGGTCATCTTCAATCCAAGGGTTTATTCTCTTTATTGAATTTCTTAATTCCTGTTCAAGAATTACTTCTCTGAAAATTTCTCTAAATTTTACGCAATCGCCATAAACAGGCTCGCCATTACTGAATGTTAAAATCTCTTTTGTATCTTCAGGGTCATCTTTGTTTTGCCTGTAAATTTTCCATCCTAATCTTTGCAATTGGGCAAGAAAGGGATTTTCTACATAATGTTCTTCATCAAGCTGGTAGTACATTTTCTACACCTTCTTTTATTAAATGATTAACTCGCACTTTACCAGTTAATAAATCTTCCATAAGCCCTTGTTTTAGTCGTTCAAGTTTCTCTTTGTATTTTTGTTCTTTTTCTATGGTTTCGTCTATTTGTGAAAGTATAGAAGCAATGCGTTGTTGCTCAGGGAGAGGGGGAAGAGGGAGGATGATTTTTTTTAACAATTCTCTATTTAAACTTGGAACGCCTGTTGCTTCATTTAATAATTCAAAATTAATTTGATTTAGAGCAAAGAAAATGTATTTTATATTTATTGCTTCTTTTGAATTAAATTTCAAGTAAAAAGCTGTATCTATTACAAAAAACTTCTGACCTTTTTCAACATAGAATTTATTATTGATAGATCCTTTTCTTGGTAATATTAATGTTTCACCAATGTCAAGATATTTTTCTGCCTTGCAATTATTCCAGTTGTTCCATAAACGAGAGAACTACCGTTTTCAATATATTCAGATTCATTGAATCTCTCTCCGTAAATTATCTCTCCAACTTCCCCCAATCTCACCACTTCCCACTCTTCTGGTATCCTGCCAAGTGGTGAATCTTTGAACTTATGAGTTTTTTCATTTCTGATGTTGCCGTTTTCATCTATGCCTTTTGTAAGTAAATCCTGCATCAAGCCCTGTTTTATGCGTTTGTATTTTTCTATAATTTTATCTGTCTTTTCTATGGCATTATCAACTGTTTCAAGAATTTCAGCAATTTTTTGCTGTTCAGACTCTTTTTCTGGCAAACATATAAAAAAATTATCTAAGTCCCTGAATTTTATATATTGAATTGTTGTTCCTATTTTTTCAATACTCAAGTGTCTTGTTAAAAATTTGGATAAATAGTAATAAATATATTTCACATTAACACTTGCAAATTCTATAAGAACATATGTCCTCTGATATGCTTCAAATTTACCATTGTAATAATGTATTGTGCCAACTTCTCCATTCCCAGCTATTAATAAAGCTTCAGTATCAAAAGAATAGTTATCGCTTCTTGTTGGTATGCGTGAACAAGTAAAAAAGTAATATTCTCCCTCAGGATTACCTTCATTTACATCTTTTTTCCCAGTTATTATCTTACAAACATCTCCCAACTTAATCCATTCCCACCCCTCTGACATATCTCCAAACTCTTTAAACTCTTTATCATTATTCATAATTAAGATACCTCTAAACAAAATAAACTGCGTGCATTCCACAGCATACAAAATAATTTGCGTGCATTAAAACCAAAATTACCACACACAAAAATTTTTGCGTGCATTACACCACACACAAAACAATCCCTAAGCATTTATAATATCCAATATCTTAACAAATTCATAAACTGCTGGATTGTTGCCTTTTGAAGGAGTTTTCAAATTTATCAAATCAGAAAACACCAATTTATTAAGAACCTCTATTCCCGACTTTTTTGGAGCTTTTATTAATTCTAAAAACGATTTAGTGTCAATAACAGGCTGTCTAAAAAACGCATCAAGGGCAGGAATAGCATATTGAGATTTAGTCGCCTGTATAAATCTATCCTTCATCTCATTATAAAGATTTAAAAGCTTTTGAGCCTTACTAATATTTATTTTAGCCTGCTGGATGACTGCTGTTAAAAAGAAATCTACCCATCCACTCCAATCATTATTTTTTGTTATCATCAACAATCTATCATAATATTTATCTCTATTTTTTTCTAAATATTCACTTAAATAAAAACTTGGTCTTGAAATTAAGCCTTTCCAATATAAAAATAACGGAATTATAAGACGTCCAACTCTGCCATTACCATCTTCAAAAGGGTGAAGAATTTCAAACTGAGCATGTAATAAACCAAGCTGGACTATTTTATCAGGAAAATCATCAGATTTTAAAAACCTTTCCCAATATTCAAGATGTTCGGGCAAAATAATAGGGGCTGGTGGTATGTATCTTGCATTCTCTATAGAACTTCCAGGAGAGCCAATCCAATTTTGAGTTTTTCTAAACGCACCAATTAACCTGCTTTCTCCTCTCACACCAGTTAAAAGGATTTTATGAAGCCCTTTTATCAAGGAGAGCGATAACGGTCTCCTCTCTACTTCTTCAGCACCAGCGAGTAATGCCTTTTTATAATTTAGCACTTCTTTTCTGTCGTTTCTCTGCGTATCAGAAATCCCTTTTGGGGTTATTCCTGCTTCTTCTTGGAGTACATCTTCAAAGGTTGCTTGCGTTCCTTCAATTCTGCTTGATAATACAGCTTCATTTGTCGTTAATGGGGCAAGTAAAATGTCAGGATTTAGCAATCCTCTTAAAATTCCATCAAAAAGAGCAGTCTCTCTATTTGCTTCTCCTATTTTTTGTATAAATGGTTCTAATTTTAAATCTTTTGGCGGAAATTCTAATGGTATATATGGCTTTGCTTTAATCATTTGTTTATATATCCCAATTTATTCAGAAACCAATCCAATTTATTACCATCAAGATCCCTTTCCGATTTTAACTGCTTCAAAGATATTTTATATTTATCCCATAGATTTTCGAAGATTTTCACCAGTTCCCTTTTTTCATTATTCAAGTATTTCTCAAGATATTGTTTTATGGTGTCAAAAAACTTCTCTAATAGCAATTCTTTTGCTTCTTGTTCTGTTAAAGAGTTTCTCTTTTGTGTTACTTTATTTTCCAAATCTTGTTTTATTGACTTCAATTCTTTGTTTAGTTTCTTCAATTCTTTGTCTTTAACTTCTATTTTTTCAATTAACTCTTCCCATTTTTTAGCTTCTTTAATTGCATATTCTTGTCCACTTGAATGAAGGTCTTTTACAATTTCTTTTAGATAATCTTTTACTTTCTTTGCGGTTTTTTGTTCCTGATCTTCTTCATCCCCATCCTCTACTTCTTCAAGAATTTCATTTAATTCACCTTCAAGTTCTGAAATCTTGCTTTCCAGTTCTTCGATATTTTTTAAATCATCTGCAAAAAATTTTTTCTCTATTCCTTCATCCTCAATAAGCATACTGCTCCATCCAGAAGAAGCAACAGTCTTAAAATCATAAAGCAAATCTTCCCACCAGTTTACAAATATCCCTGCAATTTTAAATTCATCAAAAATTCCAAATGGAATAAGCTTACTTTTAAGATTTGCCATCGCTTTGTTTCTAAATTCCCACAGATTGTTGTGTCCGTGAAATCTTTCTATATCTTTAGCTACCCCGTTCCACCATTCCTGTAGCTTTTGAAAGTGGTGAGTAAATTTATCTTTAATCCCTTCGTGAGAATCGATAATCTCTTTTATGTTGTTCTTGTCATTAATTCCATTGCAAAATTCCAAAGTGTCTTTATCTTTTTCTAAAAAAATGGCATCTGCATTAAATCCCATTTTTTCAAAATGTTTTTGGTAAAAATTTATTCGTTTTTAGGGACGCCACCAGCAATATGATGACTTACATGCTCTATTTCTGGATCAGGGGAATTGTCTACATATCTTCTAATATTCAAATTAAAGTCGTTGTCTTCAATTTCTTGAATATCTACAAGCCTTGAATATTTTGGGATTTCTAACTTTCTATCAAAGGCAGTCAAAATTTTTTCAATATCTTCGGGTCTCAAATAATTTTGATTTCTGCCTTCACCATAATCTCTGTCTGCATTTATAAAAAAGATTTTGTTTTTAAGTTCCTGTTGTTTTCTTTTATTTAGCACTACAATGCAAGCAGGTATGCCTGTATTGTAAAACAATTTTTGAGGTAAGCCAATTATTGCTTCAATTATATCATCTTTAACCATACCTTCTCTTATTACTTTTTCCTGTCCGCCTCTAAACAAAACGCCGTGTGGCATAACACTTGCCATCATTCCATCATCTTTTAAAGAAGCTATCATATGCTGCAAAAACATTAAATCTGCTTTTTTACCTGTTTCAGGAGTGAAGCCATATATGAATCTTTCTGGGAATTTCATATTTGATCTGGAATAATTCTGCGAGAACGGAGGATTTGCCAGCACTCTATCAAATCTTTTTATATAACCATTCTCAAGAAATTTTGGAGTGGTAAGAGTGTCTTCATTTTCTATATGGGCATCTGGAATATTGTGAAGAATCATGTTCATTTTACATATTGACCATGTAATGCCGTTATTTTCCTGTCCATAAAGTCCTAAATTTCTTGGGTTTTGTCCTATTGTCTCAACATATTGTCTTGATTCTATGAGGAATCCTCCTGAGCCAACGGTGGGATCATAAATAGTCATACCTTCTTGTGGTTTTACAACTCTTACCATTAATGTTTTCACATGTGAAGGTGTGTAGAACTCACCCCCTTTTTTACCAGCTGAATCTGCAAATTCTTTTAAAAGATATTCATAAGCAGCACCAAGCAAATCAGGAAATTCAAAATCTTCATTTCTCAATCTGTATTTATTGAAATGATGAATTAAATCAACAAGTTGCTGGTCTTTTAGCCTAGTTTTACCTTTTACCGCATTAAAATCAATATGCTTTAAAACCCCATCAAGTTCTGGGTTTGCTTCTTCCAATGCGGCAAGGGCTTTGTTGAGTTCGTTGCCTACATCTTCTCTTAAGTTCAAAATATTTTTCCAACGAGCCCGTTCAGGAACAAAAAAAGTTTCACCATAAAAATCTGGATCTTCAATTAACTCATTTATTTGCTTTTCAGATAGCCCCTTATTAGCAAATTTATTTCTAATTTCTTCCTGTTTTGCTTCAAATACATCGGAAACACGCTTTAAAAATAGCATGCCAAAAATGTACTCTTTATATTCTGAGGCATCCATTTTGCCCCTTAAAATGTCGGCTGCTTTGAATAAGTGTGTTTCAAGCTGTCGTAATGTAATCTTTCCGTTATTCATTTTTTCACCTTTATTTTGATCTTGGTTGGCTTGGGCATTTCATATAACGGCTAACAGCTCCAACATAAAATAAGTTTGCGAAGCAAAAATTTGTGTGAGTGCCGTAAGGCACGAATCTTTTATGCTTTGTTATATTAAGTAGCCACATCCTAATTCGCCTTATCCATTTGTCTTTCAGGATTTTAATTTTCAAATTTATATTTTTATTATATACACACCTTTTTTATTTAAAAATCAAGAACGGCTATGTTATTTCCTATTGGAGTCCAGAACTTGTTGGGTTAAAAATATCAAATCTTGTAGTATTTTGATATTTTTGTTATATTTCTCCCTCAATCCCGCAGTAAGCGGGGAGGATTCCAACTGCAATACAGGAACCTTTAGATAAACTTAAACAAGTCGCAAAATTGTTACCAAAATTCTGAATTATTACACGTAGACGGCTAATACGCCATGCCAAGGAGGGCGAAGTGAAACTGCACACATAAAGCAAACGAGGATATATGCTTTTGCGACTGTGTGCTGTGAAACGACAAAGCAAGGTGCGAAGTCCGACAAAGTTGGCCAGGTTTTTGCTTTTACTTCTCCCAAAAATATTTTTTCTCAAATTTCTAATTTTGGTTTTATGTCTTTAAGTTTGTATAATTATTTTTACCAAAAGTTCTAACATAGTTTGAAAGACTCCGCCAACGGTTATCTAATAATCACGGAGGCTTTGCCCACTGGGACTGAAAAAATTTCGTATTTATTGGTAAAAGAATAAAATAGTTTTGTACCATTGATAATCTCTGCATTCGATGGAGTCAGAAGCATCAGAAAAATTGGCCGTGGTAAATTAATTTTACAGGAAAAATTGTTGCACAAATAAATTTGTGTACCGAAACTCTTCAATATTTAGGCACAGCATCAAAAGGTTGGAGTAATTCCTTTTGTTTTTTGGTCAGTTCAGAATAAATTATCTGCCCATCTTCCATCACTATGGCTTTTAGTTTCTCCAATTGGATAACCAGTTTTTCAAAACTATAACTCTTTAATAAACCAGCGCGTTTGAGCACATTCATTATTCTCATCCGTATGATTAATGCTAAAAAACATATAAACATTAAACCTTTAAGGGTTGTGTCTTTGCGAATATGCGGCGTTGTAAATTCAAGGTCATTCTTAAGTATATCAAAACCCCTCTCAATGAGTTCTTTCTCTTTATATGAAGCCAGACAAGTATCCCATGTATAATTACCATTGT
>Ga0315298_1005049_pt1 | contig 19140 bp, 18 predicted proteins | sample WHS_1_MG_FD_203077 | JGI IMG/M metagenome (GOLD analysis project Ga0315298, IMG submission 203077) | Extremophilic microbial mat communities from Washburn Hot Springs, YNP, Wyoming, USA - WHS_1_MG | ecosystem: Environmental > Aquatic > Thermal springs > Hot (42-90C) | place: USA: Wyoming...
CGCCTCAAACGCCTTTACCATCTCGTTACGGGCTTTCTTTTGCATGGTAGCTTTCCCTCCTTTCCAAATGGTTTCCCGTCGGGAAGGCTACCATGCTGCCTCCTTACACAATTCCTGGTACACCACCAAATTTTTTAATCGTAATATCCCCCTGACAAAAGCATAATATACCTTGATGGAGGTTTTGCCAAATAGCAATCAGAGAAAGTAGTGTGGTATCCTTCCCAATGGCACGAGGTGCAACAAAGTGGGAAGAGCTCCTGTACTTGGTGTTAGCTTGTCTGGGCGAGTGTGATGCTGGCGCAGGTTCAGGAGCCCCATAGAAATCCAACGGGAAGCTACCACGCTAGCCAAACACCAAAGGCTTACACTATTATGCGAAGCGGGGGCTAGTAATCGCCGCTCTGGTGACCTCACTTAATTGTATATTCCACAAAATCGAACGAATCGAAAGTCGTAGGTTGACCTGCTACATTATTCACATAGGCGTGGATGGTTACCCTCTCAGGGTAGCCTAAATATGCAAGAGGAATGACCAATTCAAAAACCTGTTTTAGAGCTGAACCACGGTATACCTTTTGAAGGCCAAACTGAGGAGCATTATCCACTACGGGAACCAGGTGTACCTCTTCAACCTGGTTGGGTATTGTGAAGGCTTGGAAAACCAGGCGGCTTTTCCCATGCACAACAATATCGAATGTGAACTGCCCAGGAATATTTGAGGGGAAATGTCCATAAGCATCAATCCGCAAATACAGATAATTTTCGCCAGAAAAAGCATACAATGCTGCGAAGTCGTAAGGGCCTGCTTCACGTGGGTCAGTAGCCAGCGGCGAAATCTGCGGCCAATCCGATGAGATACCATCAAGCACGATGGAAAGAGGTGCGTTAGTAATTATCGATGTGGTAGGGGAAGCCGGCACATTACCCTTCGCATTTGGGGGAATAACTTCAGTACAATAGATCGGATTAAGCGAAACACACATGCACTCTGTCGCATATTCCACAGAATCATCAACGCCGTCTCCATCACTATCTGCAGATTTTGGATCAGTATGTCTTTCTGCCTCTAGACCATTCATCAAACCATCTTTGTCATCGTCTTGAAAATAGGGATCAAGGGGCAATGGCTCATCACCATATGCATAGCGTGACCATACATCACTGAGGTCTGTACCAGCAACTATGTTTACTGCCTCTTTGATTTCTTCATAGGTCAGCGGTCGTCCGATCCCAGCATACTTGGCATAAAGATATCTTGAGAGGTCCGCGATGCTCTTTTCTCCATGGGTGGCTTCCAAAATGCGCTGATTCAGATAGAATGCCCACAATCCGGACTTGAAATATGATAGAAAATGGTTTGTTTTTTCATCCGTAGATTGACTAAACAATGATCGATCCAATCCAGTTTGAACATAATTTTTTTGATAATATTGATACATATCTCGAAACCGCTCATATACCTTATGCTGACCGAAAGCAAACTGCATTGCCATTTCCTGGAAATACTGGGATATGCCACCCCGGAAAAACCAATCTGGCCCAGAAGTCATGAACACCAACCCGCCTGTGCTGAACCAAGCGCGAAGCAATTTATGGGGAAACCCATAGTATGCATAGTCTGGCAAGTCGCAGAAGAACGGCGTGTTTGGACATAATTTCCATTCCCAGCGGCGATATTCGGCTATAGGCATGCTCTGGCTAAGGTCGATGGTGCGATTGTGCTGTACGTAAAACGGATACAAACCTGGTTGGCCGCCGATATTATTCCATTCAGTGGACATCACCGCGATATAAGCGTTATACGGAGCAAGTGGCCCAACCACAGTGCAGTAATATTCAAAGATTGCCTTCCCCAGTTCGGCATTGACTGAATCCGCGTTAATAGGGGGAAAAGAATAAGCAAAGATCAACCTCCCGCAATTAGTCTCAATCTCAACAATGTCTTTTTGTTCTCCAACAGCGAATCCAGCGGGGACGAAGTTGTAAATGGGATTTTGATTATCACCGTAGAAGCTATCCATGCTTCCCATATGAAAAATCCCCTTCTGCTCTTTGGTAAGGACAGTAACTGCTCGCCAGCCTATGGGCAACTCAAAGCGTAATGTTGCATCTTCAACTAGCTTGTGATTGCGCGGGCGCAACAAAAGTGTTTCAAGAAAACCTGTCAATACAAGTCGATTAAGCTTATATTGTATTGTCACTTTAGATTGTTTAGCAACACCAACACGTACTAGCCGATATTGAGCGGTTTTTTCTAAGTAATATTCAACCGTTATCCCTCCATCAGATACGGGTAATTGTTGTCCATCCTCCCCGGTAGCAACGATTTGTTGGAAATCTACTAGCCACAAGCTCTGATCTTTACCGCCGAATATATACATCGGGCTAATGACCAAATCGATTTGTGTAGCATTCACACTGCTAATAATAATCGTCACACGGGGGGAGCTGTTCGCGCCTAGTTTGTAGGAAATCAAATAATCTAATTTCAACCCCTCGCTCGCAGAGGCTAGTGTAGCGGACAACCATAAAATTATGACGCAGGCGACGGCGACTAGGGTGGCGGAAAACATTTGTCTTCTTTTGAACATTGTTGTCTCTCTTAACATAGTACCCCAGTTGTCGTAATAATGCCATGATAGCTCCCCATCCTAATTCCCACAAACCCCGCATCCTGCAGGCTTCCCAAGCTTCGTCCTGTGCACGAAAAACTAGGGCCCGAAAGCTTTTCCGCACCGCCTTACCTACCTCGACTACCTCTTCCATTTTCGCTTGGTGAATCTTGGGATCCTCAGCCGGCATCTCCCGGGAGGTCTGAAGATTTCTTGCCTTCAGCTCCCGCGCTACCTCCAGTTCTCCTTCGGAAAGCCTACGATGCCGCATCTTTATACAGTTTCCAGCAAATTACCAGACATTGCCCCGAGGGCTAAAATGAATAACGCTGGGCTGAAAGAGAAGGTGGTGAGAGCATGTGGCGTATTGGTTTTGTGCTAGCGGCCATCGGTGTTGTGAGTATTTTGAGCTATAGCCAAATTCCCAACCCAGACACCTTGATTGTAGCCACCGGTCAGGACTTAAAGACGCTAGACCCAGCTTGGGCCTACGACACGGCCAGCGGTGAGGCAATTTTCAACATCTATGAAACCCTCGTTTTCTTCGAGGGTGAGCATGTGGATAAGTTCGTGCCCATGCTAGCCACTTCTTGGGAGATCTCCGACAATGGCCTTGTCTACACTTTCACCATTCGCAAGGGCGTGAAGTTCCATGAGGGTGGGGATCTTACGCCTGAGGACGTGGTTTACTCCCTCCAGCGGGCGCTCATTCAGGACCGCGCCGGCGGCCCGATCTGGATGATGCTTGACCCCATTTTCGGTGTCTCCAGCATCGAGGAGCTGGCGAAGAAGCTCGGGAGCGACGAGGCCGTTTATAAGACTCTCCAGAAGGCCATTCGCGCCGCGGGCGACAAAGTCATCATCACCCTTGACCATCCGTATGGGCCGTTCATCCAGATCCTTGCGGGCACTTGGGCTTCCATCGTGGACAAGGAGTGGGTGATCGCGCATGGCGGTTGGGACGGCTCGGCTAACTGGCGGAAGTGGCACGATCCGGCGGCTGAGGCCTCCGAGCTCTTCAATAAGGCCAACGGAACCGGGCCATTCGTGCTTCAGCAGTGGGTTCCGGGGGTACAGCTCAGCTTCACCCGCAACGAAAATTATTGGCGTGATCCGGCGAGGCTTCAGAAAGTGGTGATCCAGATCGTGCCAGCGTGGAGCACAAGGTTGGCAATGTTCCAAACCGGAGCCGCCGATATTATCGATGTTCCTCGCCAGTATGTGGCCCAGATGGATGCACTTGTGGCCCAGGGTAAGGCCCGGATGATGGGCCCATTCCCTTCCGGCACCTGCGAGTCTGGGTTCTTCAACTTCTATGTCGGCGGGGGAAGCCCGTTCATGCCGTATTTGGGCAACGAGCCTAAACCCAACCTCCTCGCGGATATCCACCTCCGCCGGGCTATCAACTACGCCCTCGATATCGACACCTACATCAAGGAGTGCTGGCTTGGCGAGGCTTGGCAGCTTCCGGGCGTGATCCCCCAGGGCCGCCTTAGCTATGACCCCACCATGCCGAAGTACACCTATGACCTAGTGAAGGCCGAGCAGGAGCTCCGCTTGGCTTGGAATGGCCGGCTCTGGAACCAGGGCTTCCGCCTCACCATCACCTATAACCAGGGAAACGCGGCTCGAAAGGTCGTGGCCCAGATGCTCAAGCGCACCTTGGAGTCCTTCAACCAGAAGCGCCAGGCTGAGGGCCTCCGCGGCATGTTCGTGATCGAGGTCCAGGAGCTACCTTGGCCTACCTACCTCAAGTACATGGATGCTGGCCAGCTTGCCCTGTTCTTCATCGGTTGGCTTGAGGACTTCGCCCACCCCGATGCCTGGGTGAAGCCGTATATGCACCATACCGGCGCCTTCGCCATGAACCAACACTTCAACACCGTGAAGAACGTGGAGTTTACCCCGGCGTATGCGACCTGGCTTCCCTCCAAGACCTACTACACCCTCCAGGACCTCTTCGATGAACTCAGCGACATGGCCAGTAGGGAGACGGACTTTGTCAAAGCTGATCTCCTCTACAAGGAGCTGAACCGCTTGTCCCATGATTACGCAATAAATGTGGCCCACATTCAACTCCTCTTCCGCCACTATGAGCAGCCCTGGGTCCACGGCTGGTACTTCAACCCCGCCTTTCCCGGTGACTACTTCTACGCCCTCTGGAAGGGCTAGTGGAGGAGACAGCCGAGAGGCGAAAGGCTTCGGAGTATCAAGCGAACACAGGAAAGGGGCGGGAATTCCAACCTCGCCGTTGCGTGGTTATTCTCCCGCCCTTCCTGGAAGCAACGCTCTATGCCGATCTCTTCTTCGAACGCAGCTCAGGCTATGCCGCATGTTTCTTCCGCCAGAGCGCCCGCTGCGCCTTCCTCCTCGGCCCTTTGGGCGATAGCCACCTCCTCGCTCTCAGGGTGGACTTCTAGGGCGTCCGCCAGTAATATTGAATTGGGGAGCTAGCAGAAAATTTTAGGTCCTTCTGGTTTTTGTCCTCTCTTCGTTGTCCTGTTCGCAATTTCAAAAAGGAGGCATTTTATGCTTAACAATAATCAAAAAGACGAATTGCAAGAAAAACCTGTAACAGAGCTTATACGGGAGAGAGGTGAGCGCTTCCACCGGCGGGGGAGGAAGCCAAAGAGCCCGGAAAGCCAGCGCCTTTCCAAAAACGCCTTGCGCCTCCTTCGCCATATACTCAAGGTCACATCGAAAGAAGATCCGATCTGGAGAGAATCCGTGGAGGAAGTGGCCAAGGTATTGGGAATAGACCCCTCCACGGTGAAGCGCCTGCGCCGCCGGTTTTGCGAGATTGGGGTGTTGGTGCCGCTGGAAAGACAGGGCGGCCGGGGAAAGCCCGCGCAATACCAGGTGGATCTGGAGAAGGCCGAAACCTTGGTCCGGGAAGGGGTCTGGGGAGCGGCGAAAAAGGGTGGCGAAAAAGAGGCGCAAAAACCGGGGCAGGAACCAAAACCAGCGCAGGAAATTCCCGCACCCAAACCCCCTTCTCCTCCCGTAGTGGCCGCACCCGAGCCGCCCAAACTGCCCACTCCGGCGGTGGTCGCCCAGCCTTACCCTGCAACTCTTTTACCTGAGGAAAGCATCGATCGCCTCCTAAAATGGGGCCTCTTCCTCGGCGGCTGTGCTCTGGGAATACTCGGAACGTATTGGACCTACAAGGAGCATGGACTGCCCGCAGCCATTGTTGTAGGAACTGGTGTGGGGGTCTCCCTGTACTACCTCTACAAGGCCTGGATAGCCCCCCAACCTGCGCCCAAGCCTCCAACACCCCCGCCTGCCTTACCACCCGCCACCCCACCCCAGCCCTCACATTGGAGTGAACGCATTCGGGTCATGTGAACCTAGGATCCCCTAGAGCTCCAACCCTAAGCGGCGTGGCTCTCGCCGCTCACCGGATCATCCGTAAGTTTCGCTGTTAAAACATTAAAACATTTAAATGACAGTATTTTGTAACATGTTGACAGTAAAGTGGCAAGATGTTAACATGATGGGATGGGAATGATCTACGCGGTGGCCAACCACAAAGGCGGGGTAGGGAAGACCACAACCTGCGTCTCGTTGGGAGCAGCTTTGGCGGAAATGGGGAAGAGGGTGCTTCTTGTGGACCTCGAACCCCAGGCCGGGCTCACCGGGGCTTTGGGCTTCCGTCCCGAGGAGCTTTCGACCACCACCTACGCCCTCCTCCTCGACGAGGTCGATCCGAAAACCGCCGTCCTCCCCACCAAGGTGGCGGGGCTTTCCCTCATCCCCGCGAACTTGGACCTCGCCGGCGCTGAGGCCGAGCTTTTGGGCGAGATCGGCTGGGACCGGACCCTACGCACAGCCCTCTCCCCACTGCGGGAGGAATACGACTTCATCCTCTTGGACTGCCCGCCAAGCCTCGGCGTTTTGACGGTGAACGCCCTGATGGCTGCGGAGCGGGCCATCGTTCCCGTCCAAACCGAATACCTGGCCCTGCGGAGCCTGAAGCATTTAGGGGAAGTGATCACGAAGGTTCAGCGCCGGGGGAATTCTGGCCTCAAGGTGAAGATTTTGCGGACCATGCACCAAAGCCGCTCCCGCCACGCCCAGGAGGCCTCCTCAGAGCTAGAAAAACTTTTCCCAGGAAGGCTTTACCACACAGTGATCACCCGGACGGTGCGGTTTGCCGAAGCGGCCCGGGCTGGGCTTCCCATCACCCTGTATCTCCCCCGTTCCCCGGCGGCCCAACAGTACCGGGAGCTCGCCAAGGAGGTGCTGCGCGATGCCCAGGAGGAAGGGTAAAGGGATCGGAGCGTACCTCGGGGACGAGGAGACCCCGGGCAGGGCCACGTTCTATTTGCCCCCGAAACTCCTTTTGGAGCTGGATGATGTGTGGCTGGAGCTCCGCCGGGAGAACCGGAAGCTCCGGAAATCCGACATCGTGGCCTGGGCCCTCTCCCAAGCCCTCAAGCTCTACCAGGAAAAGGGGAAAGAAAGCGAGCTTTACCGCGCGCTCGTCCCCAAAGGGGAGGCATGGCCGGAAACCCTGTGAGCAAGCCGCCTATCCCCACAGGAAGCCCTTGCCCCGGGTAGCGGACCGCCCAGCTCTAACCCGCTTACGGGTATAGGCCAAGGATGCGCTTCCCTAAGCATGTCCATGGCACCTTGAGGCGGTCCAACGAACGTTACATTACGTTCGTTGCCCCGGTAATTAGGGTCAAGAAGGCCTCGGTAGGAAGGATGCGAATCCCCTGGTATTCCCGAAGCTTCTGTAGATGCTCATCCTTGGAGACGATGTAATGGGCCTTAGCGGCCAAGGCACAGGCTAAAACCTGGTCATCCGCAGGATCCTCCCGGATCACCTGGATCTTGGGCCAGCGGCGGACGAGGACAGCGGCCTCCCGCAAAGCCCGGAGAAACCCCTCCACTTCCTCCTCGGAATACCCGTAGCGCCGAAGCCGCGGATAGGAAAGAACTTTTTGGACCTCAGCGAGGATGGCTGTGGAGAGGCAAAGCTCGTACCGCTCCCCGGCCAACGCCAAAACCCGGCCATTCACCCCAGCGGGGTGGAGGAAGGCGGCGACGAGAACGTCCCGTCCTTTCGCTCCGCACCGCCCGGATCGCCTCCAAAACCTCCTGCTCCACCTCTTCTTCCGACAGAGCCGCCCGCTTTTCCCGAAGTTTTCCCAGAACGGCCTGGAGCTTCTCGAAGGCCTCGTCCTTATCCAGGAGGGCCTTGGGTTTAAGGAGGATGGCGGAGCCCTGGACCTCCACCTCGAGGTAATCCCCAACCCGAAGGCCGAGCTTCCGCCGCACTTCTTTGGGGATCGTCACCTGGTACTTCCCCTTCACCCGTACCAACGCCATCACCCGCTCCTTATAGGAAAGTAAAACTTTCAGACATTATACCCTAAACCTCGGGCGTTCCGGTCCCTCAATCGTTCGCTCGGGAGCCAGCCCAGTCCAAAGGCCAAAACCACTCGAACCTAACCTCCTCCCACTCCGCTTGTAACCCCGTTAGTCGACGGGCACGGGCCTCAGCCTCCCAACCCCCTCAGGGCCCAGGGCACAAGGTCGGAAGCCGGGATCCGCCAAGCCCGTGGTCACAGCGGTTGAAAACTGCGTAGAGTCGGGGGGAAATCCGCGGAGAAAAAGTAGGGTAGGCCGCAGATACCTACGAGGTAAGGGGTGTTACCGGACAACTCAAGGGGGTTAGGGTACGAGTACCGGGAATGAGCGAGGGATAGCGGCGCATTATCCACCCCCTTAATCTTCTAAAATCCACCTCTTCATCTACAAGGACCCTTCATTTCATTACATTGCGGGTTCCCGTTCTAGCTCTTCCAACGATCAATCCACGGGGTGGATGTGTTTGGGTAAGGGAAGTTTATGCATATCTTAGGGGATATTTCTGGATGCCCCCGAGAAGTGCCGGGATGTATAGATCCACCGCTGGCCCGGGAGCGCCCATGGGCGAAGACCTGCACTCCCCAACGACCCCCGGTGGCTCACTTCCATCACCGCGTTCTCTACATTACATTCCGCCGTACAATAGCTTCCCTATGAAACTCGATCCTAGGATTTACACCGGCATCCTTGTGGCGAGAGAGCTCACGAAAAATCCGGAGAACTTCGCCTCTGCCCGGGAGATCGCCGAAAAGCTCGGGCTTCCGGAGATACCTGTGCGCCAAGCCCTCGTCCGGCTAAGGCGGGCCGGGATCCTCCAGGCGGAAATGGGACGCCAAGGTGGGTACCGCCTGGCGAAAGCACCGGAGAAGATTCCCCTCCTTTCCGTGCTCCGGGCTTTGGCGGATGGTGATCCGGTTCTGGCCCTGTTTTCGGAACGGGGAAGGCGGGGGAAGCCCTATACCCCAGATAAGAGGGATCCCACAGCTGGGCTTTGGGAAAGATTAGAACGGGAATTCTGGAAATTTTTTGAGGACAAAACCCTCGCCGATCTTCGTTAACCGAAGCTAATAAGGGGAAGGAATGCCCAGCGAGAAAATCCAGGAAGCCCTCTCCCACCTTCAGGATGACTGGCCCCTGCGGGTTCTCCTCTCGGCACTCGCGGAAGGGGTGGCGGAACTCACCGCCCTCCTCGGGAAAGCCGAAGCCCAAAAACTACCGCCGGAATTCCTCACAAGGATCCGGGCCATCGAGGAGGAGATGCACGCGCTTTCCCGCCTCCGTCAAAACCCACCACTACCAAGAATGGGGAATAGAAGAAAAGTTGGCAATCTGCCCCTCTTTTAAGGGCTAGACGGAAAAATTTCGTCCAGAATGAGGATTTCTAGCCCGCAGCCCTGGGCCTTATGGAACTCCTGGTCGTTCGTGAGGAAGGCAGTGGCCTCGTGGATAAGGGCGGTAGCTAAATGGAGGGCATCGGGGGTGCGAAGGCCAAAGCGGGCCCGAAGGCGCGCGCCCTCCTTCGCCACCCTCTCATCCACCGGGTAGATCTCTAAGCCGGGAAGTCCCTGAAGGAAAACCTCGCAGGCCCGGATTTTCCTTTCATCGCCAAGCCCAAACGGCCGGACCAAAAGCTCCGTAAAAACCAGGCTCGAAGCGAGAGCAGAAAACCTCCCCCGGGAAAGGGCGGTGAAAAGTTTTGTGGTGAACCGGGAATAAGGTTCTGTTCCTTCCAGGTGGTAGATGAAAAGGACGGTATCGAGCCCGACCCTTCTGTGGCGGGAAAGGAAAGCTAGCTCCCTTTGTCCCAAGCCTCGCGCTCCTCTTTGAGGTAGGAAGCGATCTCTTCGCCCCAGGTGCCCCGGAGCGAGCCCAGGCTTTCCCGCACGAGCGAGGAAACGGGTCTAAGGATGACCCGGTTTCCTTCCACCTCCACCCAAAGCTGGTCGCCCTCATTTAGGCCCAGGGCCTCCCGCACCGCCTTGGGAAGAACCATCTGCCCCCGCCGACCCACCCGCACTACGTTCCTCTTCTTCGGCATTCTCCACCAAGTTTGACTTTATACGAAAGTCAGACTTTTATCAATTGTCTGACTAAGGGGAAGGAACTTCCTCGATAGTTTTTACCGCGTGCTTGTAGATGAGGAGAGGGTGACCATCCCTCTCCAAAACGAACGTGTATTGGTGCATGAGGGAGATGACCCCTTCCAAGCTAGTCCCATCCATGAACTGAACGAGGACCTTCTTCCCCAAAAGGAGTTTCTCCGGTTCCTTGGGTTTCTCCTTGGGCTTTGTGGGCTCGGTTGGTCCGACCTTCTCTTCGTTTTTGACCTCAGGGCTATCCCCGGATTTCTTGGGACTCCACTCCCGAATCTCCGGCTTCCCCATTTCCCCTCCCCAAAAGTTCTCAAAACCCCACGAAGCGCTCAAAGTCCCTTGAGCTTTTGTTCGGGAAATTTCCCTCCCCTCTTTGCCCGAAAGACCTCCTGTACCGCTTCGTTCCACATTGCCCGAAGCTCCCCGGGCTCGACCGCTGGGTATTTCTGGCGGCAGACCCGCACCCAATTCAAAAGCGCGGAACGGAGCTTCTCCCTCTCCTCGGGGCTCAGGCTCATCGCCCCGATTATCCTGCCTAAGGACCGCCGGGAAAGTTCCACCGCTTTCCAAAAGCTCCTCCCAAGCCCGCCGAGCTTCCTCGGCTTCCCTCAAAAGTTCCCGAACGACTTTCTCCCCGGCCTCCCGCCTCTCCCGCTCTTCCTCGATAGCCCTGAGAGCTTCCCGCACGGCCCACTCCGCCCACCGCCTTGTGGCCGGAAGGTCCAAGCCCAACCCACGCCGCTCCTCAAGCCGAGCCAAGAGGAAACCCACCAGCCTTGAGAGCTCGCCCCTCGTCCGTACCTTGCCCTTTCGCAGGGCCCGGTGCACCGCCGGGCCCAAAGCCCCGAGGATCGCCGCCCGCCGGGCTGGGCTGATCGAGGGCCGCGAAAGGAGGTCGTTCCTAAGCTGCGCCATGGCCCAAAAGAGGGCACGGGAGCCAAGGGGGAGATCGAAGGCGCAGCCCGAATGGCTTTTTCTCTTTTTCTCTGAGGAGGATAAGGTATCGCGCGCGTGGGAGGAAACATTTCGGTTTTCTTGTTGGGATATAGCTTCTCTGGCCTGTTGCTCTTCGGGGCTGTGGATAACTCGGCGCCAAAGGAGGGTGATCCGGGACTTTTTACCCCGGCCGGGCTCCCGCTCCCAACGGATGAGGTGGGCACCCTCCAACCTCCTCAGTGCTCGGTGCACTTGGCAGGGTGAAAGCCGGGCATTCTTAGCTAGCTCCCGCAGGGAAGTGACGATCGTCACCCCTCCCTCAAGCTGGAGAAAGTCCCAAACCTTGTTGCAGGAGCGGGGCAAATGTAGAAGAACGTCCGGTCGGCCAGAGACAGCCGACTTGACAGCCGCCTTTGAGCGGCCTATTATTTGCGTTGGTGGCAAAAACTCTCCCTTCCGGGGGGAGAGGTCGTAGCTGGCCCGAGTCTCGACCTCGGGCTTTTTCGCTTTTTATAGACCTCTCGGTCCCAAAACCAACCTAAATTTTCTTGCGCCCGTCGTTCAACTTAGCCGGCAGTCCTCCTTTAAACTGGCGGTTGCACTTTAACGCCTTTCAACCGGACAAGTCAAGTCCTGATGCCCAAAGATCACCATCTTAAAGGACATCTGTCTCAGTGTTTAGACGTAATCAGCGTCAGACTCGCCTGTATGCTTACTATCGAAGATGTCGCTGCGACGCTTGGCATTACGGAGCGCGGAGTTCGACTCCGTGTTGACCTACTTTCCGACATCCTTGACGCACACTTGCGCCGAGGTCCTAAAAACCAGTTGCTATTTGACGATAGCGCCCTCGCTGTTCTAAAAAGGTTTGAAGAAGTGCGTCGCACAAGAGGGCTGCCTTTACGGCAAGCTGCACGGGTTCTTCGAGGCGAATTGGGTTCTGGATTGACAAAAGATGAAGAAAACACTACGGCGCAAAGTGCGTCAGAGAGGGAGTTAGAGGATACGTCAAACCAGGTTTCGGTCGCCGTTGCCGAAGTGGAAGCGTCGCGGGAATTGCCTTGGGCTGTCAAGAAGCTCGTCGAAGAACTGGAAAAAGAGAGGGATTACTGGCGTAATCTCGCCTTAAAGCTTCAAGAGCAAGTTCGGGATCTTGAGCGGCTGGCATTGCCAGCTCCCCGTGAACAACGTCCGTGGTGGGCCCGGGGGATCTTTCGTTGGCTTTGGAGCAGCTGAACTCTTGAGTTAACTCGGTCCCTCGTGGTTGACATGTTGAGTAGCTTTAAGATATACTTTAGTAAACTGCGCAATAGGAGGTGTTTTATGAGGCGTTTGGTTGGTTTCTTGCTCGCTGTGGCGTTTTGTTTAGGAGGAGCGGCTCAACACGTTGTCCGACTTGCAATCAGTATGGAACCCAAATCTATTGACCCTAACATAGCTTATGGTACAGAGTTTTCCCGTGTCCTTAACAACTTGTTTGTCCCTCTAGTGGATTATGATTATTTTGCCAGAGCACCTGTACCCTGCATTGCTGAGAAATGGGAAGTTTCAGCAGACGGTCTTCAATATACTTTCTACCTTCGAAAAGATGCCAAATGGAGCGACGGCACTCCGCTGACAGCTCACGATGTAGTTTATACAGTCCGCAGAATAGTTAATCCCCAAGTAGGATCTCCGTACGGCACCTGGTTCGATATGCTTGAGGGTTATGGAGAGCCGGATTTGACCGCGTTAGGTGTGGTCGCTTTGGATGATTACACAGTGCAATTTAAACTGAAATATCCTGCTTCCTTCTTTTTGGCGTTGTTGTCTGGGATATTGCGTCCGGTTCCCTCGTGGGTGGTAGAAAAGTATGGGGACCGCTGGACAAGGCCAGAAAATATTGTTGTAAGCGGTCCATATTTGTTACAGTCTTGGGAACCCTATAATAAAATTGTTCTCGTTAAAAACCCGCTATATTTTGGTGCTAACAATGTAAAAATTGACCAGGTTATCTTTTATTATGTCCCTGAAGCTGCTACTGCCTTCTCTATGTATCTTACGGGTGATCTCGATGAGTTACGCGTTTCAGGAGAATACGTACAGCGTGCTCAAGCTGACCCCACTTTAGCTGCACAACTGCACGCTATATCGGCTTTGTATTGCCAATATGTCGGTTTTAATTGTTCGGTGCCACCATTTGATAACCCTTTGGTCCGAAAGGCTTTTGCTGCTGCCACCGATAGAAGCAAAGTGATCGCTGCGCTTGGAGGAGGAGCAGATCCAGCTTATACCTTTATTCCACCTGGCATTAGTGGTTATATTCCCCCAGAGGCAGGAGTAGGGATTAAATATGATCCAGAACTGGCCAAATCCTTCCTTGCGCAAGCGGGATATCCTGAGGGGAAGGGCTTTCCCACAGTAAAATTTGGCTATTTCGCTGATGAAAGGGGTGCACGAATTGCCCAAGCTTTGCAAGCATTATGGCAGGATACGCTAGGGATCAAAATAGAGCTTATGCCGCGCGAGCATGCAACATACTTTGAAACTGTTGTTGCAGGTGCTTACAACGTCTTCCTCTTAGGCTGGGGGGCAGATTACCCTGACGGTTACGATTTTCTCTGTTACACTTTCCACAGTGTGCGCGGTGAACAAACAGTAAAATGGTATAATCCACGGTACGATGCACTAATTGACGAAGCTGCTCGGACGATTGACCTAGGTGTGCGGGAAAAAATGTATCAGGAGGCTCAAAAAATCCTTGTTGAAGAAGATGCTGTAATTATTCCATTGTTCTACCGTAGCAGTTTTATCCTAACCAAGCCTCACATTGAGCGTCCGTATACTCCAGTATCTGCCTGGGATGCTCGTGTGTGGGAGTGGAGCATTAAGGAATAAAGGAGGAGGGCGAGCAGTAAAGGAAGACAGGGAGGCTGGCCTTCGCTGTAGGCGGGGGTCAGCCTCCTTATTTAGATTGTATGCAGCTTAGCTATATTATTCGCCGAGCGGTTTATTCACTGTTTTTCCTTTTTCTTCTGGCCACTGTTACTTTTTTCTTGATGCACGCCGTTCCTGGAGGCCCCTTCTCTGGGGGTGAGAAACCGCTGCCGCGCGAAATCGTCGAGAGATTAATGCGATATTATCATTTGGACCGGCCTGTGTGGCGACAATTTTTGGAATACCTTTGGAACATTGTTCGCGGTGATCTGGGTCCAAGTTATACACAACGCGGTAGAACTGTTAACGAGATTATCAAGGACCACCTCCCTGTTTCTGCCCAGCTTGGCGCCGTTGCTTTCTTGGTTGCTGTTTTTTTAGGTATACCTATGGGAATTATTGCAGCTGTTAAGTTCAATACTTTTATTGATTATTTTTGCATGCTTATAGCAGTAGCTGGTATTTCTATTCCTGCTATGGCTTTAGGCCCTTTATTAATCTACATTTTTGGCGTCAAATTGCGAGTGTTGCCTGTAGCTCAATGGGGGACATGGAAACATATGGTTCTACCCGCCTTTACTTTGGGCATCGGATCTTCCGCGATGATCGCTCGTTTGACCAGAGCTAGTATGCTACAAGTTATCCGTGCAGATTTCATTAGGACGGCAAGAGCTAAAGGCCTACCAGAAAGTTCCATTATTTTGCGACACGCATTGCGGAATGCTCTTATTCCAGTTGTTACTGTCCTGGGCCCGCTATTTGGAGCATTAGTTACAGGGACGTTGGTTGTAGAACAAATATTTTGCATTCCTGGCCTTGGTCGGTTTTTCGTTTACAGCATTACTGATCGCGATTATCCTGTTATCATGGGAGTCACATTGCTGTACGGTGCAGTTATTATTATAATGAACTTTGTAGTGGACGCATCGTATGCTTTGTTAGATCCTAGAATAACATATGATTAGAAATAAAATAATACGCCGAGTACTACGAAACAAGCGTGTTGTAATTGCAGGTTCTGTGGTTTTGTTTTTGGTTATAATTGCTATGCTTGCTCCGCACATCGCTCCATATCCTTATGATAAGGTTGATTTTGGTCATATTTATCAGCCTCCTAGTAAAGAGTATCCATTTGGTACAGATTATTTAGGCCGAGACATATTCTCCAGAATAATTTATGGAGCGCGTGTGTCTCTAGTGGTTGCGTTTGCTGGCGCGGCGATCTCTTTTCTAATAGGAACATTGTGGGGAATGACAGCAGGTTATTTTAAGGGGACTGTTGATACTTTATTGATGCGTATAGTAGATTTTTTGTATGCATTTCCGTCTATGTTGTTCATCATTTTGTTAATGGTGGTCTTCAAAGGAGGAGTGATGCAAATAAGTACTACCGCTTTTATTCGTGCTATCAATGCTATTGATAACGCGATGGGGGGGTTGCTTTTTATAATGATCGGAATTGGTGCGGTCTCATGGGTTGGCATTGCCCGTTTAACTAGAGGGCTAACGTTGTCAATCTCATCGGAGCAGTATATTGAGGCTGCGAGAGCCATTGGTAATAGCCCAGTTAGAATTATTTTACGGCATGTTTTCCCCAATCTTTTTGGACCGTGTGTAGTTTATGTAACTCTTCAAATACCAGGCTATATCTTAACAGAATCTTTTTTAAGCTTTATTGGCCTAGGTGTTATTCCTCCTACTCCTAGCTGGGGGGGGATGATTGCAGAAGGTTGTCGCGTTTTGCTGGTATATCCTCATGCTGCGTTGTTCCCTGCTGCGGCACTAGCTTTAACGATGATAGCTTTTACCTTTTTAGGGGATGGGTTGCGAGATGTTTTAGATGTCTCGCTGTAAAAGGAGGCACAATGGTGACTTACGATGTTTTACGGCGTCGTTTAGAGCGTTTCAGAACATGTTTTGATGGACTAGGAATAGAGGGTTTTATACTCCTAAGGCGTGAATATGTACAAAACCAAAACTGTTTATATCTTAGCGGTTTCAGTGGTTCAACAGCCGACCTAATTGTAACGAAAGATCGCGCTATTTTATTCGTGGATGATAGGTACACAGAACAAGCTGCTTCTGAAGCTCCGTGTTTCGAAATTGTACGATATGAGCGCCCCACTATGCCGAAGGTTGCGCAAGCTATCAAAGAATTGGGCGTTACCAAAATTGGATATGAAGCAGCATGGATAACAGTTCGCGATTTAAGTGAATTACAATCTAATTTAGGGAAGGAAGTCCAATTGATTCAAACTTTCAATGTTATTGAACAATTGCGTGCGCGTAAGGATCCAGAGGAATTAGTTCTGCTTAAGGAAGCCGGCCGTATTACTTGCCAAGCTTACGACCACATTTTAAAAATGCTAAAGCCGGGTGTAACAGAATTAGAATTGGCGATAGAATTAGAGCATTATATGCGAACCCTAGGAGCTTCTGGGGTGGCATTTGAGACAATTTTGGTTTCCGGTGCCAGAACGTCATGGCAACATGGGCGTCCTTCTGCGCGTGCGATTCAAAATGGTGAGTTTGTCCTCTTGGATTTTGGTGCTGTTTATCAACATTATTGCAGCGACATGACACGCACTGTTTGCCTGGGGCAACCCGACACTAAGCAAAAACAAATTTATGAAATAGTCCGACAAGCTCAAGAATGGGCTCTTGAGAATTTGCGCGCTGGGGTAAATGCGCGAGATGTTGTTCGAGGAGTTTCGACGATCCTTGAGGATGCCGGATACGGCCCCTGTCATGGTATAGGACACGGCGTAGGGCTGGAAGTGCACGAGCAACCATATTTGCGTGACTCTGAAGATCTGTGGTTGGAAGAAGGGCACGTAGTAACTGTCGAACCGGGAATTTATATTCCTGGATGGGGTGGAGTTAGGATTGAAGACACCGTGGTTATCAGAAAAGATGGCTGTGAGTCTTTGACACCCGCCTTGAAAAATTTATTAACTTTATAAAATGTCTCATAAAGTTAATACAGAGATTTTAAAACAATTGTGTGAAACACCTGGGGTTTCGGGTTATGAAGACCCAATTCGTAATTTAATCATGGACCTATTGCAGCCTTATGTTGATCGAATTATAGTAGATTCTTTAGGCAACGTTGTTGCATATAAAAAACGGCGCCCTAATAAAAAACGAATTAAAATAATGATAGCGGCTCATATGGATGAAATAGGATTTGTAGTAAAATACATTGATAAAGAGGGATTTTTAAGACTCGAACCTGTTGGGGGAATTGATGCTCGTACAGTAATCGGCCAAAAGGTTATTGTATATGGCAAGAAACCAATTGTGGGGGTTTTACCGCCCCGTCCTATATGGCTTACTACTGAAGAAGAAAGAAAAAAAGTACCTGAGGTAAAAGAGATGTTTGTGGACCTTGGACTGCCTTACGCAGAGGTAGTTCAAATTGTGCGGATTGGCGATCCCGTTGTCCTTGCTCAAGGGTTTGCCGCTTTAAACGAGAACGTAGTTGTCGGCAGGAATTTTGATGACAGAATAGGCATTTATGTAATGTGGGCTACGTTGACTTCTCTTAAATCGTGTGGTGCAGACATTTATGCAGTGGCTACTGTTCAAGAAGAGCTTGGAGTACGCGGAGCCGGAGTGGCGGCATTTAATATAGAGCCAAATATTGGTATTGCTATTGATGGTAGTTTAGCAGCAGATGTCCCTGGCGTGAAAGAAGAAGAACGGGGGTGCTCGTTAGGTAAAGGAGTAGGAATATATTTAATTGACAGACTCACAGTGTCTGATAAACGTCTAGTGGGTTTTTTAATGCAGCTTGCCGAGAAGAATGGAATTCCATATCAGCTAAACATAGGCGGAGGCACGGATGCAAGTGCGATTCAACGCTCTAAAGGTGGCACAATAGTTTGCACAATTGGTCCTCCAATAAGATATATGCATTCTGGTGTGCAACTTTGCCATCTGGGGGATATTGAAGCCGCTGTCGATCTTTTATGCTTGTTTTTAGAAAGTGCACATACAATCAATTGGTTAAAGTTAAGGTAAATTGCTGATCCTATTATCGTGATTTTTGCCAATCTATGCTGATTAATGGCTTTCTGGACTTTGCTGGCTACAAGCGCCCTATTTACTGGGGCAAAAGTAACAGGATATTTTCTTATCTCGTTTTCTGTCAAAACTAGCCTGCGAGCGCACCGCGCCTCATCGAGCTGTCTTAGTATTAGCCTTTCCCAAGGCACTTTCCCCACAGAATCCCTCCAACCTGTTCGTCCGTTTTTCATCTCTCTTTAACGAGGCCGCTCTAGTCGATTTAGTTATGCAGAGGTAGTGACGGATAGGCTTAAGATGACACAAAACGCCCAAAAGGCACTAGTTCCTTGGCCATTTACCCTTGGCAAACAGGAAGGGAAAACCCGCCGTAGTATTCTTAGCTCAGGGGCCTTCCCCTCAGGAAATTCACCTGTGCTTGAGTACCCGCTCGATCAAGCAGGAGCTACTTGAAGTGAGTAAAAGGCGCCGTAAGCCCCCTCCAAGAACGCCAAGTCCCGGGTGCTCACATCAACAGCGTGGACAGCCAGAAAGAAAGGGGCTGGGAATGTGCATAATCTGTCTGCGTTCAGAGGGGTCTAAAGGCTCTTTACAGGCCCCATTAGAGTAAAACAAAGTTGATGGGCAGTAGCCGTTACCATTCGTGGTTTGTGGGAAAGCTTCCCCGGTAGATCTCACAGTAAACGCTCCTAGCCATTGCTATGGTCTGAACCTCCTCTTCTTCGTTTAAGATTTCTTTGCGGGTTTTGTCCGCTCCAGGGTTTCCCTTCCTTGCTTTTGCAAGTCTTTTGGGAGGGCTGCTATGCTGCCCCGTGGACACACGTCCTGAAGCGTTACTGGCTTAAGTTCCAAGGCATCGTAGAGGGTCACAAAATTGCATCCAAACACGGGTGTTGGTCGTCACCCATCTTGCTTCAGCGGTATGTAAATGGTAAGATAAAAAGTGAAAGGAGACGTATGAAAATCACTGCTATTAAGCTTTTCCCTATAAGCTTAACCCCCATTAAGACAGGGTATCGACCTCAAGACGCTTTGTCGCAATTAGCACGCGTTAACACAGTTATTGTACAAATAGAAACTGATAAAGACATAGTCGGGTGGGGAGAAGCTGCAACCATCCCCTCCTATTTTAACCAAACTTTGGGCACTCTTATGGATTGGTTGAAGGGTTACGC
>Ga0315298_1005051_pt1 | contig 19132 bp, 19 predicted proteins | sample WHS_1_MG_FD_203077 | JGI IMG/M metagenome (GOLD analysis project Ga0315298, IMG submission 203077) | Extremophilic microbial mat communities from Washburn Hot Springs, YNP, Wyoming, USA - WHS_1_MG | ecosystem: Environmental > Aquatic > Thermal springs > Hot (42-90C) | place: USA: Wyoming...
AAAAACTCTTTTCCTATCTTACCCTCCCTAAGATTATAGTCTTAAGGAGGATTTTAAGAATAATATGACATTTTAAAATAGTAATTATGTGTGACATTTTAATATCGTAACCACAGCTCAAAAAATTCTCTTGACAAACTTTTTGAATGTTTGTAATATGAATTGAAAATTATTTAGCTTGGAAGCCGTAGTTATGATTAACTTATTAATTCAAAAAAATATTTCTAATTGGAACTGGTGGTGGTGGCGTTTAAGCGGCGGGAGGTTTATCCACCACCATTAGAGGAATTGGTTTTGAAAATTAAAGGCCGTGGATAAACTTCCCAGTTGTCCACGGCCTTTTTTATTTTATATTTTTGTTGGTTTTAAAAAGGCCGTGAAAATACAAAATCACGGCTTTTTTATTTGGCATGGATTTTTTAAATGAGTTGACTAAGCGGAGGATTGAAGAATGTATTATCCGGATTTTTCTGAATTTAAATCCCAGGCAAGAAAAGGAACGGTAGTTCCGGTTTATCGGGAAATTTTAGCTGACCAGGAAACACCAGTTTCAGCTTTCCGAAAATTAGACGATAAAAACTATGCTTTTTTGCTGGAAAGTGTGGAGGGAGGGGAAAAATGGGGAAGATATAGTTTCGTGGGAGTTAGTCCGTCAGTGATTTTTAAGATAATGGGACCCGAGGTATTAATTGAAGAAAAGGGGGATAAATCTCGACTCCTCCATGGGGGGGATCCGCTTAATATTTTTCGAAAATTGATGAGAAAATATCATCCGGTGGAAGTTAAAGAACTTCCTCGGTTCTTTGGGGGCGCGGTAGGTTTTTTTGCCTACGAAATGGTTGATTTTTTTGAAAAGCTCCCTCCCCGAAAGCAAGAAAGTTTTTGTGCGGAAGAAGCTATTTTCATGATAACCGAAGTTTTGCTTATTTTTGATAATCAGAAAAAGACGATAAAAATTGTTGCTAACCCCCTGATTGATGAATCCAATAACCTGGAAGCAATTTATCAGGATGCTATCCAGAAAATAGAGAGTCTGATTGAAAAATTAAACCAGGAAAAAAAATATTCTTTGGTAGTAAACCCGAAAGTTAAGATTTCGCTTAAAGCTAACTTAGGGGCAAAAGAATTTGTTGAAAAAGTTAATCGGGCAAAAGTTTATATTGAAGAAGGGGATATAATTCAAGTGGTTCTTTCACGCCGCTTTACTACCGATAAGGTAGCGGATGAATTTGACCTTTATCGGGCACTTCGATTTATTAACCCTTCTCCTTATATGTTTTTTCTCCGATTTCCGAATTTGGTGATGGTAGGTTCTTCTCCGGAAGTAATGGTTCGATTAACTGAAGGTTTAGTTGAGCTTAGACCAATAGCTGGCACACGAAAGCGAGGAAAAACCGAAAGAGAAGATTGTCGCTTAGCGGATGAACTCTTGAATGATCCAAAAGAAAAAGCCGAGCATATAATGTTAGTGGACTTAGGAAGAAATGATTTGGGTAGGATTGCTCAGGTAGGAAGTGTGCAGGTAAATGAACTCATGGTTGTGGAGCGGTATTCTCATGTAATGCATTTAGTTTCTCATATCCAAGCTTATTTAGAAAAGGGTAAAGATGCTTTTGAGGTAATAAAGGCGACTTTCCCCGCGGGAACTTTGACTGGTGCACCTAAGATTCGGGCTATGGAAATAATTCGGGAGTTGGAACCGATGGATCGAGGTCCGTATGGAGGAGCGGTAGGTTATATCGGTTTTAATGGAAACCTGGATCTGGCAATTACTATTCGCAGTATCTTTGTTAAAGATGACAAGGTATATCTTCAAGCTGGCGCAGGGATTGTAGCTGACTCTGATCCAGAAAGAGAATTGGAGGAAGTAGAAAATAAAGTGAAAGGTATGGTTAAAGCATTAGAACTGGCTGCCCGGGGATTAGAATTGGAGCCCAAAACTAATGGGGAAAAAGAAGATATAATTATTATTGATAAGGAAGGGGAATGAGAAATGGTTTTAGTAATTGATAACTACGATTCATTTACTTATAACTTAGTTCAATATTTAGGCCAACTGGGAGAAGAGGTGGTTACTTATCGGAATGACCAGATAACCCTTAAACAAATAGAAGCTATTTCACCCCAGGCGATTATTCTTTCTCCGGGCCCAAAAACTCCAGCGGAGGCAGGAATCTGTGTGGAGGTAATCAAGTATTTCGGTAAAAAAACTCCAATGCTTGGAGTATGTTTAGGGCATCAGGCAATCGGATTTGCTTTCGGAGGAAAAATTGTCAAAGCCAAAACCATTATGCATGGAAAAACCTCCCTGATCTATCATGATCAGAGGACTATTTTTCAGGGACTTAAGGTTCCTTTTACTGCCGTCCGCTATCATTCATTAGTAATCGAACGAGATAGTTTGCCGGAATGTCTCCAGATCAGTGCTCAGACTGAAGATGGGGAAATAATGGGGGTAAGACATAAAACTTATCCCCTCGAAGGAATTCAGTTTCATCCGGAGTCAATTGTAACTCCAAGTGGGAAAAGAATCTTGCGGAATTTTTTAAGGTCTTATTTAGAAGCAAAAAAAGATGATTAAATCTGCGATTGAAAAAGTAATTAATTTCCAAGATCTTAGTGAGATAGAGATGGCTGGGGTAATGGAAGAGATTATGGATGGTAAGGCTACTCCAGCCCAGATTGCTGCTCTATTAACCGGGTTAAGAATGAAAGGGGAAACAATTGCCGAGTTAACCGGAGCAGCGCGGGTGATGCGTAAACATGCTATTTTTATTGATGCTGCTGCTAACCAGATTCTCGATACCTGTGGTACGGGAGGGGATAAGACTAATACTTTCAATATCTCTACTACCGTAGCGATAGTAGCCGCCGGAGGAGGGCTTACGGTAGCCAAGCATGGGAATCGGTCAGTTTCAAGTCGATGTGGGAGTGCGGATGTGTTAGAAGAATTGGGAGTTAATATTCAGGCTGAGCCAGAAGTAGTGGAGGAATGTATCCGGGAAATTGGGATTGGATTTCTTTTTGCTCCCCGACTTCATGGGGCAATGAAATATACTGCGGAAGTTCGTCGCGATATTGGAATTCGGACCTTTCTAAATATGCTTGGTCCGCTTACTAATCCCGCTGGTGCTACTTGTCATCTTTTAGGAGTTTATGCGGCTGAACTTACTGAAGTATTCGCCAATGTTCTGAAAAACTTAGGCACGAAAAAAGCTTTAGTAGTGCATGGGAGTGATGGAATGGATGAAATAACTTTGTGTGGAGAAACCCGGGTAACTGAGTTATCCGATGGTCAGATTAAAACCTACAACCTCAACACCCGCAGCTTTTTTAAAAGAACTTATAACCAAGAAGAGTTTCGCGGGGGAGACCCAAAAATAAACGCCCAAATTATTCGGGATATACTTGCGGGCAAACCTGGTGCTCCCCGCGATATTGTGTTAATTAATTCAGCAGCAGCTTTACTGGTAGGAGGGAAGGTTAATAACTTAGCGGAGGGGATTAAACAAGCAGAAGAAATAATTGATAGTGGTAAGGCGGAAAGAAAACTTAACCAACTAATAGAAATAAGTAACTCATAGTGACTTGAGGGAAAAATGTTTTTGGAAACGATAATTTTCCATAAGAAGGAAGAAATCGAGGCGCGGAAAAAAATTTTCCCCCTTTCCGTTTTAAAAGAGAAAGTAAAATACCGCCCTCCTTGCCGGGACTTTTTCTTTGCTCTGGAAAGAAAAAAATTTCCTTCCACCCGGATAATTGCGGAGATAAAAAAGGCTTCTCCTTCCCGAGGGATAATTCGGGCGGATTTGGAACCCCAACAAATTGGAAAAATCTACCAGAAAGGAGGAGCAGCTGCTATCTCCGTCCTTACCGAGAAGAAATTTTTTCACGGTGATATAAGTTATCTTTCCTGGCTAAGGAAAAGCACAGACCTTCCTCTTCTTTGCAAGGACTTCATTATCGACCCTTATCAAATCTATGAAGCAGCTTTTCAGGGGGCAGACAGTTTTCTTTTAATCGCCTCCCTTCTTTCTTTAGGGGAAATAGAAGATTTTTTATCCTTAGGAAGACAGTTAGGTATGGAAGCACTGGTAGAGGTCCATCAAGAGAAGGAATTAGAAAAAGTCCTCCTTACTTCCGCCCGGATTATTGGGATCAATAATCGGGACCTAAAGACTTTTAAGACTGATCTTACTACTACTTTAAACTTAGTTAAATTGATTCCCCTGGGAAAACTGGTGGTAAGTGAAAGCGGGATCTCCAACCGAAACCAAATCGAAATGATGGAAGAAGCTGGAGTCCAGGCTTTTTTAATCGGAGAAGCTTTAATGCGAGAAAAAGATCCAGGAAAAAAATTGCGCGAACTTATGGGGAAAAGTAATGACCAGGATTAAGATTTGTGGCATTACTAATCTTAAAGACGCCCTAACTGCCGTGAGCCTGGAGGTGGATGCTCTCGGGTTTGTATTTTATCCTCCGAGCCCCCGGTTTATTACTCCGGATAAAGCTAAGCAAATTCGGAGACAGATTCCCCCCTTTACCCTGGTAGTAGGAGTTTTTGTAAATGAGGCTAAAGAAGAGGTTATTAAGGTGGCAAAGGAGTGTAAGCTTGATGCTTTGCAGTTTCATGGGAATGAATCACCGGAGTATTGTGATTTTTTCTCGGATTACAAAACAATAAAATCATTTTCTCTGAAAGAAGCTTCTGACCTGGAAGCTATTTCGCATTATCGGGTTGAAGCTATTCTGATTGACGCTTATGACCCGGCTCGCTATGGAGGCACGGGGAAAAAAGCCAACTGGGAATTGGCCCGGGCAGCAAAAAGCTTTGGACCATTGATTCTTGCGGGTGGACTTAATGAAAGCAATATTGAGGAGGCGATTAAGTCAGTAAAACCTTATGGAGTTGATGTAAGTAGTGGGGTGGAATTAAAGCCGGGGGTAAAGGACCCGGAAAAATTAAAGAGATTGGTGGAAATAGTTAAGGGAAAAACCATCAGTTAAAATTAATGAACAAGAGGAAAGAGCTATGTTACCATCAATGCCTGATAATCAAGGCCACTTTGGTCAATTTGGGGGGAGATATGTCGCGGAAACACTTATGCCAGCGCTTTTGGAGTTAGAGCAAGCTTATTCCTGCTATAAAGATGACCAGGAGTTTCTTGCCGAATTGGATTATTATCTTAAGGAGTTTGTTGGACGAGAGACTCCCCTTTACTTTGCGTCGCGTCTGACCGAAAAACTCCGAGGAGCAAAGATTTATCTTAAGCGCGAGGACCTTAACCATACTGGCGCTCATAAAATTAACAATACCCTGGGACAGGCTTTGCTGGCTAAGCGCATGGGGAAAAAACGGATTATTGCTGAAACTGGAGCGGGTCAACATGGAGTGGCAACCGCTACCGCGGCCACTCTTTTTGGAATGGAATGCCATATTTTTATGGGCACGGAAGATATAAAGCGGCAGTCGAGCAATGTTTTTCGGATGAAACTTTTAGGGGCAGAAGTGATCCCGGTTAATTCCGGAACCCGGACCTTAAAAGATGCTATGAACGAAGCTCTTCGGGACTGGGTGGCTAACATTCGCACTACCTATTATCTTATTGGCTCAGTTGCTGGGCCCCATCCTTACCCGATGATGGTGCGAGATTTTCAGTCAGTGATTGGGAGGGAAGCCCGAAGGCAGATTTTAGAAAAAGAAAGAAAGTTACCTAATGTTTTGGTGGCTTGTGTGGGGGGAGGGAGTAATGCTATGGGTTTGTTTTATCCCTTCCGGGATGACCGCGAAGTTAGGATGATAGGAGTAGAAGCAGGGGGTTTAGGCCTTTCCACCAAAAAACATGCAGCTTCGATCTGTCGGGGAAAGGTAGGGGTATTCCATGGAAGCAAAAGCTATTTACTCCAGGATGCCCACGGTCAGGTGCAAGAGGTCCACTCTATTGCTGCCGGATTGGATTATCCTGGGGTGGGGCCAGAACATAGTCTTTTTCATCAAATAAAACGGGCGGAATATGTGGCGATAACTGATGAAGAGGCGCTGGAAGGATTCCATTTGCTTACTAAAACCGAGGGAATTATTCCCGCCCTGGAAAGTGCTCATGCGATAGCGCAAGTAATAAAAATCGCTCCTCCGATGAGCCGGGATGACATTATCATTGTAAATCTTTCTGGTCGAGGAGATAAGGACTTAAATATTGTAGCCGAACGAATGGGGGGATTTTAAGCCTATGAGCCGGATAAAAGAAGTCTTCCAAAACTTGCAATTTCAGGGAAAGAAAGCGCTGGTTACCTATATTACTGTAGGTGATCCTAACCTTGCAGTTTCCCGGGAAATAATAAAACAATTAATTGAAAGCGGAGCGGATATTCTTGAGCTGGGTGTCCCTTTTTCTGATCCTACGGCAGATGGACCAGTGATTCAAGCTGCTTCCCAGCGAGCACTGAGAGAAGGAATTACTCTGGATGATGTTTTAGGCCTGGCCAAAGAAATTCGGGAGTATTCTTCTATTCCGATGGTGCTTTTTAGTTACTACAATCCTATTTTTGTGGTGGGCGGAGAAGAAATTGCTCGAAGAGCAACTGAGGTGGGGATTGATGGATTATTGGTAGTGGATTTGCCTTATGAGGAGGCAGAGGAATTAAAGAAATACACCGACCGAGCAGGTCTTGACTTTATTTTTTTACTTGCTCCTACCAGCAATGAGGCGCGGATAAAAATGGTTTCCCAGCAGGCGCGGGGATTTATTTATTATATTTCTATGACTGGAGTTACGGGTTCGGCTTTATCCGGGGAAGAGGAGATTGCTGCTGGAATTCAGCGAATAAAGAAATATACTGACTTGCCGGTAGTGGTTGGTTTTGGGATTTCAACTCCAGCGCAAGCTCAGGCATTAGGAAAATTTGCCGATGGAGTGGTAGTAGGAAGTGCTATCGTCCGGATTGTGGAAAAATATCAAGACTCTCCCTTCCAGCTTTTAAAAGAAGTAGGCCAATTTGTCGCTCAGTTAAAGCAGGCGTTATGAAGAGGTATTTTTAGCCTCCTAAGCGGGAATGAAAATTCAACTTATTTTTTTCCGCTAAGAGAAAGCTCTTAGCCTTTGGAGGATTAATTGAGCTACCTTTTGACCGGAAAGAAGCATGCCTCCAAAAATCGGCCCCATCCGATAGGATCCAAAGGCAGCATTAGCCGACATTCCGGCAACAAAGACATTGGGATAAACTTCTTTCGTGTTTTCGAGAGTCATTGCTTCCGCGATCTCAGCATTCATCGACTTTTCTCCCATAATTTTGCCGGTGGGGGTAAATAAAGGTTTATTAGTCTTTTTTTCGATAATTTTTAATACCTCCAGCCCATGACCAGTTGCTTCGACTACAAACTTTGCTCCTATAGTAAGGGGGTCAACATGGAGACCAGACATTTCAACCGGACTCCAGTTAATTACCAGACCGGTTACTTTGTCCTCCGTGAGCCTAACATCTTCGACACTCATACAATTAAAAATGGTAGCCCCGGCTTTTACTGCTTGAGAAGTAAGGGTAGAGATGGCTTCGATTGAATCTGCCGTATAGTAATTTTCTTGGTAAATTGTTGACCGAATTCCCAGTTCATCAAGAATTCTTTTTCCTTCTTTTTGCACCACAATTTCATTAAACATCATCCCTCCCCCCCACATTCCACCTCCGATGGAAAGTTTTTTTTCATAAATTGCTACTTTCACTTTATTTTTGGCTAAGTAATAAGCTGCCGTAAGACCAGCTGGCCCACCTCCGGCAATCGCCACCTCCACCTCTAAATTATCCCTTAACTTTTTAAAATACCGTTCAATGATTGCCTGGGAGATAATTATTTCATTTAACATTCTAAAACCCCTTTCGCCAAAATTAAAAGATCAACCACCGGGAGTAACCATAAAAAATTACCCCGCAAAAGTCAACTTTATTATTTAATTTTATTCTATCTGCTTTTGCTATTTCAAGCCGATTATTGCTTCCTCTTTCCAAATCGGAGGATAATAAGTAGACCAGTATAGATTAGTAAGAGGAAATTTCAGCCGGACTCCACTGCGGCAATAACTTTTCTTTTTCTTGAGGTCAAACACTGCCTCAATTTTCCCCAAATACCCTATGCCCAACTTTTTTAATTTTTTGTGCCATAAAATTTCCACGGGAATTTCTGGCGGATTGTTTTCTTCATCTGGACCGGTGAGCTTTATGGAATCAATCACGCGGCGGTTTTTCTTTTCGATAAGGTGCAAATAAATATCTTTACCGTTATTGATAAAGAGAAGATTATAGCCATCTCCAAAGAAGAATTTTCGATTAGGTTCAGGGTGAGGTAAAAACAAATTAAATTTTTCCACCCCGGGATTTCTTTTTAAAAATTTATAAAAATTTTTTTTACCAATAACCGAGCTTAAAGACTTACTGATTTTTTTTCGTGCTCGCCCCATGGATTTTAAACCATTGCGGAAAGCTACAGTTAGGTTGTCATATAATATTGGACGAGCGATCCGAAAAACAAAACGCCAGGTTTTATTGGTGGTTACTCCCCAGGCAGGGGATAAAATGTTTAAAAGGGGCTTTTTCCAAAAAGGGGGTTTAAGAATATCAAAGACCCCTTCCGGAATTGAGGTGCCAAAAAAATGCTTAGCGGCAAGAAGCGAACAATAGGTTATGGTTTTAATTTCCTGCTCACAAATTAAATTAAGAAAGAGTGGCCAGTTAATCTTCTGGTTTTCGATGATCAGATGAACATCGAGATTTCGTATAATTACTGGTTTTAATTTATAAGCGTGCTTGGCATTATGAAGAATCACCTGGAATAAATTATTTTCTGGGGTTAATATCCGGACCGAAGTTTCAGGAATAATTTGGGAAGAGGCCATTAATTGCTGGCTTAAATCAGAAAAATTACCTTTCAGCCAGGTTTTGCCTATCGGCTTCCAATGAACATCGAGAATAATAAAATTTCCCGCAGAAGTAATCTTGTGATAATTGGAAGATGAGGTTTTTAGATTTTGATTATCTAAAAGGTTTCGATAGCCTAATTCCTGGAGTAATAGGTCGGCCTCATTCCGGTTGGCTTCCGAAATAAAGATATCGATGTCACTCATAGGACAACAACCCGGGCAAATCGGAAACGCAAGGGGAAAAGAATTGTTTTTAAGAGCGACAACTTCTATTCCCCAATTGCTTAATTTCTGGGCAATGAGCAGGAGCTCTTCATTATAAAGTTTTACTTGTTCGGCCATCTGGTGGTGAAATTCTCTCCAGCGGGAGGGAATGTTGTCCCAGCCAAAAAGATTTGCTAAACAATGAGCCAATATTGTGGTGACCCGGAGTTGAAAAGCTAATTGCCAAAATTTTTCTTCGTTTAGGTAAGAAAAAAAATGACGGAGGCTTTCTTCATTCGGAATTTGCGTCTTATTCAGTAAAGTTAACACCTTAATCAAGTACTTATCTCTGGGTGATTTATTTCTTGGAAAAAAATCCATTTCTTTTTCCCCTATGCCTTTAATTTTACGGTTGTTCGTTCTAATAAAAAAAGGAACTTTTCTGCCTCTCTGGGGTGGCGAAATATGAAAATCAAAGGGCCTCTTTTTTTGATGTTTTTTATATAGTGGAAATATCTTTTGTGACGGCGAAATATTTTCCACCAAAAAAAATTTCAATTATAGTTAATAACGCCGGATAAAAAGTCTGATAATTTCCGGAATAAAGCACTTCTCGACCAAAGACCCGCTTCTTTAATCGACATAAAGCTCGGTAGAGCAAAACATGCCAGGGGTATCGGAGGAAAAAAACCGCAGTTAGGTGAGGAGATACCAGATCCCCCACTTTTTTTAAATAATTACCATCTAATACCCATCTATCTTCTGCCAGTGCTTTTTTGACTTGGGTTCGGAAATCTTCATCTGACCTCGGTACCCAGTTAGGTAACCAGTATAATGAATCTAACTCAATGTGTTTAATACCTAATAATTGGCTAAGGCGAAAAGAAAAGTCCGTTTTCCCCGCACAGCTTGTCCCGATAACTTCCACCCTTTTTAAATTTTCGTAGCTTACCACAAAACTCATAACTTATTAGTTTTAAGCTAAAATTTAAATTTTAAGCCAGTCGGAAAGGTCTCGGCCAGTCATAGCGGAAAATTGCAAGATCTGTTCACGAAAAAAGTCCACCATCATTTTCCGAATATTTGGGGAAATGGGAGGATAGTTACCCTTCAATGGCCAATGACTAATATCAGGGATAAACTTATCATCCACTCCAATAAATCGATATACTGAGCGGGCTAATTCTATTGGGTCCTTTTTTAAATCATCGTAGAAAAAGACCCCCAAATCAGGGAATGCTTCGCGCCAATAGGCAACATAGTGGGCATAAAGCCCTTGGGTTTTGATCCATCGGCCATCCTCGGACCAAACTTTTTCAAACGGTGCAGTTCGCCGCTTGCCGTTTCTGGAGTAGACCTGAACATGAAACCAATAGTCAGACCAGGCCCGTTCTACCGGGTTGCGGAAAATAGCAAATACCTTAACCTCAGGATAGTGGGTTTTAAGCTCATCTCGGGCGGAAGGTAACCGACGCCAGAAATAGAATATTCGCTTTAGAAACCAATTAGGATAATATTCTTTTTTAGCTGGGTTGGAAAAGGGGGTAATCCAATAAATAGGAGTAAATTCTCCTGCCTTTCGGCTATTTTTATTTAAAAAAAAATTATTATACCATTCATACCCTTTGTAAAAACGCCGCGAAAAAAATCTTATCTCTTTTTTGGGAATAAAAATTTCTGGATGTTGGGATAAAACTTCGGACAGCCAGGTAGTTCCGCATTTTTCCACCCCTACCCCTACAAAATCCGGGCCTTTTTTCTCTAATACCATAAAGCTAACTCTTTATCTTCAGATTTATTTTTTAAAGTTTATTTTTGGGAGTTTTTTGATTTTTAAAATAAAATAGTAAGACTTGTCAAACTTAAATTAGGTGTTTCCAATTGGAGTTTAAGAAGTATGGGAAGGTTGGAATGTAGTTCCATTGGAATGCTGGTTTGGCACCTATTATGTTTTTTACAACATAGATTAAGCTGAAAGGTGATAAATGGCTAAGGAATTTCAGAAGTGGTTTGACTTAAAAGAAGTTTTTATCTCTGGAGAAAAAATTTTTTTATCGCTAAATTTTCCTTGACTTACCCAATATATTGTGGTCAAATATTATTGAGATACAAAATATAAGTAAAAAAGCAATCTTTCTGAGAGGATAGAGAAAAAATGGCCCAAGTAAAAGAAATAAAAAAAGCAGAAAGGATTTTCTCTTTAGCAGGAAAAGAGACTACGGATTTAGCTCTTTTTGTCCGAACCTCCAGTGAGGATGTAAGTTCCTGGGATCGAAAGAAAATTGTTGATGCCCTGGTAAGGGAAACCTATATAGATGTTGACACCGCGGAGCAAATAAGTGCAGAAGTAGAGGAAATGATTATTAATTCTAAAATTAAAGTGATTACTGCTCCGCTTATCCGGGAACTGGTAAATGCTAAACTGATTGAAAGGGGACTGGAACAACACCGGATGATGCATACCCGGATTGGAATGCCGATTTATGATGTGGATCAGCTCATCCTCCACCCTAATAAAGAGAATGCTAATGTTCCCCATGGGCCAGAAGCTACTAACTTAACCTTAGCGGAAGGGATAAAAAAGGAATACGCACTTCTTAGTGTTTTTTCTCAGGATATTGCGGATGCTCACTTGCGAGGTGATATTCATCTCCATGATTTGGGTTTTATTGATCGACCATATTGCTCCGGGCAGTCGCTAGAATATATCAAAAAGTTTGGTTTAAATCTCCCCAATTCCCTTTCAAATGCCAAACCAGCTAAGCATCCGGAAGTGCTTTTAGCCCACATGGTTAAATTCGCCGCGGCTTTACAAAGTAATTTTGCTGGAGCAATTGGCTGGGATGCGGTTAATTTATTTTTTGCTCCTTATTTAGTGGGAATGAGTGACCGGGAAATTGAGCAACTTGCCCAGATGCTTATTTTTGAGTTTTCTCAGCAGGCGGTTGCTCGGGGTGGTCAGGCTATTTTTAGCGATATTAATATTTACTGGGAAGTCCCCAGCCATTTTGAAGATGTGCCCGCAATTGGACCAGGTGGAAATTTTACCGGAAAAACTTATGGTGAATATCTGAAAGAAGCACAAAGATTTGCCTGGGCACTCTTTGAAGTTTATAAAGAAGGAGATGGGACGGGACGCCCCTTCTTTTTCCCGAAACCTTTGGTCCATATTACCGAGAAATTTTTCCAAACTGAGGGGTATAAAGACTTTCTTAATCATATTTGCGATGTTGCCAGTGAGAAAGGAAATACCTATTTTGTATTTGACCGAGGGGGCACGGCCAAGATTTCCGAATGCTGCCGGTTAAGCTTTAAACTTGAAGCGCAAGATTTTTCCGATGCCCGGGAACCGTGGAAGATGCGGTATTGTGCCCTTCAGAATGTAACCTTGAATCTTCCCCGGATTGCCTACCTTAGCCAGCACGATGATACCGTATTATTTTCTCGTGTTTCGGAAGCGATGGAATTAGCAGCTAAGGCTCACCTCCAGAAAAAAGCTTTCATCGAAAAATTATTATCTCTGGGAGATAAAGGCCCTTTATCTTTACTTACTATGAATAAGGACGGAAGCCCTTATTTAAAGATAGAGCGTGCCTCTTTTCTTATCGGGATGTTAGGGCTTAATGAATTAGTGCAGTTTCATACTGGAAAAGAGCTTCATGAGTCGAAAGAGGTGCTTAAATTCGCTCTCAAAGTTATTGCTCATATGCATTTGGTGGCGAAGAAATTGTCCGCTAAGTATCATATGAAGTTCGTCTTAGAGCAAACGCCGGCAGAAAGCACGGCCTATCGGTTTGCTAAATTAGATATGGAACATTTTTATCCCGAAGCTCATCAAGTAATAAAAGGCAACTTCGAGCGGAATGAGATTTATTATACTAACTCGACTTACCTTCCGGTATCAGTACCGATTAACCCGATTGAACGAGTGCGGAAGGAGGGCCTTTTCCATCCATTAATTGAAGCGGGGGCACTTACCCATATCTGGATTGGAGAAAAGCGGCCGGCAAAAGAATCGCTGGCTAACTTTGTATTAAAGACCTTTCGCCATACCACTAACGACCAGATTGCTTTTTCTCCGGAATTTACTAACTGCAGTGACTGTGGAAAGACCGAAAGGGGACTGAAAGATAAGTGTAGCTATTGTGGTTCCTCCCGAGTAGAAGGAATCACCCGAATTACGGGTTATTTCACTAAAATTTCCAGTTGGAATAAAGGGAAAATTGGTGAACTTCACGATCGGTATCGCAACCAAGAATATTTTCTTCCCGAAACAGAACAGAAAGTTATGGTAGCTTAAAAATTTTTTAAATAATTTTGGTAAAGAAATGGAAATTAATTTTATTTTTGTTGCGGAGGAGAACTATGGGAAAAGTAAAACTGTTTTGGAAAGCAGAATGTCCACTTTGTGGAAGTGCAAAGATAGTAGGAAAAATGCTGAAAGAGGAAGGATTGATAGTTGATGATTACAACCTCGATACTGCGGATGGGCTGGCAGAAGCCTCTTATTACGGGATTAAGTCTACCCCTACCATAATTGTGGAAGATGAAGAAGAAAATGCAATTGCCTTTTATTCCGGTAAAGTTCCTACCCCATTGGAGGTAAAGAACGCAATTGCTCGCTATTACCAATAATCTTCTACCTTTTTTGATTCTCAGTTTTTAACCTATTAAGAAATCCTCTTTATGCCTTTGATTAACCAAGAGCTCATCCCGATAAAAGGATTTTTGGAGACCTCTTTTTTAGATTGGCCGGGGAAGTTAGCAGCGGTGATTTTTTTCCCCGGATGTAATTTTCGCTGCCCATTTTGTCAGAACTTTGATTTAGTGCTTCGGCCCCAAAGCTTACCTGATATCCCGATAAAAGAAATAATTCATCGGCTAAAGGAACTAAAAGGCTGGATTGATGGAGTCTGTCTTACTGGAGGAGAACCTACCATTCATTCTGCGCTTCCGGATTTTATCCGGAAATTTAAAGAAAATAGTTTTTTGATTAAATTAGACACTAACGGAAGCAACCCGGAAATGATTGAGCGACTTTTAGCGGAAAGTTTAATCGATGCGGTGGCTATGGATGTTAAGGCTCCTCTGGAAGAGGTTTTTTATTCCCGATTAGCTGGAGTAGCAATAAATTTAGAGGCAATCAAAAAAAGCATTGCCTTACTCCGAAAGAGCCCAATTGAAGCTATTTTCCGGGTTACCGTTGTTCCCGAATTTTTAACTGAAAATGATATTTATCGCTTAGCCCAGGAGTTAGCTCCAGTAAAAAAATTAGTGCTCCAGCAATTTAGCCCGGAAAAGGTTTTAGACCCGAGTTTGAAAAATATAAAGCCCTGGCCCCTGGAAAAGCTGGAAGAAGTTCAAAACCAGGTAGACCAAATTCTTATTAACTCTTAATTGGTAATCAGGGGATAAATTTATTTTTTATCAAGTAATCCAGTATTACTTCCACCCCCTCTTTTACTGAAATCTTATCGGTATGTAAATGGATTTCCGGATTTTCCGGGGGTTCGTAAGGAGCGCTAACCCCGGTAAATTCTTTAATAATCCCTGTCCTTGCTTTTTTATAGGCACCTTTGGGATCCCGTTGTTCGCATACCTCAACCGGGCAATCGACAAACACTTCGATAAAGTCGCTATTACCAATTAACTGCCGCGCTTGTTTCCGATCCTGGCGATAAGGAGAGATAAAAGCGGTGAGATTGATAATACCCGCATCACAGAAAAGCTTTGCTACCTCGGCAATGCGGCGAATATTTTCTGCCCGGTCTTCCGGAGAAAACCCCAAGTTCTTATTAAGACCATGCCGAATATTGTCCCCATCGAGGATGTAGGTATGGAGACCGCGCTCATAAAGAGCTTCTTCCAGGTTTACCGCTAAAGTTGATTTTCCCGAAGCAGGGAGTCCAGTAAACCAGAGGGTAAAACTTCGATGCCCGTTTAAAAGTTCGCGATCCGAACGGGTAATTGCTCCTTGGTGCCAGCGAATATGGGTTGCTTTTTGTTCGGTCATCTTATCTCCGAAAATTTAAAGTTTTTTCCTTTGCCGATAAAGAGAATCAGCAACTGCCTCCGCCATATTTTTTTCTTTTAATTTTCCCCCTAAAAATTCGTTTACTATTTTTGAGAAATAAAGCGGATTTTCGATTACTTCATTATATTTTAAATAAAGTATTTCCATATTTTTTTGCTTTCTAAGCCATTCTTCTACCTGTTTTAGATGTTCGCTAAATTTTCGAGCCATTTCTTCGTCACTAATACTTTCCGATAGTTCGCCGCGGCGCTTAAGCATAACTTTCTGGGATGCTAATATCTCCTCCATTTCTCGCTGCATAAAGATTATTTTATAATGATAATTTTCAGGGAGGTAAAAAAGGAAAGCTGAGATTACTTTAATTACTTTTCCCTGACATTCGCCTATCCAGGAATTATCTTCATTAAGTTTTTTTACTCGCTCCAATTCAAAATACCCCCGGGGATTGTCTTCATCCGGTTTCCTTATTCCATCAGTGACAATCTCCATTCCTCCGGCTTTAAGCATTTGCATCATCATCGAAGTGCCCGAGCGAGGCACTCCGGAGACAATCGTGATCACATCCTTTAATATTTTATTTTCCATACTTACCTTCGCTTTTGGGAAAATAATATTAATCTTATTTTTCTTCAAAAATCAATAAGGTTTTTTACTGGTTTTGCAAAAATTTTATTTGCTTAGTTTAGTAAAAAGCATACTTGCAATTAAGACAAACATCTTTTAGACTGAGACACGAATTTTCAACATTTTATTTGGAGATAGGATATGAGGCTGATTTTTTATATTATCTGGATTATCTTAGCAGTTATTTTTGCTATTGCTTTTGCCCTAATCACGGAAATCTTCCATCCGCAAGAAAAAATCAATGCTCTCTGGTTAGTGATTGCCGCGGGATGTTTTTTTTCTCTGGCTTATCGATTTTACGGCGCTTTTCTGGCTACCAAAGTTCTGGTGCTGGATGAAAAAAGGGTTACCCCTGCTTTCCGTTTAAATGACGGAAAAAATTTTTATCCTACTAATAAATGGGTACTTTTTGGTCACCACTTTGCCGCTATTGCCGGAGCGGGACCGCTTATCGGTCCAGTACTAGCCGCTCAGTTTGGCTATCTTCCCGGATTTATCTGGATTTTAATCGGTGCTGTCTTTGCCGGCGGAGTCCATGATTTAGTTATTTTGTTTGCTTCAATAAGAAGGGATGGAAGATCTTTAGCGCAAATTGCTCGGGAGGAAGTTAGCCCCATTACCGGTGGGGCAGCATTACTGGCTATCCTTTTTATTTTGATTGTAGCAATGGCGGGGTTGGGGTTGGTAGTTATCAATGCCCTTTTTCGCAATCCGTGGGGAACTTTTATCATTGGTATGACTATTCCCATTGCCTTTCTTATGGGGATATATTTGAAATCTCTACGGCCGAATAAAGTTCTGGAAGTCTCGTTAATCGGGATTATTTTATTGATTTTTACCGTGATTGCCGGGAAAGATATCCCTTCTTCCCCCCTGGCTTTTATGTTTGATTTTGATAAAAATTTTTTGACTTTCCTTCTTGCCTTCTACGGTTTTGTGGCTTCGGTGCTTCCGGTGTGGATGCTTTTAGCCCCCCGGGATTATCTTTCTTCTTTTATGAAGATTGGGGTAATTATTCTGCTGGCACTTGGTATTTTAGTTGTCCATCCTCAACTGCTTATGCCTCCGGTTACTAAGTTTATTAGGGGAGGAGGACCAATCATTCCCGGCCCGGTCTTTCCTTTTGTCTTTATTACCATTGCCTGTGGAGCAATTTCGGGGTTTCATTCTCTGATTGCTTCGGGAACTACCCCGAAAATGATTGAAAAAGAAACCTATGCCCGGGCAATCGGGTATGGAGCTATGCTTACCGAAGGTTTTGTCGCAGTAATAGCTCTTATTGCCGCCTCGGTCCTTATTCCGGGGGATTATTTTGCCATTAACTCAAAACTCAGTTTCTCCGAGCTTGCCAATTTAGGATTCCCGGTAGCAAAAATTAAAGAACTTTCTACCATGATCGGGGTAAATTTAGAAGGAAGGCCGGGTGGCGCAGTTTCCTTGGCGGTGGGTATGGCTTTTATTTTTTCTTCCATCCCTTTTTTAAAGAAGCTTATGGCTTACTGGTATCAGTTTGCCTTGATGTTTGAAGCCCTTTTTATTCTGACGACAATTGACGCTGGTACCCGGGTTGCCCGCTACCTGGTGCAAGAATTAGGAGGTTATATTTATAAACCATTCGGAAATTTGAGTTCCTTTGCGGGCAACATTGTTGCCAGTTTTATCGTCGTGTTTTCTTGGGGATACCTTATTTTTACCGGTTCTATCTCCACTATCTGGCCGCTTTTTGGAACCGCTAACCAGCTTTTAGGAATGCTGGCGCTATGTATTGGAACCACTATAATCATTAAAAGCGGTAAAGTCCGGTATATCTGGACTACCTTGTTACCACTAATATTTGTTGGGGTAGCTACCTTTACTGCTGCATTTGCCCTACTTAGAAAACATCTGGCAATAAAAGCTACCTCATTTTTCGATTGGCTCGGTTTACTCCAACTGGATGCTTTTTTAGTAATTATAATGGTTTTTCTGGCGTTAGTAATTTTGATTGATTCAGTAATAAAGTGGATCAGGTTTTTTTCGGAAAGCCATTTGCTTTCAGGTAGCACTTAATAAGACTTTATTGTCTGAGGTGGGATTATGAAGATAATTTTTCATGAAAAATTTTACGAAACCTATGAATTAGACCCCGCGGCAGCTCCGGGAAGGATGGAGCCAATTATCCAAGAACTTAAAAAATACCCCCATTATCAATTCGTCATTCCTGAACCAGCTGAATTAAAAGATATTTTGCGGGCGCACTCGACTCGTCAGGTTGAAAATATCAAGCACGATCCGGTGGTTTACCAAATGGCGCTCCTTGCTGCGGGGGGAGCAATTAAGGCAGCAGAACTGGCTTATGCGGGAGAACCAGCCTTTGCCTGCATTCGTCCACCCGGCCATCATGCTTCTTATGATAGTTGCTGGGGATTCTGTTTTTTTAATAATATGGCGGTATCACTTTTAAAACTGGAAGCAGAAGGTAAAATTAAATCTGCCTTTATCCTTGATTTTGACCTCCACACCGGTGATGGCACCATTAATATTCTCGGGAAAAAACCGGGGTATACTATCCTTAATCCTCGCGCTTCGGATGAAAGAGCTTACCTGGAAGAAATTTTTTTGGTTTTGAACCAGGGTGGGGATTACGATATTATTGCTGCTTCGGCAGGGTTTGATGAATACATCAAGGATTGGGGTCATAAACTCTCGACCGCTGCTTATCGAGAGATCGGGAAAATGATGAAAGACTTTTCCGAAAAGCATTGTCAGGGAAGAAGGTATGCCCTGCTGGAAGGAGGGTATTGTTACGAAGACCTGGGGATAAACATCCATGCCTTTTGCGAGGGTTTCCAATAGGAAAACTTAACCGCTCTTGCTACTGGTTTAGGCTTTAATTATAGTCCAGATACCTATTATTACAAACCCGACTCCCGCGATCCAGGTGAGGTATTTTGGATTAAGATATTTGCCTAAATTATTTCCGATAATCACTGCTATTGCCGAAGCAAATACTAAAGCCCCGGCGGCAGCTAAAAAAACCATAAATTTGGAGTGGGCTTTATTGGTAGCAAAGAGCAAGGTGGCTAATTGGGTTTTATCACCCAATTCAGCAAATAAGACCGTGAGAAAAATAGTAAAAAAAATTTTTATATCCATATATTTTTCCTCGTCTATTATCGAAGTTTATAATTTTAATTTCCATTTACCTATTAACCTTCCCGGGCGGAAAAAGTCAACTCCTTAGATTGTGAGTTCTTGAAGGACTTAACTTTTTAGAAAAATTTAAAAAAGTTTTTCTCCCCACTGATGTAACCGGATATGCCATTTGTATTTACGATTTAGCTTCTTAACTTGCGTTTTGAAATTTGGAGAGTTCTGG
>Ga0315298_1005052_pt1 | contig 19131 bp, 11 predicted proteins | sample WHS_1_MG_FD_203077 | JGI IMG/M metagenome (GOLD analysis project Ga0315298, IMG submission 203077) | Extremophilic microbial mat communities from Washburn Hot Springs, YNP, Wyoming, USA - WHS_1_MG | ecosystem: Environmental > Aquatic > Thermal springs > Hot (42-90C) | place: USA: Wyoming...
ATTTTAAGAAAGGTGCTGCTTATTTTGCATATAAAACTAAATTAAAAGTAGTGCCAGTTTATATGCAAGGGATAAAAGGTGTTAAAGCTGGGACTAAACTTGAAAGAAATGAAGTAACAGAAGGAGTAATTGCTTTAGTTTTTAATCTTTTTAGGAAAATTAATGTTTTTATTGGAAATCCAATAGATCCTATAGCAGAAAATATTATAAAAGATTTTAATGATATTTCTGATAAAAACAATTACAAAAATATTGTTGACAAAATACATGAAGAATTACAAGAAAATTTTTTACAATTACAAAAAGAAGCTTATGAAATTCTTTTAGATGATCCTAATAAAACAACAAAGCCAACATAAAAAAATGAAAATAAAATAAAAACACTAATGATACTAAATATGATGTTAAGTAATATTGATATTAAATAATAATTATTTAATAAATTTATTTAATAAATAAATAATAAATAGAAATTAAAAATAAGAATTAATAATAATAGAAAATTAATAATTAATTAATAATTTAGTAGCACATAATAGTAAAATTACTGATAAATTAATAAAATGCCCAGATAAATATTGCCCAGATAATAATTTTTATCTGGGCATTTTTTATTAACTTATTATTTTTTAATTTTATTATATTATCTAAAAACCATTAAATATAAACTGTAAACAGTTCTTTTAGATAATACATTTTATTAATATAATAATTAATTTATTAATTTATGTTTTTGTTTCACTATTTCACAAAAACTTTATCTTTTCATAATTAATTATAATTAAATAAGAATTTAAAAATATCTTATTCTTTTACTTTGAAGGATAATTTTTTATCTTCAGGTCCAGTTGTTCCAATTACAACAGTATCTCCTTCTTTTATTTCACCATTTAAAATCATCATTGCCAAAACGTTCTGAATTTCATTTTGAATTACTCTTTTAAGCGGTCTTGCACCATATATTGGGTCAAAACCTTCATTAGCTATGAGCTCCTTAGCGCTTTCACTAATTTCAATAGAAATTTTTCTTTCAGCAAGAGCGTTTATTAATTTCTTTAGCTGAATTTCTATAATTTTCTTTATTTCTTCAATTCCTAACCTATGGAATATAATAATATCATCAACTCTATTTAAAAATTCAGGCTTAAAGTAATCTTTCATTGCTTCTTTTACGCGTCTTTCAATTTCTTTTTCATCTTTCTTACCAAGCTCAGTAATATACTGGCTTCCAATATTTGAAGTCATTATAAGAACTGTATTTTTAAAATCTACAGTTCTACCATGTCCATCAGTAAGCCTTCCATCATCCATTATTTGAAGCAAAATATTAAATACATCTGGATGAGCTTTTTCAATTTCATCAAGAAGTATCACGCTATAAGGTCTTCTTCTAACAGCTTCGGTTAAATAACCGCCTTCCTCATATCCAACATAGCCAGGTGGCGCACCTATTAATCTTGAAACTGTATGTTTTTCCATATATTCAGACATGTCTATCCTAATCATTGCTCGTTCATCATCAAATAAAAACTCTGCTAATGCCTTTGTTAATTCAGTTTTACCAACTCCAGTGGGTCCAAGGAAAATAAATGAACCTATTGGTCTATTTGGGTCTCCAAGCCCAGCTCTAGCCCTTCTTATAGCATTTGATATAGCAGAAATTGCTTCATCCTGGCCAACTACTCTTTGTTTTAACCTTTCCTCCATATGAATAAGCTTTTCTACTTCACCTTCCATCAATCTTGATACTGGTATGCCTGTCCATTTCGATATTATTTCTGCAATATCTTCTTCATCTACTTCTTCTTTTAACATTTTCATATCTTTTTGAATCTCTGCAAGCTTTTCATTATATTCTTTAAGTTTTTTATCTAACTCAAGAAGTTTGCCATATCTGAGCTCTGCTGCCTTTTGTAAATCTGCAACTCTTTCTGCTTGTTCTGCCGCAATTTTTGTTTTTTCTATTTCTTCTTTAATAGATTGAATATTTTTAATTAGCTCTTTTTCTTTTTGCCAATGAGCTTTCATACCTGCACTTTTTTCTTTTAGTTGAGCAAGTTCTTCTTTTATTTTTTCCATTCTTTCTAATGAAGAAGGATCTTTTTCTTTTTTTAAAGCTTGCTCTTCTATTTCAAGTTGTTTAATTTTTCTATCTATTTCATCAATCTCAGTTGGTAAACTATCTATTTCTATTCTTAATTTAGAAGCAGCTTCATCAATTAAATCAATTGCTTTATCAGGTAAAAATCTATCAGTTATATACCTATTAGATAAAATTGCAGCTGAAATTATTGCTGAATCTTTAATCCTAACTCCATGATGAACCTCATATTTTTCCTTTAAACCTCTAAGAATTGCAATTGTATCTTCAACATCAGGTTCACTTACAAAAACTGGTTGAAATCTTCTTTCAAGAGCAGCATCTTTTTCAATATGTTTCCTATATTCATCAAGTGTTGTTGCGCCAACCATATGAAGTTCTCCTCTTGCAAGCATAGGTTTTAGCATATTTGAGGCATCTAATGCCCCTTCTGCAGCACCTGCGCCAACAACAGTGTGAAGTTCATCAATAAATAAAATTATTTTACCTTCAGAATTTGCAATTTCTTTTAAAACTGCTTTTAATCTATCTTCAAATTCTCCTCTATATTTTGCTCCAGCAATAATTGCACCCATATCTAAAGCAAAAATTGTTTTATTTTTTAACCCTTCTGGAACATCACCTGAAACTATTCTTTGAGCAAGCCCTTCAACAATAGCAGTTTTACCAACCCCTGGCTCGCCAATAAGAACGGGATTATTTTTAGTTCTTCTTGATAAAACTTGGATAACTCTTCTTATTTCATCATCTCTTCCAATTACAGGGTCAAGTTTCCCGCTTCTTGCAAGCTCAGTTAAATCTTTTCCAAATTTTTTTAAAGATTGATACTTATCTTCAGGGTTTTGGTCTGTTACTCTTTGACTTCCTCTAATTTCCACGAGTACCTGATAAATCCTAGGTTTAGTAATTTGGAGTTGTCTTAAAATTTCTCCAATATTACTTTTACTTTCTGACAAAGCTATTAACAAGTGCTCAGTACTAACATACTCATCCTTTAATTGTTGCGCTTCTTTTAAAGCCACGTTTAAAGTATTATTAAGCTCTGCACTTAAGTAAACTTGAGTATTTGCTCCATAAACCTTTGGATATTTATTTAATTCATTTTTTATTCTTCTGCCAAAATCTGCTAAATTTATCTCAAGTTTTTGAAGAATAGGAATAATTATTCCTTCTTCTTGATCAAATAAAGCATTTATTAAATGCACATCAGCTATCTCTTGATTGCCATTTTCTATTGCTAAAGTATTAGCAGCAGAAATAGCTTCTTGCGCTTTTATTGTAAATTTATCAAATTGCATAATTATCACCTCTTTTATTTCTTTTTTACTGCGTTAAATAATAATTTTTGTTCTTGGGTTTTCATTATAAATCTTTGAAAACTCCTCAAGATATTTTCTTTGTTCTTGTGTTAAATTCTCAGGAATAACAACTTTTATTTTTACATATAAGTCACCAAATTCATCACTTTTTATTCGTGGCATTCCTTTACCTTTAAGTCTTAAAATTTTACCTGCTTGTGTTCCTGCTGGAAGCTTTACATTAACTGGTCCAGAAAAAGTTGGCACATCTATAGTAGCCCCAAAGATAGCCTCTTTAATAGTAACTGGCACTTCACAATGCAAATCATCCTCTTTTCTTGTAAAGAAATGATGTGGTGTTATTTCAACTAATAAATACAAATCACCAGGAATCCCACCGCTTGTACTTTTTGCACCTTCACCTGTTAACCTTACCTTACCACCATCTTTGATTCCTTTTGGAATTTTTACATTTATTGTCCTTACCTTACCATCCTCGCTTTGAAGCCTTAGTGACCTTTCAGTGCCAAAATAAGCTTCTCTTAGTGTGATAGTAATTTTTGATTCTATATCTTGACCCTTTTCAGGTGTCCTTCTACTTCTCCAACTAGTTCTTTGATTTTGTTTTGTTCCAGAACTTGCTCCTCCAAAGGTAGAAGTAAAATTCTGAAATCTTTCATCCGAACCCCTACCAAAAAACATTTCAAAAAAGTCTGAAAAACCCGAACCTAAATCTCCAAAATTGAATTCTGAACCGCTAAAATTATAATATCCTCCATTGCCTGTACTTTGCCATTGACCAGCGCCCGGCCAACCTGCTCCTGTACCTGCTCTTGAGTAAGCTTTCCAATTTGAACCAAGTTGGTCATACCTTGCTCGTTTTTCAGGATCTTTTAAAACTTCATAAGCTTCATTAATTTCCTTAAACTTTTCAGTTGCTTCAGGATTATTTTTATTAGTATCTGGATGATACTGTTTTGCTAATTTTCTATATGCTTTTTTTATTTCATCCTCAGTTGCATTTTTACTAACACCTAAGATTTTATAATAATCTTTGTAATCAACCATTTTTATTCACCTTAATTTTAATTTATATAAAGACTGCCCATGCTTTAAAAAGCAATGGGCAGACTTAAATTAATCATTTTAATTTAAAGTTGAAAATCATTTTAAAAATAATTTTTAAATTTTAAATCTTAATTAATGTTTTAAATTAAACTTATTTATTCAGCCTTTATTTCAACTTTTTTAGCTTTCTTTACTTCAGCTTTAGGGATGACAATTTCTAGAACACCATTTTTATAAGAAGCCTTAACTTCATCTTCTTTAACAGGAACACCTAACGTAAATGATCTATAAAATGATCCATAACTTCTTTCCATTCTTACATAATCTTTATCTTTTTCTTCTTTTTCAAATTTTCTTTCACCTTTAATAACTAAGGTGTCATTATCGATTGAGATATCAATATCTTCCTTTTTCATTCCAGGTAAATCAGCCTTAACAGTAATATCAGTTTCTGTTTCTTTAATGTCTACGCTAGGTGCCCATACTGCTGTTTTCTTTTCAATTCTTTTTTCGGCTCCTTCAAACCATCTTCCAATTTCATCCCTTAGCTGAACTAAGTCATTAAATGGATCCCATCTTACTATTGGCATATAAATCCCCTCCTTTTTGTATTACTTTTTAGTTTTTGGTTTCATCTTTTGCTTCAAATTCAGCATCTATAACATCATCTTCCGGTTTACTGCCACCAGAAGAAGCTTGACTGCCTGTGCCAGCTCCATAAGCCCCAGCTCCAGCGCCTGCACTAGCTCCAGCTCCAGCGCCTGCACTAGATTGCTGATACATATATGTTGAAAGTTCACCAATTAACTTCTCAAGAGTATCTGTATTTCTCTTAATTTCTTCGGTATTTTCACCTTCCATTACTTTCTTTAATACATCTATTTGGCTTGTAACCTTATTTTTCATATCAGCTGGAACTTTATCTCCATAATCCTTTAAAGTTTTCTCTGACTGATAGATTAAGCCATCTGCTCTATTTTTAGCTTCAACAAGTTCTTTCTTTCTTCTATCTTCAGCTGCATTAGCTTCAGCTTCTCTTACCATTCTGTTAATTTCATCTTCACTTAAATGAGATGTAGCAGTAATGGTAATCTTTTGCTCTTTACCTGTTGCCATATCCTTAGCTGTAACATTAACTATACCATTAGCATCTATATCAAACGTAACTTCTATTTGAGGAACACCCCTTGGTGCAGGAGGAATTCCATCAAGTCTAAAGTTACCAATAGTTTTATTGTCTCTTGCAAACTCCCTTTCACCCTGAAGAACATGTATATCTACACTTGTCTGATTATCAGCTGCAGTTGTAAATATTTCACTTTTCTTTGTTGGTATAGTTGTATTTCTTTCAATAAGTTTTGTCATAACTCCACCTAGTGTTTCTATACCAAGTGATAATGGTGTTACATCAAGTAAAACTACATCCTTAACATCTCCTTTTAACACTCCAGACTGAATAGCCGCACCAACTGCAACCACTTCATCAGGGTTAACACCTTTATTAGGCTCTTTACCTGTAAAATTCCTAACTAATTCTTGGATAACAGGCATTCTTGTTGCTCCACCAACAAGTATTACTTCATCTATATCTGAGATTTTATAGCCAGAATCAGCAAGAGCTTTTTCCATAGGAATCTTACATCTTTCTGTTAAGTCTGCTGTAAGTTGCTCAAATTTAGCTCTCGTTAACTTCATTTCAAGGTGTTTTGGACCATTTGCATCTGCTGTTATAAACGGTAAACTTATATTTGTTTCCAAAACACTTGAAAGTTCTATTTTAGCTTTCTCAGATGCTTCTATTAATCTTTGTAAAGCTTGTCTATCTTTTCTTAAATCAATTCCTTGCTCTTTTTTAAACTCATCAGCAAGATAATTCATTATTCTATTATCATAATCATCTCCACCAAGGTGCATGTCACCATGGCTTGCTTTTACTTCGAAAACGCCTTCTCCAACCTCAAGTATTGAAACATCAAAAGTTCCACCACCAAGGTCAAATACTAAAATTTTTTCTTCCTTTTTCTTATCAAGACCATAAGCTAACGCTGCTGCAGTAGGTTCATTAATAATTCTTAAAACATTAAGCCCTGCGATTGTACCAGCATTTTTTGTTGCTTGTCTTTGAGAATCATTAAAATATGCTGGAACAGTTATAACTGCATCCGTTACTGGCTCGCCTAAATAAGCTTCTGCATCAGCTTTTAATTTCTGTAAAATCATTGAAGAAATTTCTTCAGGCGTATATTCTCTATCATTTAATTTTACTGCTGCAAGTCCATTTTTACCTGGAACAACAGTATAAGAAACTATTTTTCTTTCACTTTCTACTTCATCGTATCTTCTACCAATAAATCTTTTAATTGAATAAATTGTATTTTCAGGATTAAGTGCAGCTTGTCTTTTAGCAAGCTGACCTACCAATCTTTCTCCCTTTTTTGTAAATGCAACTACAGAAGGAGTTGTCCTACCACCTTCACTATTTGTTATAACTGTAGGCTTTCCTCCCTCCATAACAGCAATACAAGAGTTTGTAGTTCCTAAATCAATTCCAACTGCTTTTCCCATAATAAATCAACCTTTCCTTTTTTAAATTTTTAATAATTTTAAATAATTGAAAAATATTTTATTTTAATAATTAATAACATTATTAAAATCATTAAGATTTATTTATTATTCTTATTTTTTTCTTCGCTTTTATTTAAATTATCTTCTTTTTTTGCAAGATAATTTTTAAAGCAAAGAACAACATCTTCGGGACATTTATCTAAAATAACAGCATCTCTTCTTTTAATAAGAATAATAATAGATCTTAAATTCATTCCATGCTTATACATTAACTCTCTAACATACTCGAGCCAATTAATATCTTCTTTTGAATAATATCTTTTTTTTCCCCTCCGAAGCGGACAAACTAAATTAAACTTTTCATAATAATACAGAGTTCTACTATTTACCCCTAAAAACTCTGCTACTAATTCAATTGGATAACTTTTGTCAGCTTCGTTAAACAATTTTTTTCATCTCCCTTTTTATTTGTTTATAATTTTAACCATTAAAAAATAATTGTCAATATTTTAATAAAAATTTTTTCAAAAATATTTAAAATATATTTTCAATTTATTTATGAAACATTTTTATCTTAAATTATAAATATAATTAATTAATTGTCAAGAAGTTTAATAAAAAATTTTTATTATGATTGGAAAATTTTTTTATTCTCTTTTATTTAATTATTATAAAAATATCTTAAATATATATATCTTTATATCTTTAAATTTTTTTTTATTTGTTTTAATATTACTTGCCTAATGTTTGTACCATTTAGGAAACTTCATGGGGGTTCAAAGATTTAATAATTATGGTTTTATTAATTTAAATAATTTTTAGTTGTATATAATTAAAATTATAAATACTTTTATAATAAATTACTTTAAGATATTATATTAAAATACTTTAAGAAATTAAAATAAATAATAATAAGTTAAAAAACATATAAAATAAAAAAAGAGCTTGAACATATTTTTAATTTTTTTAATTAAATATTTTTTAATGAACTTATAATTATAAAATTATATAATACAATATAAAAATATTATAAAAATAATTATTTTCTAAGAAATTCTTATGAAAGAGCACAGTAGCTTTCTTTTAAAAAGTCAAAGAAAGATAGTAAATAGGGTTGCTCTTGCATTTGCAGGAGTAATTATAACTGGAGCTTTACTATTAATGCTGCCGATTATGACAAAGAATCATAATATTAGCTTTATTGATGCATTATTTACCTCTACTTCAGCAACTTGCGTAACAGGTCTAATTGTTCAAGATACCTCAACTTTTTTTTCTGGATTTGGAAAAGCAGTAATTCTGCTACTTATTCAATTTGGTGGTTTAGGAATTATGACTATAACATCAATTTTTGGATTAATTCTTGGCAGAAAAATTAATTTTGGTGATAGATTTTATTTAAAAACAAGTTTTGGAACTGAAAAACTTTTTAGTGCAGCAAGATTTTTTGCAATAATTGCTTCAACAACAATTATAATTGAACTTTTAGGAACTTTAATAGTTACCACAGATTTATTTTTTAAATACAAAGAAAGTTTTAAAAATTCATTAATTTCAGGTTTATTTCATAGCGTAAGTGCTTTTAATAACGCAGGATTTTCACTATATTCTTCAAATTTAGAAAAATTTGTATCTGATCCTTTTTTTTCAATAACCATTATGCTTTTGATTATAATAGGAGGTATTGGGTTTTCAGTAATTTCCGAATTTTTACAATTTAAATCAATAAAAAAATTTTCACTACATTCAAAAATTGTAATACTTACAACTACTCTTTTAATCTTGGTTGGTGCAATTGTATTCTATCTTTTTGAATTTAAGAATAATAACTCAATAGGAAATTTATCTATTGGTGCAAGAATATTATCAAGTTTTTTCCAATCAGTAACTGCAAGGACTGCCGGCTTTAATACTATTAGAATATCTAATTTAAAAGAAGCTACTTTACTTGTTATAACAATTTTAATGTTTATAGGTGCATCTCCGGGTGGAACAGGAGGTGGAATTAAAACCACAACATTTGCATCAATTACATTAGCAGGGTTTTATTCTTTTAGGGGATATAAGAATATTTCAATTTTTAAAAAAAGAATACCGCATAGCATAGTATTTAGAGCATTAACATTAACTTTAACTGCTTTGTTACTTGTTATTATTGCGACAATAGCTATTATGCTAATCGAAGAAGAAAATTTTATTAAAGTATTATTTGAAGTTACTTCAGCTTTTGGAACAGTCGGACTTTCTACTGGTATTACCCCAGAATTATCAGTTGCAAGTAAATATATTTTAATTGCAGTTATGTTCATAGGTAGAGTTGGAATTAGCTCACTTTCTCTTATAATTGCTTCAAGAATAAGACCTGAAAAAATTGAAAGACCTGAAGAATCAATAACAATTGGTTAGTAAAACAAATAAAAAAAAATAACAATAAAATTAAAAACAAAACCTTATCGTATATTGCAATGTTATTCTTTATTAATATGAGCTAAAATTTAAATTTTATAAAATTTATAATATTGGTTATTAGTTATTAAATTTAATTATTAAATATAAATATAGCATCCAAAATTTTGTGATAATAAAAATGCTAAAAATGCAAAAACTTGATTATTTACATATTAGATGTTTATTGATTCATGAAGGATGAGTTACCTCCCTTACGAGAGGAGCTATGTTAGCCTTAGCCTTAATAAAAACTAACTTTGAATTATTGGGGCAAAGCTAGCGTGCTTTTTAAATTATCTAATAGTCTAATAGATAATATAGGTAATGAAATAATTTAAATCTATAGTTGTTTCACAAAATTTAAGATGCTAATATTATTAAACTATTGTTATTATTAAAAAAAAATATTATATAATTTACATATATTAGATAATTTACTTTTATTTAAGAATCTAATATAAATAAATTTAAAATTATTTTTAAATTATAATTTTAAAATAATTTTATTTTGGCATATCTTATTTTAATGAAGTTTGTTAAGAAAGTTATTAATTAAATTATTAAAAAATACATTTAAAAGAAGATAATATGAAAAAATCATTTTTAGTAATTGGGTTAGGAAGATTTGGTATTAATTTAGCTAGGACTTTAACTAAGGAAGGTCATTCAGTTTTAGGAATTGACAGCAGTGAAACAGTAATACAGAAATTTTCAACTGAAATTGATAATGTCATGAAGCTTGATGCTACCGATTCTGAATTATTAGATACCTTGGGAATTCCTGAATTTGAAGCCGTTATAGTTTGTATTGGAGAAAAATACATTCAAAATTCTATTCTTACAACTTTACTTGTAAAAGAAAAAGGAGCAAAAAGAATTATTGCAAAAGCTGGGACTAAAGTTCAAGGTAAAGTATTATCAAAAGTTGGAGCTGACATGATAGTTTTTCCTGAAAAAGATATGGGTGAAAAAATTGGTAAAATATTAAGCAGTAATAATGTTATAGATTTTTTACAATTAAATTCATATATTTCAATATATGAAATGAATACCCCAGATTCAATGGTTGGGAAAAACTTAATAGAGCTAAATTTAAGAAAAAAATGTGGAATTACCGTTATTAGTGTAAAAGATGAACAAGGAAAAGTAACAATACCTCCTGACGTAAATTATAAATTTAAGTCTAGTGATATATTAACCTTAATAGGGGATAATAAACAAATTAGAAGGATGCATTTAATTGAATGTGGATAGGATGAAATTTTAAATATGAATATAAGAAGATAATATTAATATAATATATATTTTTATCATAAAATTTTATTTACTATAATTAAAAATTAAAAAATGAAATGTCCTTTTTGTGGTAGTTTAGAAAGCAAAGTCATTGATAGCCGCCTAACAGAAGATAACGAGTCCATTAGACGTAGAAGAGAATGTGAAAAATGTGGTAAAAGATTTACAACTTATGAACGTATAGAAAATCAGCCAATCGCTGTTATAAAAAAAGATGGAACAAGACAACCTTTTGATAGAAATAAAATACTTGGTGGATTAATAAGGGCTTGCATAAAAAGAAATATTAATATTGATGTAATGAATAAAATTGTTGATGATATTGAGTTGGAAATAAGAAATATGCCACTAAACGAAATTAGTTCAAAAGAAATAGGAGATTTAGTTTTAAAACATCTTAAAAATTTAGATAAAGTTGCTTATATTCGTTTTGCCTCTGTATATAAACAATTTGATAATATTGAAGAATTTACAAAAGAATTAAAAGAACTTCAACAAAATAATTAAAGTCTTTTACAAAACTAAATCCCCTATTAACTTATTATAAATCCAAATTTTTAAATAAAATAATATTTTTTATTATTTGAATTTATATAATTACTATTTACTTTATTATTTACTTTTATTTTTTATTTATTTTTCTTTAATGTAATTATTTATTTTTCTTCTAATTTATATCTTAGAATAGCTCCAATTTTTCCAGCTTTGCTTAATTTCTCATTTTCACTAATAGGAAGGACTGCGCTACCTTGATTTAATGCATTTTCTACAATTTCGTCAATAATATCATTAAAATTTACTAATTGGCTATCGCAATAAGGGCACTTACCAACAAGTTTTAATGTAAGATAACCACAAGAAGGGCATGAATAACCTCTTGCTACATAATCTTCCATATAAATTAAAGTTTTAATATTATCAGCAACTAATGCATCAATTGTTTTCTTTAATCCTAAAACTCCTAAACCTTGTGGTTCTAATTCGTCAACTAATTTATTAATTAATTTATTCTTAGTATCATCTTCAAAATCTTTAATTAATTTATTTGACTTTTCTAATATATCATTTTTACTTGATGTTGGTCCTTCTTCAAATGTACCAATTAATAATGGTGAAAGATAACTATGTAAATAAGTTTGAAACTCTTTTATTATGTCTTTTCGTCCACCTAAAATTAAATAATCAAACTTATTATTTTTATAAAAATCAAATAAATTTTCATTTAACATTTTATAAAATTGGTGAAGTTTTTCTTCTATCTTCCCTAAAATTTTCTTTTCACGAAGTCCGCTAGCAAATCTAAAATTAACTTTAGCTGGGACGTCACTTATATAGGCAGCAAGATATTCAGTTATTTCACCTAAATAAACTTGATAAATTTGTGCTTTTTCCCTATCAATTAGTAAAACACCATATTTCTTATAATTATGTAAAAGAGATCTTAAACTTTGTGTATGAGGTTTGGGATCAACAATAATTTTAGATTTTAAAATTATTGGAAGTTTATAAACTTCCCAAATATCAGATTCTGTCCCAGAATATATTAAAAGTGTTTTTGTGTTATCATTTTTAAATGAATCTTCTACAAATTTTTTTATTTTATCAAGAGCATTAATAATTCCTTTTTGTTTATTTTTTTCAAATCCTGATATTATTTCAATATTTTCTTTTGTCTCAGCAATCATTGAATTTAATTTAGAAAGATAATCTTTTTTTGTTACTCTTTTGCCGTCTACTAAGAGGTAAACACTAATTATTAACTCTTCTGTGGGTAAATAGTTTAATATTTTATCAAAATTTAATATTTCATTTGACATTTTATTTACCTCCGTTTAGTTTTATGTAAGATAAATTTATATTTTATATTAATCTAATATTTTTATATTTAAAATAAAAATATTTTTACTTCAATTAAAATTAAAAATTTAATAAAATTAAATTCTTAATTTTATTATACAATATTTATTGTAATGGGCTATATAAAATTTTGATTATATTTTGTTATATTTAAATAAATTAATTTAAGTAAAGATTATGAATTTATAATTTATATTTATTTATATTTAATATTTAATTAAATATAAATTTATAATTTTTTTTGGTTTTTTTTAAATATTTTAAATTTTCAAATAAGTTTTTTTGATATTTTAATTAATAAATTTTTAAAAATAAATGAAATTTAAAAGAATTAATATATATAAGCCATTATACAATTTTTTTAGTTATATTAATTATATGATAGCAGCATTTATAGCATGCACAACTCCATATCCTATTTCTTATTTTATTGGGAAAAGTTTAGCTTTTCTTTGGTGGCTAGCACATAAGAACGTAAATATTGTTAAAAAAAATGTATCATGCGTGTTAAATCTTAATATATATGATAAAAAAGTAATTAAAACTTCTAAAAAAATTTATTTTGAATTTGCTAAAAATATTGTTGATTTTCTAAAAAATGGAATTATTCCAAAACGACAATTTATTAAAAATATAAAGCTTGATGGAGTAGAAAATTTAAAAAATGCACTTAAAGAAGGTAAGGGTGTTGTAATATTTACAGCTCATATTGGAAATTTTGAATGGGGTGCATCTAGGATTGGAGCTGAAGGTTTTAAGATTTGGGGAGTAGGCTTATCAAGAGAAAATAAGTTTCTTGATAATTATTTTGAAAAAAATAGAAAGTGTAAATTTCTTAATACTTTAAATGCAAATAAAATGTTAGGGGTATTTAGAATTTTAAAAAATAACGAAATAGTGGCAATACCAACTGACTGGGATCCTTTTGGTAATGCAAAGACATATACTTTTTTTGGCAGGAAAGCAACACTTCCATCTGGGGCAATTCAAATAGCATTATCCTCTGGAGCACCTTTAATTCCTAGCTTTATTATTAGAGATGGTCAGTACCATCATTACCAAATAATTGGCAAACCTTTAGATTTAATTAGAGAGGGAAATAAAGAAGAACTTATTGAGAAAAATATGCAAAAAGTAATAGAGGTGCTTGAAAAATATATTTATAATAATATTGATCAATGGTTTATGTTTCATGATATATGGATAGATAACTAAAAAATTATTAGTTAAATTACATTTTTAACATTTCTGATGCACAAAGTTATTGTTTTATTCATATCATTATATATTTATATTTTTACTATTTTTAAATTAATTTAAAATCTAACTTATAAAATTAGTATCAAATTAAAGTAATATTAATATAAATGAAATAATATAATAAATAAAAAAATAAGTTGTTTTAATTTAAAATAACTTTATCTGACACTTTATATAAAAAAATGATAAGTAATTTAAAAAATAATTTAAGTAAAGATAATAATTTAAATAATGAAAACAATAATAATAAAAAATTATGGCATAAGAAACCCATAGAAGATATTATTTTAGAGCTTAATACTGATATAGAAAAAGGATTAAGCGAAGAAGAAGCAAAAAAAAGACTTTCTGTTTTTGGTTATAATGAAATAAAAGAAAAGAACAAGAAAAAACCATTTTTAATCTTTCTTTCCCAATTTAATGATTTCATGATATGGATACTTATTGCTGCTGCTCTTATTTCTGGAATAATTGTTAAAGAAATAACAGATACTATTGTAATTTTAATTATTCTAATTATTAATGCTATTCTTGGATTTATTCAAGAGTATAGGGCTGAAAAAGCGCTTGAGGCACTAAAAGAGCTTGCAGCACCCGTTGCTTTAGTAATTAGAGACAAAAAAGAAATAAAAATTCCATCAAGGCTCATTGTGCCTGGAGATATAATAAAGCTTTCAACGGGAGATTTAGTTCCTGCCGATGCAAGAGTAATTCATGAAGTAAACTTATATACCGACGAATCAATGTTAACAGGTGAATCAAACCCAGTAAAAAAATATGCATCATTATTAAGCAGCAGTAATAATAAATTATCAGAATCAGAAGAAGCTAAAAATATTATTTTTAGTGGAACAACGGTAGTAAAGGGCAGGTGCAGTGCTTTGGTAGTTGAAACAGGTCAAACTACAGAAATTGGTAAAATTGCTAGTCTTATTCAAGAAAAAGAAGAGCCTACTCCGCTGCAAAAAGAATTAAAATCTGTTGGTAAAAAGATTGGAATTATTTGCATTATTATAAGTATAATAGTATTTGTTTCTGGCATTTTAAAAGGAAATACTGCTATTGAAATGCTCCTTGTTGCTGTTGCACTTGCAGTTGCAGCAATACCTGAAGGCCTTCCAGCAATTGTTACAATATCTCTTGCTTTAGGTGTCCAAAGAATGGCAAAAAACAATGCTATCGTTAGAAAACTAAGTTCTGTTGAAACTCTAGGTGGTGTTACAGTAATTTGTACAGATAAAACAGGAACTTTAACAGAAAATAAAATGACCGTAAGAAAAATTTTTGCTGGTGGAAAAGAAATTACAGGATATGAAAATAAATTAAATTTATTTAAACAAGAAAAACCTTCTCCATTAAATGAACAAGAAATACCAAATAATCTAAATAAAATATTTAAGGAATTTGATAATAATATTGCATTAATGGTTCTTCTTGAAAACGCAATTCTTTGTAATGATGCTTATTATATTGATGAAAAAGGTCATAAATTATTTGGGGATCCAACAGAAACTGCACTTATAGAAATGGGAAGAATTTTTAACTTAACAAAACCTTACTATGAATCCAGAATGCCAAGAAAATTAGAAGAGCCTTTTGATTCAATAAGAAAAATAATGACAACTATTCATGAGTTAAGCCCTGATAGTTTTTTATTTAAACTTGATTATATAAAAGAAAAAATTGCTTTTTCTAAAAATAATCAAGAACCAGACGCTACAAATGGATATATTATCTTTGTTAAAGGAGCTCCTGAAGAAATTTTAAAAAAATGTTCATTTATTATAAAAGATAATAAAGTTCAAGACTTAGTTAAGGAAGATATATTAGAAATCCAAAATCAAAATAAATTAATGGCAAGTAAAGCTTTAAGAAATCTTGCTTTTGCATTTAAATTTGTTGAAGATTTGCCTGATGAAAAAAATATCATCAAAGAAGAAAATGATTTAATTTTTTGTGGAATAATAGGGATGATTGACCCACCAAGACCTGAAGTTTTTGATGCTATAGAAAAATGCAAAAAAGCAAACATTAAAGTAATTATGGTCACAGGTGATCATTATCTAACAGCTAAAGCAATAGGTGAAGAGCTAAAAATTTTAAATCCTGGTGATAAAATAATAGAAGGTGTTGATTTAGATAAAATTTCAAGCGAAGAGCTTGAAAAAGAAATAGAGAATATAAGTATTTTTGCGCGAGTTTCTCCTTTAAATAAAGTAAAAATTGTCGAAGCATTAAAGAAAAATAATCATATTGTAGCAATGACTGGAGATGGCATAAATGATGCTCCCTCTTTAAAAAAAGCTGACATTGGTATTGCTATGGGAATAACTGGGACAGATGTAAGTAAAGAAGCAAGTAAAATAATTTTAACTGATGATAATTTTGCTACAATAATTAAAGCTATTAAAGAAGGCCGTGTTATTTTTGAGAATTTAAAGAAATTTATATTATTTTTGTTGTCTTGCAATATTTCTGAAGTTCTTTTAATGTTTGTTTCAATAGTTTTTGGGAGTTTTATTTTTAATTTGCTAAGGATTCCTGCAAATGATTTATATATTCCTCTTATTCCTGTACAAATTCTATGGATGAATCTTATAACTGATGGATTTCCTGCGCTTGCATTGGGTATAGATATACCTGAAAAAAATATAATGGACAGAAAAGCACTAAAATATAAAGAAAGAATTTTGGGGAAATCTAATTTAATTTTAATATTATGGCAAGGTTTTATATTGACTTTGGGAGCTTTATCAGTTTATTTCTTTAGTCCATTGCTATTTGATACTCATAGTATTATACATGATAGAGAAGTATTTCAAACATGCGTTTTTACAACACTTGTTTTAACTCAATTACTTCATGCATATAATTTTAGGTTTAATAATACTGGCTTATTTAAAAAAGGTTTATTTGCAAATAAATATTTAAATTTATCCTTTGTAGCTTCAATGATTCTTCAAATTGGGATAATATATATCCCGTTTATGCAAAATATTTTTAAAACTCAAAGTTTAAATCTTAATCAATGGTTATTAGTAATTTGTTGTTCATTAATACCAGTACTATTAATTGGCTTAATAAATAAATTATCTAGCAGAAAAAAACAACAAAATTTTTAAAACTAATCTTAAAAATTATAAGGTTTTAGCTTTTAATTATAAATAAATATAATTTAAAAATAATATAATATTCAAAAACATAATATTAAAAACTTATATAATTATTAAGAGCACTTAGAATAGCCACATTCTCTACAAACATAACAACCACCTTCAGGTTCTAAGATTCCACCACAATCAGGACAAAACATTACTGTTCTTGGTCCAGAAGCATAATTAAGGTCAAATTTATTACTACCATTTAAAGCAAATTCAAGAGCTTTTCCTATCGCGTCAGGACATGATAAAACATGAGTATTTTTATCAGCTATACAAGTAATGCATCTTATGCCTAAAACTTGATTAGTAATTGAAGATATATCTATCCCAGCACGAATTGATATACTAATTAATCTACTTAAAGCTTCAGAAAGAGCAGCACAACCTTCTTCACCAGTATTGGTAAAAACTTCACAAACACCTTTTTCATCTGAATTTATAGTAACATAAAGCTTACCACAACTACCAATTAGGTATTTCTTTGTAAACCCCTTGGTAATTTCTGGTCTAGGTCTTGGTTTTATAGGCATTTGAGGTAAAGTTTCCTGCTCTTCCTGCGTTACGCTACTTTCCTTAGATTTAGGTTTAACTTCATGAGAAGATGCTGCTGCTTGGCTTTGTACGCCAACAGTTAGTACTTGAGTTTCACGGCTTTTATCTCTATAAATTGTTATTCCCTTGCATCCTAATCTATAAGCAAGCATATAAACTTCTTCAACATCCTTAACAGTAGCATCAGAAGGAAAATTAACTGTTTTTGAAACTGCGTTATCAACAAAATTTTGAAAAACTGCTTGCATTCTAACATGCCATGCTGGAGAGATTTCATGTGCTGTTACAAAAATTCTTTTATAATTATCTGGAACTTCATCAATATCTTTTAAGCTTCCTTTTTTTGCAATTTTTTCCATTAGTTCCTTAGAATAAAATCCTTCTTTTTTTGCAATTTCTTCAAAATATGGATTAACCTCAACCAATTTATCGTTATCCATAACATTTTTAACAAAAGAAATCGCAAATATTGGCTCAATTCCACTTGAACAACTAGCAATAATACTAAGAGTTCCTGTTGGTGCTATCGTAGTCGTTGTCGCATTTCTAATTTTATAACCATCTGGAGTATCGTATACACTTCCTTTAAAATTAGGAAATTCGCCACGTTCCTCAGCAAGTTTTCGTGACTCTTCTTTGGAAACATCATTAATAAAACTCATAACATTTTTGGCAACTTCTAAAGCTTGTTCACTATTATAAGGAATTTCAAGCATTAAAAGCATATCAGCAAAACCCATAACTCCTAGTCCTATTTTTCTATTTCCCATAACCATATTTGTAATTTTATCAAGTGGATATTTACTTACATCAATTACATCATCTAAAAATCTTACTGATTTCTTTACAATCTCTCTTAGTTTTTCAAAGTCAATTGATTTTATCCCATCTTCTTCTTTTACCATATGGGCTAAATTTATAGAGCCAAGATTACATGCTTCATATGGCAATAAAGGCTGCTCTCCACAATTTCTAACTATAATTCCATTTACAATAAAAGAATTACTAACTGGCTCATTAAAATCATAAACTTCTTTTTCTCCTAAAAATTCTATTGAATTAACTTTATCAATAAATTTATTATAATAATTATCCTCTGATAATTTATTAAATTTAAAATTTTGCAATTTTATATTTTTTCTATCTAGTATAAATCCTACCTTTTCTTGAAATCTTTTCTTAGAAATATCTCCTGATATAAATAGCTCATAATAATTTTTATCTTTTGAATGATAAAATTTTTCATTACCATTTTTATTTACATATGCAAAATCCTTTGAAAATGAATATTTTCTTGCTAATATATTTGATTTAATTCCTAGATTAAGTAATAAAAGTTGAACTCCTTTTAATAATTCATTAGAAGATGAGCTTAATTTTATTGTTCCATCAATATCATCAATTGTTCCATCAGAGCTAAAAATACCTCTTAAAAATCCTATTACAGCATCTTCTGGAGCTGTTAAAATTGACTCTGGAACTTTCTTTTCATATGATTTTCTAGACAAAACTCCTAATTCTTTAA
>Ga0315298_1005053_pt1 | contig 19130 bp, 12 predicted proteins | sample WHS_1_MG_FD_203077 | JGI IMG/M metagenome (GOLD analysis project Ga0315298, IMG submission 203077) | Extremophilic microbial mat communities from Washburn Hot Springs, YNP, Wyoming, USA - WHS_1_MG | ecosystem: Environmental > Aquatic > Thermal springs > Hot (42-90C) | place: USA: Wyoming...
CTGCAGCCTGCCGCGGGCCCCTCCATACCTCCCACAACCTGTGATAAAATCTACCAAGCCATGAGATATTTCGGGGCGCTTGTTGCCGCGGTCGTACTGGTTCTGGCCCTTCCCGCCAGTTCATGTTTCGGCACCCAACCGGCGACGGAAACTCTGTCGGCGATTACCATTCTCCATACCAACGATACCCACGCTTCTCTTGATTTGGTTGCTCAACGAGCGGCACTTGTCAGCCAGGCCCGTTCCGAAGTGGGCAAGAACAATTTGCTCCTGCTCGACGCCGGCGATGTTTTCGCAGGCACGCCTTACTTCACTCTTTACCACGGCCTGGCCGACCTTTGGTTTTTCAATTACATGGCTTATGACGCCATGTGCCTTGGCAACCACGAGTTTGATGAAGGCCCGCCAAGCCTGGCGAAATTCCTCAACGGAGCCATATTCCCGGTCACTAGCGCCAACGTCGAACTATCACAGGAGCCTTTACTTGTCGGCAAGACGAAACCATACGTAATTCTCGACCGCGCCGGCCAGAAATTCGGCGTCTTCGGACTCTTGACAGAGGACACGGACGAAATCTCCAGACCGGGGCCAACGGTCAGATTTATCGACCATACCGAATCTGCCAGGAGAATGGTCGCCGAGCTGCAAAAACAGGGGGTGAGCCGAATTATCGCCCTGACGCACATCGGCTGGGATATCGACCTGAAGCTGGCGAAGGATGTCGAAGGAATTGACCTGATTGTCGGCGGTCATAGCCATACCGTTCCGGACAAGTACCCGACGGTTGTCAACAGCCACAGTACGCCTACCCTGGTCGTCCAGGCCGGGGCTTACAACAAGTACCTAGGGCGGCTGGACCTCAAGTTCGATAGAACCGGTGTTATCCGTGGATGGCAGGGCAGTCAGCTAATTCCGATAACCGAAAAACTGCCGGCTGACAGCGCCTGCTCCACCAAGTTGGCCGAGTACTCCGCACCGCTTGCCGGGTTGCGAAAGACGGTAACCGGCAGAACAGCGGTGCTCCTCGACGGCGACCATGACCGTGTGCGGAGTCAGGAGACTAACCTGGGAAACCTCATAACCGATTCCATGCTGTGGCGGGCTACCGAGTCAAGGCCGCAGATCGCCATCGTCAACGGCGGGGCCATCCGCGCCTCAATTCCACCGGGGGAAATCACTATGGGAGACGTTCTCAACGTTCTGCCCTTCAATGGCTATTACCTTGCCGTTGATCTTACAGGCCTCCAGCTAGTAGCCGCACTTGAAAACGGCGTGAGTCAGGTAGAGCAAAGGGCGGGACGCTTTCCCCAGGTGAGCGGCCTCCGCTTCACCTGGGATCCAGAAGCATCCCCGGGAAGCAGGATCAAAAGCGTCGAGATAAAGACACCGGCTGGGTACAGGCCTGTAGACCCTGGTGCCACCTACCGCGCCGTAATCAATAATTACCTGGCGGGCGGCGGCGATGGATATACTATGTTCATGAATGCCGCCAACGTCATCAACCTGGGCTACCCCGACTACGAGACATTGGCCGATTACATCAAAGCTATGTCCCCAGTGAGCCCCCAAGTTGAAGGGCGCATCACTAGACTCGGCTAATTGATCTACCTCGCCACCCGTCTCTACGCTCAGGCAGCGACCGCCCTATCGCCGTTGACAACACTATGGCAGAACATTGACACAAATATATAATATCATATATTATAATACTCCCTATGACCAGTATGGCTTTCGCCCCGCTGAAAATTGAACGGCTGACAGAGACGGTGGAAAGCCATATTCGCCAGTTTATTATTGCTGAGAAACTCGAACCTGGAGAGCGTCTCCCTTCCGAGAAGGAATTAAGTCGGCAGTTCGGAGTTAGTACGGCCACCGTACGCGAGGCATTGCGTGGTTTGGAGGCGTTCGGCATTGTTTCTAAGAAGCGCGGCAAAGACGGCGGCATTTTTGTTGGTGAAACAAAGATTGATTCAGTCAAAACTTTGCTCAACAGCTATTTTTCCTCACGTGGTTTTTCTGCTTCTCAGGTGAGCGAGGTACGGACGGTCATTGAACCAGGCACAGCCATGACCGCCGCTTCACGCATCACTCCCGAAATCCTGGATGAACTGCGGGGCAACATCAGACTGTGTGAAAAAAGTCTGGTGAAACGCTCGTCCACGCATTCCCGAGAAGATTACCGGGAACTTGAAAGGGAAATTACCGAATTCCACCGGCTGGTCGCCCGGGCGACGGGCAATCCGTTACTGATCCTTGTCGTTGATTACCTGATGGACTTCCTTCTCGAATCCACCCGTAGGCTGGGGCAGAGACTTGATCCGGACATTACCGCACGGGCAATACATGACCACGTCGCAATATATGAGTGCATCAGCTCAGGCAATGCCGATGGTGCCGGGGAGGCAATGACAAGACATCTCAGAGAAACAATGGAGTATCTAACTGGAAAAGAACGGGATTCGGGACTGGTTGACCTGGGATGGTATTGACCGATGAACCTGGTTTTGAAGAAGCAGTACCTTGATACCGATGTCCTTGTCATTGGTGGCGGTATCGCCGGTGCCCGGGCGGCTGTCGAAGCTGCCGGTGCTGGCGTTGATGTCACTCTCGTTACTAAGGGCATTTTCGGTTCCGGCACCAGCGTCGGGCCGGTCGTCTGCGCCGCCGTCGGCCCGTGGGCGCCGAAAGATGACAGCAAAGACCTCCACTTCGAAGGCATTGTGGTCACTGGCCGGCGGTTTCTCTGCGACCAGGAACATGCCCGAGTTCTGGTTGATGAAGCCCCGGAACGGCTTATTGAACTCGAGAGGTTTGGCCATCTCTGGGACCGGGATGAAAACGGCAACATCGCTCCTTACCCGGAATTCGCCGAGGAACTGCGCCTCCCCGAAGAGTCCCACCACTATCACAAAAACCGCTATGTCTCCAGCGTGCGCGAAGGTATGTACTATGGCTACACCGGACATAATGTCCTTCAGGTGCTCCGTGCCGAATGCCGGCGTCGCGGGGTTCGTATCATAGAAGAGACCGCCGGAATACGTCTTTTTACCGATGACGGACGGGTAACTGGTGCACTGGCGCTTGATTACCTTAACGGCCGGTGGCTGGTGATACAGGCGCCGGCTACCATCATCTCCACCGGCTCTATCAGCCAGCTCTGGTACCCATGGGGACTGGCTTCACGGGAAATGACCGGCGATGGCGTGGCCATGGCCTACCGCGCCGGCGCTGTCATCAGCGACCTGGAACTGATGATGACCGCCTACCTGCCGTCAGTTGCCCCTTCCTGGAGTGGCCGCCATAAACTACTCCAGAGCGTCATCGAGGCTTCGCCGTACTACAGGCCGGAATACCGCGTCCGGTGGATAAATGCCGTAGGCGAGGATTTCCTGCTCAAATACCCGCCGAAGGTCCCGTACACCTATGAGGAACTCTACCTCAAGGTTATTAAGGGCGTGCAGACCGAGCTTGACGAAGGCCGCGGGCCGCTTTACATGGACTACCGGAGCCTGCCCAGGGACTTCCTGGAAAGGGTCGCCCCGTTCATTCTGCGCATGATGGACAAGCTCTGCCGCAAAGAAGGCGACTACCTGCTCGAGGTCGGCCCCAACCCGATGTGGAGCTTCGGCGGCATCAGGATAAGCACCCGGGGAGAATCCTCAGTGCCCGGTCTCTATGCCTGCGCCGACGCTTCCAACGCCATCAAGGACGGCTTCGGTGCCTCGGTGGCCTGCGGCGTCACTACCTGCCTGGTCACCGGCACTCGCGCCGGCAGATACGCCGCAGAATACTCCCAAAAGACCGGTCGCTCACAAACAAAGGCAACGCAGGTTTCTGAGACTACTTCTCGGGCACTGGCCTGGACCGCCCGTCAGGCCGGCATCCCGCCGCTCAAAGTGAAACACGAAATCGGCTCCATCATGCGCACTCACATGCACCTCAAAAACGAATCGGGTATGCTCAAGGCCCGGGACAAGCTGACCGCCGTCAGGACAGACATGCTCCCGAAGCTGTCAGTCAGGTCGACAAGCCCACGATACTGCTACGAGCTGATCGAAGCCTTTGAAGTCGAGAACATGCTGGATACAGCCGAAATGATGGTTGAGGCCTCAATCCTCCGCAAAGAGAGCCGGCGCCACATGTTCATCCGCGAGGACTTCCCGAAACGGGACGACAGGAACTGGCTAAAACATATCAATATCCAGCGGGATGACGGCAGGATGAGACTTGTCACCACTCCCGTCGCCTTCCCGTACGTGAAACCCGATGAATCAGGCCTGAGACCGGCGAAATAACCGATGACTGGCAATCTGATAAAGGTAACGGTATACCGCTTCGAAGCTGGCCGGGACAGAGAACCCCGCTACGAAACGTGGCAGGTTCCCTCGGGTGAGGGCATCATGGTGCTCGATGCCCTGAACTATATCCGGCAGAATCATGATCCCACCCTTCGTTTCCGCCATTCCTGCCACATGGGCAAGTGCGGCAGTTGCGCCGTGATGGTCAACGGTCGCCCCGGTCTGGCCTGCTGGGAACTGGCTGTTGACGGTATGGTCATCGAACCGCTCCGAGGCTTACCGGTTATCGCCGACCTCGTTGTGGAGCGCACCGAGGTCGACCTTGATAGGGAAGGGCTGGCCTTCCAGCGCCGCGGTATGCCGGTTCCTCAGGGTCAGGTCGAACGTCTACCCCTATCCCACCGGAAAGAACTCGATGAAACCCGCACCTGTATCAACTGCTTCTCCTGCGTCAGCGCCTGTCCTTACGTCTATGCCGAAGAGAAGGAGTTCGTAGGGCCGAAGCGCATGGTGGAAATCGCCCGTCATGTCTATGACCCGCGCCAGGATGAAAACCGCCCCCTGGTCGTCGCTGTTCACCACGGCTTATGGGACTGCATTGCCTGCAATGCCTGCACCAGCGTATGCCCCCAGCAAATCAACGCCCGCCAGCGCATCCTTGACCTTAGATCGATGGTCATGGAAAGTCCCGGACTTCAAGGCCTGCCGCGTCAGATACGCAGGATGAACGAAAGCATACTTACGCTGGGTAATCCGTACCATTATCCGAAGACCGATAAGGGCAAATGGGCAGTGGGACTGAATCTCAAAGACTTGACCCGCGGTGAAAAAGCGGAGTGGCTTTACTTCGCCGGCTGTGCCCAGAGCTTTGACCCGCGGGACCAGGAAGTTGCCCGCGGCCTTGTCAAGTTGTTTCAGGCCATAGGTCTGGACTTCGGCACGCTCGGTGCCGGGGAGCCCTGTTGCGGCGACCCGGCCAGATACAGCGGGGAAGAAGGCCTTGCCGCCCACATGCGGGAGCAGAACGCCGAGCTTTTTGCCAGGTACCGTATTGCCCGCATTGTCACCACCTGCCCGCACGGCCACTACCGGTTTAACGAAGACCGGTCTGCCCCGGGGCAACAGGTGAAGCACTATACCCAGGTGCTGGCCGCAGCAATCAAAGATGGGCGGCTGAAGCTCCGAAGACCATCAAAGCGCACCATCGTCTACCACGACTCCTGCTATCTCGGCCGCTATAGTGGCATCTACGAGGAGCCGCGCACGGTGCTGGCGGCGATACCCGGAGTCAAGCTGGTAGAAATGAAGGACACGCGGGAGAACAGCCTGTGCTGCGGCGGCGGTGGTGGCGGCAGTTTTCTTGATGTCAAAGCCAGACCCCGCTTGTCCTGGGTCAGAGTGAGACAGGCGATTGAAGCCGGCGCCGATACCATCGCTGTCGCTTGCCCGATGTGCCGCGCCATGCTCGAAGATGCTGTTAAGAATCTGGAATCAGATATCGAAGTGATGCACATCTCCGAACTTGCGCTTCTCGCCCTTTGAGCTGCCGGAGCTTAGTTGCCGGATACCACCGGAATGCGGATGGCCTTGTAGAACCCCTTGGCCGAACCGTCCTGCCGGGAGATTTCCTTATTGAGTCTCAATCGCCAGACTGTCGTCCCATCGGCCGCCACCTCCAGCAGTACCGTGTGGCCGGTTATCAAGGTATTGCCGTTTGACAGGCGGTCGGCATCCCTCACCAGCTGCCACGGCACGGCGAAGCTCCAGACCGTCTTGCCCGTCGCCGGGTCGATTTCAAGCACAGTCTGGACAGGCCGACTGTGGTTGGCTACCAGAAGATTACCGTTGGACTGCATCTCCGGATCATGCTGGTACTCGAAAAGACCTTCACCGATGGTCCTTATGACCTTTCCCGACGCGTCAAGCTCGGCGACGACTCCGAAGTTCCTCAGACTTACCAGCGTGTTCCCGTTGGCCAACCGTGAAACCGAGTTGGTATGCGTCCAGCCCTCATCAGATATCGCGTTATACGGTGCGCGATTGAAATGGTCTCTGGCATACCACGACCACACAACATTACCCGAAGGATCAACCTCACGCACCTGAGCGTCATCCATCTGATCGAAGGCCCCGTAAACAAACAGTGTATTGCCATTGGGCAGCCGGTCGGCGTCATGGGACACCTTCGAGTCAACAAATGACCAGACCACCTTGCCGTTGCGGTCTATCTCGTAGATGCCGTTGCGCGGCAGAACGAAGAGGATATTACCGCTGGGCAACGGCTCGATATCTAAGCCGGGGTTGTTGAACTGCTTGAGGTTGTCCGGAACGAAATATTCCCAGACCACCTCACCCAGCATGTTGACCTCGACGATACGCGGCCGGTCAGCAACATGGTTATCAGCGAAGATGGTGGTGCCGGGGTACACCAGTTCCGGAAGGTACACTTCGACCGCCCAGTCTGGGTCACGAACACCTCGCGGCATAGACAGCTCAGCCGGCTTTGAGATTATCTGCGGGGTCGGCGCAACTTGTGGTGTCGGCGTTGACGAAACCGGGGTGGGAGATGACTGGGACACAGTAGCCGGCGGCGTGACCGCAGGCTGCAATGTAGTCGGGACAGGCGTGGCTGACGATGACATCGGTGCCGGCGTCTGCACAATACAACCGGCAAGAACCAGTGCAGTAAGCAGGACCGGCACCAGCACTCTCCTGTGCACCGCTGAACCTCCCGCGTCTTTTACCGTACCAGATTAGCACAGCACCGTCGGATTGGTAAAGCCGTACCATGAGTGACCCGGCCGGCTTGATGTATAATTAGTTGCCCGCGACCCTACGGCTATTCCAGAACCGGTCAATACTAACTGATCAGTCAGGCGGCGGGGCCATTATTCATGAATGAGGTAAACATATGAAAAGCGTCAGGGGTACCAAGACTGAAGCTAATCTGCTGGCGGCTTTCGCCGGCGAATCACAGGCACGTAACCGCTATACCTACTTCGCCTCCGAAGCGAGGAAGGAGGGCTTCGAGCAAATATCGGCCATTTTTCAGGAGACCGCCGACAATGAGAAAGAGCATGCCAAGCGCTTCTTCTCGTTCCTCGAGGGTGGCGACGTCCAGATAACTGCCAGTTATCCTGCCGGCGTCATCGGCAACACCAGAGCCAACCTGGCTGCGGCCGCCGCTGGCGAACGGCTCGAACACACAGTACTTTATCCCGGCTTTGCTGATACGGCCGACCGCGAAGGCTTCCCCGAAGTAGCCGCCGTCTTCCGCTATGTCGCGATGGTCGAAGTGGAGCACGAAAAACGCTACCTTGCCCTGCTTAAGAACCTGGAAAAAGGCCGCGTCTTCAGGCGAGACGAGCCGGTGCGGTGGAAATGTCGCAACTGCGGGTACATTCATGTCGGTAAGGAAGCGCCGGCAAACTGCCCATCGTGCCAGCACCCGCAGGCATTCTTCGAACTGGCCACCGAGCCATACTGAACGACCGAGCACCTCGTGACTAGCCGCCCGCTATACTCGATGTTCGTGGCCGTCCCGCCGCGCTACGACATCGTCAATCACATCGTTACCCTCGGCCTCGATACGCGGTGGCGCAACCTTGCCGCCAGGGAATGCCTGGCTTCAGGAGCACAGACATTCCTCGACCTCGGCTGCGGCACCGGCGACCTGGCGCTTACGGTATCACGAATCGGGACGAATGACACCGAGATAGCCGGCCTCGACTACAGCCAGCCAATGCTTGACCGGGCAGTCAAGAAAGCCCACCAGCGGCATACCGCTGTCAGCTTCATCCGGGGAGATGCCGCCGCCCTGCCCTTCCCGGACGCTGTATTCGACTGCGTCGGTATCTCCTTCGCCTTCCGCAACCTGACCTACAAGAACCCCAATGCGAGACAATACCTGTCCGAAGTCCTGCGGGTACTTCGCCCCGGCGGTCGCTTTGTGGTTGTTGAAAGCAGTCAGCCGCCGTCGCCGATCTTCAACTGGATATTCCGGTGCTATGTACGCTGGTTTGTCCGGCCTGCCGGCATACTGGTATCCGGCAATCCCGGCGCCTACCGCTACCTTTCGGAATCAGTCACGCGCTTCTACTCCGCACCCGAAGCGGCTCGCCTGCTGACAGACGCCGGTTTCAGCAAGACCACCTTCCGCCGCATCTTCCTAGGCGCCGCGGCACTGCACGTGGCAGTTAAATGAGCTTACAAGAACGAGAGGGAGGCTTTCGAGAGCCTTCCCCTTTGACTTTCCCTAACGTCAAGCTTGCCGGTTACCCAGCCAGCCCTTGCGTGCCGCGGCCACTTCTTTCTGCATCTTCCTCGTCTTCTCGTTGATAACGTCCGGGTGAGACTCGTTAAGGAACTTATCGACCAGGAACGGATGCCCCGGTGCCGCCAGACCATTGGGGTCGAACTCCTTCTTGAACCGCTCCAGCCAGATGCTGTAGTCATGCGTCACTTTGGCAATCTCTCCTACCGGCTGCACCTGGCCATCAAAGAAGCTCAGGGCCCCGGTCTCCATCGAAAGCTGAAGACCGGTGTTGTAGCGCCATTCCAGATAACGCTTGGCGTTGCCGGCATCATACTCCGGGGCAGTCGGGTCAATCTTCGGCCCATAAGGCCAGGCCTGGAGTTCGCTGTAGTAAATGCGGCCGAACTCGACCGATAGATACCACGGATACTCATTCTTCTGGTGCAGGAAGTCGTCCGGATATTCCTGCTGGTATTTATACATCCGCTCACGATAGAGATCATCACACTTTTCAATACACCGCGGGCTCTCCATAATGCCATTACATTCACCAAAGACCTGGGTCGCCTTCCACATGCCCTGCGAGTTGGCGGCGAAGAAGACGGTCTCGTCAACCTGCCTTGAGCGGAGCAGGGTGCCTTTGTTTTCCTCGATGATGTCCATAAGCACCCGCTCCTCGTACTGGAGCTGCTTGAGAGAAGCATAACCAACAAGCAGGACACGTAGCATCCGGCTCCGGGCAACTTCCTCCTCGGTAGTCTTGTTCCAGCCATCCCAGAAAGTATTGACGTAGGCGCGGTCACCGCGGGCGCGGGCCACATCGCGCCAGTAGGCCGGAACGCGGTTGACGCAGGCGCCGATGCGGGCGCGGGCCATTTCCCTTATGGCCTTGCGGACGGTCGGCTCATCGGGGAAGCTGACGGTGTAGAACTGAACCCTTGGCGGTAGCTTAACACAGGCATCAGCGCCCATGCCGGTCGGCTCCAGCTTCTCTGTCTGGAAGGGATAGAGCTTATAGGAGATACGGGTTACAATGCCCATACTCCCGGCCCAGCTCGAAAGGCCCTTGAGGAAGCCGGTAACGTTGGGACCTGGGCCGTCCTGCCAGAACCAGTTGTCATCGCCGGAAGCGAGCGAGCCCAAGCGGTAAACGTCGCCCTCCGGTGTTACCCATTCGACGCCGTTAAGACGACGGCCGCTCAGAATGGTGATACGGTAATTGTAGATGCTCATACCGCAGAGGAATGCGTTTACCAGCACCGAAACCTGCCCGCCACCGCCCGGCACCAGACTGCACAGGTCGCGCTTCAGTATTTCACCCTGAAGCTGAGCATAGACCACGCCCGGCTCAAGGATCACGTACATATTCTTATCATCGACAATCATCTTATCCATACGCTTCATGTCGATGTAGACCACATCGTCCCTGGCATAAGGGCTGGAGAAGGCCATTCCGTAGGTGCTTTGAGGAATGAAAGGAATTTTCCACCGGTTACAGGTCTTTACCAGCCGGACGACCTCATCTACCGTCTTGGGCATAAAAATAGCCGCCGGCATCCGGCAGTCGCCATGGAACCAGTAGACCTGGCGGTCGAATCCGCGGCCGACATAGGCCAGGCGTGCGGCTTTATTAGCAGTGGCATGCTCCGGGCCGACGATAGCCTCAAGTTCGCGATAGGCCTGCTCTGGTATGTGGTCGAAAACATTCGGGCCGTTCATCTCAGTCCTCCTGGTTCTACTTGCCAATAGCTCTGGCCATCACTTCGGTAATGTCAAAGACTTTCATGCCGTCTTTGCTGGCATCGATAAAATTACCCCGGCAATAGGGGCAGGCAGTAACGACAGCTTCGGCGCCAACGTGAGCCGCCTCGGCCAGCCTCTCGGCGGCGGTGGAAACGGCGACATCGGGGAAGGCTTCCTTCACCCCACCATCAGCACCACAGCAGTAGCCGTTATCATGGTGCCGTACCATCTCCACAAGCTGGACGCCCGGGATAGCCTTAAGAATATCCCGGGGCGGCTCGTACACCCCGTGGACGCCGCGGCGGACAAACTCACGAGGTGGCACAAATGCCCCGAACTTGTTATCTCGGATACCTTCCCATTTTACCCACTTCTCGCTCTTCCGTCCGAGGTTACACGGGTCGTGATAAACCAGCCGCATATCGAAACTCTTACTGAATTTTAGCCGGCCTTCCTTGACCCAGGGTGCGGCGAGCTCGGTGATGTGGACCGGCTCGAAGCCCAGGTCCTCGGTCGAAAAGCCAAGGAGCTTGGGGTAATCGACCTTAACCGTCTTGTAGCCTTCGGCACATGAGAAGACAACCTTCTTGGCACCGGTCTTACGTATGGCATCAAGGTTGGCCTTGGCCAGCTTCTTCGCCTTCTCGACCTGGCCGGTAATGAACACAAAATGACCACAACACTGCTCGTCCTTCATCACCATGTACTTCTCGCCTGCGGCGGCGATGATACGGGCAGTCGCCTTGGCAATACCGGTATCCACGAACGAAGCGCGGCAACCCGCGAAATAAAGAATATCGGCTCTGGCGACAGGGCTGGCGTCGGACGGCACCCAGTCGAGACGCTTCGCCTGGCTCCTGCCATAGCGATTGCCGGTCTTCTCGATGTTCCCGGTAACCTCGACATGAGCCGGCATCGGCCCATAGCCTTTCTCCACCATTCGGGCGCGTAGAGACTCGAGCATCAGCTCAATTTCCAGGTCGAGACAACGCTTGCAGGCGGCATCGCACCGTCCGCAGAGCGGGTCGCGGTAGACGATATCCCGCAGGCCCTCGTCGGCATAATCGAGCTTGCCCATCAGCAGGTAGTAAACGACATTGCACTTGCCAGCCGCCCCGTAGGCGTCGAAGCCCTGGTTCCTCCAGGCAGGACAGCCCCAGCTGAAGTCCACGCCCTGGATGTAGTTGTACTCAATCCAGCGGCACGGAGTCTGGCCATCGCAGTGACGCGCCTCGAAGTAGTAATCGTCGAGGTTCAGTCCCAGGCTTATCTTTCTCGGTTCTCCAGCCATATCAAATAACCTCCATCAAGGATAAATCGCTAACTGACCACACACTAGAAACACAGATTGCCGGGATTAAGGATACCGTTGGGGTCATAGTGCTTCTTAAAGCGCTTCAGAAGTTCGGCGTAGTTGCCGTATCTGGCATAGACCATGCTGGCAATAAGCGGATACGGGCGGTTGAAGTAAGCGCCCTGTTTCAGGGCAGACGCGGCCGCTTCGAGATACATTTCACGAATACGAGCCTTTTCCTTCTCATCAGCCGGGTCGTAGTAGAACATGAAATCGACCTGGCAGGCACGGCCATCCTCGACTGGCTGGATGTAAACACCGATATCGCTGGCGGCATAGCCAAACCGGTTGGCTATCTCCGTAACCGGCGCCATGAAGGTGCCGGCTTTTTCCATGGTGGTCATGAACATGAGTTCCTGACAGCCGCCCTTAAGGGCGTGCTTCCAGTAAGTCCTGTCCTCCGGCCACGGCTTGAGAAGCATCCCGGGGAGCTTCCGTTCGAGACCGCCGGCACCGGGTAGGACGGTCAGCGAATCCAGATTGGTAAAATACTGGGCCATAATGTCACGCAGGGCTTCTTCCTCATAGGCGAGCTTCTCTTCAGGACGACGCCTGAGCGCCCGGCAGACCAGAATAACCGCCCAGACCGGGAGTGAGGCCTTGAGCTTAATGAAATCATCGGGCCACTTTTCAGCCAGAATGGTGGCAAGCGTGATGTTGTTGACCAGGAAGCATTCGTAGCCGATACCGCGGCGCATTATCTTGTACATCGGCTCGACAGCCTTCTCGACACTGGGAGCCGGGATGAAGAAGGCCTTGCTCATTACCGGCAGGTCCTCGATGTAGGTAACCGCCCAGGTGACAATGCCGATAGTGCCCTGCGCGCCGTAGAGGAAAGTGTCCCAGCTCATCGGCCCCGGGCCGGAAGCGAGAACACCATCGGAAAGGACGCCGGGAGCGCGGAAATTATCGACTCCGGCCGAGCCCGAAACAAACAGCTCGCCGTTACCCCAGACCATCTGCAGGCTCCGCAGGGGACCGGCAAACTCATGGCTGTGGATGACCGGCGGTTCGTACTCAAGTGAGTCCATGATAGCCGAGCGCGATGCCGGCGGCAGCAGCGGAATAACACTCATAAAGCCTTTCGCCTCAAGCGCTGTCTGAAGCTGTCCCCAGGTCACACCGACCTGAATGTTAGCCGTATTGGACTCGGGCACGATATCGGTAATGCGGTTCATCCTGGAACAGTCAAGGATGACGCCGCCGGTCTTGGGCACGGCACCCCCGTGGAAGTGAATACCCGAGGTCTGGGGCACAACGGCAAACCCCATCGAGTTGGCCAGTTGCACCACCGCGGCCACCTCTTCAGGGGTCCTGGGACGCACGACACAGGTACAGGCGCCGGGCTCGACCAGACTGTTGTCCCTGACATAACGTTCCAGTGTTTTGGCAGAGGTGATAACATTGGCTTTGCCGACTATCCCTGCCAGCTTTTCGGTGAGACTCATGACCAACCTCCGAATCTTTGTTGGCACCCGGGCACAACCCCACCTACCAGAACATCAGATGCCGGAAAGGGCGATTGCTCCCAAACCAGCGGACTTCGCGGACAAGGCCGCAGGTCAACACACCACGCGGGCACAAAACGGCCTCGTATTCTATCATTCGCCGCGGGGATCGTCAATTCGCGTAAACTCTTAAAATATTAAACGGATTATGGCAAAGCTGTCATGGCATCCCGTTCGTTGACCGCTCTCGAAGCGTTGGAGTATAATGCCCGACGTTGCCGAGAGGCGGGACACCTTACCTAGCCGCCCGCGGCCGCATTTGCTCGCCGAAGTGGCGGAATGGCAGACGCGCTACGTTCAGGGCGTAGTGACCAATACGGTCATGTGGGTTCAAATCCCACCTTCGGCACCACGCGCGCCTGTGGCCCAGCGGATTAGGGCGCAGCCCTGCGGAGGCTGATGTCGTGGGTTCGAATCCCACCAGGCGCGCCATTTTTTTCTGCCGTCTCCCCTGCCGATTAGCCGGAATAACAAAAATGGCCCATCCACGGGTTGTCCCAATCAGGCTATCTGGGGTTCCAGGCTCAAAGACTGGCAACTTTCCGGCTCCTCAGAGCACGAAGGACAAGCACCAGAACAACCACCGCGACCGCAACTCCCGCCCAGATTAATGCGATAAAAAGGGTCCCGAGCGGACCTTCTTTCACCGTGAAACCACCGGCCAGTATGCCGGTGCCTCCTCCGGTAGTAACCGACACATCCCTCACGCCCGCAGAGGCGTTTCTGGAAATGGTGACCCTGGCCGCAATCTGAGTCGGACTCCGATTGGAGAAGCTGTTGACAGCAACTTCGCTACCGAAGCTCACCGAAGTTGCCCCATCCAGGTTACTGCCGTTGATGATGACATCGAGCGTGTCCCCCGGGTCTCCCCAAGCAGGGCTGACTGTGACGATGACCGGCAGTCCCTGTTTTATCATGAAGCCATCCGGCAGTGTCGAAGTGCCACCCGGTGTCGTAACCGAGACTTCCCTCGTTCCGGGTGTGGCGCCGGCGATGACAGTTACGTTGGCGACTATCTCATTCGCGCTGGCTACTCTGAACCGATTAACGGCTACGCCGGGGCCAAACCTCACCTCACCTGCCCCATTGAAGTTATTCCCGGTGATGGTAATGTCAAGCGTCGCTCCCTGACTACCCTGATTGGGACTGAGCGAGGTGATGACCGGCAACGCCTGTTTCACGATGAAGCCATCCGGCAACGAGGATGTGCCTCCGGGCGTGGTAACGAAGACACTCCTTGCTCCCATCGCCGCAGCGGTAGTAACGGTGATGTTGGCCATTATCTGGTTGGCGCTGAGCACCGCAAAGTTGTTGGTAATGATGCCAGGGCCAAAGTTAACCTCACTCGCTCCGGTGAAGTTGGCGCCGGTGATGACAACATTAAGGCTTGCCTCCTGATTCGCCTGATTCGGGCTAATCGTAGCAACTATGGGCAGAGCCTGTTTGACGACAAAACCATTCAACAGTGTAGAAATTCCACCTGGCGTCGTAACCGAGACTCCCCTGCCTCCCGGCGCCGCCCCAGCGGTAACGGTGATGTTGGCGTTTATCTGACCCGAAACTGACACCTTAAAACTGTTGACGGCTATACCAGCGCCGAAACTAACCTCGCTTGCCCCGGTTAGATTCCTACCGGTAACGGTCACATCAAGCGTCTCGCCCTGGCTGCAAGAGCTGGGGCTTACTTCAGTGACCACCGGCGGCGTGAAACGTAATATGGTCCCATATACCCCAACTGCAAAAACATTAAGGGAAGAAACGCCCGATACCCCATAAAGGTTACCTCTGGTACGGCTGGTCATGGGTTCCCATGATTCTGCATCATAATGCAAGATTGCACCGGCTCTCCCCACGGCGAAGACGCTAGTGCCGGAGCTACCCCAGACCCCATAAAGATCATCCGGGGTTCTGTTAAACATCTGAACCCACTCTTTTCCATCATAACGTAAGATTACGCCTTCCCTCCCCACAGCAAAGATATCAACTCCAGAACTGCCCCAGATACCAAAAAGGTCCCTCTTGATATAATTTGGCATCTGAACCCATGCCTTGCCGTCGTAATGTAATATCGTGCCGGACGAACCTACAGCGAAAACATTAGCCGCAGAAGTGCCCCAAATACCGTACAAATTATCTACAATAGCGCCGGTCATCGGTGCCCAGTCCTTGCCGTTATAACGCAGAATGGTACCGGCTCTTCCCACAGCGAAAACATCGTTCCCGGAACTGCCCCATATCGCATACAAATCATTATCGGTACCGCTGGGCATCGAAACCCACGCCTTACCGTCATAATGCAATATCGTACCGGCACCGCCGACGGCGAAGACGTCAGCGGCAGAACTGCCCCAGATACTGTGCAGGTCCCTGCTGGTTCCGCCAGTCATCGGCACCCATACCCTGCCGTCATAATGCAAAATGGTACCGGCATTACCCACGACAAAAACGTCAGTTGCGGATCTCACCCAGATACCCAATAAGTCATCTCTAGTGCCGCTGTCCACGGGAACCCACTGGGTGAAATCGCCCGCAGAGGCCGCTGTGGCCGGCGTAAAAACAGGCGCCAAAACAGCGGCTATCAACACCACGATTGGAATCAGCTTACTCCACTGCCGCATCATATTCACCAACAATAATACTACAGGCAAGCTGGCCACGAAATTGGTCCGAAAAACCTGCCTCATTGCTGTTTCATCGGCACAGGTGTTATCATGCGTCGCAGTACGGACAATAAGACCCGCGACTAGCCGAACCGGCCGTTAGGTGATCCGATGTTCAGAGCCGCCGTGAAAAGATCACCGGTGCTGACAGTTTCGTTACTGCTCGTCAGCCTGGTGTTCCCTTCTTTGACGCAGTCGGCCCCTCAGAATCCCGTCAGGGTGAAGGAGCTGAATTTCGTCTTTCTCCACGGCTTCGGCGGGCATTCCTGTTCCCTCCAGCTTCTCGAAGACTCAATCGTGGACCGGGCACCGGCATACATCCGCGCTTACCAGCAGGACCACCCGGGTACCGAAGTCCGCTTTGATACTTTTAACAGGTGCTATCCGAATGATGTCGACATAGACACCTGGGCAAAGAACATCGCTGATACTGTCGAGAAGCGTTTCCCCGGCAGGGAGAACCTGGTCCTGATAGGGCACAGCATGGGAGGCAAGACCGCCCTCTACGCCGTGGCCAACGATATCGGGAAGCTGGCCAGCAAAACAGCCATGGTGGTGACCATCAACAGCCCCATAAAAAGCCTGCAGGACTACTATTATGTCAGCGGCCAGCCGGCGGCAAACTACTGGGAGCTCAACTGGCTGGTCACCAGCCGTGGCGCTATCAACTCTTTAATTAACTACGACAGCTCGCGGGATGGACAATGGGTCGGCCGCAATAAACACTGGCTGGCTTTTATCTCAGCCGAGTCCGCACCGCTCAGCAGTCAATTTCCCCTTGGCGGGGTCGATGTCCTGCCATGGGACATGGATGATACCATCGTGCCAATTTCAGCCCAGTACGCCGACGGCGCCGATGTTGTCTACTATGGAGAGTATGCCCACAGCGATTTCGGGGAATCGAATGTGGTTGCCGGCTTCATGGCGGACCAGATTCTTCGATATATATTTGGAGAAACGATCCAGTGCTCCGCGCTTGCCAGGGCCGGCGTTATTGAGCACAAAGCCGACCTTTTCCCCGGCGCTGACCACTGGGATGACCTCGTGGGCGGCCTCCTTACCGCCAGCGGCACCCTGAGGCACGAGAACCGTTCCTGGTGGTGGCAGGAATGGGATGATGTGCTCGGCCAAGCTTCCTCGGGGAGCGCGCGGAGCAACTACGAGCCGCGTGAGGCCGATTCGCCCCTGGCGCTTACGGGCGTCATTAAGTCAGGCTGGGCAAGCCCCGACAGTCCCGAGGACAGTCGAATCCGGATACAGACCAGGGCCGCACCCTGGAGCACGGTGCAGGTGGACTGGAGAATATACCAGCAGGGACTGCTTCCCCAGGGAATCCAGCGGGACCATTACGAAGTCGAAATAGTTACGGGTACTCCCCTTGCTGATATCACCCGCGTATCGTGGGAGACGGATAACCCCCGCGACTTGAGGCTCCGGATATGGTCCCGGGCGGACAGCCCCTTCCGGTGGTTCAAGGCCCAGTGGCGCGTCTATTTCAAGGAGAACCGGCAGAGGAACGTCATTGATGAGGTTCCGTCACGGACCTTATCCGGTGCGTGAACCGGTATCCACGGCGGGTCATACCCCGAATTCGGCGCGTGTCCTGCCCAGACCGACCAGCCTATCCCTTAATACGATGCCGACAACCCTGCCGTCTTCCACTACCGGCATGGCGTTCGTTCTCCGCAAATCCATCTCCTTAAACGCACTGGCTCCGGACTGTTCGGGATAGGCGGTACCGGTCTCGCTTAACGGAATCATGATGCTGCCAACCGGCGTACTGCTCCACCGCTTCCAGGGTACAGACCTTATGTTGCTTTCGAACAGGACCCCCTTCGGGACGGCCCCGTCAGTCACAATATAGTAGTTCCAGCCCGAGACCATTATATGTTCCCGGAAAAGCCGGGCAATAGTGATATTGAAGTCTATTTCCCTGTAGTCGCCGGACATCACATTCCGGACCTCTGTAAACTCCAGCGCCCTGACAAGGGCGGCCTGGCGGCGTACTACTTCTGATGCGCTCTGCAAACACCACCCTGCAACCACCATGACCAGTGCCACAGACCATTGACGCGCAGCGACAAATGCCAGAATGCCGCTGAAAATGAAGACCAGGCCGACGGCCCATCCGACCGTACCGGCAACGTAGGTCGCCTGCTGGTAGTCGCCGGACCGCTTCAACAGCAGTGCCCGTAAAGCCATACCTGCATCAAGAGGAAACCCTGGCAGGAGATTCATCAGGAAAAGGCAAAACCAGACAAAGGCCAGCCACTCGGTGACCCCGGCAACCGTGAGGCTGCCCGAGTTTATGGACAGGGCATAAACGCCGTATAGCATGGCGGCTATTACCAGGCTGGACAGGAGCCTTGCGCCAGCCATCAATAGTTCATGCCCGGGCAGAGAGAGTTCTTCGGCCGTCCGGCACACTCCGCCAAAGGCGAATAAGGTCACGTCTTTCACCGGGCCCTGCCCGCGGCCGGACGCAAGATTAAGGACAAGCTCACGGGCTATCAGCAGGACAAGAAAGAGCACGGCGGTGAATACCCCGAGGACCGTTTTCTGCCACAAGGAGTAGGTTTCGGTCAACTGGCTGAATATCACTGCCGCGATCAGGATACAGATAACGGCACAGGTATAATGCACCCGAATACGAATGCCGAAGATACCGCGCGCCCCGGGGTTCCCTTTCACTCTGGCCTCCACACTCAACACTCACTGGAAGGCATTATAGCACTCAGAAACGAAAAAACGGCGGGTCAACCACACCATAATAAAAGAGGGCAGGCCCTTACGAGCCTGCCCTCTCAGTTTCCTGGTAGCGGGGGTTGGATTTGAACCAACGACCTTCGGGTTATGAGCCCGACGAGCTACCGCTGCTCCACCCCGCGATGTATGAATAAGTCTTGTGTTCAGCGAGTTCATAGATTAAAGCCTCGACCATTAGTACGGCTTAGCTCAAGGCATTACTGCCCTTACACTTGCCGCCTATCAAGCAGGTAGTCTACCTGCGGTCTTACCTCGGCCTTGCGGCCTCGTGAGAGATCTCATCTTGGAGAAGGCTTCGTACTTAGATGCTTTCAGCACTTATCCCGGCCAGACATAGCTACCCAGCACTGCCGCTGGCGCGACAACTGGTACACCAGAGGTCTGTCCCTCCTGGTCCTCTCGTACTAAGGAGGGGCCTCCTCAAATCTCTTGCGCCCACCACGGATAGAGACCGACCTGTCTCACGACGGTCTGAACCCAGCTCGCGTGCCGCTTTAACCGGCGAACAGCCGGACCCTTGGGACCTGCTTCAGCCCCAGGATGCGA
>Ga0315298_1005055_pt1 | contig 19125 bp, 18 predicted proteins | sample WHS_1_MG_FD_203077 | JGI IMG/M metagenome (GOLD analysis project Ga0315298, IMG submission 203077) | Extremophilic microbial mat communities from Washburn Hot Springs, YNP, Wyoming, USA - WHS_1_MG | ecosystem: Environmental > Aquatic > Thermal springs > Hot (42-90C) | place: USA: Wyoming...
CCTCGGCCTCAAACAGCCGGACTGAGATCCGGTGGTTCGCCCGGCTCTGCTGGGCCGCGGCATCATACGAAACCGCGACGAAACTCATCCCTCGGCGTGCGGCGCTGGGATACCGTGTTGGGGTAACCGACGCACGGCATTAATGGCGCCATGGGAAGAAGGCTATTTCCCCGGCTCACGTGTATCTGGTGCACGTTCCCGATGCGCACCCACGGCAGGATCGATAGTGTAGCATGTAAGTGGTTGCCACAATAGGTAAAAGGGGCCATACCAGCCCTGCCAGCAGGCACACTGGTGTCCGACCTAAAGCCCCGGGAGATCCTGGAGAAACCGGAGGCGGGTCTCGAAATGGAGTGGCTGGGAAAGGCCGCAACCTAGCCCCGGCAGTGAACAACCACGTTCTTGCCCACCGCCTCGACCCGGCTCACCCGCAGCACCCGCGCTATTCGCATCAGGCGCTGCTCCGTTCGCCGGTCCTTGAACAGGTTGAAGACCACCTCCCCGCCCCGCCCGACCATCGATCTCAGTTGCCGGAGGAAGGGCTTGGCCAGAACAGCTCGCTGGAAGTCGTGGCCGGCGAAGAGGTCCACGGCGACGTAGTCGAAGCCACGAGCGCAGCGCTCCACGTACTCGAAGGCGTCGCCCACCACGGTCTCCAGATTCGGGAGGGCCAGGTCGAAATGCTCCAGGGCGAACCGGATCACCTCGGCGTCGGCGTCCACCCCCACCATCTGGATGCCAGGATCGCGCCGATACAGCAGGTGGGCCAGCGTCCCTCCGCCCAGACCCAGCAGAAGAGCGCTCTTTGGGGAACCCTGAGGCAGCATGGCAGCCCAGTAGCCGGAGGGCAGCTCGCTCCCCTCCACGGCCACCGAGAGGATCACCCCATCCACCAGCAGCGCCCGACGGCTCCCATCGTAGCCAACCTGCAGCCGCCTGGAAGCGCTAAGATCTCCCGAATGCTTCACAGCTCCACCACCCGCATGACACAATTGTAGCACCCTTCGCCTGAGGTCCACTTCCTGCACAATCCAAGTAGCGGTGCGGTTTTGCGGGCTAGCATCCACCGGAGGGATACGGGTGGCGTCGGGCAGGGTCCCTCTGCTGGAGAACCGGCTTGTTGCGCTAGAAGGAGTGAGGAGAATGAGTGCAAGAACTGATGCCCTGGCGGGCATGAAATGTGAGGTGTGCCGGGTGGGTGCGCCAACGGTCACTCCGGATGAGATAGCCGAGTACCATCCCCAGGTGCCCGAATGGCAACTCGTGGAGCAGGGCGGCATACGGCGGCTGCAGCGGACCTTTAAGTTCCCCGACTTCGCCCAGGCGCTGGCCTTCACCAACCGGGTGGGCCAACTGGCCGAGCAGGAAGGCCACCACCCCTCCATCCTCACCGAGTGGGGGCGGGTTACCGTGACCTGGTGGACCCACAAGATCAAGGGGCTTCACCGCAACGACTTCATCATGGCAGCGAAGACCGATCAGTTGTACTCGGCTTAGGGCAGCAAGCGGTGCAGCCCTCGGGCTCTGTGACTCCTTCGCCAGGCAGTCTATCAGCACGGCATCGCAGGCTGTGCCAACCGGCCGGTGGCACTCCGCGGCCGCCCCACCTCGCGAGAGCCGGCCCCGTGTGCGCACGGATGCCCTTCTGGTCTGGCAAGGGCTGCAAGTGACCTGGAAGCCGTTTATCCATCCGAAGGCTGCGCCTTCTTCACCGCGATTTGTCCGTTCCGCCCCCGCGCCAAAAGGGTCGATCACGGACCTTTTCGGCCCTTTTTCGCGCTGTCTACCTTTATTAGTGGCGAGGGACATGGTAGAATAATCCTGTGAGAGAGCCTACCGTCGCGAGGGACACAGAGCGCAGGTTTCCAGGCGTAATCGACACGCTTTCCGCGGGATACGCCACCGTTAACCGGCATCCCTGGATCATAGCTGTTCCCGTTCTGCTGGATCTCTTCTTCTGGCTGGGCCCTCACCTCTCCGTGGCGCCCCTGGTGAACAGAGCCGTTGGTCTGATGCCCGTGCCGTCGAATCTCGCCCCTGATGCCTTGCAGAGCTATCAGGACGCGATGGATGCGATGTCGCGAGTTGCCGGCAGTTTCAATCTGTTCTCTCTGCTGGCGACCCACTTCCCAGGCATCCCGAGCCTGATGTCGGGCAGAGAGGGGCTCTGGACGGCGGCGAGCGTGGCCGACCCCTGGACGGCTCTTGGGCTGTTCTTGCTGCTGCCGACGGTTGGCATCGGGCTAGCGTCGCTCTACTACGTGAGCGTCGGACGGCAAGTCGTGGGGAGGAGCGAGGGAATCGGCCCGTCGTGGCGCAGGGTCTGGAAGACGTGGGTCCGGCTGCTGGGGTTCGTGCTGCTGCTATCCGGCGTGCTCCTGTTGGCAGGCCTGCCGGTCACGGCGGCCGTGCTGTTCTTTGGCGCCGCCAACTCATCGGTCCTGGACTTTCTAGCAGCCTTCGTCTGGGTGACTGCCCTGTGGGTCCAGTTCTATCTGTTCTTCGTGGTGGACGCCATGGTGGTCAGCGATGTTGGCCCCCTTCAGGCGATCCGCAACAGCGTCGCGGTGGTGAAGTTTCATCTGGGCTCCACCATGGGACTGATAGTGCTGATCTGGATAGTGACGCTGGGCATGCCCATTGTATGGGAGTCGATAGCTCAGAGCACGGCCGGCATCGTGGTGGGTATCCTGGGCAACGCCTACATCGCCACGGGGTTAACCGCGGCCAGTATGACCTACTATCGAGATCGCTTTCGAGGGATAGGGGACATGGGTCAAGGGAGAGGGGTTAGGAGCTGAAAGCTACTCTCTCGCCTCTGATGCCTGTTGCCCGATGCCTGACAACTGGGGTTCAACATGATTGGTGAGATAAAGGGCAGCTACACCGGTTCTGACATACAGGTGCTGGAAGGGCTGGAGGCAGTGCGCCGCCGGCCGGGGATGTACATCGGCAGCATCGACTATCGGGGTCTCCACCACCTGGTCTACGAATTGGTAGACAACAGTGTGGATGAGGCGCTGGGTGGATACTGCGATTACATAGAGATCACCATCCACGCCGACGGCAAGGTCAGCGTGGAGGACAACGGCCGCGGCATTCCGGTGGACATCCAGCCCCAGGTGGGCAAGCCGGCGCTGGAGGTGGTGATGACCGTCCTCCATGCCGGCGGCAAGTTTGGCGGAGATGCCTACAAGGTTTCCGGCGGCCTCCACGGTGTCGGTGTGTCGGTAGTGAACGCCCTCTCCAGTTGGATGCGCTCCGAGGTGCGCATCGGCGGGTACCTCTACGCCCAGGAGTACGCCCGAGGAGTGCCCCTGGGGCCGGTGACGCTGGTCGGGCCAGCCGAGGGCCATGGCACCAAGCAGACCTTCCTGGCCGACCGGGAGATCTTCAAGGAACTGGACTACAACTTCGAGACCCTGGCCCAGCGCTTCCGGGAGATGGCTTATCTGACCAAGGGGCTCCGCATCAAGTTCGTGGACGAGCGGGTGGACCGCGAGCTCTCCTTCTACTTCGAGGGCGGCGTGGTCTCCTTCGTCCGCCACCTGAACAAGAACCGGACGGTGCTGCACGCTAAGCCGGTGTATATCGACAAGCAGGTGAATAGCACCCACGTGGAGGTGGCGCTCCAGTACAACGACGGCTTCGCCGAATCGGTCTTTGCCTTCGCCAACAACATCAACACCGTGGACGGCGGAACCCACCTGACCGGCTTCCGAGCGGCTCTGACCCGCTCCCTGAACGACTACGCCCGCAAGGCCAATCTCATCAAGGATGACGACGCCAACCTGAGCGGAGAGGACGTTCGCGAGGGACTCACCGCCATCATCAGCGTCAAGCTGAGGGATCCCCAGTTCGAGGGCCAGACCAAGGCGAAGCTGGGCAACGCCGAGGTGAAGACCCACGTGGAGTCGGTGGTGGCCGAGGCGTTGCAGACCTACCTGGAAGAGAACCCGGCCGACGCCCGGAAGATCGTGGAGAAGTGCCTCATCGCCTCCCGGGCCCGGGAAGCGGCTCGCAAGGCCCGCGACCTGGTGATCCGGAAGGGCGCCCTGGAGGGGATGACCCTTCCCGGCAAGCTGGCCGACTGCACGGAGAAGGACCCTGCCAAGTCCGAGCTGTACATCGTGGAGGGCGACTCCGCGGGCGGATCGGCCAAGCAAGGTCGGGACCGCCGCTTCCAGGCGATCCTACCGCTGAAGGGCAAGATCCTGAACGTGGAGCGGGCGCGGGAGGACCGGATGCTGGCCAGCGAGGAGATTCGGGCCATCATCACGGCGTTGGGTGCGGGCATCGGCGAGCACTTCAACATATCCAAGCTGCGCTACCATCGGGTGATCCTGATGTCCGATGCCGACGTGGACGGCTCCCACATCCGGACGCTGCTGCTGACCTTCTTCTACCGCCATATGCAGCCGCTGATCGATCAGGGCTACCTGTACATCGCCCAGCCGCCGCTGTACCGGATCGTTCATGGCAAGGAGTCCCACTGGGTCTACAGCGACAAGGAGAAGGACGCGCTGCTGGCTCAGATGAACGGCAAGGAACCCTCCATCCAGCGCTACAAGGGTCTGGGCGAGATGAACCCGGAGCAGCTCTGGGAGTCCACCATGAATCCGGCGACGCGGACGATCCTGCAGGTGAACATCGAGGATGCGGTGCAGGCGGACGAGATCTTCGACATGCTGATGGGGGAGCAGGTCCCACCCCGGAAGCGGTTCATCCAGACCCACGCCAAGGACGTGCGGAACCTGGACGTGTAGAGGGAAGCCCCTCACCCGGTGCAGGTTTCCAGAGCTACTTGTACCGTGGCCAGGGTACAAGTAACCCTGGCCGTCGGACATTCGCCGTCTCGAAACCCCGACCAATGAGCTAGAATGGCTGGGGCCGAAGTAATCGAGAGGAGAGCGACGGATCCCGATGGCCGAAGGTGGCTGACCTGACCTTGGTCGCCGTCAGACCTGCTGTTGAGCTACATTAAGTCAGATTGACATGGAAGCTTTGAACGCGCTGCCGGCAACCGACCAGACCCTGAAGCCACTGCAGATCGGGTGCACCCGGACTTGCAACTGTCCTCCGAACCACATCAACTGCCTGACCCCTAGGGAGTGGATCAAGGCGCAGTTGGGGGTCTGGCAGTTCTACTACGAGGGCAGAGACATCAGGGACAAGGGCCTGCACCCCGCGGCCTACCCAATTGCGTTGTCGTCCCGATGCATCGAACTGTTCACCCACAGGGGCGAACTGGTGCTCGACCCCTTCGTCGGGAGTGGAACCACCCTGGTGTCAGCCCGGGATCTCCGTCGCAACGCGGTAGGCTTCGACCTCAACCCAAAGTACGTGGAGCTGAGTCAACAGCGCCTGAGTCAGCAGGCACTCTGGCCAGATTGCCAGCAGATTGCCGTGTGCGACGATGCGCGCAACATACCCCACTACTTGGCGCCCGAATCGGTAAGCCTGATCCTGACCTCCCCGCCCTACGCCAACCTGCTGAACAGGAAGCGGAAGAACAAGTCCCGCCGTGGGGCAGAACGGTTCAACGAGCAGTACCAGCGTGTGGAGCAATACTCCCAGGACCCCCAGGACCTGGGGACCCTGCCCCTTGCCGAGTATAGACATGAGATGGGTGGGATCTTCAGGAAACTTCTCCCTCTCCTCAAACCGAAGGGCCACTGCGTGGTGAACGTGCCGGACATGTGGTGGGAAGACAAGAGGATCACTATCCACATAGCGGTTGTCGAGGCGCTCCAGGAGGCCGGATACGAGCTGAGGAACATCATCATCTGGGACCGAACCAATATCGTAAATCGGGTGGGGATATTCGGTTGGCCCAGCAACTACATCACCATGGGAGTAACGTTCGAGTACCTCCTGGATTTCTGGAGGCCACCTGATCCGTGACCACCAAGTGTGTTTCTCTTCACCACCGATGAGGATGCCACCCCAACTCATGTCGCTCGCATCCGCGGACCGCATGGCATCTATCTTCTTGCCTGGGCGCCCGTGAAGGCCCAGAAGTTCGCGGTTGTAGCACAATCTCCAAGGTTCCCGAAAAGTACCCCGCCCCGGCAATCGATGGCGATGGCTGGGGAACAGGGCGTCTTGCTGAACCCGTCGGCCAGCCATACAATTCGCCCCGACCCAAATGCTTGGTGAGGCCGTGATGGTTGGAGAAAATGGCCTGCGCGATCGTCCTTTCCAGCGAAGAACACGGGCTCGTGGCCAGGACCTCTTGATCGTCGTGGCGAGTGGCGGAGTCTGTGCTGTGATGGCGGCCGGAACCGGAGGGGCGGTGGCTTTCCATTGACCGGGTGGCGCGAGAGCGAATCCGCCGGCAAGACCGGGGTCGTGCAGCGCCGCACGCCCTCGCCGGGCAGGACCGATGACCTTGATACTCCCGCCAGGGACCATGCCGTCTCCCCGATCCTGCGGCTCTATCCGGCGCTGGGCAACAGCCACTTCCGCCTCTTCTGGCTGGGCATGCTGCCGGCAACTCTCGCCTGGCAGATGAACGTGGTGGCCGCCCCCTACGCCGCTTTCAGCTTGAACGGCACGGCCACGGTTCTCGGCTTCGTCAGCCTAGCCGGTGGTCTACCTATGCTGGTTCTGGCCCTGGCGGGTGGTGTGGTCGCCGACCGCTTCCCCCGCCGTGCGGTTATCGTGGGAACCCAGTCCACCCTCTGTGCCTCCGCGGCCACATTGGCTGTCCTCAGCCTCACCGGGACCCTGCAGGTCTGGCATCTGATCTCCGTCTCTGCCGTGCAGGGAGCAGCGGTCGCCTTCAATATGCCGGCGCGCCAGGCCTACATCGCGGAGGTCGCCTGGGGCCCCTTGCTGCGCAATGCGGTGGCCCTGAACAACGCCGGGGTCAACTTCGCCCGAATCGCCGGTCCGGCCCTGGCCGGAGTCCTGCTTGCCACACCGTTCGTAGGTACAACCGGCGTGTTTATGGCCATGGCCTGCATGTACGCCGCCGTCCTGGTGTCGCTGTTCCGTCTGCCGGCTCGACCGGCTCCGGTGCGCGGAAAGGGCGCCTCCGACGCCTGGGGGCAGATGCTGGAGGGGCTGCGATATCTGCGGTCCTCCGCCGTGCTTCTCACTCTGCTCGGCATGGGCTTCATCGCGGCAATCCTAGGGATGCCCTACCAGACGCTGATGACGGTCTTCGCCGAGCGGGTCTTCCACGCGGGCGCCGGCGGCCTGGGCGCGCTGATGGCTGCCAGCGGCGCTGGCGCGTTTGGCGGTTCTCTGACGGTGGCGGCACTGTCCCGGGCCTCCCGACCGGCTCTGTTGCAGGTCGCGTTCGGCGTGGGCTTCGGGCTCAGTCTCGTGGGATTCGCGCTCTCCCCTTCTCTTCCCGTCGCGGTCGTCTTCCTCATCATGGTGGGGTTTCTCTCAGCGGCCTATTCGGCTCTCAACAACACCCTGATCATGGGCAACGCCGCTCCGAGCTTCTACGGTCGGGTGATGAGCGTCTACCTGCTCACCTTCGCCAGCATGCCGCTGGGCGCGATGCCGCTGGCGTGGCTTTCCGATCATATCAGCGCACCCACTACCATCGCCATCGCCGGGGCGCTGGTCGCGGGCGCCGTGGCAGCCGTTGCCCTGACACAACCGGCCTACCGACGAATTCGCTAGGGGAGTGAGGGGTGTCCACGACCGCGACTCACGATTTCTTTTCTGGAGTGGAAGCAAGAGTGCGCGGGTGCCGCTGTCACACTTGATGGAACTAGGTCGTGCAGCCGATGCCGAATTGACCGGTGATGGAGAGGGTCAGATTCTCCCTGTCTGGTCCCCTTGGCTGGATTCCTTATACTCACCTACCAGGCCATGGGCGTGCTGGAGGGAGAGAGCGATGAACTGGAGGAGAGATAGCTCGCCCTGTGGCAGTCGGCGCTCCAGGAGAACGAAGGGCTCTCTCTGGAGGAGGCCGCCAACGAGATTGAGGGGATGAAGAGAACAGGCAGCCCTCTCTACTGGAGCTGGCTCGGTTCAAACAGAAGGCGCGGAAGCTGGTGGCCTCGGGCGGGGAGCGGGAGGATCTGCTGGGCCTGCTGCATCGTGGCCAATCCGGCAACGGTCGCCCTTGACCCGATTCTGCTGCCGGGCCGGAGGGTGGCATGCTCGCGGTCGACCGCGTACAGCCCGCCGGCATGGTCGGGGCCCTGTTTCTGCCAGCCTGGCTGATGAACATGCTGGCGACCCTCCCCTGGGGAAGGACCCGACCGGCGGCGTTGAGCTCCTTTAATGGTATGGAACTTGCTTAACGTTCTATTAGGTCCGTTTGCGGCATCAGCCGGACTATATCCCATTTCAGGAGTAAGGGGATGCGTCGTCTCCTCTCCGCGCTGTGTGCAGGGCTGGCCGTCGCGCTATCGGGCGCGTTCGTTCTGCCAGGCACTCAGTCCGCGTCGGCTCAGACTGCCGCCGCTCCGCCGCGGGCAAACCTGTCCGCGGTGATGGACAACGGTACGGTCACCTACAGCCTGACCCTGGCCAACGACTCTGACACGGCTATTTCCCAGATCTACGCGGCCGTCCCGGTCCCGGCGGGGTTGACCGACTTCAAGGTCAGCGCCACTCCCACCGGGGCTACCTTCAAGGGAATCGAGCTTGGAGCTGCTGCCTGGGTCCTGGACCGGGTACCGGCGCACGGCTCTGCTGGGCCTTTCAGCTACCAGGCGCGCGTCTCGGGGGCTACTCCAGCGCCGGCGAGCGGCTTCGTCCACTGGCTGAGTCCAAGCGACAGCAGTCTCGTGACCGGCGCCGTTTCGCCCATGATGTCCGGGCTACCCAAGGGCACTATCCAGATCACGCCTGTTGTTCCGGGCATGGGCGAGCACTGGGCAGATCCCAAGAACCTCCCCCTCGGACCGATCTACGGGGTCTACGGGGGCAAGATCACCTTCCTGGAGTATATGATCTCCCAGGACGACTTCGTGAAGGGTGTCAACCACACTGAGTTGGCTCGCAACGAGTCCCTTCCTGCCATCGATCACATCGACTTTGAGTTCCAGCCGAACGGCCATGAGGGCTACGAGATCCCTCACTACGACATCCACGAGTACATGATCTCCCACTCCGACCACACGGCGATAACCCCATAGCTAACCAGGTCGGGCCATAACAGCGGTCGTGCCGCCCTGACAGCAACGACCCGAGCGCGCGGCAGGCAGCATCCCGGGCTCCAGGGACTTCCTCAGGGGCTTGGGATGCTGCTTCAACTGGACCGTACGCCGCCGCATTGCTCGATTTCCCGCTCTCTGGGCTGCCCACTGGCAAGCACCCCATCTATCTGGGCCGTACATCACCGTCCCCCAGAGCCGTGTCATCGGCCAGGGAGGAGAAGATCACGTGGGAGCTGGCTACCGCTTCCCGCAGGCCGCCGGCCAACTGAGCGCTCCCCCGAGCCGGCGGCCCACCTTCTGGCGGGTGCGGTTGTCAACGGTCATCGGGTGCCCGCCTCCCGTGACTTTTGTCACAGACGATCCCTTAACCAGGCTATATAGTTTCGCCAGCACAAGGCGGAGGGCGGTAATGTCTCCGCCCACCCCAATGACGAGGCAGAGGAGGAAAACATGGCTACTGCATCGGCGCATCTGAGCTCACAGGCGGCTCCACAAAAGGGAGGGGTCAGCTTCTGGAGACACGCCCTGATCCTGGCCATCCTTATCGGCTTCTCAGGCCTGATCATGGGCGGCTTCGCGGTGTTCCGGAGCCAGGCCCCCATCCCCGCCAAGGTCGTCGACCCCTCGGGGAACGTCATCTCCACGGCCGACGAGATCTCGGGCGGCAAGGCCGTCTACCAGAAGTACGATCTGATGGACTACGGCTCGGCGCTGGGCCACGGCGCCTATCTGGGACCGGACTTCACGGCAGAAGCCCTCCACATCACGGTCATCTCCATGCAGGACTACTACGCTCGCGCCCAGTATGCCAGCGACTTCAACGCCCTGGCCGCCGAGCAGCAGGCCGGCATCGCCGAGAGGGTGAAGACGGAGCTGAAGACCAACCGGTACGACGAAGCTGCCGGCACCCTCACCCTCAGCCCTGCCCAGATGTACGCCCTGGAGCAGGTAAGGGCCCATTACCGGCAGCTTTTCACGCGGGGCGACCCCGAGCGAGCGCTCCCACCGGGCATGATTCAGGAGCAGCACATGCCCGCAACCGACCGGGCATATGTCGCCCAGGGAGACCAGATTCAGCAGATCTCCGACTTCTTCTTCTGGACAGCCTGGCTCTCTACCGTCAACCGGCCCGGGCTCAACTACTCCTACACCAACAACTGGCCCTTCGACGCGGCGGCCGGCAACACCCTCACCTTCAGCTCCGTGCTCTGGAGCGGCGTCAGCGTGACCCTCCTGGTGCTGTTCACCGCCTTGATCCTCTTCCTGTACCAGCGCTACCGGATGTACATGGAGGAGAACCCCGCGGCCGCCAGGGAGGTGAAGCTCAGCATGGCACCTCTCACCCCCAGTCAGCGGAAGACGGCCAAGTATTTCGTGGTGGTGACGCTGCTCTTCCTGGTGCAGACCTTCCTGGGCGCGCTCCTGGCCCACTACTACGTCCAGGGCGATAGCTTCTACGGCCTGGATATCTTGGGGTTGCTCCCCTTCAACATCGCCCGGGGATGGCATCTGCAGTTGGCGGTCTTCTGGATCGCCACGGCCTGGCTCGCCCTCGGCATCTTCGTGGCCCCGCTGGTGGGGGGCAAGGAGCCGAAGCGTCAGGGGCTCCTGGTCGACCTGCTCTTCGTGGCGCTGGTGGTGGTGGTCGCGGGGAGCCTTCTTGGCGAGTGGCTGGGGGCCAAGGGCTACCTGGGCAACCTCTGGTTCCTCCTGGGCAACCAGGGCTGGGAGTACCTGGAGCTAGGGCGGATCTGGCAGGTGCTGCTGGCAGCCGGGCTGGGGATCTGGCTCTTCATCGTCTACCGGGGGCTGAAGCCCGCCCTCAGGGCCGAGAAGGACAGGGGAGGGCTGACCCACCTGCTGATCTACAGCGCCGTCGCCATACCCTTCTTTTACGGCTTCGCCTTCTTCTTCGACCCCAGCACCCACATAACCATGTCGGACTACTGGCGCTGGTGGGTGATCCACCTGTGGGTGGAGGGGATGTTCGAGGTGTTCGCCGTGGTGGTGATCGGCTTCCTGCTGGTGAAGCTGGGTCTGGTCACCAGGAGCTCCACCCTGCGGGCGCTCTACTTCCAGCTTATGATCCTGCTGGGGAGCGGGATCATCGGCACGGGCCATCACTACTACTGGATCGGCGCTCCGGACATGTGGATCGCCCTGGGCGCCGTCTTCTCCGCGCTGGAGGTGATCCCTCTCACCCTGCTGGTTCTCGAGGCCTACGGGCAGTATCGGATGGTCACGGCGGGTGGCAAGCAGTTCCCCTATAGGGCAGCCTTCTGGTTCTTGATCGCTACCGGCTTCTGGAACCTGACGGGTGCGGGTGTGCTCGGCTTCCTGATCAACCTGCCGGTGGTGAACTACTTCGAGCACGGCTCCTTCCTGACGGCCGCCCATGGCCACGGCGCTTTGGCGGGAGTCTACGGGATGCTGGCGGTCGGTCTGCTACTGTTCGCCCTGCGAGACCTGGTGAACCCCCGGTGGTGGAGCGACAGGCTGCTGAGCATCTCCTTCTGGGGTCTCAACCTGGGATTGGCCGGGATGGTCCTGGTCTCCCTGCTCCCCATCGGGCTGATGCAGATGGGCGAGAGCTTCACCAACGGCTTCTGGTCGGCGCGGAGCTTCGAGTTCTATCGGGAGCCGCTGGTCCATGCCCTGCTGTGGATGAGGATCGTGCCGGACAGCATCTTCATTGGGATCGGGGTGATGCCGTTGGCCTACTTCACTGTCACCGCCTTCTTCCATCAGCGAGCTGCTCAAGGCGACCTACCGGAACCGGACGCGGGGCAACCGGTGGAGGGGGGGCACCAACAGCCAAAGGTAACGGCGGAAGCATAGCACCGCGCCACGCCGGTCATAGCGGGTGAGGGCTGCCCACAGCAGAGCGTCGCCTTGGCCCGCCGGCATCGTTGGGGCAAAGAATTGACCGAGGACAATGCAGGAAGACCGGGAAGCCCGGTCTAAGGAGACAGACGACATCTGCAACACAAGGAGAGCAGACATGAAGGCCACCGAAATACTGATGAACGAACATCGCGGCATCGAGAGGATGCTAAGAGCCCTGGAACGAGCGGCAGATCGCCTGGAGGGGGGCGACGAAACGCGGCTTCAGACCTTTGAGGAGGGTGTGGATTTCCTGCGGAACTTCGCCGACCGCTGCCACCACACAAAGGAAGAAACGGAGCTATTCCCAGCCCTGGAGAGGGCCGGCGTGCCCGTGGAGGGAGGCCCCATCGCCGTGATGCTAGCCGACCACGATCAGGGCCGTCAGCATATCCGGGCTATGGCCGAGGCCCTGGAAGCATACAAGAAGGGGGATGTGGCGGCGAGAGCGGTCCTCGTCTCCAATGCTCGCGCCTACGCGGACCTGCTAAGGCAGCACATCTGGAAAGAGGACAACGTGCTCTTCGCCATGGCCGATGAAGTGCTTCCGGAGCCGGAGCAGCAGAGGCTGGTCGACAGCTTCGACAGGATCGAAGCCGAGGAGATGGGTCCCGGCGTCCACGAGCGCTACCACCAGATGCTGGACCAACTGGACACAGCGGCTTAGTGGTCCATCCGGGGCTTCTCGGATGGAGGAAAATGGTGCTTGGGGACACCCCAAACCCCACCAGGCAGCGAAGGTGCTACCGGCCGTGCCCTGGACCCACTAGGAAGGGCCGCGAGATTGGCAGACAGGCCACTTAGAGTCCCCGAAGGGAGTAGCGAGTAGCGAGCCAGTGAACAGTGAGAAGGAAATCGCGGTTCAGTGTTCACTACTTGCCACTCGCTACTTGCTTCCTTTGGCCGCCGGCACGAACTCCAGCATCACCTGCCGGTCTCGCGGGCCATCGAACTCGCAGAAGAGAACGTCCTGCCACCGGCCCAGCACTAACTGGCCGTCCCGGACGATCAGCGATTGCGAGAAACCGACCAGGCTCGCTTTGACGTGGGCGGCGGAGTTCCCCTCGTAGTGCCGGTAAGCCGGATCCCGCGTCGGAACGAGCCGCTCCAGGACATACAGCAGATCCGTCACCACGTCGGGGTCGGCGTTCTCGTTGACGGTTATCCCGGCGGTGGTATGGGGCACAAAGACGGTGCAAACACCGTCTTTCCAGCCCGCTTCCCCCACCGTTCTCGCCAGCAGGCGAGTGATCCTCACCATCTCCTGCCGTTGGCTGGTCCTCACCCCCAGGGTGATCATGCAACACCTCCTTGCAGTGGGAACGCTCCAGCGGAATCGAACCCCATCTCGTCCCCTTCGTTCGCGAGCAAGCCGCGCCCACCGGCCAGCGTGCCGGCGTCGCGCATCATTGGGCCAGAGCCAGGCCATTTGTAGCTCGCTGGAGAGCAGGATAGAATAGTGGCAGCAACCAGGTCCAGGAGGCTACCGTGAAAGCTCGGGCCAACGGCATTGAGATCGGCTACGACGCGGAAGGGCACGGCCCGTGGCTGGTGCTCTGCCACTCTCTGGGTTTAGATCGCTCCATGTGGTTCCAGCAGGTGCCCGTCTTTGCGCGGAGCCACCGCGTCCTCGCATGGGACGCGCGCGGACACGGGGAAACCACCAGTACGCCGGGCCCCTACGACTTCGACCTGATGGCGCGGGATCTGGCCGCCCTGCTCGACACTCTACGCGTCGATCGGGTCGCGGTGTTGGGACTCTCCATGGGTGGCAACATTGCCATGGCCTTCGCCTCCACCTTCCAGGACCGCGTTTCGGCCCTGATCCTCAGCGATACCATCGCTTCGTATGATCCCGATGCTCGACGTGGCTGGCGCGAGCGCATCGCGGCTGTGAAGAGGGATGGCGTCGCTTCTCTGGCCCCCATTCAGGCAGAGCGCTGGTTTACCGACGGCTTTCGGGCATCTCATCCGGAAGTCGTCGAGCGGATCCTGAATCTCCTCCGACACACGGACCAGCAGGGATATATAGCGGTAATGGAGGCGCTGGCCGACCTCAACCTGCTGCCGAGGCTGTCGAGTGTCCGCTGCCCGACCCTGGTGATTGTCGGCGATGAGGACCCGACCACGCCTCCCAGCGCAGCGGAGCAGATCCACCAGGCCATCCAGGGCTCCAAGCTGGTGGTGCTGGAGCACGCCCGGCACCTATCACCCATCGAGCAGCCCGAGGCCTTCAGTCGCGCGGTACTGGAGTTTCTGGCAGAGGTGGGAGGGTAGCGGTCAGGCCGCCCTCTCCCGCCCTTCCGGTACCCGGTGCTCCTCCAGGAGCCGGCTTACCAAGGCGGTCTCCGTCCTGGTGATCCACATCCCCTGGTACACGTCCAGCAGCGCGAAGGTGAAGCAGAGCAGGAAAGCAACTATTCCGGCGATGTAGAAACCCACGGTCACCAGGTCCCAGTTTCCGGTCAGCCCCATCAGGACGTTGATCACCAAGTCCAGCACGGTGAGCCCAAAGAAGAACACCCCCAGGAAGGCAAACACCAGAGAGTTTCGGGTGAAGATGCCTCTTTGCAGCCAGCGGTCCAGCAGCGCCTCCTGGATCTCGAACTGGGTGCGAAGCCATCGGACCCGCGCCGGATTCTCGCTGTCCTCAAGCTGCTGCAGCGCCTCCCATAGATCCAGCCGCCGCAGGTTGATGCGATAGGTCCGCTCCAGTACCAGGGCGTGGCGGTTTTGGACTACCAGAGCTACCAGCCCGACGGCGCTGATCATGATGACCGGAACCAGCGTCGTCTGGATGAGAGCCGCCACCTGCGAAGGCTCAAAGGGAACCGCGGGCACCTTGCCAACCTCCACCCTACTTGCCAAGGTTTGGAGTTGGTGGCTACCGCTTGCAGGAGCCGTGCCTGGGGCACCATCGCCAGGCACGCAAGCCGATGGTCTGGATGGAGGTGCAACCTCCCGGGGTTGACAGCCGGCCCGCGATTGTGGATGCTGCCCCACGATCCACCCGGCATCGGCATAGGTCAGGGATCGATGCACCGAGCTGGCGCTGCGCCGGGATGCAGCCCTGGAGGCTAACGGTTAACGAAGGAGATAGCCATGAGAGAAGCCGTTATAGTGGAAGCAGTCCGCACTCCCGTCGGCCGCTACGGGGGCGCGCTGAAAGACGTTCGCCCGGACGACCTGGCCGCCCTGGTCATCGGGGAGGCCGTCAAGAGATCCGGGATAGAACCTGCCCAGGTGGAGGACGTGATCTTCGGCGACGCCAATCAAGCAGGCGAAGACAACCGCAACGTGGCCCGCATGTCGCTCCTGCTGGCGGGCCTCCCCGTCCAGGTGGCTGGCGCCACCGTGAACCGCCTGTGCGCCTCCGGCCTCCAGGCGATAATCTTCGCCGCTATGTCGATCCAGACCAACAACGGGGACGTAATCATCGCGGGGGGCGTGGAGAGCATGACCCGGGCTCCCTTCGTCACGGCGAAACCCGACACCGCGTTCCCCAGGGGTGAAATCACCTCCTACGATAGCACCATCGGGTGGCGTTTCATCAACCCCCGGCTGGCCGAGATGTACCACCCCTACAGCCTGGGTGAGACGGCCGAGAACGTGGCCGAGCAGTACGGGATCACCCGGGAGGAGCAGGATCGCTTCGCCCTGCTGAGCCAGCAGAGGGCCGCGGCGGCTATCCGTCAGGGGCGTTTCAAGGACGAGATAGTGCCGGTGGAGATCCCCAATCGCAAGGGTCCCCCGACCCTCTTCGACACCGACGAGCACCCGCGGCCCGACACCACCCTGGAGAAGCTGGCCGCGCTCCGGCCGGTCTTCAAGAAGGGCGGAACCGTCACGGCCGGGAACTCCTCGGGCATCAACGACGGCGCGGCGGCGCTGGTGCTGATGTCGGCGGAGAAGGCCCGGGAGCTAGGGATCACCCCCATGGCCAGGGTGGTGGCTTCCGCGGTGGCCGGGGTCGACCCCGCGGTGATGGGACTTGGCCCCATACCAGCGACCCGCAAGGTGCTGGCACGGGCAGGACTCACCATGGCCGACATCGACCTGGTGGAGCTGAACGAGGCCTTCGCATCCCAGTCCGTGGCCTGCATCCGTGAGTTGGGAATGGACATCGAGCGGGTCAACGTGAACGGCGGAGCCATCGCCCTGGGCCATCCCCTGGGCTGCAGCGGCGCCCGCATCACCACGACGCTGCTGCATGAAATGAGGCGCCGGCGCTCCCGGTACGGGCTGGCCACCATGTGCGTCGGGGTGGGCCAGGGCGCGGCTATGATCGTGGAAAGGGTCTAAGATGGTACTTTGGCGGCGCCGGCGGGCGTCGGTGCCGCCAAGCCGCCAACTATTGCTTGACCAGTTCGACCTCGACGGCGATCTTGACCTCGTCGCCGACCAGCCAGCCACCGGTCTCCAGAGCCACGTTCCACACCAAGCCGAAATCCTTCCGGTTGATCCTGGTCTCCGCGCTGAAGGTAGCCACCGAGTTACCCCAGGGCCCCTTGGCGATACCACCGAAACCAGCATCCAGCACCACCTCTCGGGTGACATCCCGGATGGTCAGGTCCCCAACGATCCGATAGTGGCCCTCCTCCACCTTCTCCACGCGGCGGCTCTTGAAGGTGATGGTGGGGAACTGCTCGGCGTTCAGGAAATCAGGCGATCGCAGATGGGCGTCGCGGTCGGCGTTCCGAGTATCGATGCTGGCTGCGTCGATGCGAACCTCCACGGAGGAACGCTCCGGATCAACCTCGTCGAATTGAGGGTCGATCTGGAACCGGGTGAAGCGACCCCTCACCGTGGTGAACATCATGTGCTTGACGGCGAACTCCACGCTGGAATGGGCCGGATCGACACTCCAGGTGGTGCGCTTCTGCTGGGACTCAACCGTTGTGGACATTTTCCTAATTATCCCCTTTGACTATCTGCAGGCCGGCGAGCCGGAGCTGGGCCCTGACGGCCCGACTCGCGCCGGTCTAGTTACTATTGCCAAGCAACTATACCTCCGTAAGTAACTGTTGTCAAGTACCTGAGGTGTGGTAATATACTTACGCATTGGAGGCGCCTATTCACGGCTAGAGGGTTCCGGGGGGCAGGAGATGGCCGGTTTCGAGGAGTCGCAAGCCTTTTGTCCGCATTACAGGCGGGCGTTGGAACTGATAGGCCGCAGGTGGTCCGGCGCGATCCTGCGCGCCCTGGCCAGCGGCATTACCCGCTTCAGCGACCTGACCGCGACCATACCCGGCATTAGCGACCGCATGCTCTCTGAGCGGCTGAAGGAGCTGGAGGCAGAGGGGCTCGTGGAGCGGATCGTCATACCCGAAACGCCCGTGCGGATCGAGTACCACCTCACGGCCAAGGGCCGATCGCTGGAGGGTGTCATGGAGGCCGTGGCAGACTGGGCCCACCGGTGGCTGCCATCAACCATCGAGCCAACTAGCGCCACCGATCACCGCCATCTCGATGAGCCTGCTCAGGGTGTCCGAGAATCCACCGGATAGGCTGCTCACGAAGCCCCTTTTGCTGTAGACTAGGGGCTGCACGCAACAGTCTGGAGATGGCGAAGGTGATCGAGACCGCGCTCTCGCCCGAGGTGAGACAGAAAGCCCTGGATCTGCATCGAAAGGCCATCGTCGTCGACTCCCTGCTGGGATCCCTGGGAGATCCGCGCGGTGCCATAGATGCCGGTCTGGCCGCGGTCCACGTTACCCTGGCTACCTACACCGACGACTTTCGCCAGGCGGTTCGGTCCATCTACAACCACTACTGTGCCATCGATGCCATGCCGGACCGGATGCTGCTGGTCACGAGGGTGGAGGACATCCAGCGGGCCAAAGCCGAGGGGAAGGTCGGGCTGATCCTGGGGTTCCAGGGCGCAACCCCCATCGAGGATGACCTGGAGCTTCTCACCATCTTCCACCGACTGGGCATCCGGGTCGTCGGCCCCACCTACATGGAGCGGAACCTCCTGGGCGATGGCTGTCTGGAGCCGGCCAACCAGGGACTCACCTACTTCGGCGTTCAGTTCGTACGGGAGATGAACCGGCTCGGGATGCTGATCGATCTCTCTCACGCCGGCTATGCCGTCTGCGAGGATGTCCTGTCCTACTCCTCTGACCCGGTGGCCTTCACCCACTCCAACTCCCGCACCCTGTGCGACGTGCCCCGCAACGTTCCGGACCCAATCCTAAAGGCAGTGGCAGCGGCCGGAGGGTTCATAGGCGTGTCCCCCTACAGTGCGGTCGTGGCCAAACCCGACCAGGGACGCCCCACCCTGGAGGCCTTTCTGCGCCATCTGGACTACATGGTCCACCTGGTCGGCGCCGAGCACGTAGGGATCGGCACCGACTTCTTCGACGGCAAAGGACCGGTCAACTACATGGCATGGAGCCAGCGTCGCTACCCTGACAGCCTTGCCTTTCCCTTCGATCAGCGCCACGTGGAGGGATTCGACAGTATCGGCCGATGGCCGCGGCTCACTCAGGCGCTGCTGGCTCGCGGCTTCTCCGAGGAGGAAATCCTCGGCCTGCTGGGGGGTAACTTTCTGCGTCTCCTGAGTCGGGTGTGGAAACGGGTCTGACCAGACTTGGCGAAGCGACTGCCCTACCGGCAGTTGACGACCGTAGAGACCACCGCAAGGTGGCACGGATCCAAGTAATCAACCAGGAGGAGAAGTACATTGCTGTACGAACTGCGCATCTACGACATCGCGCCCGGCAAGAACAAGGCCCTCATCGACCGATTCGCCAACCACGCCCTGCTTTTCTTCAAGAAGCACGGCCTCAAACCCGTCCTCTTCCTCAATCCCATGGTCGGCATCGGCCAGCAACTGGTCTACATCCTGGAATGGAACAGCCTGGATGAGTACCAGAAGGGATGGGCGGGCATGGGAGCCGACGCGGAGTGGTCCGCCATCAAGGCCGAAACCGAGAAGGACGGGCCCCTGGTGCTTCGCATCACCAATTCGCTCTACTCCGACGTGCCGCCCATCATGAGCCGCATTCGGGAGATCTGGGGCTGATCGGACTCTGCCGCGGATAACTCGTAGCTGGAACCCGGATGGACCCGAAGGCCGCGAGCCGTACCTGCTCGCGGCCGTCGGGTC
>Ga0315298_1005056_pt1 | contig 19124 bp, 14 predicted proteins | sample WHS_1_MG_FD_203077 | JGI IMG/M metagenome (GOLD analysis project Ga0315298, IMG submission 203077) | Extremophilic microbial mat communities from Washburn Hot Springs, YNP, Wyoming, USA - WHS_1_MG | ecosystem: Environmental > Aquatic > Thermal springs > Hot (42-90C) | place: USA: Wyoming...
AGCCGCTTTCGCCTCTATGCCAAGCACTACGGACGGTTCGATAACTGGATGTTGCGTCGCGTGGTGCGTTTGGGTTTGTGGCAGGAGAGGCGGAGGGTGCGACGTCAGGCTGAGGCAGGCGTGATTTCTCAGGAGGATTTGGCTCGTCGCCTGGCAGCCTATCAGCGTGTAGAGGAGATGACGGATGGCGGTGTGTGGTAGCGAGTTACCATCAGGTAGATCAGGAAACAGCCAATCCGCGGTTGGAAGCCCATCTGGTATGGCGCAAGGTGAGCCGGAATTAGCCGTAGTGGTGTTGACGAAGAACGAAGAGAGCAATATCCGCGATTGCTTGCAAAGCGTCTGCTGGGCAGATCGGATGTATGTGCTGGACTCGCTGAGCAGCGATGGCACGGTGGAGCTGGCGAACCAGGCTGGTGCGGAAGTGCGTCAACGTCCCTTTGTTAACTATGCGGATCAGCGTAATGCGGCTTTGGAGATGTTCCCTGCACAGTGGATTTTCTTTGTGGATGCCGATGAGCGCGGCACGCCGGAATTGGGCGAGGAAATACGGCGCGCCATTCGGCAGGAGGATGCGGTGGGATGGTGGGTGCCACGACGGAATTACATTTGGGGACGTTGGATACGCCACGCAGGATGGTATCCGGATTACCAGTTACGTTTGCTGAAGCGGGGCTTTGCGCGCTATGACCCGATACGCGAGGTACACGAGATCGTCATCCTGAATGGCGCGGAAGGCTACTTGCAGAATCCGCTGATCCATTACAACTATGCCACCGTGCGCCAGTTTCTGCAGAAGCAGGATTTCTATGCCACTTATGAAGCCGGCGTTTTCATCAAGCAAGGCATACGGCCTCGCCCGCACCATTTCGTCTCGCAGCCGCTGCGCGAGTTCCTCCGCCGCTACTGGACGCTGCAAGGCTACAAGGACGGGGGACACGGGTTGTTGCTGAGCCTGCTCATGGCTTACTACACCTTTATAGCCTATTGGCGGGCATGGCGAATGCTCGCCGATACTATGACATAGGCAATAAAATGTCGAATCTTTTTAGGATCGAATCGAGGTTACTGCTCTTTACGATGTCATTTTAAGAACTGGTGCGTTTACGCGGGGTTGATTTCGAAGAACTGGCCTTTGTCGTTTTGCCAGTCTTGGCGGTTTTGCTGGCTTTGGCGGTCTTGGCACGAGCATGGCGGCTGGGTTTTTGCGTTTGCTGCCAGTTGGTAAGTGCCCCACCTAGTAATTTGAAGACCTCCTGAAGGCCCAGGGTAGCAGTCTGGGTATCCACACCTGCCCGCAATGCCAGCTCTTGGGCCATGCCGGTCGAGTCCAGATAGTTGCTGTCTACCACTCCACTGGTTTGTATTTGCCCAAGGAGGTCGTCGAGGTCCAGTCCCCCCTGCGGCTGGGGAAGCGGCTGGACGGGCTGTGTTCCAGGGGCAATCCTTCCTGGACGCGCTGCCGGTTTTGTGGTTACGCTAGCGATCAGGCTGGGCAGTATTTTGCTGAGGGCGAATGTAACGATCATTTGGGCTATTGCAGGAGGCAAATTCAACTGCTTGGCTAGTTTCTCTACAATGGGGGCGAGGAAGGGACTGGTTTGCGTTGGACCCTGGCCAAGGATGCCACCCAGTACGTCTTCTAGTCCACCGCTGGTTCCTTGCATGCCACTGGGTTGTTGTCCTCCAGCACCACCGAGGATCCGTTGCAGCATCTCAGCCAGTGGATCTCCTTGGGGGCGACCTGGGCCCGTCGTGGGTTTCTGCGAGGCTGCGCCACTTAGAATGGCTTGCAATAGATCTTCGATACTCATCTGTTCTATCTCCTTTCTTTTGAACCAGCTAGCGTTGGATTACGGCATGCGGTGCCGTCTTCTTTTGTCAGTGGGGTTTATTGCAACATTTATAGTTGCATTGTATGCTATTGATGAATTTTGTCAAGGTGTGGCTTGTGCTTCCATCGCCTATATGCTATACTAATGCTTGACCATGGCTGATATCGAATTAACCCCCGAACAGAAAAGTCTCGTTCTGATGCCCGTTGGTGAGCCACGCACGGTTTTCCTAGAGGGACCGGCTGGCTGCGGCAAGACGACGGTGGCAGTGCAGCGTTTGCTCTACTTCCTGGATGTGGGTGTGCGTGCCGATCACATTCTGGTGTGGGTGCCGCAACGTTCGCTAGGCCGGCCGTATGTTGAGGCACTACGCCGTCCAACGATCCCCGCCGGAGCGCGGGTGGATGTGCTCAGTGTGGATGGGCTTGCGCGGAGGGCGCTAGACCTTTTCTGGCCGGTGATTGCCGGGCAAGCTGGTTTCAATCCCACGCAGGAACCCAGGTTCCTGACGCTGGAGACGGCACAGTACTATATGGATCAGGTCTTGGAGCCATTCATCCAGGAGGGGGCTTTCGGTGATGTGACGGTGTCGCGCAACCGTTTGCTGAGCCAGATTATTGATAACTTGAACAAGGCAGCATTGGTTGGCTTTCCACACACAGAGATTGGGGCGCGCTTGATCGCAGCCTGGAATGGGCCCAGTAGTCGCGAGCGGGTATACGAGGCGGTGCAGCGTGCGGCGAATGCCTTCCGTGAGTATTGCCTGCAGCACAACTTGCTGGATTTTTCGTTGCAGGTGGAGACGTTTATCCGCCATGTGTGGCCGCAGCCAGAATGCCGTGCTTATCTCCTGCAACGCTACCGCCATTTGATCGCGGATAATTTGGAAGAGGATATTCCTGTAGCCCATGATTTGCTGCGGGAGTGGCTGGACCAAGCGGCCTCTGCTCTGTTGGTGTACGATCAGGATGGGGGTTTTCGGACTTATCTGGGTGCGGATCCGGAAGGGGCGCTGGCGTTGGGAGAGCGGTGCGATCAGAAGGTGATCCTAGACAAGCCATTTGTCCCCTCACCAGCCGTGCAGGCGTTGTGCAATGGCCTGGTGAAGCAAGCCACAGGGGAGCGCTCCCACCCAGCCGCACCTCTTCCCGGTATGGCGCAATTGGAAGAGGCGTTGCGCTTTGTGGAAGGGCATTTCCATACCACCATGCTGCACAATGTGGTGGAGGAAGTGCTGCATTTGGTGATGGATGAAGGCGTAGCGCCGGGCCAGATTGCGATATTGGCGCCCTTTGTAGATGATGCCCTACGCTTTACGCTCATGACGGAGTTCGAACGCCATGGCGTGCCGGTGCGTTCGCATCGTCCGTCGCGCGCCTTGCGGGAAGAGCCAGCAGTGCGCTGCTTGCTGACACTGGCGCAATTGGCACATCCACAATGGGAGATGTGCCCACCACGCAATGACGTCGCACAGGCATTGGTACAGGCAATCGCAGGTCTGGATTGGGTGCGTGCCAGTTACCTCACCGAAATCGTCTACACTACGAAAGCACATCGTCCCCATTTGTATCCCTTTGGGCAGCTTCAACCAGAGGTGCAAGAGCGGATCACGTTTAGCCTAGGAACCCGCTATGGCGACTTGCTGCGCTGGATAGAAGCCTATATGGCAGAGCCGCCTTTGCCACTGGATCTGTTCTTTAGTAGGTTGTTTGATGAATTGCTGGCAAAGCCAGGCTATGGTTTTCATAATCATTACGATGCCGCCGCTGCCGCTGCCAACTTGATTGAGTCGGTGCGCAAATTCCGCTGGGTGCTGGATGTGGCGGATGTGGATGAACTGGGCAAGCGCTATATCCGCATGGTAGAAGGAGGAGTTGTAGCGGCGCAATATTTGCATGGCTGGCGATCTGCAGAGCAGAATGCGGTATTCATTGCCCCCGCCTACACCTTTTTAGCCGAGAACCGCCCGGTTGATTACCAGTTTTGGCTCAATGCCAACAGCCTCTCCTGGGGGCGGCGCTTGTACCAGCCACTGACCCATCCCTTTGTGCTTACCCGGCATTGGCCGCCCGGACGCCGTTGGGACGAAGAGGATGAGTTCCAGGCTGGGCAAGTTATGCTGCGGCGTGTCGTGCTAGGGTTGCTGCGTCGTTGCCGCGTACGGGTATATCTGGGGATCAGTGAGTTGAATCCCCGTGGCCGTGAGGAGCGAGGACCATTGTTGGATTGGGTGCAGCGGATGCTGCGCGAGGTTGCCCTCACCCCCAGCCCATTACCCGAGGATAGAGGGTAGGAATATGTTTCGACCACGACGGGGGCAGCAAGAGGTACTGGCTTACCGTGGGGGGTTGATGGGGGTGGCAGCAGTGCCTGGTAGCGGCAAGACGGAAGTGCTCTCCGCTTTGGCTGCAAAACTAGTGGCTACCAGCCTGGATGAGGGGCAGGAAGTCCTGATTGTTACCCTGGTCAATTCGGCGGTGGACAATTTCACCGCGCGCATCCGGAGATTTTTACGGGAGGAATACAAACTCCTGCCTGGTATGGGCTACCGTGTGCGCACGCTGCATGGCTTATCGCATGACATTGTGCGCGAGCGCCCAGGGCTGGTAGGATTAGCAGATGACTTTGCAATCGCAGATGAACGGGAAGCAAGGGGCATCCTCGAGGATGCAGTGTATTCCTGGTTGCGCACGCATCCCGAATTGCTGGAAATGTATCTCAGCACAGAACTGGAAGAATGGCGCGTGCGCGTTGTTGCCAAAGACTGGTGGCCTGATGAGGCTTGCGAAATGGCGAACGCCTTTATCCATCGTGCCAAAGACCGACAGTGGACGCCGGAGATGCTGCGGAGCTGGTTTTTGCTACGGGATGAACGTTTGCCTTTGGCTGAGTTTTGCATTGATGTCTATGCAGATTACCAGCGCAGTTTATCCTACCGCGGCAAAGTGGATTTCGACGATTTGGTAGCTTATGCGATTACCGCACTGCGGTTGGACAAGGATTATCTCGCGCGCCTGCAATATCGCTGGCCTTTCATCTTGGAAGATGAGGCGCAGGATTCGAGCGAGTTACAGCAGGACTTGCTGGCATTGCTGGCTGGGCCAAATGGGCGCTGGGTGAGGGTGGGCGATCCCAACCAAGCCGTGTACTATACTTTCACTACGGCTAACCCGCGCCTGTTGCGCGAATTTTTGGAACGCCCTGAGGTGCAGACTGTAGAGATGTTGGAGTCAGGACGTTCAGCCCGCCCCATCATCGAGTTAGCCAATTATCTGCTGGATTGGACCGTGAACGAGCACCCGTTGGAAGAAGCACGGCTGGCTTTTCGACCGCAACATATCTTACCCACCGCTGAAGGCGATGCGCAGCCCAACCCGCCTGACGAAGAGTGTCGCATCTACTTTCATCCGGGGCGGCTGACACCAGATGGCGAAATACGCACTGTAGTCAAATCGCTCGCCAAGTGGGTGCCAGAGCACAGGGAGCAAACAGTTGCTGTGTTGGTGCCGGATAACGAGCGAGGTTTCAAGTTCGCTGAGGCACTGCGTCAAAAGGGCCTGGCTTGTGTGGAATTGCTCAATAGCACTGGGCCGACCCGGGATACGGCGGGCATTCTGGAAGCGATTTTGATGCACTTGGCGGATCCAGACAACCCCAAGCGGCTAGGACCGGCATTTCTGGCTTGGCATTGGTGCGAGCGGGTAGATAAGGAACGCTACCTGTATTTGACCCGGCTGTCGCGTTTGCTGGGGAAATGTATGAAAGTAGAAGATTATCTATGGCCACGCCTGGGCGTGGATTGGCTGCGCGAGCAGGATTTTGGCGAGGATGATGAGGCACTTGCCCTTTTGGCTGAATTCCGCGAAAAGGCGCAGCACTGGCATAAGGCAGCAGGTTTGCCTATTGATCAATTGATACTTACTTTATCCCAAGACCTGTTCGATGAGCCGGCTGATTTGGCTCGTGCGTACCACTTTGCAGTAGTACTGCGCGATTACAGCGAGGCTAACCCTTCCTGGCGTTTGGCTGATCTGGCACAGGAATTGCATGTTATCGCACGCAATGAGCGGCGTTTTATAGGCTTGTCCGCAGAGGACACGGGTTTTGACCCAGAACGCTACAAGGGACAGGTGGTGGTTGCGACCATGCATCGCGCCAAGGGGTTAGAGTGGGATCGCGTGCATCTCACAGCGGTGAACAACTATGATTTCCCTTCTGGGGAAGAGATTGACCGCTACAAAAGTGAACGCTGGTACGTGCGCGGCGATTTGAACCTGGTGGCGGAAGCGCTGGGGCAATTGGAGGCATTGCATCCTGGTGGAAAGCCGTATATGGAGGGAGAACCCTCGCGGCAAGCGCGCCTTGAGTACATCCGGGAACGGTTGCGCCTTCTCTATGTAGGCATTACGCGAGCGAAACGAGAACTGATCGTAACGTGGAATACAGGCAAGAACGAAAGGGACCCTAAAACGCCGGCATTGCCTTTCACGGTTTTGCGCACCTATTGGGAAGGAACAGCCTCCCAAAGGTTCGCTACATTAAGCCCACGGAGGGACGAGCGGAAGGAGAAGGGAGGAACTTATGGTCCCTGAAGGCTTTATCTTCAGCCAGAGCAGCCTGCAGGACTATATAGATTGTCCGCGGCGCTTTCAATTGCGCTATTTGGAGCAGTGTCTCTGGCCTGCGCCGGAGACAGCGGATGCACTGGAGTTTGAACGGTTCATGCAGCGGGGCCAGGCATTTCACCGCTTGTTGCGCCAGCTTTATAGCGGTGTGCCGCGGGAAGCCTTGGAGGCAGTGGCAATGGCTGATCCTGACTTGGCACGTTGGTGGCTGAATTATCGCCATGCCTCGCCACAGGATTTGCCAACTGCAGTACAGGAAGCGGAGGTGGCTTTGTCTGTGGCTATTGCGCTGCCTAAGCAGGGAGAGCGCTCTGAGGGTGTAGATAGGCGCTTTCGCCTGGAGGCGCGCTATGATTTGCTGGCAGGGGAGCCAGGCGGACGTTGGGTCATTGTGGACTGGAAGACAGGGCAACACCGCAACAGCCGAGCCTGGCTGCAGCAGCGGTTGCAGACACGCATTTACCCTTATGTGTTGGTACAGGCTGGCGCTATGTTCAATCAGGGTGAACCGATTGCTCCACAGCGGGTGGAAATGCTGTATTGGTTTGCCGAGTTTCCTGCCCAGTCGGAGCGTTTTTCCTACAGTGAAGAGCAATTTGCTGCAGATGCCGCTTTTCTTGCTGATTTGGTGTACGAGATCGCAACGCGGCCTGAGGAGGTATTCCCCAAAACAGAGCAGCGCCGCTTGTGTCGCTATTGCGTGTACCGCTCTCTGTGCTGGACAGACGTGGAAGCTGGCTTGCTTGCTGAGGCAGAGGAATTGGAAGCAGTTGAAGCCGCTTTGGAAGACCTCGACTTGGAAAGTATCGCCCCGATTCCATTCTAGAGAGGATTGCCGATGAAATGGGTAGAGCCGCCGCCGGTTGAGGTGCCGGCAGAATTGCAAGCAGCCGTGGGTGGGCATCCACTGGTGGCGAAAGCACTGGTGGAGCGTGGCTTGAGCACGCCGCACGCTGCGCTGGCTTTTCTAAATCCAGCCTATTATCGCCCGTCCTCGCCACTAGAATTGCCGGATATGGCAACAGCCGTAGAGCGATTACAGAGCGCTATTGCCCGAGGGGAACGCATTCTCGTGTGGGGTGACTTTGATGTAGATGGTTTGACTGCCTCGGCTTTGCTAGTGGAAGCATTGCGATCGCTGGGGGCACAGGTAGACTGGTACATTCCTGATCGTCGCACGGAATCGCATGGCGTGCATTGGCGCTCGTTGCAGCCTTTTCTGGGGCGGGGAGTACGCGTGCTCTTGACCTGCGATACAGGCATATCCGCGCACGAGGTGGTGGCATTGGCGCGCCACGCAGGGTTGGATGTGCTCATTACGGATCACCACGCGTTGCCCCCTACGCTGCCGCAGGCACAGGCTATTGTAAACCCCCGGCGTTTGCCAAGTGAGCATCCTCTATACCATCTGTCCGGTGTGGGCGTGGCTTACAAACTCGCAGAAGCGCTGGGCGTAGGTGAAAAGGGGTTGGATTTGGTTGTGCTGGGGCTGGTGGCGGATGTGGTGCCGCTGCAGGGAGAGGTGCGCTACCTTGTACAACGTGGGCTACAGGTGCTGCGCCAAGTGAGACGTGTGGGGCTGCAAGCGCTATTAGAGGTTGCTGAAATCGGGCCCGATGCACTGGATGAGGATCAAATTAGCTATGCATTAGCGCCGCGTTTGAATGCCCTTGGCAGAATGACGGACGCTTCTGTGGGGGTGGAGCTTTTCCTGACGGAAGACCTAGCCCGGGCGCGTGTGATCGCTGCGGAAATGGAGGCATGGAATGTGCGCCGTCAGTTCCTTAGCCAGCAAGTGTTTGTTGCCGCGCAGGAACAGATTGAGAGGGACCGTTCCTTGTTGTCCCAGCCAGTGCTGGTGCTGTCCCATCCCCAGTGGCCCACTGGCGTGCTGGGCATTGCTGCCGGACGCCTAGCCGAGCGCTACAACCGGCCGGTGGTGCTCCTCTCTGCGCCACCTGGTGGGATGGCGCGTGCTTCCGCACGCTCTGTGCCTGGCGTGGATCTCTATGCCGCATTGGCTGCGCATAGCCAGCTGCTGGCTAGTTTTGGTGGCCATCCGATGGCGGCTGGCTTTTCCATCGCGGCTGATCATATCCCCGAATTGAGACGTTTGCTGATAGAGACGGTGGCAGCACAGATCGGGGTGTTGCCGCCAGAACGCGAGTTACCCATTGCAACCTATCTTTCCCTGCCCGATCTCACTTTGGAGTTGTTGGATGAGGTAGCGCGTCTAGCGCCGTTTGGGCCAGGCAATCCACCGTTATATCTGGCATCACGACGGTTGCGTGTGACTGCCGAGCGCACTATTGGACGCATAGGCGAACATCGCCGGTTGGAGGTACAGGATGAAGAGGGACATGCTTTGCCAGCGGTGTGGTGGCAAAGCGCTGATTTGCCTGTGCCGGAGGGTCTTTTTGACCTGGCTTATGTGCTGCGTGCAGGAAATTTTGGCGGAGAGCGTACTCTTTACCTGGAATGGATTGACGCGCATGTAGTGGAAAAGCCAGTGGTGGAGAGGATTGTGCCCACCATAGCCATTGCTGTGGCAGACTATCGTACGGTCAAGGAGCCATTACCGATTTTACAGGCGTTGTGGGAAGAAGGGACGATGGCGATTTGGGCAGAAGCGGTGGCAGTGCCTGGCTTTCCGGCGCATGGAAGGAGCGATCTGCAGCCTAGTCCCATCCTGGTGGTATGGACGATTCCACCGGGTCCACGGGTGTGGAAGCAAGTTCTGCATCGTGTGCAGCCCTCGCAGGTGTTTTTGTTCGGCGTAGATCCAGGGTTGGATACAGTGGATGCCTTCTTACGCCGCCTGACGGGTCTGGTCAAGCACACCCTCAGTGCCTACAATGGTAAATTGAACTGGGAGGCGCTGGCGACTGCCATGGCTCACTGTGAGGAGACGGTGCAAGCGGGCGTGCGTTGGTTGATGGCCCATGGATTGGTGTCTCCGGTGACGCAACAAGGGGATATCCTCATTGTGGAGGGCGGGGGGCGTACTGATGAAGCGGCTGAGCGTCTGGCGCGGCGCGAACTGGAAGAGTTGCTGCACGAGACAGCGGCGTACCGCGCCTATTTTCGCGAGGCGGATGCAAGGAGGCTGGTGGCATGGGATATGTCGTAGGAGTGGACTTGGGCGGGACGCAGATCCGCGCTTGTCTAGCGGATATGAAAGGGAGTATTCTTTGCGAGGCTCGTCAGCCGACGCTGGCAAAAGAGGGGCTACAACCAGTATTGCAGCGTATGAAGGAAACGATCGCCCAAGTACTGCATGGCATCTCTGGAACAGAGGTCCTAGGCATTGGGGTTGGCTCGCCGGGCCCGCTGGATCCACGGACTGGAGTAGTGATTGCACCGCCTAACCTGCCGGGATGGCGCAATGTACCATTGCGCGAGATCTTGTCGCAGGAATTTGGATTGCCGGTATATGTGAATAATGATGCCAATGTAGCGGCTCTGGCGGAGCAACGCTTCGGCGCAGGGCGCGGTTGTTCGGATATCGTGTATTTGACGATTAGCACGGGTATTGGGGGCGGTATTATCAGCGGTGGGCAATTGTTGCTGGGCGCGCATGGCTTAGCCGGGGAGCCGGGCCACACCACTGTCGAACCTGCGGGACCACGCTGTAATTGTGGCAACGTAGGATGCCTGGAAGTGATGGCGGCTGGCCCAGCTATTGCTCGCCATGCACTGAATCTAATGCAGCAAGGCCATCATTCGACCTTGTGGGTAGCCGTGCAGGGCGGGATGGAACTCACGGCAGAGATGGTGGGTAGGGCGGCACAGGAGGGCGATGATGTGGCGTTGCAAGCCATTGCGCGAGCAGCCCACTACCTGGGGATTGGTGTGTTGAACCTTATTCATATTTTCGACCCAGATCGGGTGATTTTGGGCGGTGGGGTGAGTAAACTAGGTTCCCTACTTTTTGACCCAGTGCGCGCCTGGGTGCGAGAACATGCCATGACCGCTTTGCAGCGTGAGACGCCCGTTGTGCCAGCAGCATTGGGGGATCAGGTCGGATTGCTGGGGGCTGTAGCATGGGCAATGGACAGGATTTCGTCCTTGTAGTATAATTTCGTCAAAATTGCATGAAAGGGGGAAGCATGGGTCTGAGTGACATTTTTAACATTGTGTGGATCCTGTTTCTGCTGTCTACGTTGATGCCGGCGTTGACCCGGCGCGCTATCGAGGCACGGCGGCGCATGGTCATGGATGCCATTGAACGTAAGCGTGGTTCCCGCCTGATTACGCTCATCCATCGTCAAGAGACGATGAGCCTGCTGGGCATTCCCATTAGCCGCTACATTGACATTGAAGACTCAGAGCAGGTATTGCGTGCCATCCGCTTGACGGCTGATGATGTGCCGATAGACATCGTGCTGCACACGCCTGGAGGGCTGGTGCTGGCGGCAGAACAGATTGCCTGTGCGCTCAGCCGGCATAAAGCGAAGGTTACTGTGTTTGTGCCACACTATGCCATGTCTGGTGGCACATTGATTGCCCTCGCTGCGGATGAGATTGTGATGGACCCCAATGGCGTGCTAGGCCCAGTGGACCCTCAATTGCAAATGCCGCAGGGCGGTGGCTATGTCCCGGCGGTCTCTGTGCTGGCTGCGCTCGAAGTGGATAATCCCAACCGTGATGACCAGACCCTCATTATGGCTGATATGGCACGCAAAGCGATTCAGCAGGTGCATAATACGGTCTATACCTTGTTGCGCAACAACGGTATGGAGGAAGAAAAGGCGCAAGAGATCGCCCGGAAACTCAGTGCAGGATGTTGGACACATGACTATCCCATTTCTGCAGATGAGGCACGTGAGTTGGGATTACCTGTTTCCGAGGACATGCCTAAGGAAATCTATGCCTTAATGGACTTGTATCCGCAGGCGGGGCAAAGGCGTCCTTCCGTGGAGTTTATTCCGACACCCTATCGCCCTTCACCAAGCCGACCCGGACAGGGTGAGCCGGGTCGCTAATGCGTATCCTGGTGATTACCCAAGGTGAATATGGCAAGCGCATGGTGCAGAATTTGCAAGCCCATGCGCCACCAGAATGGGTGATCGAAGAATGGCAAGCACCGGAGAATTTGCCTCTGGTAATGGATTATCCAGAGGAATATATCCCCGACGCATTGCCTCCGGTGGATTTGATCCTTTCTTTGGGCGAGAACCCGGGTGTGGCTGAGCTCATTCCTGAGATAGCGAAACGCACCGGCGCCCGTGCTGCCATTGTCCCCATTGACCGTAAAGAATGGATGCCTAAAGGGCTGGCACGGCAGTTAGGGCATTGGCTGGAGGACATCGGCGTGGTAGCCGTTTTCCCCAAGCCGCTCTGTTCCCTGACCGAGACGCATTATAATGTAGGGCGACACCGTGTGGAATACCATCATGACCTTATTGCAGAATTCGCCCGTTTCTTTGGCCGTCCTCGCTTTATCCTCACCGTAGATCCATCCAGCAAGACTATTGTCGAGGCAAAGGTAGAACGCGATGCGGTGTGTGGCTGCGCACGCCATGTTGCGGAAGGATTGGTTGGAGTGAACGTAGATGACGCTGAATTCCAGGCTGGCATGCTCCATCACCATTACCCTTGTTTAGCGGCGATGGGCATTGATGAGGACTTCTCCGATACCCTGATGCACGTTTCAGGCAATATTACCAAAGAGGAAGTGAAAGCACAGATCAAGCCGTATCTTACCATCCAGTACTTTGTGCCGCATGGCCGTGTGGAGGAGGGAGGTGATAAGTGATAAGTGATGAGTGATGAGTGATGAGTGAGGAGTGAGGAGTGGGGAGTGGGTTATTTGCTGCCCGTGAGTTTCCAAGCCCATTTTTGGATTTGATCGCCGTAAAGCAAAAACAATATCGCGAGGAGGGCAGAGGCGGCGATCAGCGATGCCCACTGTGTGGTTGTAAAGTTCATGGCATTGGCTCCTACCCAGCAGGAAACAAAAATACCTGGTAGCCGTCCTGCCATGGCGACCAGTACTAATGCCGGGATGGGGATAGGAGACAAGCCAGCTACGAAGCAGGCTAGGTCATCGGGTAAGAAGGGTATCAAGAAGACCAGTAGAAAGAAGAAAAGCCCACGGCGCTGCGCGCCATCGTCCAGGCGTTTCAAGGTAGCCGCAGGGACCAAGCGCTCCACCAACGGACGCCCAAAATTCCGTGCGAGAAGAAAAGCGATTGCTGATCCCAGCGTGGTGCCGGCTATGCTGTACACAGTCCCCCAGACAACGCCAAAGAAGTACCCACTGACCAGCCCTACTACCTGCCCTGGAACAGGTGCCAGGAGCACTTGAGCTATTTGCAGGAAGACAACTGCCACAGGTTTCCATACTCCCCATTGGCTTACCCAATCACGCAAGTGTTCTTGGTCTTGGAACAAAGCCCGTTGGTTTGGCAGGAGCATAATCATAATGAGGAAGAGCACTGCCAGGAGGATGAATAATGCTATCCCAATATGTATAGATGGATGGGCTTTCATGTTTATTCGCTGTCCTGTGGTGTGCTTAGGTTGCCGATAGCGATACGCCTGTACAACAAAGAAACCGGCAAATGCCGGCTTCTATAACAAACCGTATAATTCCACGGAAGATGCCAATTCCTTGCTACTTGCGATAGAAACGGGAACGTAGGGATAAATGCTATTACTCTGCGGGTGTCTTGTAGCGATAGACAATGCGTCCCTTTTCCAAATCGTAGGGAGACAGTTCCACTCTCACTCTATCGCCCAGCAAGACCTTGATGTAGTAACGGCGCATTCTGCCCGAAAGGTAGGCGAGGACTTGTTGCCCAGTATCAAGATTGACCCGGAACATGGCATTGGGCAAAGCCTCAACAACAGTGCCGTTCACCTCCAATCGCTGTCTTTTTTCTCCTTCGGTCAATGGATCACCCACCTCCTTGTATTCAATCTGCGCTGATGTGCAGTGCATAACTACCCCGATTCTGAGCGAATCATTACATTGGTAGGCAAAATTATAATTCGGCTCTATTCCAATGTCAAATTCACGGGCTCTTGTTTGAACCGCAAGGCGCTTGACGAAATTTGAAAGATAAGTATAATAAATTCGAAAGAGATATGAAAGAAAAGTGTGCAAATGGCCATGTCTGGGCGGTGTGGTTTCATAAGGAGGTTTACGGGTGTTAGATACGAATGAGAAGCGAAAATTAGCCATTTTGGAAGAGCTAGCCAATGCGCACCGGGTTCTGGTATCAGATCTCAGTCAGAAATTTGGTGTATCAGAAGTTTCGATTCGTCGCGATTTAGAGGAGTTGGAAGCACGGGGTTTGTTGCGCCGTGTGTGGGGCGGGGCTGTCAGTGTGCCGCAGACTATCCTCGAGTGGTCCTTCAACGAGAAGATGATGATGCACAAAGAGCAGAAAGAACGCATCGGACGCGCTGCTGCTGCATTGGTGAAAGATGGAGATGTAATTATCATGGACTCAGGAACTACTGTAGTTCATGTCGCCCGGCACATATCACGCGATATCCTAACCGCGGGCCATTTGACAGTCATTACCAGTTCCTTGCCAATTGTGCGAGAACTGGGTTGTTGGAAGGGCGTGCATTTGATTTTGCTGGGTGGCATCTATTTGCCCCAGCAGGAGGTTGTCGTAGGGCCGCAAGCGATTGCCAGCCTGTCAGGATTACACGCAGACAAGATGTTCTTGGGCGCGGGTGGTTTGAGTCTGGATGTGGGGGCAACAACTGTTACCGTGCTCGATGCTGAAGTGGATCGCGCTTGTGTCAAAGCTTCGGAGCAGGTCATTGCCGTAATTGATTCCAGCAAAATCGGGCGCAAGGGATTGGCAACTGTCGTGCCCTTAACGGAAATTGACATCCTCATCACTGATGATGGCGCCCCGCCCGATTTTATCGCTCAAGCAACGGCGTTAGGAGTTGAGGTAAGGCTTGTCTGATGCCAGAGATTTTAGACATAAAAATTTGGGGAGAGTGAGGAGCATGGTTAAGAGGAATACATCAAAGAAGAACCTACAAGGAGTCATGCAGGAAGAAGGTCTATGCAAGGATGACCTTCTCAACTATCTGCGGCAAATGTTAGAGATTCGCTATTTCGAGGAAACTGTGTACGAACTCTTGGGTAAAAACCTGATCAAAGGGGCATCGCATCTCTATGCCGGCGAAGAAGCAGTTGCCGTAGGTGCGATTTCCGTCCTGCGCGATGACGACTTGATTACCAGCACACATCGTGGACATGGGCATTGCCATGCGCGGGGGGATAGCCTCGCTAAGACACCACAGGAGAAGCAAGAGCACCTGAACAAAATGATGGCGGAATTGTGCGGGCGTGTCACGGGGTATTGCAAGGGGCGCGGCGGCTCCATGCACATTGCAGATGTCGAGCGGGGCAATCTAGGCGCTACCGGTATTGTGGGTGGCAATATCCCTGTTGCCACAGGCGCTGCTCTGGCGGTGAAGATGCAGGGTCAGGATCGGGTAGTGCTTTGTTTCTTCGGCGATGGCGCCTCGAACACGGGCAATTTCCACGAATCGCTGAACCTGGCTTCTGTTTGGAATTTGCCCGTAGTGTACATCGTGGAGAATAACCTGTATGGCATGTCTGTGCCCTTCGCCAAAGCCTCCAAGTTGCCGGATGTAGCAGCGCGGGCTTGTGCTTATGGCATCCCGGGCGAAGTTGTAGACGGGATGGATGTGCTGGCAGTTCGTGCCGCGGTCAGGAAAGCAGTTGAACGTGCTCGCCGAGGCGAGGGTCCATCGTTGATTGAGTGCAAAACTTACCGCTGGTTTGGCCATTCGCGTTCAGATCCTTGTGTTTACCGTACGCGGGAAGAGGAAGAACAATGGAAAAAGTGCGATCCCATCGTAGTGCTTAAGGAGCGGATGAAAGCAGAGGGCATTGCTAAGGAGGAAGAGATCCTGGACGTGGAGAGGCGGGCGGCCGCTGCCATCAAGACTGCTACGGACTTTGCCCTGAACTCGCCGTTACCGCATCCATCCGAACTGTACCAGGATGTATATGCTCCTAGCAAAACGACAGCGGCCGATATCGAAGCGGAGCGACAGTTGCGCCAAAGGGTACGCAGTGATCCTAGTATGCGCCAGATACCCTACTGGCAAGCAATCAATGAGGCTTTGCGCGAAGAGATGGATCGTGATCCCCGCGTCTTTGTCATGGGTGAGGATGTGGGCATTTATGGTGGGGCGTACGGAGTAACGCGGGGGCTGATCGAGGATTATGGCCCAGAACGTGTGCGAGATACGCCCATTTCTGAGGCGATTATTGGGGGAGCAGCAGTAGGTGCGGCGATGGCTGGCATGCGTCCGGTCGCAGAGATCATGTATATTGATTTTACTCCGCTGGCGATGGATCAGATTGCCAACCAGGGAGCTAAGAACCGCTATATGTTTGGGGGCAAGACAATTGTGCCGATGGTCATACGGACGGAAGGTGGAACGGGACGTTCCATTGCTGCCCACCACTCGCAGAGCTTGGAAGCGTTGTGGCTGCATTTCCCGGGCATTTACGTCGTGATGCCGGCAACGCCTTATGATGCCAAAGGCTTGCTCAAGGCAGCCATCCGTGATGACAATCCTGTGATGTTTATAGAGCATAAGATGCTGTATAAAGTGCAGGGGCCAGTTCCTGAGGGGGACTATCTCATTCCCTTGGGTGTCGCCGATGTGGTCCGTGAGGGAAGCGATGTAACGGTTGTGGCTTATTCGCGTATGCGATATCTGGCTCTAGAGGCTGCTGAAATCCTCGCCAAAGAGGGCATTAGCGTTGAAGTGATTGATCCGCGTACGCTGAAGCCATTGGATTTGGAGACCATTGTTAACTCGGTGAAGAAAACGGGGCGTTTGGTGGGGGTAACTGAAGCCTACAAGACAGGGAGCTTCATCAGCGAATTGTTCACTCTGGTGAACGAGGCAGCTTTTGATTACCTGGATGCACCTATGGTGCGTGTGGCTGGTGCGGATGTCCCTATTCCCATGAGTGAGCCGCTGGAGGCAGCGGCTATCCCCAGCACAGAGCAAATCGTTGCTGCAATACGCAGTATATTGTGAAAGGAGAGACATGGCAGTCGAAGTCATCTTGCCCGTTTTGGGCGAAACCATGGATGCAGGTACAATTATCAAGTGGTTTGTGGATATAGGCCAGACCGTCCGAAAGGGAGAGCCTCTCTATCAAATTGAAACCGATAAAGCCATATTGGATGTGGATGCGCCGGCGAGTGGAGTGTTGCGCAAAATCTTTTATCCCGCGGGGAGCAAGATCCCTGTGCTGACTGTGGTGGGGCTGATTGCTGATCCCAATGAGGATATCAGCGCCTATGAACAAGGTGGCTTAGAGCCTAGTAAAACAATATCAGAAACGGTAGTGGTTGAACGGAGGCCCATGGCAGAAGGTCCTCGTAAGGGATTGATCCCCCCGCGCGTTTTTGCTTCTCCACGAGCGCGGAAATTGGCAGCGGAACACGGCATAGACCTCACGCGTTTGAAGGGCACTGGGCCTGGAGGGCGCATTGTGGAACAGGATGTGCGCGCCGCTATCGCTGCCATGGAGGCAGAGATAAAAGAACCCTCGTTGGCGCCAGCAGCAGTGGAGGCAGTGCCATCGCCAAGTGAAAGTAAGCCGCTAGCCGGGGTACGGCGCATCATTGCTGAGCGCATGAGCACTAGTGCACATACTACCGCGCCTGTGACCTTGACCACTGATGTGGACGCAACGAATCTGGTACAACTGCGCACTTTGTTGAAGGAGCAATTAGAACCCACCCTAGGCTTTGCTATCTCGTATACAGATATCCTTGTGGCGATGGTTGCGCGGGCTTTGCGCGAATATCCGTACATGAATGTACGCTTGGCCAAAGATGAAATCCAACAAATGGCGCAGATTCACATTGGGGTGGCAGTGGATACCGAGAGAGGCTTATTAGTACCTGTGATCCGCCATGCAGATCAGAAAGGGATTACAGAGATTGCGCGCACTTTGCGCGATTTGGTAGCACGGGCGCGGTCTGGGAAGAGCTTGCCAGATGACCTGAGTGGAGGCACATTCACCATTACCAACCTGGGGATGTATGACGTTGATGCGTTCACACCGATTATCAACTTGCCAGAATGTGCTATCCTAGGGGTAGGGCGCCTGCGTGAAGTGCCTGCGGTTTACCAGGGGCAGGTCTGTGTGCGCCAGATGATGGTGCTGAGCCTAACATTCGATCATCGTTTGGTGGATGGCGCGCCGGCAGCGCGTTTTCTGCAGCGGATAAAACAACTGGTAGAACAACCTTATCTATTATTGGCTTGACAGAGGAGGGAGCATGACGATTCGTTGTGACATTGCGATTGTCGGAGCAGGTCCAGGTGGATATGTAGCTGCCTTACGGGCAGCACAACTGGGAGCCAAAGTGGTGCTTGTGGAAAAAGACAAGTTGGGAGGAGTTTGCCTGAACTGGGGGTGCATCCCTACCAAGACTTTACTGCGCACGGCAGAGGTCCTCCGTCTGACACGCGAAGCTGCTGAGTACGGGGTAATGGTAGATGGTGTCAGGTTGGATTGGGGGGCAGCGCAGAAGAGGAAAGAGGGGGTTGTCCGGCGTCTGACCGGTGGAGTCAAATTCCTTTTGGAAAAGGCTGGCGTGCAACTGCTGTTTGGGACGGCGCGTTTTGCCTCACCAACCGCATTGGAGGTCGTCGGAGCGAATGGCCAGGAACGGGTGGAGGCAAGGGACTATGTGATTGCTACAGGTTCACGCCCTGCTTCTCTGCCTATTCCAGGGCTCGAGGGGCCAGGCGTGTTGACTAGCGATGAGGCTTTGGCTCTGGAGGCGCTGCCGGAAAGCCTATTGGTCATTGGCGCAGGGCCGATTGGGGTGGAATTCGCAACATTGTTCCGTGCTTGTGGTGTGCAGGTGACGCTGGTAGAGTTGTTGCCGCGGGTGCTGCCCACACTGGACGAAGATCTGGGGGCAGAAGTGGAGCGCGCATTGAAGAAGGCAAAGGTAGCGGTATATACAGGAAGCCAGGTCTCCAAAGTGGAGAGGAGCAATGGTAAATATACCGTTACTATTCAGCAAGCGGATCAGCAGAGTGCGGTTGAGGTGGATAAGATACTTGTCGCAGTGGGACGGCGGCCGAATGTGGAAGGGCTGGGTTTAGATGTGCTTGGGGTGCAGGTGGAGAAATCCGGCATTAAGGTAGATGAATTTATGCACACCAACGTCCCCCATATCTACGCAGTGGGTGATGTAACGGGTGGCATCTTATTGGCGCATGTCGCCATGCATGAAGGGGTTGTGGCTGTGGAGAATGCTATGGGATTGCAACGCGCGATGAATTATGCGGCTGTGCCCAGTTGTGTGTTTAGTTCTCCGGAAGTAGCCAGTGTGGGATTGAGCGAAGAGCAAGCACGACAACAGGGCTATGACCTTCACATAGGCAAGTTTCCCTTCCGGGGGAATGGGAAAGCGCTGGCGCAAGGCGAGTATGAGGGGTTGGTCAAGATTGTGGCGGAGAGCAAGTATGGTCAGATCCTTGGTGTGCACATTGTTGGTCCCCATGCCAGCGATCTCATTCAGGAAGGCACTCTCGCGTTGACCTTGGAAGCGACATTGGACGAACTCGAAGTTACCATCCACCCACATCCCACTTTGAGCGAGGCAGTAGC
>Ga0315298_1005060_pt1 | contig 19105 bp, 16 predicted proteins | sample WHS_1_MG_FD_203077 | JGI IMG/M metagenome (GOLD analysis project Ga0315298, IMG submission 203077) | Extremophilic microbial mat communities from Washburn Hot Springs, YNP, Wyoming, USA - WHS_1_MG | ecosystem: Environmental > Aquatic > Thermal springs > Hot (42-90C) | place: USA: Wyoming...
TCGAAGAGCCTCCAAGGTTTCCAACCCTCGTTCTCGAAACCGAACATCGTGAACTTGCTGCTGAGGCCGACGACGTCTACGCCCAAGGCCTCGATGAGGTCAGGGGCAATCTCTCCGAGCATCTGGTAGGGCTCTATGACCTTTACGGGCGTGCCCGGAGGATCCAGCTTCAAGGCCTGCCTCAGCGCATAAACCGTGCTCACGTGCATCCCGGTCACGGGGCTCGCGCCTAGGTCTACTGGTACCCTGTCCGGCTCCTCGTGGTTCAGGGCGGTGATCACGCGCTCCCTGGAGCCCATTCCTTAATCGCCCTGTTCCGACATTTTTCTCAGAGTTTTTATCCTTTTTCAGAGGGCTGTGGCGCGCTACCCATGCGGATTGAAACCCAGTATCGTAAAAGGTATATGACGAAGTTAGTGCGACTATTCGATTGGGAGTAGCATGGAGGATAAGGGAAAGAGAACTTTCATCGGCCGCATTGTCTTCAGAAAGGTCGATCGGGTCGGCAGGATCAAGTTGCCTGACAATGGCCGTAAGATTGAAGCTAAGAATCAAAGTTGATGGGAGATCGGCTGTAGACACGTCTCTTCTTAACAGCGGTTATGAGGCACCCACTCCACAACTGCTCATTCCAGTGGATCTGGTGAGGAGACTTGACCTCTGGCCTCCCCAGGGTGTTTCAGAAGTGACATTGGATACCGCTGGTGGACCCCTAAGAGCTTGGATCTTTCCAGGAGGGGCAAGGATAAGCGTCCTATCCGAGAATGCTGAATCAAGGGAGGCCTCCGCTGACGTGATAGTGTCGCCCTTAGCTGACGAGCCCTTAATCAACGACAAGCTTGCAGATGAATTGGAAATTGCAGTGGAGTCGTTTGGAAAGGGATTATGGAGGTTCGGTTGGGAGCCTAAGGAGAAGCTGAGGAAGAGCGAGAGCACATAGCGAGCATGAGCGAGCGTTAGAAGAGTTTATGAAGGCGTGTTTTTAGTGCCTTCGAAAAATGGAAGAGGCGCGCGCTATGGCGGGTGTTGTTTAACCCATGCTCCTCGAGCTCATGATTGCAATCCTAATCTTATCCGTGGCCCTATGCATGATCGTATTCACGTTCGCCTTTCATGGTGCTATCAATTACACGGTGGCATAAGGCAGCAGCCTATTACCCACCACTAAGACTTGAGGAATACGCGTGCCCGAAATGTGGCTCAAAGGAATTAGAGCCCATCGGAAGAAGGACGATTAGGTGCAAAAAATGCAGAACAACATTCACAATAGGCACAGAAGCAACCGAAGAAAAATGGATAGTATGGCCATTCTTCTGGTGGATACCAATGATATGGCCAATACCAACGAAAGAAAACTGAAAGTGAAATGAGGCAGACAACTCTATAGCGGTGCTTGACGAAATAAATATTGGCTTAAATTGTGAGCAGGAAGCCCACACCCTTTAGGGGTTGGGTAGCTCACCAAGTAGGGAAATAGTAGCCAGAAGCTCGTAAGCCAAACACTCTTCAAGGTGTTGGTAGCTCGTTGGCGGGCCCGGAGAGACTTTCGGCAAAGGCCTTCGAACTCACGATCTGCGGCTCTTCCCCTCGAGATAGAAAGCCGCCGCCTTGTCCTGGTTCCCCTGCATGCGCATCTAGGCCTCCCGCCTGTTTGATACGGGCCCATCTGCGGGCTCCGGACCCGCGGTCTAGAGTAGAGGAAACGGACATTAAAAATGTTCCTGTTCGCAAAGAAGCTGAGTAGAGCCGTCAGCTACCCACGTCTGAAGGATGTGGGCTTGAAGCTTAGGATGGTTCGACGCTGTCTTCCACACATTCGTTTGAAGAATCACTTGTGCGCGCGCAACTGACCCAGCAACCCCTCCTTGCCCTCAGGCGGGTTGCTGGGGTTATTGCCTGGAACAGTTGTTGAAACAGCCGGTGGAACAGCCGTCGGAGGGCCTCTGCCGGCGGCCACGACAGCCTTGAGCTCGTCGAACCTGCGCTCCAGCGCTTCTATCCGTTGCATGGTGTTTGAGATGTTGACTGTCAGAGCCTCTTTTAGACCTCTGAACTCCATCTTGATCTCCGAAGGGTCTAGGTCTGCAAGCCCCGCCTCCCGCAATATCCGAGAAACCGTGCCTTTTGGGATTTTTGTGATATTTGCTATCTGGTTGTACGTCCTGCCTCGTTGTAGAGCCTAATCACCTCCTGTTTTCTGTCGTCTCCAACGGTTCCAACAGCTGTTCCAACAGCGGTTTCAGGAGCGGTTCAGGTGTTTCGGTAGCGGTTCCAACAGCAGTTTCAGGGGTTCCGGAAGCAGTTTCAGGGATAGTTCCAGTGGTTTCACGAATGGTTTCAAGAACTTCGGGAACGGTTTCAGGGGTAGTTGTAGATGGTTGCACCGACTCATGTACAGTTTCAAGGTGTTTCTTCTTCAAAACCGCTTTGCCCACAAGCCTTATAATCCAGCAAGAGTTAGCGCGCGCACAAGCCTCTCCATTAACGGAATCCTCTTCTCAAGGGAATCGAACCTAGCGTTCACCTCGCTCCTGAAGGATGACTGAGGCACCCTCACCTAGGAAGCTGGCTCCAGAAATAGCGTTTGGGGATGCGGTTAACCTTCTTTCGGCTCTTCTTGCTCCATTCGCCTTTACGTTTCCTCAAGTGCCTAAGCCTTTCAACAGCAATGTTTTTATTCGTCCTCCAATTGGAGGACGAATGGAATTCAGGTCTTTGCTTCCCAGGCTACACGAAATGGGTCTTGGGAACTTCACCTCGCGCGACGTCGCGTTGCGTCTCGGAATTCCCGTGAAACGGGCTTCGAACGACCTCAGGAGGCTCCACCGTATGGGCTTCCTGAAGAGGAGCAGGAGGAAAAGGACGGCTTTTTCAAGCGGCAGGCCATGCTACAGGGGATATGAGTTCTCATATACCATTTCGAAACAGGGTTTGAGCTACCTCAAATGGCTTGAGAGCAAGAAGCCCTTGGAGGACGTAGGGGAGGCCGCGCTCGCCCTGAAGGTCCTCAGCAGCCTGCCGGAGGATGTGCAGAGGGAGCTTACGGCCAACGCCATTCTGAAGGCTGGCCGGAGATACAGGGGGCCCGCGAGGAAGCCCGTGCTCCCCATGCCCACGGACAACTGCGCGGCTCTACTCGTCAACCAGCAAATTGAGGTAGAGAAGCTGAAGCGCGAAAGGGACTTGCTGGTCCAAGGGTTACTCCGGATGGCCCAGGAAAACTTCTCGTTGAGGTCGGAGGTAGATGGTTTGAAAAGGACAAGAGATGATTTTAAGAGAGCGTTGACGTTCGCCATGAACGTTACGGAGGCGTTAGTGGTTGCTTCGAGGTTCGACAGGAAGATGTGCCTTCTCTACCGCGATATGTTCGAACTCACGTTCTTCACGCTCTCGGCGATTGCCCGGAAGGAGGGCCTCCCTGCATTTGTCGAGCTGCTGAACCAGTGCGCGCTACCCATGCTGAAGTCTGCCCGTCAGGATCTGGAGCGGCTAGAGGAACTACGCCGCGACAACGCCCTTACCTCGGCGCTATAGGCCGTACATGAAAGAGGAGCTCTCACAGGGTCATTTAACGTTTATTAGCCGGAACCCTCCTTGTGCGTCGTTGCCGAGACGTAGCAAGGCATTGCCCTACACAAAGGGGGAGGTCAACAGGTTGATAGACGGCGTACTACACCCGCTCATGCGCGGGGAGCTCAAGGCACCCCTCGTGGTGCTTGACGCGCTGGCCCACGCTATGGTTGAGCAGGACCCCAAGAGGAGCTTCAGGAGCTTCGCGAGGTATGGCCTCCCAAAGCTCCTAGAGGGAAGCGGGAAGGGGCGGACCGTGTCAGGCAGGAAGCGGAAGCGGTAGCGTGCGCGCGCTAAAGGAGAAAACCCAGTCGCATAGACATTGGGGTGAAGAACCCTCTGGTGTCTTCCAACGGGTTTAAGGCCAGAGGCGGAGAAGTCCTCACTAAAAGGCACCATTTTAGAGAGCTCCGCTCATCCCTTCAAGCTAAAGGCACAGCCTCCGCAAAAAGAAGCTGAAACGGCTGAGCGGAAGAGAGAGAAGATACATCAACACAGCCCTGCATCAAGTTAGCAAAAACCTTCCTGTACTGAAACTGCCGGTAGAGGCCTTCGGATGTCCATCAGCTCGTCCTCCCGCGCGCGCTCCGAAAGGCGAAAACGCGAAATATACCCGAGTTCTAGTCGGCTGGAACAGAAAGAGGGTCAAAATGCTGGAGTTTTGCGTTTAAGGGTTAAATAGTTTTCGTTTTGCTTTAATGGCGCAAGGTGAAAAGTAAGTTTGGACAATATCAAGTTTGGCAAGAGAGCAATAGCTCTCTTGCTTACTGCAATGGTATTAGCAAGCATAGTACCTCTATTGCCAATACAGTTCTCAGCTAAGGCGTCACTAGGAACCAAGTGGGTATTCGTTCTCAAGGACACACTGAACGAGACGATAAGAGCTGGAGAAGCTAAGGTAGAGCTGTGGAACTACACCTATAATGGTGGTTGGACGAAAATAGGCAAGGTAGCTGGGCCCGTAACTGTGGGCGAGGGCGGCATCGTCGAGATGGACCTGCCGCAGATGTGGAACGCGAGCACTAAAAGAGGTTTCACAATAAATTACACGCTCGTCGTCAAGTGGACGCCCGAAGGGAAGTCGACACCCTTCCTATTGCTGAACCGCACTATACTGGGACTTAACACGACAGGATCTGGCTACGTACCAATGAAGGTCGACGGCGGAAAACTGCTCAACCTTACGACAAAGACAGGTTGCGCCTTCCCGTACGTGAACAACTCATATAAGCCTGGCTTCGGAGACCCGGGCTACCCGGTGTATATGGTGTGGCTCGGCAGGGCGATAGTACAAGCGGTTGACGTGTCCGGCTTCCCGCTCGTCGGCGCGAGCGTGGAGATGATACTCAACGCCACAGACCATTCAACTACGAGCTTCGTCAAGATGGTGAACGGAACGCTCGGTTCGGAGTTCAACGGCAATGTCCCTTACGCAACCCCCAATACGAAAGTTGGCTGGGCTGTATTCGACGTTCCCGTCAACGACACCAGAGTTAACGTCGGCACTTGGGAGGGCTACGATACAAACCTCGCGAACGCCACCTTCATGATAAGGTGGAAGCCAAATGCAGAGACGCCGCTCGATGCCCCGGTCGTGGGCAGGTTTACAGTCAACTTCACGATGCCAACGACCTTGCCGGACAGCATAGGTCCTCCTGACGTACCTGTTGACGCCTCTTTGGGCACAGAAAAGATCGAAGCAGACCTGAACGACAGGATCATAGCCACTTGCAGGGTCGAATGGACGCTCTTCTTCATGACCGACATGGCGGGCTATCCTTGGCTAACCGAGCAGGCTAAGCTCAAGGCCAAGGCCATGAAGCTCGACGGCTCAGACTTCTACGCTACATACCCGTTCGTCGGGACGAGGATAGGCCCCGGCATATACCTGGCGAGGCTCCCGCTCAACCTAACTGGGGTTGACGTTTGGGACTTCAAGCTGAAAGTGGACGTCCAGTGGTACTCGAGCGTTGTTAACGTCACGACGTTGGACGGAACGTGGTTAGGAGATTATGGCTTTTATGGTGACTCCATAGGAAGTATGTACGTCTCTTACTCTATGGCTCTCAACTGCAGCATGGTGCACACGCGCATCTGGCTCATGACGAGCACAGAGATACCGGAGTGGGTCCAGAACCCCTGGGCTGCCGAGATACTGCTACCAGCCGAGACCGCGGGCGCGAGCGGCACCGGCTGGATATACACAACGATAGACTGGAGCAGCGGCCTAGGGCAGCTCGTTCTCCCCGACACCGATGCAGTCATGCACTTTAAGGACCCGCTTAATGTTGCGACGAACCTCTGGGGCTCCCGGGGCCTCGACTACTTCGGTTACGTTGTAGATCACGTCTTCTACAAGATCTACGACGGCTGGCTGCCGCACAAGAACCTAGGCGAGACGAACATCAGAGTCTGGTACAAGAACGTGAAGGTGCTCGACACGACCGAGCGCTTCCCCGACGACCAGGGTCCGGTATCGCTCTCCTACCCCGACGACTACATAACATACCAATACCCAGGTCCAGCTGAGGGCATAACCTACCACCTGGCCATCTACGAGCTCGGCTTCGTGCTGAAGTTCAAGGTAGACAACGCGACCAGCTTGGTGCCGGGCTACGTGCCCTTCTTCTTCAAGGACCCGAAGGGAGAGCTCATAGGCCCGGTCGGCAGCTCCGACGGCGTCTATGAAATAGCCGACGCTCCGATAGGAAACTTCAGCGACTTCTTCATACTCTGGAAGGGCTCCGCTGTACCTGCGAGCAACATAAAGAGCGTATACGTAAACAGGAACCTGCCGAACATAGAGCTGCTGTTCCCAGTCTACGACCTAACGATAATACCCTGGAGCCAAGACCCGTTCATGATCCACGGAGTGAACGTGTCGCTGTTCTTCAAAGTAGACTTCTCAGCTCTCGGCATACCCAAGTACAAGCTCGATTCGGTGCTCAACTCACCAGAGTTCGTTAAGGCACTCCTGCCAACGGGCAAGTCCAAGTACACTGAGCTTAGCACCACGCCGCTCGTGTGGTGGGTCGAGCTCAAGCCTGACTGGCCGTTCAACAATCCTCCGCTTGTGGACTTCCTGAGCAGCTGGGACAACTCGACGGGCACTCCGAGGCAGATGGTGAAGTACGAGAAGCTTCCGCCGAAGACCTACGACATAAGGGCATTTACGCCTAGTGTGAATCCCGAGCTCTACGGCTTTAGGCTCGGCGACAAGAACGTGACGCTCTACTGGAGCCAGGACAAGTACCCGGGCGTTAAACCCATAGTGCTCAACAGGACGATGACCTTAGACCTGAAGACCTACGTCTACGACCCGCGCATAGCGCTCAGAGATGCTACCGGAAGGCCCTTGGTCATAAACGGGGCAATATGGCCCGAGAACGAGACCTCGGCGGTAATACTCGCGGACGAGTTCCTGAACCCAGAGATCAACAACTACACGCTGAGGTACAACTTCACAGACGCTGAGGGCAAGATGGTGTTCTTCTCGTACAACGCATCCGTAGACAACTACCCAACTGGCTGCAGGTTCATGATAGGAGGCCTCAACTACTCCTTCACGGTCTACTACAAGGGTGTCTTGGTTTTCAACGGCACCGTCACTCTGCTCAACCCGTACGTCGGAAAGGTAAACCCGATAATAACCTCTGTCTACCCGTACACCTTCAGGGCCGACCACAACCCGTACGGCGATGTGCCGCAGTTGCCAGTGCGCAACCTCAATGTGACAGTAACTTGGGCAGGGCTCAACACGAGCCTCTGGCCTGAGGATGCCTTAGTGCTCGGGGACGATGCCGTCAGGATATTCTCGGCTGTGAACGCGACGAAGCTCAAGAAGGAGTTCAACTTCACCGCAGTCGCGGCCCTGGGCAACGCCTCAGTCATAGTTGTCAGGGGCATAACGAATGCTGCTGGAGAGTTCAGCACGCTTGTGCCGGTATGGAACTACAGCAACGCCAGGACTATATACACAAAGAACGACCTGAAGCTAAGCCCGACGGGCCTGGTTCTGGCTGGTACTTCCGACGTGTTGCCGATGTTCGGCACCCCGCTCTACGTGAACTACACCACAATACCCGGCATGACGCCCAGCATACCCAAAGAGGACATACCGAGGCTGGCAGGTGCCTGGGTGAACATAACCGACGTCGATGTCGTCATACCCGGAGGCGAGGTCAGGTGGGGACTCTACTCCGTCAACGCGACAGGGCTGATGAACAAGCAGTCCTACACAAATTCAGACACCGAGGGCATATCTCTATCCCCGGTGAACGCCACCGGCAGGCTCCCTGGAGGCGTAAGCCAGAGCCCGCTGGTGACGAAGGTGCTCGCCTTTGACATCGCGGTGTTCGTGAGGGACTACTTCGGCAACAACCTGGCGAGGCAGTACGTGGAGATGATAAGGGATGAGATAGAGCTGCCCGACGGCTCTACGATACCGGCAGCGCTCGAGCTTGCGGACTACACGCCGACAACGCCGCCGTATGGGCCCTTGATACTGAGGGCAACGAAGGACAAGTTCTTCTGGGGCTTCTACGACTACACGTTCGCGACCACGAACGTGACCAAGATAGCAACGCCTGTGACGCAGAGCCTTTACCTGATATGGCAGAAGATGGAGGCGTTAGAGTCTCTAACGGACGCTGAGAAGTCTGCCTACAAGGCATCGCTGCTCAGCACTTGGGAGCTCTACGGAGTGCAGTGGCTCACAAAGACCTTAGTCGGGGGCAAAGGCGACTGGAACGCGGCCGATATACCCGTGGTGCTGCAGTGGCCAGCTAAGCTGCAGCTCATAGTGCATGACGGAGCTGGCACAAGGCTCCTCAAGGGCGCCTGGGTGGTCGTAGTGGACGCCGAGACCGGCAGGAACGTGACCTCGGCTATAACCGACGAACAGGGATATGCCGGAAGCCTGGCTGTAGCGGACGCGAGAGGTCCGCTGGCGACCGCCGACGGGAAGAGGCTCAACCTAGGTCTCAACTTGTTCGAAGGGGTGTACATAGTCAGGATATACTACAAGTACGGAGGCGTGACCGAGATCTACGCGCCCATAACGGGCACATCGGTCTGGGACACCTTCAGGGACCAGTCACAGCGCAGGTTCATATACCTAGGTGTAGCTCCACCGCCGACGGCAACTGGCGAGGACTATAGGCCAGCACAGGAGAGGACGATAAGCAGCAAGGTCTGGGACATACGCGTCGTTGTCAAGGACCAGACGCTCGCTGAGGCTCCAGTGAGCGGCGCCAAGGTGACGCTCAAGCCATACGACATATCAGCTACCACAGCCTCGACTGGAGAGGTCTCATGGGCGCTCGTGCCAGCCGGCACATACGAGGTCCAGGTCGAGACCTCAAGCGCCTACGGCACAGCTGCGAAGGACACCGCCAGGATAGTGCTCTCCGATGGACCGGCCGATGTCGTTGTGCCGGCCTCGATATACGACGCTACCATAAGGATCGTGACATCCAGCGGCAGGCCGATAGTCGGCGCCGAGGTTTCAGTTGCTGGCGTTTCGTTGGGCAAGACCGGCGCCACCGGCGAGGTCGTAGCCCCACTAATACCGGCTGGTAGCTACGCCATCTCCGCCAAGTGGTACGGCCAGGACGTGAGCCCGGCTGAATCCTTGGCAGTGAAGGGAACTAGGACCTATTTGGTGACGGCGAGCAAGGTCTACACGTTGCAGATAAGGGCAGTCGGCGCACAGGAGCAGGGACTAGCGGGCGCGCACATCGACGTCAAGTTGGCGGGCGCCACGGTGTTCTCAGGAGTTGCGGACAGCGACGGCGTGGTGACGCTCGAGCTTCCATCCGCAACATATGCAGTGTCCGCGACCTACAAGGGGGTCAGCGCGAGCCAGGACGTAAGCCTGACTGCTGACCAGGTCGTAACGCTCAAGACGGCGGTGTTCATGGAGCTCTTCGGCGCAAGCATGACCTTCTCGACCTTCATGCTCTGGATCATAATGGTCGTAATAGTCGTGATACTGCTCATCATAATAGCCCAGGAGTACAACATCTACAGGCGCAAGAAGCTGCCCCAGCTCTTCGGTCCAGCTGCACCCAAGTAAAACTAGGAAAAACGGGGGGTAAAATCCCCCTTCACCCTTTTTTTAATTTCTCTTTTTTAAAACGCTAGTCTAAAATCGACGTTATTCAAGTTACAAAATCGCTCCGTAGAGCTCACCGAAACGGTCTATTGACCAGAGGCTAAAGCTTAAATGCTGGCCGTCAAACTGAGAAGCTTGCTTGTCCGAGTCGAAGTATTGTCCAAGATGCGGTTCCCCGGTCCCGGCGGAATCGAGGTTCTGTCCAGTGTGCGGGCAGCTGCTCGAGAGGAGGGTCGAACCACCTAAAGTGCAGATGCCCCCCCAGCCACCGTCCGCAAGCGCTGAAGCGCCGAGCGCGGAGGTCCAACAAGCTCCCAAGCCACTGCAGTGGCCCGAGAGGTGCCCGAACTGCTCCGCCAGGGTAACGACGGGCGAGAGGTACTGCCCGCAGTGCGGCTTCAACCTTGAGGCCTTCGCGAGGAGGGCGGCGCTCAAGGCCCCAGCTAAGATATCCTACTACGGCACGAAGAGGAGGTTCTTCTCATTCGAGGGCTACGAGCTTGAGGGCGTTGTGCCAGCCGCCAGCATGTACATAATCTGGGGTTTCTGGAACGTGGTAATGGCGCTCTTCGTGTATCTAGGATGGACCGAGCTCTTCCTTCCGGAGCCCTTCTCAACCCAGCCCCTCGTCCTGCTCTTCGCGATGGCCGCCCTTATGATCTCGGCGGCGGTAGGGCTCCTGCTCGTCAACACCCCTCTTTACGTCATGGGGATGATGGGCGTCGCCACGATGTTGCCGGTCTCCTTCCTGCAGCTGATGCAGGCCCTCCAACTCCCCGAGGGCTCCGCCTCGCCCACAGGCACCCATCAGCTCGAGAACGTGATGTCCGGCATAGTAGGCATCATCATAGCGATCGCGAGCCTGCTGCAGTCGATCAGGATAAGGAGGTACTTCTTCGGCAGGGAGTAGAACACAAGCCGCATACAAAGGGAGGCTAGCGCACTATTTTTAAGCCAGTTCCGGGAGCCATTGGGGGTGAGATCGATGGAACGAGCTGTTGAAACCCTGAAACTGCTCTCGGAGGCCTTCGGGCCATCGGGCTTCGAGAAAGAAGTGATACACCTCGTGAGGGAGCAGATGGAAGGTCAAGTAGACGGCTTCATGCGCGACAAGCTCGGTTCCCTCGTTTTCTTCAGGAGGGGATCCTCGGACAGGCCTCGCGTGCTGCTCGCCGGCCATGTCGACGAGGTTGGCTTCATCGTGTCCTCTATAGACAAGGACACGGGCTACATCGCGTTCAACCCTCTCGGCGGTTGGTTCGACCAGGTCCTGCTCAGCCAGAGGGTGGTCGTTAGGTCCAAGAAGGGGGACTACATGGGTGTCATAGCCTCCAAGCCTCCGCACCTTCTGACGCCTGAGGAGGCCAACCAGGTCGTGAAGAAGGAGAACATGTACATGGACGTCGGGGCCACGAGCGGAAACGAGGTCGAGGAGATGGGCATAAGGATAGGCGATCCCATAGTTCCATGGTCGCCCTTTGTCCTGCTGCGCGATGGCAAGGTCGCACTCGGCAAGGCCTTCGACGACAGGGTTGGCGCTGTGGTGGCGATGGAGAGCATCAGGCGTCTCAGAGAGTCCGACGACGAGCATCCGAACACGCTCTACGGGGCGGCAACGGTGCAGGAGGAAGTGGGGCTGCGCGGGGCTACGACCGTGCCCCACTTGGTCGAGCCCGACATAGCGCTCATCCTGGAGGTGGACATCGCCGGAGATGTGCCCGGGATAAAGCCCAGGGAGGCCCCCACAAAGATGGGCAAGGGGCCTTCCATCGTGACCTTCGACGCGACGATGATACCCAACCAGGCGCTGAAGGAGTTCGTTATAGACGTAGCCGAGTCCTGCAAGATACCATATCAGCTCTCCGCGATCGCCAAGGGCGGTACGGATGCCGGACGCATACACATCCACAAGGTGGGCTGCCCGAGCATCGTGATCTCCATACCGACCAGGCACATACATTCGCATACGTCCATGCTCAGCTTAGAGGACTTCGAGAACGCGGTCAAGTTGACCGTAGAGACGGCGAAGCGCCTCGACCAGAGGGCCGTAGAAAGGTTCACGGAGATATAAACTACCTAACCTCACGAACGGAAATTTCAGCGCGCTGTTTTTGGCTTTGCTCAGAAAGCAAGAATCTCCCGACTTCAGTCGTGGAGAGGACGTCAAACCCTAAAGTTTAAGTAATGAACCGCTGTACTAAGGTTGGCAAGGTGAAACCTTGCCGAAGAGATTTGCGGATAAGTTCTCGGGCGGTGCGCTGACGTTCACCTTCAGGGACCTCATAATAATTCCAGCCAAGACCGAGGTCGAGCCCTCGGAGGTTGACCTGAGGACGAGGTTCACGAGGAACATAGAGGTCGCGATACCCTTCGTGTCCTCCCCGATGGACACGGTCACCGGTAGTGAGATGGCGATCGCCTTGGCCAGGCTTGGCGGTATAGGTGTCGTTCACAGGAACATGAGCGTCGAGGAGCAGGTTGAGGAGGTAAGGCGCGTTAAGAGGGCGGAGTCGTTCATAATAAGGGATGTGGTCACCATAGGTCCTTGGGCTACAGTTGGGGAAGCGCTCAGGATAATGAAGGAGAGGGGTATCTCGGGCCTGCCGGTGGTGGATGGCGATCGCCTTGTGGGGATCGTCACCAAGAGGGATGTGACCTTCGAAGCCCCGGAGAAAAGGGTGGAGGAGGTCATGACCAGGGAGCTCTACACGGCCGAGCCCGACATAACGATAGAGGAGGCAAAGGCTAGGATGCGCGCCCACAAGGTCGAGAAGCTGCCCGTTGTCTCGCGCGAGGGAAAGCTGTTGGGTCTGATAACGATCAAGGACATATACTCAAGGGAGAGGTACGTGAACGCCACCCGCGACGGCGAAGGTCGGCTCAGGGTTGCTGCCAGCGTCTCGCCCTTCGACATCGAGAGGGCTAAGGCCCTAGATGCATATGCCGATGCGCTTGTTTTCGATGTGGCGCACTTCCACAACACCAAGGCCATGAGGGCAGCTGATGCCGTCGCAAGAGAGACGAGCGCCGACATCGTGGTGGGCAACATCGGCACAGCTGAGGCCATGAGGGATGTTCTGGGCTACGTGAGGCGGGTCGATGGCGTGCGCGTTGGCATAGGCTCGGGCTCAGCCTGCATCACAGCAGTGGTCACGCGCGTGGCAGCTCCCACTCTCTTCGCGGTCTCGCAGGTAGCGGACGCCCTTGCGGAGGAGAACGTTGACATCCCGGTGATCGCTGACGGGGGCGTTAGGAACCCGGGCGACGCGGCCCTCGCGCTGGCCTCTGGGGCCTCGTGCGTCATGATGGGAAACGTCTTCGCCGGTTGTACGGAGTCGCCGGGTGAGCTGATAAAGATAGGCAACAAGTACTACAAGCCCTTCAGGGGGATGGGCAGCAAATCATCGAGGGCGAAGAGGTTCACCTTGGACAGGTACTCGCAGTCGCCGAAGGGCATAGCGGAGGGGGTCGAGGGGTTTGTGCACTACCGCGGGGACGCCCAGGTCGTTGTCGAGGAGTTCTCGGAGGGGCTGAAGGCGACGATGGGCTACACGGGAGCTAGGTGCATAAGGGAGATGTGGGATAAGGCGAGGTTCGGCCTTGTATCTGCAACGGGGGTGCAGGAGCTCTCGCCCCATGACATAGTCCTCCCGGGTGATTGAAAGGGCTTCAAAAAGCAGCCTTAAATCCCTTCGCCCGAGAAATCCTTTTTTAAGCTTCGGTTGATAGTAGGTACTGTGTCAACTGGTGGATCTAACGAGGAAGCGGTTGAGAAGATCTTGCCGAGCGTCGTGAACATAAGCACGGTTCAGCTTCTTATGGACTTCATGTTCTTACCTACGCCTGTAACCGGCGTAGGCTCGGGCACAGTTGTCGGGGAGGACGGCCTCATAGCCACCAACTTTCACGTAGTAAGGGGCACCACCGATATTAACGTCACTTTGGCCGATGGGACGGTGGTGATCGGGAGGGTTGTCGGCATGGATCAGGAGAGCGACGTAGCCCTCGTCAAGGTAGACGCCTCAGGCCTGAGGGCAGCCGAGCTGGGCGACTCGGACACCCTGAGGATAGGTCAACCCGTCCTAGCGATCGGGAACCCCCTCGGGTTGATGGGAGGACCTACAGTTACTGCGGGGGTGATATCCGCTTTTCGTAGGAACATAAGAGGTCAGGGAGTCTTCTTCGAGGAGCTTTTGCAGACGGACGCGGCGATAAATCCCGGAAACAGCGGCGGGCCGCTAATAGACCTATCGGGTAAGGTTGTGGGGATTAACACAGCCGTCATACCCTACGCGCAGGGCATAGGCTTCGCGATACCCATAAACGTTGTCAAAAGGGTCGTGGACGACCTCCTAACGTATGGCAGGGCATTGAAACCCTTCTTGGGGATCGTGGGGTACGATCTTAACGAGATGATAGCAAGATATTATGAGCTTCCCGCAAACAGAGGCGTTTTCATAACAGAGGTCGTGAGGGGAAGTCCAGCCCACAGCGCGGGCATCAGACGGGGAGACATAGTAATAGCCATAGATGACTCCCCCGTGCGTAACTTCTCGGAACTCAGGAACGCTGTCAGGAGAAGGCGGATAGGGGAGATCGTCAAGGTTGAAATAGTGAGGGGTGGGGAAATATTGCAGCTTCACGTTATGCTGGTGGAGAGGCCTAAGCAATGATCAGCAAAATCAAGCCGGGCCTCCCTAGTTTTGCAGGCTTTTGAACTATTCCTCTTTTTTCAGCCCTCTCATTAAGGTTTTACGACCTTTTCAGCTTCCCAAGGCAAAGTTTTTATCCGAAGCACCTAAAGCGACAGGCATGGCTCAGGTCAGCATCGAGGAATTTGCAAAACTCGACATGAGGGTTGGTATAGTGGTAGAAGCTGAGGCGGTTAAGGGCTCGAGCAAGCTCCTCAAAATAACCGTTGATATAGGTGATTCCAAAAGAACGGTGGTCGCTGGCATAGCCGAGACTCACAGGGTAGAGGATCTTCTGGGCAAGAGGGTCATACTGCTCACCAACCTTGCGCCGAAGAGATTCATGGGCATCCTGTCTGAGGGAATGTTGTTGGCCGCTGAAGACAAGAGCGGCGGGGTATATCTCCTAACGACGGACGGGGCTGCACCCTTAGGCGCCAAGGTACATTGACTGAAATCGATTTTAGTTTTTGTTGCTATATTTGCACCAGATATTAAACCTGTTGTTAGTATTTGTCAATAAAAGAACTTATCTAAGTTTAATTTGTTATTTTTAAGGATAAAACCTCTAAAAAAGATACTTATGAGCTTTTTACTTTGGACCTATAACTTACATTCTTATATAAAAGACGAAGGCCCCTTTGAGGCGTGAGCGCCCCGATAGGAGAGTTGCCCAGGGAGCTTCTGGACGAGTACCTCCTACAGAGGCTTCCACTGCAGAGCTCAAGGGACTTTTCGGTTCCCAAGAACATGGAGCTGGTCGTAGGCGTAAAGCCAGTGCTCGGGGTACCATTGGATCTCCACGGCTTCTATGCCGCAAACGTATCCGCTTCGAGAGTTGCCGCCAATGGCGGACTGCCGAAGGCCCTGTTAGTAGACCTGCTCTACCCGATCAACACCGAGCTTAGCTGGGTCAAGAGGGTGTCAGATCAACTCGGTAAGGAGGCCAGAAAGCTGGGACTGAGGATAATGGCGGTGCACTCGGGCTCTTACGGAGGGCTCTCGATACCAGTTCTCTCGACCATCTGTCTGGGCTATAAACGCAGAGGTAGGTCAAAGAGGCTCAAGGAGGGTGATGTCGTAGCCGTTGCCGGCAGGCCTCTCCTCGAGATTGCGATTTACGCGTCTTATGAAAAACAGCAACTAGTTAAGATGGGAGGTGGAAACCCAAACTACTTGAAGAACGCTTACTCCAAACTTTCCATTGTAAAGCCGGCGTTGGACGCCTACGAGGCTGGTGCCAAGTATGTTGCAGATGTCGGGGAGTTCGGGATAGTGCGAGTCCTGAAGAGTATCTCTCAGGAGTTCGACAAGGCCATCCAAATTGACAAGGGCAAGATACCTTGGAACAATGTCGGGCTCAAAGTCGTCGAGCTCCTCGGCGGTGATCCGATGTCGGCAACCTCATACGGCACCCTAGTGATAATATCCTCAAAAAGGGCCTATAGGCGTGTTGAGAGAGAATTCGAGAGGACGCGCACGCCCATAGCTCTGGTTGGGAGGGTCGTGAGCGGGAGCGGGGTTTGGGACATTGGTGGAGGGCCGATCACACAACACAAGGACGTGTACACAGACCTGATAGGCCTTGTAAGATGAGAAGTTCTCCTTTCATTCGGCCTAACGAGATCATTAAATATATAGACAAACGAAAAACTTACCAAAATAATCAGCGAAATTCACTGCTACCTAAGCTGCTGCTTGGCCAAAAACGGTAAATAAAAGGCTGATCTGGTCAACCTACAAATGAAGCCACAGACATCGACAAAGGGTTTGAGACGTGGCTCGAGTTTTCCCCTTCACGGTCTGCCTGTGAGAATTGCCGGCGTTGGAGCATATCCGTAAGGTGGGAGCAGTTCACTTCTCTGATTGTCCACTGATCTCCTCTTCCTCCTCGCCCGTGTACACGACGAAGGTCCCAGGAGGTCTCCTGCGGCTCTTGCCTCTGCGCTGTAGCCCCGTAAGACTAGACGCTAGCGATGAGGCCAACGCGATGAAGAAACCCTCTCGAAGGGAGTCTTTAACAGCGCTAAGAAGCTCAGGTAAACTCCTGTACTCAAAGTAGTAGATGAGCGAGATCATCGAGAGCAAGAACAGGATGGCAGTTAACGAAATCCTCCCCCCGATCTCTGGCCTGAATAGGCAATAGATGGCACCAACGCATATGAACAGCAAGGGGATGAGAACGAAGAATACGGTCGGTTGCAGGTCGCTGTAGAAATTGGAAAGCACCTCTATGGGCCTGACCTCTCCCTTAATTATGGAGGGCAGAGTGGGCAGGGTCTTTGGGCTCAAATAGAACCAAGGCAGGAAGATGCTTAACATTAGGAGCAGGAACGAGAGCGCCCCCACTGACCTTGACAAAACCCCCATACCGTCAAACCTTGTCCGCAGGTGTAAAAAAGGCTTTTAGTCCATTCCGTTGGCGGAAGTTGCTCATAAGAGCAAAGTTAATCTTTTCAGCCTACGTGCCATAAACAGGGTAACAAAGGTGAACGAAGAGGAAGAAACCAAGGAATTGGCGGATCTGAAGCATTACCTAGAGGAGAAAGTGGAGGCGCTGGAGCTAGAGGCCAGCAAGATAAGGGCGTTGATACAGATGGTTGATGAGAAGTTGGCCGGCCAGAGCTTCAAGAAGGCACACGAGATCCCAGTCTCTCAACAGGCAGCGGTCAGGCCAGCGGCAGCTCCGAGGGTAGAGGAGTACGAGGAGGGGAAACCTATCGAGGAGTCTGAGATGGTGTACAAGGGCCTGAGGCTGGGCGAGGTAAAGGTGTACAAGGACTACGTGAGGTTCAAGCTGGACCCGTCCCTGCGCCTCCAGGAGCAGTTGAAGCCCTTCGAGGCGTTCTTGGTGAACAAGGTTCTAGAGCCCATGAGAGAGAAGGATCTCAAGAGGGCTGCCGACAACCTGATAAGGCCTGACCAGGTGCTATCCTACAACGTAGAGCGCGATGGCTTGTACATAGATAGCTTAGTCGTCAGGAACTACGGTGATAGGAGGCGGCTTAACGAGATAATAGGGGCGGTTAGGTGGACGTTTTACTCGATGGCGCAGAAGGTCTCCTAAGCTTTTAAGACATCAACTTTTATATCAAGGGCTCAAGGAGGCAGCTCGAGGAGTGCCATGGCAGAAAGCAAACGTATCCCCAAAAGCCCTCTGAGGTCCCTGACGGACCCGCTAAGGTGGTACTGGTATCCGCTCGTGATCACCAGCTTGGAGGTCTCGTTCATAGTCGGGCTCCTATACCCGATGGACTTGGAGACCGCAAGGTCGATTGTGAGGCAACTCGAGGAGGTGCGCAGGTCCCTTGGTTCCTATCCCGCTCTATTGGCTAATAACTTGGGGGGCGCACTCATGATGATGGCGCCCTTCGTGGGCTTCCCCTACGCCATCTTCACCGCCTTTCTCAACGGTAACTACACTAAGGCCTACTCGGTCGTTAGCGGTTCCAACCCGCTTGCGGCTGGCTCCAGCCTGCTCATGATGCCCTCCACAATACTGCAGTTCATCGCATTCGCGCTCTCCGCCAACGAGAGCCTCATTTTGAACAACGCGTTCTTCTCGAGGAGGTTGTCGCAGGAGGCAAAGGTAGCCGTCATAATACTCTGCGTTATATCGGCGATTCTGGCCCTGGGCCTCGCGATAGGGATGACGTTTGGACAGCCCTAAGCTCTTAGCTTCAGCTCATGCTGCATCCGAGGAGACTCTTGACAGGGTCTCCGTAGCGTCGCACGGAAAATCGGGCGAATACTCGAAGATAAAGCTCATCGCCTTTGACTTGGATGGGACTTTGGTGAGGGACAGAAGCAGCTGGAGGAAGGTGCACGAGTTCTTCGGCACGGAGGCATACGGGGACGAGGACCTCCGTAAGTACGAAAGGGGAGAGATCAGCTACCTCCAGTTCATGGAGAACGACATCTCGAGGTGGCCTAAGGGTATAAAGAGGTCAACAATTGAGAAAATACTCTCAAGGTGTTCGATAGCGAAGGGCGCTAGAAGGCTGTTTTCAAGGTTGAGGGAGAGGGGGATCAAGACTTTGATCATAAGCAGCGGGTTGGAACCCATCGCGTCGAAGGTTGCCTTGGTGCTCAAGCCAGACATATGGCTTGCCAACGACCTCGAGGTTGACGAACAGGGTTTTCTGACGGGCAGGGGCATATTGAGGGTCGAGCCAAGGAGGAAGGGTGAGGTTCTGAGCGAGGTGATGCGAAAACTGGGGCTTCAGAGGGAGGATGTCATGGCGGTCGGGGACACAAGGTTCGATGTTGGCTTCCTCTCCGTCGCAGGAGTCAGCGTTGCCCTGAACCCTCCCACTGAAGACCTCGAAACGATCTGCAAGGTAGTTAACTTCATAATAAGCGATCTTGGAGATATAGAGGGCATATTGAGCATTTTAGGTTAAAAATTAAAAAATATGCAAACAATAGGCTACAATGAGGCGATAAATAAAAAAAGGGTTTAAAAAAGCTATTTTTACTTCTTCTTTTTAGCAGCTCCCTTCTTTGCCTTCGCTTTCGGTTTCTTAGCTGCCTTCTTAGCTTTAGGTTTCGCTGGCTTCTTCTTAGCTGCCTTCTTCGGTTTTGGTGCAGGTGCCTCTGCAGGTGGAGCCGCGGCCGGAGCAGCTTGTGGAGCCGCGGCCGGAGCAGCTTGTGCTGGTTTCGCAGCCTCTGAGGAACCGCATGGTGCCTCCGTCGACATCTTTTTCACAATAACTATTGAGTTCTAATC
>Ga0315298_1005061_pt1 | contig 19103 bp, 24 predicted proteins | sample WHS_1_MG_FD_203077 | JGI IMG/M metagenome (GOLD analysis project Ga0315298, IMG submission 203077) | Extremophilic microbial mat communities from Washburn Hot Springs, YNP, Wyoming, USA - WHS_1_MG | ecosystem: Environmental > Aquatic > Thermal springs > Hot (42-90C) | place: USA: Wyoming...
TTAAAGACTCAGATATCAAGGAAAATGTGATAGACTTTCCTGAGGAATTGCTTCATCACGTGGGTCCAAAGACTTGTAGTTTACCAGCACATCAAAGAAAATATACCAAGTACTTTGATTTCTGGACAAAGGACTTGATGACAGGAGGCAAGTCCATGATCGTTGTAAGACTAAAAAAAGAGGAGTTCATTGGACCTTATGTTCAGATTCCTTTCATTATTCGGCGTAAGCGCCTTCAACTATGGTTATTGCTTTTAGTTTTGATGGTAGGTCTAATCTTACTTGGAATGTCCGATGTTATTGCGTTCACAATTAATAGCTACGTATTTAAAGCAATTTCGAAAGAAGCGTTTCAGTTGTTAATATGCGTACTGGGAACAGTTATGTCAATGCTTCCCATTGCCTGGCTGGAATTAAAGAGACTCGCCAGGTGATTGCCCTGAATAACAAATACTTTTGCGTCAAAGATGGCCTCTGTAACAAAGTCCATATTCACTTAGCAACTTTACTAATGGAACTCTCATGTGTTTGAATTTGAAATTTCACAGGTAAACTTTCAGAACAGTATCTGGACTAGTCTCTCACTGTTGCGATGAACTCATCTATAGGTATCGCCGGTAGACTCATCATCTGAACGGTTCCACGTGAACCGAGGCGGACCGAAGCCTTCACTACAGCCTCATTGCTCGGAGCCTCAACGATGTTGACGAAGTCGTAAGGCCCCAAGAGAGCGTACTGTTCCAGAACCTTCACACCAAGATCCTTCAGCTCCTCATTGACCTCCCTTATCCTCTCAGGCTTCTCCCTGACCGTCTTCCTACCTTCACTCGTCAAGGTCGATAGGACAACATATCTAGGCACAAAATCACCTCCAAGAAATATTCTCGGGCCTTCAGATTTCTACCTTTTGGATAATGGTTATCATGATGTTAAGGGCATGCCTTCAAGAGTAGCTGCGAGAGGTCTATGACCTCGAGGTTCAAATTTCGCTCCCTCGCAGCCCCACCCAACGTTACCTGGCAGTGTGGGCATGACGTTACGACTACCCCAGCACCAATATTCAGGGCGTCTTTCAGCCTGTTACCTGCCAACTTAGAGGCCAACTCCGGATAACAGTTCTGAACCAGTTCAAAACCGTTCCCGCAACACTTAGTGTTCTCCCCTCTCGACTCCATCTCAACGAGCCTCAACCCATCCATACTCAATAAAACCCTTCTAGGCTCGTCGATAATGTTCAGAAACCTTGCCAAGTAGCAGGGGTCTGAATATGTGACGGTGGCTTCCTGAACTTTTCCAGGTTTGAGTCTACCAGCGTCGATCAAATCGACATAGATTTGACTCACATGCTTAACCTCAACATTTCTGAGTCTCCTCAGGAAGTATTGGCATTGGGGGCAGTTGGTTATGACCGACTTACCTTCAAGGATCCCCTGGAGGAGCTCACACCTCTTCTCATATACTTCATTGTAGCCTGCGGCCCATGCAGGTGCCCCGCAACAGACACCGTCAACAACCTCAACATTCAAACCAGCCTTACTCAGAGACTTCAGAACAGCCTCAGCAAGATCCCTATGTTTTATCGATGAGACGCAGCCTGGAAAGTATACGAGGTCGCCGTTGATCTTGGACGGTTTCTCGGCGGCGGTATCCCCATAAATGTTCCCAGTCAACTCTATGTTCGATACGATCCTCCTTATCTGTGGGGGAGTCTTTCCAGAGGAGGCTAGGGTCCGCCTAGTGGACTGCATAACCTCCTCAACCTTTATACCTGCGGGGCAGACCCTGCTGCAGTGGCCGCAGAGTAGACACTCATATATTCTGTCTATGAGGGTCCTTGAGGCTTCCACCTCACCTTGAACGTAGCATCTGGCGAGTCTGATCTTCCCCCTGGCGGTTGAAGACTCTAAATTTTGAACCTGCATAAGGGGTGAGCATGGGTGGCAGAGGCCGCATCTGTTGCAGCTGTATAGGGCGTCCTCAAACCTGTAGGTTTGCTGTGTCATTCTATATCCATTTCCCAGGGTTCATTATGTTGTTCGGGTCGAGAACAGTCTTGATCGCTCTAGCCAGACCGATGTAGCTGTCAGCCCACTCAAGCCCAAAGTATTCGGACTTCGCAACCCCAATGCCGTGCTCACCAGTCAATGTACCACCGAGCTCCAGGGCTGACCTGTATATCTCGGCCAGGGCGAGTCTGCCCCTCTCCATCTCATCCACGTTCCTCTCGTCGACCATCACTGTTGGATGAAGGTTTCCGTCAGCCGCATGGCCGTATGAGATTATCTGGACAGAATATTTCTTTGAGATCGACTCGAGCCTGGCAAGATACTCCGGCAGCTTGCTCACTGGGACGACTGGGTCAGCCTGTATCGCTGTCGGATGCCTCCTAGTTATCGCACCGTAAGCAACCTTTCTTGCGTACCATAACTGGTCGGCCTCCTGCCTCGTCTTGGATATCTTCACCTCGAAAGCACCCTCACCGGTCAGAACCTCAACTATTCTGTTCAGGTGGCCCTGAATCGCATCCCTCAAGCCTTGACACTCAACCAGAACCATGGCGGCAGCGTCAGGGAGAGGCAGGCCTGTGAAGGACCTGACGACATTTATAGAATATTCATCCATAAACTCCAATGCTGATACAGGTATCTCCCTCTTAACTATCTCAGATATGGCCCTCCCAGCGTCTAGGGTAGACTTGAAAGCCGCCGATACAACATCGTAATGTTCAGGTATGGGTGAGATCCTCAAAGTAGCCTTCGTAACAACACCCAAGGTGCCCTCTGAGCCTATGAAGAGATCCTTCAAATCGTAGCCGCTGGCGCACTTGTAACATCTGGATCCTAAATTGACTATTCGACCGGTTGGGAGAACAACCTCAAGATCAAGAACCCTATCCTTAGTCTTACCATACTTCAGAGAATGCATACCGGCAGCGTTCTCACCTATCATACCGCCCAACGTGACTGTCTCAGCGCTGCCTGGATCTATTGGGAAGAACAGCCTCCACCTGGATAGAAACCTATTCAACTCCCTCAGGGTTATCCCAACCTCACAGGTCACAGTAAGATTCTCCAGGTCTAAGTCGAGAATCCTATTCATCCTCGAAAGTACTAGGACTATGCCTGAGTCGACTGGAACAGGCCCACCGCTCAACGATGTACCTGCACCTCTGGGTGTGACAGGCACATGCTCCTCATTCGCAAACTTCAGAATCTCAGAGACCTCAACATCACTTCCTGGAAAGACGACCACATCAGGGAGGTTTGAGTAGAGAGACGCATCATAGGAGTAGCAGACGAGTTCAGCCTCATCGGTCAAGACATTCTCTGAACCAACTATCTCCCGTAGCCTAAATATGACCTTGTTACGGTCGAAGGTATGCTGACCTTTCTCGGAGAGATTCGAACTATTCTGCAGTCTAACCTCTGTTTTCAAAAGAGCCACCGTCCAGAAGGAAGTTTTAAGATTCTTCTGGAGTGGCCTACATTGATCCAGTTGAGCCTGACGTACAGGTAGTGGTTGTAGTGTATGTTTGAATGTTTAGTCGATATTCGTCAGGCATTAGGCCACTCACACTAAACCCTAAGTTAGGAGGGTCTATACTCTTAAAATTTTCGGTCTGAACATAATCTAGTATAGGGGCCGACCCCACGATGGAGGTCAACATTTTAAATCTCAGGCCGGATTCATTTATGGTTGGTGGTGGATATGCCAGTTGTTGAGAGTCAAGACTCCGAGTTTGAAGGTTTGATGAGTGTCGCCAGGCTGATGATGGTATCAGCCAGGACAGCCCCGAAGTCTGGGGGTAGAGACGATGTTGAGACCCTCCTCGTCTACGGTGAGGATAAGGATAGGATAGCTGAGGAGATGGAGAAGATAGGTAGTGAGAGGAATTCGAGAGGATTCTTAAGGGATGGAAAGAACGTAAGAGACTCAGCCGCAGTCATATTGATAGGGGTTGAGGGGACGAAGAGTTTCGGCCTCAACTGTGGAGGATGCGGATTCAAGACATGCGAAGAATTCGAGAAGGCCAAGAAGGAGAAGGGTCTAGACTTCAAAGGCCCAAACTGCATATTCAAATCCCTAGATATGGGCATAGCCTTGGGATCGGCGGCTAAGACCGCCATGGACCATAACGCAGACAACAGAATCATGTACAGGATAGGGACAGCCGCCATGAGGTTGGGACTCACAAAGAAATCGAGTATGGTTATGGGTATACCGATCTCAGCAAAAGGAAAATCGATATACTTCGACAGAGCATAGCCAGACTTCAATCAGTAAAAATAGTTGAGTTTGGAAACAAAAAAGAGTGGGGGTTTGTCTAGGCGTTTCGCCTTCTCAGGGTAACCGCCACCGCAGCAACCGCCCCTACAAGCCCGAGCAGACCAAGGTAAGGCGCCAGCACCGCAAGCTTATTCACAGGAACCAAGATCCCGCCTACAGGGGCAGGTTTCACTCCTCCACCGCCGAAGATTGAGCCGACCAGTTGGCTTAGGCTCGGTGTGCTGGTTGCTGTTATTCGGGCCCAGATATAGTTGTTCACCGTATCCACACCTGAATCTGAACATGCCTGCCAAGCTGAGCCTGTCCACCAGTAAAGCTTTAGTGTAGACTCTGTTATGCCGGAGGCTGTGACCTCAGCGTCAGTATAGTAAACCTTGATCATGATCTGAGTTACCCCAGCAGCATTGTCTATCTGAACATCAACATACTTGCCCAACGCTGAGAATGTAGGTCTACCTCCAGGATTCGACGTGTATGTTGCAACAGTCACCGTAGGTGTACCTGTACTTGTGGTGACGTCGGCGCTCACACCTAGATCTTTACTGCCAACAGTCGTCGTGGCTCCGGCTGGAACAGCCCTACTATCAACATTGGAGATCGGTGCACCAAGCCAAGGTGTAAAGTCAACATTGTCAGATACCTTGTCCCCGGTTCCTCCAGGATTGCTTGCATGGGTTGGGCCAGTGGCGCTTCCCCACCAGTTGTGTTCAGCATCTACTGGAACTGTATTGAAGTTGCGGATGCCGTATCCAGTGTTCCCAGCGATGTTGTTGAAGTTTATTCTGGTTTTCTCTGGAGAAGGAATCGTTGCTCCCGTAGACCATAATCCTACTCCATAGTTATTATTGTGTAAGTTATTTCCCTCCACCGTATTATGGAAGGAGGCGCATAGGTAGATGCCTTGGGCGAAGTCAAAAGTAGGTCTCCCTGGGTCAGGGAACCAGTCGTCATGGTTATAGACCTCGTTTTTCTGTATAATATTCCCATCGGCATTCCAAAGTTGGATCCCGTATGCCGAGGCATCTGGTCCATTGGCCTGCCGATACAAGCCGTTATGGTAGATTTTATTGCCAGAGATAGTGTTTCCTGATGATACCTTCGGTCTAGTATCAGGGTTAGGATCAAAGTCGTCGTAGCCGACAAATATCCCTTGGCGGTCATTATCGTAGATTTCGTTGTTGAGGATTTGGTTGTTATCATTGTCCCCCCATAGAAGGATGCCAACACCATTAGAGCCTATGTAGTTCAGATGGTCATGAATGATGTTGTTCTTGATGATTGAGTTTGAGGTTTGACCTGTTATTCCGTTATAGCCGTTCTTTATTTCGAAGCCCTCGATAGTTACGCCATTAGCATTTATGGTGATACAGCTTCCATCAGGTTTGCCGTCACCAGTCCTATCACCGTCAATAACAGGCCTACCTGATACTGCTTTAAGTATCAGGCTTTTTCCGATGTTTATATTTTCCTTATACGCCCCTGCAGCAACATGAACCGTGCCGCCGGTCGCCACGGAGTCCACGCCTTTTTGTATGGTTCTGAATGGCCTGTCCTGTGTTCCAGGATTCGAGTCGTCGCCTGTGGTCGCTACCCAAACCTCGGTAGGCTGCGCCGCTGCCGATGCTATTATGAGGGTTGCATTAGCGGTAAGCATTATTATCAAGATCAGGGCTGGTAGAAGTTTGCTTACTTTCTCAGCGTCGCTGTGTAGCGGTCTCCGTCTCTCTCTCTCTCTACAAAACTCATTTTCCTTTACCTTGCAAGGTAATTTGGCGGTATTATTTTTATAGGTGTTCAGTATATATGGTTTATGTTGGATCCTGACATGTTTCCTTTGGATGTCTGTTTAAGCCTCTCCAGGCTATCTTAGAGGTTCTGAGTATTCTCATCTTTCAGTGTAGGAGCAGATGGGATTCAGAGCTATGTCTTGACGTTACCTATTCGAGAACCTGATGGGCTGCATCTTCACATGGAGGATCTTGCCTTTGAAATTTTGTTTAATGGTTTGATGGGATCCGTCAAATGTATGATTCTGATGTTTCTCCAGCTTGTTCTTCCTTGACTCTTCTAAGTTCGAGTTGGACGGTCTCGTTTATTCCAGGTCTTCCCATCTGGGCATACTCTTCCTCAGTGAGGAGCATCTCCACAGTCAGGTCAGACTGGGACAGGGCTCCTGCTGGACCGCCTATGATGATGCCTCCTGGATATATGCTGCCGAAGACCTGCTGTATCTGTCTTGTGAGGTCTTGGATGATCTTCTGCTCCTGGGTCTTGGGTATAGGCTCGACCCTGCCGCTTAGGCTCGGCCTGGCGAGTATAAGCCGGATCATGTTGTCTCCTAGGCTCACCACCTGCCTGACCTTCAACCTCAATATCATTCTCTGCACCAGAGTCTTTCAGAGGAATTATTCGGATGAGACGTCTACTATCTCGACGTCGAATGTTAAGTTTTGGCCTGCCAATGGATGGTTAAGATCCAGAACTATCGAGTCTTCTTTCACATCTTCGACTGTTACTAGGCGTCTTGAGCCGTCGACGAACCTCAACTCGACGACGTCGCCTACTGAGGGATTGAAGCCTCCGGTCAACATGGACTTTGGAACCTCCTGGAGATAGTCTTCCCTCCACTCGCCGAAACTGTCTTCTGGACTCAGAGTCACCTCTTTCCTATCTCCCTTATTCAATCCTTTCAGAGCCTCCTCGAGCCTAGGGAGCAGCCTCCCCTCACCGACATTGAAGGTGATGGGTCCAGTTGTATGGGTGTCCTCAACGATCTCGCCACTGTCTAGCTTTGCAGTGTAGTGGATCGTAACCTTATCCCCATCGTTGATAGGCATCTCAATCACACCTCCAACCTGTTTGTAATTGAAAGGCACTATTAAGTGTTGGTGTGGGCCGCATCGAAGCTGGGTTCCAGATCCATCCAATTTAAAATGCTATACTTTATGATAAGAATTGAAGCTTCATAGAAGATGCGGGTAATTTGTCTCAGAGGGGTTCCAAGTCGTCTGTCCAGGCTTGGAGGTCTGTCTTCACCCTATACTCTTTCGGAACATGTGTGTGGATATCGTATAGGACTGCGTGGAATGAGCCTGAGACCTCCCTTATCGCGTTGATGCAGGCCATGAAGACCATGAACATTCCGAATGTGAATATGGCTAGGACAGCTGGTGATGTCTGTATTCTTGTGATCTCTTCGATGAAGATCAGGAATGATGAGATGATGTATGTGAATATTGATAGGAACATGAATCTTAGGGAGTCTCTGAGCATCTTTCCTCTCTTGACCAAGATAGGTAGTTGCCTCTGGAGATCCTGAAGCCTGTGATAGTTCCATTTCTTCTCAACATCCGATAGGTCTCCAGTCAACTCCATCCTGATCATCTTCAACCTCTCATTGTTGATGGCTCTTATTCTGTCTACGACCCTACCGTACCTTGTCTGGATTATGAGGATGAATATGCCTATTCCGCTTATCATCAATACAGGTACGAGGACTGTCTGGAATAGGTGTATGATGTCTATTGATTCTACGGTGACCAGTTTGGCCACTCCCTTTTAGGATGGTTGCCTACTGGTTGTGGGAGGGTGATGTTAAACCTTATCCAAACAAATTTAGAATATTTTAGGTTTATAATTAGACTTGACTGGCTGTTTGAGGATGATTATGTGGATATTGGGCTTTCAACTCTCAATATTCGGAGGCGGCCTCGACCATTTCATGTTGGATTTTATGGTCCAATATTCTTCACGGCATATTTTGAGAGTTTGGCGTAGTATCTGACCAGGTCTGTTGAGGTCAATATTCCTACGAGTCTCTCACCGTCCACGACCGGTAGCCGCCTTATGCCTTTGGATGCTAGGATCTTCGCCGCCTCATTCACTGGGCTCTTTGGGCCTACTGTGATCAGGGGTTTGGAGGAGATCTCACCTATCGGGGTGTCGAGTCTACCGTCGGCTAGGGCGTTGACCAGGTCCCTCTCAGTGACTATGCCTTGGAGTTCTCGTCCCCTCTTCACTATGAGGCAGCCTACCCCCCTGCTCCTCATAGTCTTTGCAGCCTCACCTATTGAGGCTGACTCTTGGATTGTTATAACATCTCTGTTCATTACCTCCTCGACCAAGCCGCCTGCATGTTTAGGCTTCATGTTTGAACCTGGACTCCCAGACATATGTTTTCACCAGCCTTTGAATATGTCCTTGTTATCCATCAGACTGAGACGCTCCCACATAGCTGAGACTATGCCTTGAATATTATCGATCTCAGATTGTGTGAGGTGGCTGAATCTTCCTTGAGCTTCAAGATACTCCTTCACAGGCCTCCTCCTAGACTCCTTTAACAACGGTTTGCTCTGGATTGAGATTTCGAATCTTCCGTCTCGGATCTTGTATAGTGGCCAGAGCCCGGTCTCAACAGCCAACCTTCCAACCTCAACCGTCCTCTCTGAGGGGTATCTCCAGCCTGTTGGGCAAGGGGCGAGAATATGTATGTATCTTGTTCCTCTAATATTCTTCGCCTCCTCAACCTTGCTGTTTAGGTCGATTGGGTAGGATGAGCATGCTGTTGCTATGTACGGGATCTTGTGGGCTGCCATGATGAGGGGCATATCCTTCTTAGGCTCCCTCTTCCCAGTTGGTGTTGTGGTCGTCCAGGCTCCTGGGGGTGTTGAGCTGCTCCTCTGTATCCCAGTATTCATGTAGCTCTCGTTGTCGCAGCAGAAGTATATCATGTCGGTCATCCTCTCAGCTGCCCCGCTCAGGGCTTGTATGCCTATGTCGGCTGTTCCACCGTCACCAGCCCATACAGCGACGTTTACGCCCCTTATCCCCTGCGCATCCAACCCGTTAACGATCCCTGAGGCTGCGGCTGCTGAGGCGGCGAATGCGATATTCAGGGTTGGGACCGCGAAGGACGAGTTCGGCGCAACCCCTTGGATGACACTGGTGCAACCTGCTGGGACGACCAGGATCGTTCTATCTCCGAGGGCTTTAAGGACATGTCTGAGGGCCAGGGTCAAACCGCAGCCTGGACATGCCGCTGTCCCTGGGAGAATAAACTCCCTCCTAGGTAGACCTTTGATAGACATTGAGGCTCAGACCTCCACCCAAACCGTACCTTTGAACTTGCCTTCCATAGATTTCGTGACCAAGTCTGCGATCTCGCTGCTCTTAACGTCGACCCCTCCGAGGCCGACGATGAAACCTGCCAGACTCGGCCTCTCTGAGAGATCGTATAGGCTGGCTTTCACCTCTGTGTATAGGATGCCCTCCATCCCGAAGCTTATGTCCCTGTCGAGGACGATAATAAATCTCAGGTTCTCAGCCAGTCTTCTCACATCCTCTTTTGGGAATGGTCTGAAGACCCTGACCCTCAACAGTCCAACCTTCAGCCCCCTCATTCTCAGCTGGTCGACTGCGACCTTCGCCTCACTCGCCAAGCCGCCTAGGGCAACTATTGCAGCCTCAGCCCCTTCAAGCCTGTATCTCTCGACGAGTCCGCCGTGGTGTCGTAGGCCGAAGTGTGTTGAATATTCGTCGGCAGCTTCTTCCAGAATCTTCGTCGCCCTAACCATGGCTCTGTCCATTTCATGTCTGAGCCTCATGTAGTCTTCGGGCTTGAATATGTTCGAGAATGTTTTAGGCCTCTCAGGATTCAGGGTTGCGGCTGGTCTGTATGGTGGTAGGTACTCGTCGATCTCAAACTGTTCTGGGATTATGGCGGGCATCAACGTATGTGATAGGGTGACACCTTCAAGACATACCATGGCTGGAAGAGATACCTCTGGAGATTCGCAGGCCTTGTAACATTGGATTATGGTGTCGAAGATCTCTTGGTTTGATGAGCAGTAGATTTGGATCCAGCCGGTGTCCCTCTGGCTGAGGGAGTCTGTATGGTCGACCCAAATGTTCCAGGGTGGACCCAAGGCTCTGTTGACGACAGCCATTACTATTGGGAGTCTGGATCCGCTCGTCCAATGGAGCATCTCATGCATGTATGCGAGGCCTTGGGATGATGTCGCTGTGAATGTTCTCGCCCCGACATAGGATGCGCCTACGCACGCCGCTAGGGCGCTATGCTCCGACTCAACACATATGTATCTGGCCTTCAGCTTTGCGGTCTCAACCATCGTCGCCAAATGTTCAACTATGGATGTCTGGGGTGTTATCGGATAGGCGGCTATAACCTGGACCCTGGCAGCTCTTACGGCGTGGCCGACCATATGGTTTCCAGTATCCAAGATGAGGTTGACCATTAAGCCCCCTCCCTCACCATGGTTATCGCTTTCAGAGGACACTCCTCAGCGCAGATCCCGCAACCCTTACAATATTCCAGGTTCACCTCGACATCATCCTCGACGGTGCGTTCTATGCAGCCCTCAGGGCAGTAGAGCCAGCATAACAAGCAACGTGTACACCTGGTCTTGTCTATGATGGGCCTGTACACTCTCCATGAGCCTGTTCTTCCGGCAGCGCCCATCACAGGCTCAGCCGAGGGTAGACTGGAACAGAATCTTCCAGAATATTCAACCAACATGGTGTTCACCAAGGCTTAGATTCAACTGGTCAAGGTACTCTCGTAGGCAGCTTTTGCCGCCGTAACATTGACCTCACCAGCCCTTCTAGGCCACTCCTCAACAATAGCCTTCATGACAGAGTCTATGCTCACAACTTCGGAGGCTCTTGCCAGGGCGCCGAGCATAGCCGTATTCACTATAGGTAGGCCTGCAGTCAAGAGGCCTAGTCTGAGGGCTATGCCGGTGGCGTCGACGGTCGCCACCCTAAAGTCTAAACCCAAATCCCCAGGAGGCCGTTCAGTATTGATGATGAGCATGCCTTCAGGCTTGAGGCCCGACCAGACCTCAATCCCAAGCAAAGTCTGGTCGAAGACAACTACGAAATCAGGCTCATAAACTTGGCTTCGAAGAAATATCTCGCGGTCAGATATTCTGGTGTAGGCTTTGACCGGAGCACCCCTCCGTTCAGCGCCGAAGAAAGGAGATGCTTGAGACCATCTACCTTCAAGGAAAGCAGCCTTGGCCAGAAGCTCAGCTCCTATCACGACGCCCTGGCCACCCCTACCGTGGAGTCGAAACTCAACGAGCAAAACATTTCAACCTTAAAGTAATATTTAGCCGGCGCCTAGATTAAAACAGTGTGGAACATGTATAATGAGCCGCTTAGAACATGGACTCTTTACCCGCTCAATGTTTTTGGTTTCTTGCTGTTCCATATGTATGGTATGTTCTTGGGCCTTATCAAGAATTCGAGTCATCTAAATCACCTCAAGGAAACTTAGGATGTGCTCATTCGCAAGCTTTCTCTGAACCACAACTTGGCCAGTCTGGTTGAGGGCAGTGGCGAAACTAGTCCTTATGAACGTCTAAACCAACATAGGCACATAGAATGGCATGAGCGCCCCAAACACAACCTTTCTCATACTATTCGCCGCAAAACATTTTGTCTGGGTATATCGAAAGTCTTTTATATTTATGGTATTAAATTTTTTCAAAAAAGTAATACGTGATTTGCGTGGTAAGCCAATCTTTAGTTGAAAAAGCAAAGGAACTCCATGGACATATCTGTCCATTTGTTGTTCTGGGCTTGAGGGCATCTGAAATAGCTTTAGAAAGGCTGGGATTGGCAAGGGCTAGTGAGAAGGAAACCATCGGCGAGGAAATTCTCGCTATAGTTGAGTGCAACAACTGCTTCACTGATGGAGTGCAAGTAGCTACAGGTTGTACCCTTGGAAATAACAGCCTAATCTACCCTGACACTGGGAAAAACGCTGTAACCATCGTTAGAAGGGGCGACTGGAGAGGCGTTAGAGTTTATGTTGACTCTGAAAAGCTTAGGGAGAAATACTTCAAGAAGGAAGCCATAAACCTCTTTGAAAAGGTTGTTATTAAAAGGGAAGGAACAGCGGAGGATTCCGAAAAGCTCAGCCGTTTATGGGCTGAGATAGGACTCAGAATGATGAACATCCCTGAAAGTGAATTTAAAATCGAAGAGTTGAAAGTAAAAGAGATCGAAAGAGCGCCAATTTTTGAAAGCATCAAATGCGAAAAATGTGGAGAACTTGCGATGAAAACTAGAATTGAATATGTTAAAGGCAAAGCCGTTTGCTTGGGATGCCTAGGTAAGTCTAACGCCCTTATAGGGAGAGGGATCGTGCCAAACTTTGAATATCCACTTGTGAGAGAGAAGAAATGAGCAGTAAGGGCTTAACAAAAATTCAAGTCGCCCTTCTGATCGCCGTAATCGTTGTGGCCGCAGCCTTATCCTATTTTGCAGTGAAATTCTATATTTCGCCGGGGAAAACACCTGAAACCTATGTAGAGGACATCTTAGGCCGTAAAGTTGCAATCCCTCAAAAAATAAACCTGGTAGTGGCTATAGGGCCGGGAATGCTTAGGCTTGTATGCTACTTGAACGCTACATATTTACTTGTAGGAGTGGAAGAAAGCCAGAAAAAGAAGCCGTTGAGAGCCTTGCAGCGGATCTTTAGGACATGCTGGTTGAGAAATGTTACATTTGACATCCACTGTTGAAGGAAAAGGCTCTCCGATGTAACACGCTTGTTGTTTTGCCAACAGCCCTTGGAAAAACAGTGATAGTCCTACTTTTGGCGATAGAAAAGGTGGGGAATACAAAATTTTCTTTTTTGGCTTCCACAAGACCGTTGGTTCAGCAGCACCGCCAAACATTTCTGGACAAAACATGGTTTTACGAAGGCGAATTAACCCTCATTACTGAGCGTTAATATTTTGTGAGGTGAAGAGGCAAGTTTAAAGCTAAACCTTTATAAATTGTATTACAAATTGTAATACGGTGAACATGAGCATTATAACTATTAGGGTTGCGAAGGAAATTAAGGAAAAGTTGGAGAAATATAATGTAAACGTTAGTGAAACTGTGAGGAAATTGCTTGACAAATATCTTGTAGAATTAGAATTGAAGGATCTTGAGGAAAGACTGGAGCGGTTAAGAGAGCGCCTTAGCAACAAAATAGATCCAAAATTGATAGCGAAGCTTGTACGAGAAGACAGGGAAGCGCATTGAAGTATTTATTAGATGCCTCAGCACTCCTGCCGCTTATCACTAGACGTGGAAAACAACTAATAATTGAAGCTTCTCGTGAAGACTTGGCTACTACAGACCTAGCGATATATGAGGCTTGTAACAGCCTATGGAAGCTTTCAACATTATTGAAACAAATCTCCTTAGAGGACGCTGTGGATACAGCTTACACGATAAAGGACCTAAACATAAGAGGTGTGATCAAACAAGTAAAATTTAAAAAACTAGATTTTTCCAGCACACTCAGAATGGCCAACGAGGAAGGATTAACATTCTACGACGCCTCATATGTAGCAGCCGCTGAAAGCTCAGAAGCCACTTTAGTATCTGAAGACGAAAAATTAAAGAAGACAGCAAACAAATTCGTAAAAACTGTAACATATTCCGACCTTGAAAACAAACTAGCTCAGAGCTAAAAGTTGCACTCTTCGGTCAACTTTTTGAGATTCGTATAGACTTTTTCCTATCCGAGCTAGACAAAGGCTCATAGACCTTCATGTGGAGTAGCGGGGGAGACCTCGGAACCTTTCCATGTAATATGTAGGATTAAGATGTAGGCTCGGAAGCTGAGTTCAACATTGATTTGTTGATCGGCGACGATCATAAGGCTCTTCCTATTATCATGTATCTGAGCTTGCTGGTGTTACCAGCCCAAGGTTTCTGGCAGGACCAGTGTAACCTCCGAACAAGCTGAGCCACACTACAGACTGCTACTCATATCACGTCGATGATAAGTTTTTTATTTAGTAGAGTAAACTTTACTTGGTGAAGAATGAAGCGGCTAACAAGGTTTGTAGAGGTCACGCCTGAAGGAAGGATCGTTGCAGCACTCCTTGAGGGTACTAAGGGTTATAGTGAGTTAAAGTCAGCTACGGGGCTGAGTGACCGTTGGCTCTCCAAGAAACTGAAAGAACTTGTTTCAGCCCAGATAGTGGAGCATGAATGTAACCGTTACAGACTGCGTAAACCTATAGAAATAGTGAATTCCGACCCGGTCTTTACAAAATACCTGCAGGAAAGAGCCACATTGAAATGCAAGGCTAGATTGATGGCTGAGGAAATAAGTAGAAACAGCCAAGTTGTAGCTGTGATACTCTTCGGCAGCGTAGCTAAGGGGGAGTCTACGGGAGAGAGCGACATCGACCTACTCATAGTGACTGAGAGAGAGATAGAGGATCAGTTGCACGAAATGGTTTACATCCTCATGTTCAAGTATGATGCTCCGGTGGAAGCCATCATCCAGACATACAACGACCTAATAGCGAACCTCCAAGCTGGAACCGCTTTCTCCTTCGGGCTGCTTGAAGGCTATGAGATATTATATGATCGCGGAGGATTAGAGGAGCTGCTCCATATTAAGAAGAAGGAGATCCTAGAGGGCTGGGTATATGATGAGGAGGTTGGGGCATGGATTCAAAAGAAGCTGGCGCTTACCTTGAAACCGCTGAAGACCAGCTGAAAGATGCTGAACTAGCCTTCAGAGAGGGCAGTTACGCCCTCTGCGTATTTCTCAGCGCCTTATCTGCCGAGAACGCCACCTCCGCCCTGCTAATAACATTAGGCGCCAAACCAAGCAAGAAACATAGGAGTTCACTGGTCACATATCGGCTCGCCCAAGGTTCCACCACTAGGATGAGGTCAACCATGATGAAGATAGTTGAATCCATGAAGATCCTTGAACCTCACATCACGAAGGCAAGATACCCAATTCTCAAAGGCATGGAACTTTTCCCTCCAAGCAAATTCTATACAGAAGAGATGGCTGGGAAAGCCGTAGCCCAAGCCCAGAGAGTGTTAAATAACGTTAAGATACTCATCAAATGTCAGAGATAAATGGCAGAACCCAAACATAATTGAAAACTCAACAAAAATCTGAGTAACCTCTTTTTACCTCAAATACCTTCATATCCATTCTAGACAAAGCCTCATATAGATCTCCATGTGGAGTAGCGGGGAAGACCTCAGAACCTTTCCATGTAATGTAGAGGATTAAGATGTAGGTTCGGAAGCTGAACTCAACATCAACTTGTTGATCGGTGACGATTATAAGGCTCCTATCATCATGCATCCATCATCCTCTCAAGTAGTGGAGACTGCAGAATTATACTTGGCAAATCAGATGTTTTCCAACTATTTGAAAACCTCATACCCGGTCAGGAATCTGTGTGGGATCTCTATGTCTTTACCATTTGAGTCAAATTTTTACATCGTTAACTTTTCGAGCTTTTATCTCCTTAATTTGTTCAAAATGCGGATCTTCAGTTACAATAAAATCGACTTTTTTAATAAGCCCTGTTGCTGCTATTATGCAGTCTCCCCACGGAATCTTTTCTTCATACTCTCGTCTGATAATGCCTGCTCGTCTCGAGACTTCTATAGATAATTCAACCAGACTTAGGCCAGAATTTACTATTTCATTGAAATATTTCTCAGCTAGATCCTTCCCAGCCCTCTTGTGGGTTAAGGCATAAAATTCAGCTAAAACAATGGTTGGAACAATTCCCTTATTTCCAAGCTTCCTACATAAGTGTAGTATTTTCTTTGTTTTGGACAGAGTCTCTGCCTCCCTCGAGAAGTAGTGTATAGCAAAGAATGTCGTATCGAGAGCGATTAACACGACTTATCACTAACGAAAGTCTTTCTCTCTGTTTCTCATAAGCTCTGATAACACTTCTTTCAAATCGGCATAACTTGATAGTGCACCGGCTGAATCCGTTATATCGGGCAAAGGTTTCAGGAGTATACCTCTATCGGTGTCTTCGAAGGCCACGATTGCCCCTTCATTCAGATTATACTTCTCTCTATACTTCACAGGTATGGTTGTCTGCCCTTTCTTCGTAACTTTAGAGTAATACATGTTTAATTCCTTTCACGATTTTAGTCTTACTAAATATAAGTATTACTATGAGCTCTGTTATTGGGAAATTATGTTCTAATACGTCTAGAATGTGGGAGAGAATGTGAAAGCTTAAGCTGCTGATACTTTCGAAGCAGGTTTTCAGCCTCTCATTACTTGCCAAATTAGCACATATGTCTCTGAAAGATATTACTCTGATATTGAGAAACAATATTAGAGTGATTGATTAAGATAAGGTTGGAGGCTCGAGGGGTTAACGTTGAGGCTTGTCGGACTCTCAGGAGCTATAATCCTGCTCGCATCCATCATTGTCAGTGGAATATTCTACGTCACCGCCAGGGGTTTAGCCTGGACCCCTGGAGATATGGGATTCATATACTCCTCTGTGCTTACAATAGGCTTCATGATCTCTATTGGAACCGGTTTATTCGGAGCGATCAGGGAGAGTGAGGAGTTCCTTATCCTGGCGGGGACAGCATGCATCGTTCTCGCTGTCCTAAACAAGGTCTTCACAAACATCCTATACTCCTGGAGTTACATGGACATAGTCTTCCTTCTGGCAGGGGTGATCATGATCATGGATAGGTTCCATGTGAGGAGGATCAAGATAGCAAGGAAGCTCAAGGAGGAGATGGTCCCCACCCCCTCTACACAGAAGCCTGTTGTCCCAGCTGGGATCGAAGGTCTGACGGTTGGACGTAAAAGAATCTTCGGTTTCAGGGAGGGTTTGCGGCTTGATGTTGAGAGTCCTGAGCTGGCCGATAGGTGGAGGATGAAGCTCTACCATGACAAGGACGCTAGGGAGATAGTCAGGAGATTTCTGAGTTCAGACCTGAAACATATTGAGCCGGACGTCAAGACTAGCACAAAACCCTCATATCCAGAGCTGGCTGACATCGATAAGACGTCGGGTAGAGACATCCAATCCATTCTGGATGAGCTGGCTGAGGCAGGGGTTCTTGTTGGGGAGCTTTATGAGAAACTCGTCGCATGTCCGAGATGCCGTCAATCCTCAAAAGTATTCTTGAGAAGCAAATGTTCAAGGTGTGACTCGCGGAAGGTTAGGAAGAACCGCCTGATGGAACACACCGATTGCGGGGCGATCTATAAGGAGGATGAATACTATGGGCCTGGAGGGTTTAAATGTCCAAGATGTGGCAGAACCTTCCAGGAGAAGTCTGAACTGGAACCTATAGGAGTAACCTATGAGTGTGAGTCATGTGGGAACGTATTCAACGATCCAAAGCAATACTACTACTGTAGAAGCTGCTCGTATGAGTTTCAATTTGAGAATTGTGAGCTCGAAGACCTCTACTCATATAGCTTGAACGAGAAGATCAGGCCTGAAGTTCTTAAGAATGTCTCAGTTCTGAGTTTAGCGGAGATACTTGAGGGTGCAGGGTTCAAGACCGACACCCCAGGAGTCTTGAAGGGTAGGAGTGGTGTGAACCACGAATTCACATTGTCATGTGTGAGGGCTGATAAGACATTCGCCGTAGACCTCGCCGTATCGGAGGGCGATGTCGACCTCAAGATGGTCCTACCCTCATATGCAAAGTTCATGGATGTTGGGTGTGAGAGGTGCCTCTTCATAGCTGTCCCTAAACTTGCAGGCCAGGCGAAGGAGTATTTGGAGGCGAACAAGATCCCATACGTTGAAGGTGAGAATCCTACAGTGATAAGCATAAAGGCGAAGCAGCTCCTAGAGTCAGCAGCATAAAAACCAGACACCATTGATCCCCTCCCCACAGTTTATATCATCTGAATAGGAAATTAGAGGATGCGCACGCTCAAACCTTCTATTGGAGGATGGTGGTGTGACGGATCTGGAGAGGACGCCCACCGGAATCGAGGGGCTGGACAGGATGTTGGAGGGAGGGATCCCTAAAGGCAGAACAGTCCTGCTCGTCGGAGGACCAGGGACGGGGAAGACGATCCTATGCACACAGTTTCTGGTGAATGGGATAGAGAAGTATGGGGAGAGCGGGGTCTTCGTATCATTGGAGGAGAAGAAGAGGCAACTTTATGAGGGGATGAGGAGGTTCGGATGGAACCTCTCACAGTATGAGGCAGATGGGAGATTCGCCTTCCTAGACTCAGCCCTGATCAGGAGAGAAGCAGGTGAGGTGAAGGTTGGAAAATTCTATGTTGGAAGAAGAGAGGTGTCTGTGAGGGAGTTCTCGATGCTCGGGCTAGCAAACACGATAGAGAACCTCGTCGACTCCCTGAAGGCGAAGAGGATAGTTGTAGACTCCCTAGCGTCCCTCCTATACCAGTATAGGGATCCGTATGATAGGAGGATGGCTGTCCTGGACCTGTTCGAGAGTCTGACAGCCACAGGAGCTACGACGATAGCGACTATGCAGACGAAGTCGTTCGGGCTTGAGAGGAGCGTGGTCGACGAGGAGTATCTCGCCGACGGTGTGATAGTGATGATGAGGCTGAAGGTTGGTAAAGCCCTGAACAGAGTCATACAGGTAAGGAAGATGAGGATGACAGCGGCAGACGACCAGCCCCGACCATACATGATAGGTGAGACGGGAATAAACGTATTCTCATCAGAAGCAATATTCTGACAGACCCAAACCCACCCCCAATAATAGAGCATTAAGCGTCGAGGGAGAAATCTGAAGATTGATAGGTTTTGAAACTCTCAACATAACCTCCCTAATATTATCCACAATAATACTAGGATACTCGGCATGGATGGACCTGAAGACCAGGGAGGTGCCTGACCGGGTCTGGATAATATATCTACCAGCATCATCCATCCTACTGATTCTGAGATTGATCTCGAACCCACAAATTGCCAACATATACGCAGCCTCAATCCTCATAACAGCAGGAATCTCACTCCTAATGTTTCAAATAGGCCTATTCG
>Ga0315298_1005062_pt1 | contig 19101 bp, 14 predicted proteins | sample WHS_1_MG_FD_203077 | JGI IMG/M metagenome (GOLD analysis project Ga0315298, IMG submission 203077) | Extremophilic microbial mat communities from Washburn Hot Springs, YNP, Wyoming, USA - WHS_1_MG | ecosystem: Environmental > Aquatic > Thermal springs > Hot (42-90C) | place: USA: Wyoming...
GCTTGTTTAAGCCTGCGCTGCGCGAAACAGTTGGGTGGCTGCACTGCGAAACCGCAGACGCCATATGGGTTCTCTGGGAAAGAAGCGTGAAGCCGCTTCCCCATGAGAGAAACCCAGCCGAGGAGTCAGGTCTGGTCCTGCTGAAAAGTGACATCGTGGAGATGCGGTGGCTGCCCTTACAAAAAATTTTGAACGGGCTTTTATTTAGGTCATCAGCCTTAACTCTTAACTGCCGAGTAAGCGCTTCGGAAAGAGAAGCGAAAAACTCAGCCCGAAAAAAGCCGGAGGAAGCCAAACCCCGTGGAAACGCTTAACCAAACCAAAGCACTGCAACTACAGCAACACCAGTTGACACCTAAAACAGCAGCGTACCAGCCAACAGCGCAGTTGACTTCGCCAGTTTCGACATGCCCGCCCGACGTTGAAAAGTTCATCCACGAAACCCTTGCCAAACGGAAGCCAAGCCTCATACCCTTCGCCACCACCAGCCCCACAGTAGCCACGATGGTCAAATACCTCAAGAGACACTGCAGCCAATCACACTCCACAGCTTATCTCTACACATGGTCCGTTCACCAGTACTGCAGATATTGCGGAGCAGACCCCGACCAACTAATAAACGAGTGCTTCTCAGAAGACAGCCTGCCCAACCAGAAGGCGCTGCTGCTTGAAGCAAGAAGACTAGACGACTACGTCGGCGCATTGCAAAGCGAAGGCTACAGCCCAGGCCACATAGCCAACTGCGTCAAAGCCGTCAAAACATTCTTCAGAGTAAACGGCTTAAGCCTAACGCTGCCATACAAGTTCCGCAAGTACGTGGTAAGCCGAGACCGAGCGCCCACACCTGAAGAAATCGCCCAGCTCATAGACCTAGCGGACGTGAGAGGAAAAGTCATCGTTTCAATGCTTGCGCTTGGCGCCTTCAGAATCGGAACCCTATGCAAGCTCCGCTACAGGCACGTGAGACACGACTTGGAAAGAGGCACGGCGCCAGTCCACATCCACGTGGAGGCGACGATAACCAAGGGGAAGTACCATGACTACGACAACTTCATAGGAAAAGAGGCTGCGGACTACTTGAAGGCGTATTTGGATGCGCGGAGAAACGGCGGATTGCCCAACAAGATTCCGCCTGAGAGCTTTGATGACGAGTCGCCGCTGATACGAGACGAGCACGCTAAGGTTGTTAAGCCGCTGACGCCGTCTCAAGTCTACAATGTGCTGCATAGGCTTATGGCTCAGGCGGGACTGCTGGGAAGCAAGGTTGGAAGACGCTATTCTATGAGGCCTCATAGCATAAGGAAGTTCTTCAGGACGCAGATGGCGGCTTTAGGCGTGCAAACCGACTACATCGAGTACATGATGGGCCACACCATAAGCACCTACCATGACATCCAGATGAAAGGCATCGAGTTCCTGAGGGGCGTTTACGCTGCTTCAGGCTTGTGCGTTAAGCCTAAGACGAAGCCCAGCAGAGTGGAGATGCTGAAAGAGATGGTTAGAGCTTTAGGTTTGAAACCTGAGGAAATCCTGACGAAAAAAGCGTTGTCATTGCCTCATAGAACCGTGATAACAGCGGGCAGAGACGAAAGCCAAGGCGACGACCACGTGGACACGCTGCTTAAAGCTTTGAAGCAGAAGCTCAAACAAGAAATCACCGCAGAAACAGCCGACGCCGCACTAAAAACGGTATAAATTACAATACGGGAAAGGTAGCCCGGGAGAGATTCGAACTCTCGTCTAGGGCTCCAGAGGCCCCTATGCTTGACCGCTACACCACCGGGCTTTGGCTTAAGCAAGAAGACATTAAATTCTAAATAATAACTTTAACGTTGCGTATCTACTACTTTTAACTATTTCTCGCAACCGCTTCATTTGTTTTCCCCAACGGGAGAACGTATCTCCTAACTGAAAAGAATTTCTAATAAAGTTTTAAGATAATTAGTATCACTCCATAATATTAATATGTAATTGTAAACAAAAACATTTCTTAAAGAATAAACTAAAATGGTGAATACCCCTTTGGCGAGGGTTTCAACTGGCTTCCCTAATCTAGATAAGGTTCTTCACGGAGGTTTTCAGAGATCTGGCTGTATATACATAAGCGGCGAATCTTCACAGTACATGTCGCCCTTGGTCTTTCAGATGGCTTATAGCTTTCTGCAGAACGGTTTAAGAGGATTATACGTTTGTCTAGATCGCTCCGCAGAAGAAACCATCGCTTATTTTAAAGAGTACGGCTTCAACATCGACCGTTTCACAGAGGACTATAGCCTGTTTTTCCTTGATTTCTTCTCTCAAAGTCAAGAGGCGCTGATTGAATCGGCACGGCTAGGCGCGCTCTTGTATAATCCTGATGACTCATTCATGGCGATAGGCCAGTTCATGGGCTGGATAAAAAATGGTTTCATCATCATCGACACCATCTCTACATTCACATTAAACTTGGAAACCAAGAGGGTATATGAATTCGCTAGAGCATTGAAGCTTTTGGCTAGAACCTTCAACCTAATAATTATTGCAATCGCACATACTGCACCACTGGATGCGCAAACTGCAGAAATGCTCCGTTCGGTTTCAGACGGCAACTTATCCTTGGAGAATGGATCACTTTACGTGAGCGCTTTTCCTGGTGTAACAAGTGGCAATGAACGCTTATTGGTAACCAGGAATGGGCGAGGGCGCATAGTTTTGCAGTGTATCCTTCCTTCAGGATTAACACAGGAAGCGATGGACAAAATTGAAGCAGCCTTCGCTGAGGCGAAGGTGCTAACAGTGAAACCCATCTTAACAGCGACAACATCGCCAACAATTGAGTTGCCCATAGAAAAAGTCATGCAGGCGCTAGAAAAGCTCAGTATGCCCGATGGTTTTCTTGAAGCAAAACCCTATTGCTCAGCCATCTCCTGCCCTAGCTGTGACTCACAGGAAGTATATCTCTATTTGAAATGTCCTGACTGCGGCGACATACTGCTTGAGAAAGGCGAAACACTTGAGCACTTCAACTGTGGACATGTAGCCTTTAGACCCAATTTTGAACGTGAAGGCAAACTTGTTTGCCCTAAATGCCATAAAGAACTGCGGCAAATAGGCGTCGACTACAGACAAGTAGGCGCATGGTACAAGTGCTCTGCTGGGCACGTATCTCCTAATGTTCAATTACAGTTCATCTGCACAAAATGCAGGCGCGAGTTTGACTTGGACAGCGCCAGACTTGGAACACATAATAAATATGAGCTAACCGAGAAAGGCAAACAATTCATAACAGTTGAGGAGCAAAAACAGAAGCCCGTTTTCACCAGCGAGATTGCCTCTTCAGCAGCCAATCGACATAAGCTTTCATCCTAACGACAGCATAGCATGGCCGATAAAACAGCACAACCAAAGGCGCCAAATACACTTTTCTTAAATCTTCTTTTCTCGGAGAAAGAAGCCCCGCAGTGACTATGGCAAGAAACTCCAGTCCCATATAGAGGATCATGCTTAAAAGCAGAACATACACAAAAGTCGACTGCAGAAAAATGATAACAAAGAAAAACCAAAAGAAACGTATGAACAACAATATCACATCCATAAACAGCATATCATAAAGCGCAGCAACAAATCTAAAGTCAAAATTCTTCTTTGAAAATATGTCACTATGCTTCTTCAAAGTTTCCACCTGTCCCCTTGTCCACCGAAGCCTCTGCCGAACCCAAGCTCTCCAAGTTTCAGGGCAAAACGTCCAAGCAACCGCGTTTTCTGCGAACACCAAGCGTTTGCCAAGCTTGCGCATTTTAATGGTAAGGTCAAAATCTTCGGTTATAGTGTCCTTGTCATATTGCCCCAAATGCTCCACATTACTTTTCCAGAAGGCACCGAAGGCACCGGAAATTATCAGCAAAGTGCCCATTAGGGAATTAAAGCGACGCCCCAGCTCCAGAGACAGCAGATACTCATAAGCTTGAAGCTTAACCAGCAAATTTACCCTGCCATGCTCACCAGCCAGTATTCTCACGTTACCAGACACCGCGCTTACCTTGGGATTCGCCAACTGCTTAACTGCTTCTCGGATGGCATCACGTTCTAAAAGCGTGTCAGCGTCCACTGTAACGATTACTTCGCCAGAAGCAAAAAGCATCCCATAGTTCAAAGCTCCCGACTTTGACCCGCTCGCAGTCTTTCTACGTAAGAGTTTTATCAAACCTTTCTGAGCGTAGGGATAAGCAAGTTGATAAGTCCTGTCTGTTGATCCATCGTCAACAACAATTATTTCCTTATTTGGATAATCTGTTTCAAGAGCAGAGTTTATGGAATTCTCGATAACTTTTTCCTCGTTATGTGCAGGAATTATTATAGAGACCTTAGGCGTAAAATGCTCCAGCTGCCACCGCTTTTTCCCGCTAAATTTAATAAACAATGCATGAAGCAGTAGCAAAGCCGCTTTCCCAACTGACCGGACGAAATCAATTAGAATTAATGGCCAAAAAACTATGAGAAAATCAATTAATGTTAAGCTGCCCAGCCAGTCTACAAAATTTTTCCAAAATGACTCAAGCATTAGCAGTGGAAAGCATGTCGCTGCGAAAATCAATTTTTCATCAGAAGCGATTCTTGGCGTTTTACATTAAAAACTTTTTTAATGGAAAATAAATATTACCAGTGACTCAGAAATTGGTTACTTGAAAAATATTTCGTAGCCACCGTTTCGCTGCGTCTAAATCGATGCTGATGCTTTTCATTTGAAAATTACAAATGCACATCCGGTAAGTAATTCATTGTAATAATTCCCATGGAAGATAAACAACTGCAAAGTAACCGTTTATACAGACATAAATAGCTTAATTTCGCTCAAGCAATTGAATGGCATATTTGTTACTAGGCTAAGCCTTCAAGATGGCGTGAACTTAACATGATGGCAGAATGGTTAAGAGTTAATAGTGGCGGGTCCGCTGGGATTTGAACCCAGGACATTCAGCTATCTTCACGCTCAATGGGGCGTTAGAAGGCTGACGCGCTATCCGTGCTGCGCCACGGACCCTTCCACGGCGCCTTCAATAGTAAATGCTTAAAGATAAAATTTTACCTATTGCCAGGTAAGTTCCCTTTGAAAAGGCGGGGGTTCAGGTTACCCAGTCTGGCGCCGCCTTTTTCTTGAAGAGTAGTACTTGAATGTAACCTAAGGCAATTATTGCTAACCATGCAATGGAGTAGAAGAAGTAATAGAAGAAGAGTTCATGGAGTTTGATTTTGAAATTCAGTTTTCGCGCGAAAAGGAAGAAGGTAATTGCGGTTACCATGAAACTCGCCAGCGAGATCAGCAGAGCCTTCAGCAAGTCTGCTGTTGCGAGGGACGCGAGAAACACGGGCAGCGCAATATTAAATTTCATTGATAGAAGGAAGGAGAACATTAGAAGTGACTCATGTAACCAGTTGCTGGGTACCATCACGGTTAAGAAGAACATGGCGATTGAGGGGTAGAGGAAAAATAAGCCTGGCAGGAAGATCTGCGGTTTCTTCATGCATTCCTTGAATAGTTCCTTGTAGCAGCCCTTTAACCATAAAGCTTGCCCTATGGCCCATCTTCGCCTCTGCCTAAACCATTTACGCCAGCTTGAGTGCACCACATTCTGGACTTCAACTTCCTTTGTGTAAGCAAAAGAAAAGCCTTTAAGAAAAGCTTTTGTGGCGATGTCTAAGTCCTCGGCTACAACGTTGCTAAAGCCGTTCACCGCGTCAAAGGTCTCTCTTTTGATGGCGAAGGCAGCACCGTTGGTGGCAGGACACTTGCGCAGATATTCCGATGCTATCCAAGCGCTAACGTTAAACGTGAAGTACTCGTAATATGTCATTTTGGACAAGAAAGAGTTTCGAATTACACGCTTTTTTATGTCAAGAACGTCAGTATGCCTCATTTCATCAATTATTTTCTTAAGAAATCGCGGGTCATCAGGCAAATCTATGTCGGCGTCTAAAAATAAGAGAACCTTGCCTGAGGAAAGTTTCACAGAATAGTTAAGCGCATTTGCCTTTCCAATTCGTTTCTTGTTGACTATAAACTTCACGCCAGCAAAATCTTGAATTTTCTCTAAAAATTGCGGTTCAGGCTCATCGATTGTTACAAAAATTTCCTTGCTAACCTCCTGTGGCACCAGTTTTTTCAATATGTTCGGCAACTGCTGGGATTCTCTATAGACGGGAATGAAAACACTGATTTCCGTCACAATCTGGCCTCGCTTTGCCTCTCCAATTTTTCTCATACTTTAATTCATGCATATTTATTGTTTTCCCAAAAACCGCTTTTCCCGAGAAATTTAAAGCGCCCCTGTAATAAGCGCGACTCCGAACACTGTTAGGATAGTGCCTATAACAAGGTTGGGTGAAATCTTTTCTAGTTTTCGCAGAAAAAGATGTGCAAATAACACCACGAATAAGGGTTCCGTAACAAGAAGTGAGGTTACAGTTGACACTTGCTCGTAACTTAACGCGTAAAAAATCAGTATCCAAGAAACTGCTTGCCCAATTCCAGCTATCCAGAAAAGCTGCCAGTCTCTCTTCAAAGATAACTTGCGCCGCGTCTGCGTATGATATGCAAGCACTATGGAATACACGATAAGCGAAAACACATACGACACGAGCACACCTATAGCGGGGGCTTCGTAAAGCGTCAATGCGTATTTTCTGATTATGTTAGCAATGGCAAGGGCCACACCGCCGGCTAACGGAAGCGCCAGATCTTTCTTTGAAAATACCCTGTTTAAGCCGTTTCTAGGTGTTGTTGCCGCGACGAGTATGCTGCCGAAGATAATTATGAAGATGCCTGCCCAGTTTTTAATGGATAACTGTTCGCCCAGCAAAAGCACGCCAAGCACGGAGCTGAAAAGCGGATAAATCGAGAATAAAGACGCGTTAACTGGTGCGCCGATTCTTTTTAATCCACTATAATAAAAAAGCCTAACAAGTGCTGGTGATAATACGCCACTTAAAGCGAAAAGTAAGCAGCCGGCGACACTGAAGGCACTTAAGTCAGTTAAGAGGACCGCAGGAAGCCATAAAATGGCAACGCCTGATAATGAAATGATGAAGCTAATGTTGAAAGCGTTGGACGCCGCCGAGTGCCGTCTTACCAGAATAATTGAAAAAGCTGAGCAAGTTGCTGCAAGCAGCGCCAAAGTGGCTCCAAGCATGCCCATCATTGATAGGCGGTGCTATTTAAAAACTAACCTTTTTGTTTAAAGGTTCCAGATGGGAAAACGCGTAGAACGGAAAGGCTATCCAATTTTTGGCATGTGGATGCTATCGATAGGCTCTTATTCAAGCTATTAGTAGAGTTTTGGTTGTATGCGAAAGGTTAAGGCGTTAGTTTTGCTTTCAGGTGGTTTAGACAGCACACTTGCGGCTAAACTAATCCTTAACCAAGGCATCGAAGTTGAAGCCATAAGCTTCGCTACACCCTTCACCGCGGACAAAACAGGCGGAACTCCCGCTGAGAAGGCGGCAAAGCAGCTTGGCATACCCCTCAAGGTCGTAAACGTCGGTAGCGATTACTTGAAGATGCTGCAAAAGCCAAAGTACGGCTACGGCAAGCACATGAACCCTTGTATTGACTGCAAAATTTTCTTTTTACGGAAAGCGAAAAATTACGCCAAAGAGATCGGGGCATCCTTCATTGTTACAGGGGAAGTTCTCGGCGAAAGACCTATGTCGCAGCACTTTAACGCACTAAAAATAATCGAGGAAGAAGCAGGGTTAAAAGGCAAAGTTCTGCGACCGCTTTCAGCAAAGCTGCTCCCGAAAACTGATGCAGAAAAAAAGGGATTAGTTGACAGAGAGAAACTTCTGGCAATTCAAGGCAGATCCAGAAAAGAGCAGATTCAACTCGCTAAAGAATTCAACATAGAGGGGTACCCATCACCAGCAGGCGGCTGCCTACTGACATGTAAAGAATACGCTGATAAGCTCCGCGACCTTTTCAAGCACAAGAAACGCTATTCTTCGAATGATATTTTTCTACTTAGATTTGGGCGCCACTTTAGGTTGGGCAAAAACAAGATAATTGTAGGCAGAAACGAGGCGGAAAATAAGATTTTGCTTTCAAAGAAGTCAAAGAGCGACTATTACTTTGAAGTGCCAAATGTGGGTAGCCCAATAACTATTCTTCAAGGCGCCAAAACCAAGAAAGCCGTTCAAACAGCCGCTGCGCTTACAGCGTTTTATTCAGATTCCAAATGCAGCGAAGTCACTGTTAAATTCGGTCTAGAGCGACTAGACAAAGCGATAACAGTTAAGATACCCACACGTGCTGAGGTTGAAAGCCTCCGTGTTGGCAAGCATTAAATCGGCTTATGTGTTATTTCTGTAGGCAAGGTTGACTTTGAGAAAAATATTTTAATGCACAGCAGACAACATTACATGAGGAGATTATATGCCTACAGCATTTGTGTTGATAAACACTGAAATCGGTTCTGAGTCAGACGTGTTGAAAGAGCTAAAAAAAGTCGAGGGCGTTGAAGAAGCCTCCGCAGTTTACGGAGTCTACGACATAGTTGCACGAGTTAAATCCGAAACGATGGATAAGCTGAAAGAGATAGTAACCTGGCGAATACGCCGACTCGACAAGGTTAGATCTACACTAACAATGATTGTCATAGAGAAGAAATAATTCTTCCAAATTCCTTTTTCTTTTAATTTTGTTTAAGCCATTAATCCATAGCCAAAAAATGCTTAAATGCGATTCTCAAGTTTTGTGGCTCCAAGCATTAGAAAAGCTAAAAAAATATTTTTTTATTAGCGTGCTCCCTTCTCTAACCGCTGGAGCCCAGTTATAATTGATAAAACAGCAAATAATGCACATTGGAATTGACGATACTGACTCAACAAGGCGCGGTTGCACAACCTACGTTTCAGCCTTGCTTGTAGAAAAACTTGAAAAGTTAGGCGTAAAGTTTCTGGATTACCCAAACTTGATTAGGCTTAATCCTAACGTGCCCTGGAAGACAAGAGGCAACGGCGCATTATGCCTTAGAACCAGTTACGCGGATGCACTTGAGAACAAAATAAAAGACGTTACGCTAAGCTTAGTGGAAGAATACTCGGATATAGGCTTCCGGGGTACCGACCCTGGAATAGTATTCATTACCAGAGAGGAGGTGCCCGAAGAGATCAAGGTTTTCGCCAAAAAAGCCATAACGGGCATCGTAACTTTGAAGGAAGCAGTAAAACTTGTCAGAAAGTTTGGCGGCGAAGCCTATGGCTTTAACACTTGCCGCGGAATCATTGGTGCGTTAGCAGCGATTGGCGAGACGCTTGAAGCGGACCACACTTACGAGTTAATTGCCTATCGCATGGCGGAAAATTGCGGGGTAAAGCGTAAGGTGGATGTGGCATCAATCTTTGAGATGGACAAGCTGACGCGGCCATTCACATTTAATAACGTGGACTTGGAAAGAAAAAGAGTGATCATTACGCCGCGAGGCCCAGACCCTATCCTTTTTGGCATACGGGGTGAAACACCTGAAGTGGTTAAAAGAGCTTTTGAGCTGGTTAAGCCGCTGGAGCCAATTGAGCGATGGATGATTTTCCGCACAAATCAAGGCACAGACGCTCATCTCAAGCAAGTAGTAGCCTTAAACCAGATAGAACCCTACAGCTCAGTTATTGTACGTGGAACAGTATCGCGGAATCCGCAGCTGGTGCCACTTCGCCATGTGATCTTTTCCATTAAGGACAGAACAGGCGAAGTTGACTGCGCGGCTTACGAGCCTACAGGGTCTCTCCGTAAAATAGCAAGAGCACTAATCATGGGCGACAGCGTTGAAGTTTATGGTGCCGTACGCAAGCCCAAGGCAGGCAAGCGGTTGACAATAAACCTTGAGAAAATTAACATACTGACGCTTGCTCCGAAAATCTTGCTTCAAAACCCAACTTGTCCTGAATGCGGCAAACGGTTGAAATCTATGGGTAAAGGCAAGGGCTTTCGCTGTGAGAAATGCAAGACACGATTTAGTAATATGGATAAAGTGCGGGTTGTGAATGAAAGAGGACTGAAAACTGGTTTATATGCTACGTCGACTAGATCGCAGAGGCATTTGACAAAGCCACTAAGCCGTTACGGTCTAGAAAAACAAGGTGCAACAAAGCCGAGTTTAATTGAGTCTTGGCACTCGCAATAAGCTACTTCGCTTCATGAATTATGCGTAGGACGCTGCTCAATGCTTTCGTTTCTTGAAGTAGGCAACGGCGCCTAAGTCAACAACCGCTATCAGCGCTGCGACACCGATAGCCCATGACGCGAAAGAGCCCAAAGTTAGCGATTCAGTTGGCGCCTTTACTACTCGGGTATTGTACTCTCGCAGATACTGCAGATGTGCCTCATCGTATGGATAGCTTTCTGTAGGCGGATATGGAAAGCCGGTCATGTTTCGGAAAGGCAGTGGTTCAACAGTGAAATCAAAGCCGTAGCCCCAGTTTCCCGGTGGATCCTTGAACCAGCAGGCCACAAACAGGAAGTAGTCGCGTTCCATACCCTCTTCTAGGGGCGCTAAACCGCTGGTTGGAAAGCGCAGCGATACTTGATCGCCTTGGCGTCCAATTACAAACATGTCATCTTCATTGCGAATCAGGGGGGTTACATCGCCGTATCTTGTGAAGTTGCCTGTTGAAGTGGAAATGCTGGGGAATGCTTGGTGAAGCACTGCGTCAGCATCGAGTTTCTGGATTTTGATGTCCCTTTGAGGAGTCACGTCTATTCCTATGTAATCAAATGTTACATTGTAGAAGTTTGTTATTCGAATTTTGTATTCTCTGACATCCGCGGGGAATAGCCCTGTCAAGTTGACCGCAAATGTTCGAGGAACGTAATCTGAAGGTGTAGGAATCTGCCTATCATTTGGTACACGCACCCAATTCCCGTTTGCATCCATCACTTCCATGTAAGGTGGCGGGTAAACCTCGGTGCCGTTGGGCACAAGCCCTTTCGCAGCTGCTGCTTTGAAGCCTTCAATCCATGGGTAATAATTCTCAGGTAAGCCCCAGTCCACCATACCGTTGATTACCAGCTTAATTTCCTGCGCACCAGATAAGGCGCCCAAGTTGAGCGTTAACTGGTTTAGTTTTATCTTGTCCCATGAAGGGCTTTCGAGCCCGTTGATGCCTGGAGTAAAGATTCCGTCAAGTTTTTCGATGTATGGTAAAACATCTTCGCCGTTTTCGTTTACAGCTGAGATGGGAGTTAGTAGGTTGTTTTTGCTTACAGTGTAAATTTCGCTGGGAAATGCCTTGTTAACATAATTGACCATGGTTGAGTATACATCTACATCAGCTGGGTGATCGACAACCAGCATGAAAACAGTGTCTAAGTAGAAGAGCTCATCCCATTTCTGCAGGAGTATTATGTCGTAAAATTCTCCGTCTGCTGTGTTTCTTGCCGTTAGCTGTTTTGGATCCAGCTTTATTGTATCCCACGGGTTTCCTCCGCCGAACACTATGTTCCCTTTTTCGTCGATGTAGTCAATGTAACCTAGCCAGCCTGGGTTTGAAACTTCTGTGACGTATACGTAGTCGGTTCCGTTCCAATAGAATAGTGATGGGCAAGAGGCGTAGCCGCTGATTACCGTGTAGGTGGCCACTATAATTTTCCGCTCGTTTAATGTGAATGTTATGGATGTGCTTGTGGATCCATCGCTCCAAAATGAAAATTCCAAAATGCCAGTTCCAACATCAACAATTTTTGGCACGGTAATGGTGTATTCGCCTACTGGCAAAAGCGCGACATAAGTTGTCTCATGGGGCTCCCCGTTAAGAGTGAATTCCAAGGGTTTAGAGCCGCCGCCAGACCTGCCAACCATGAGCGTATGATAACCTGTAGGGACAACTGTGAATGTCCCTGATAAGGCGTTTACTTGGACCGTGTGTTTTCCTTCTTCTGGTGCAGTAAACGTGAATTCTACTGTTGTAGTTTCTTTAGCGGCTAATTCGATGATCCGCCGCTCCAATAATGAACCATCAACCATAAAGCGAACGGCAAGGCTGTCTGGCGCATCTCCCGTGTTCGTGGCAATTACGGTGGCTTTCATTGTCTCGTTAGGCCAAGCCTCGTAGGGCTGAACGGTAAGCTTGGATAAGCCTATTTTGCTTGCTGTCGGCGGCGGGTTTTTGACGGTTAACACGCCAGTTAATCCACCTATTTCGATGATGTAGGTTCCTTCAGTTTCTTTGAGCACTGTGAACTCGGCTATGGTGGAGTTTCTGCCAAGAACTGTGACTGTCTGGTTGTCTTCTAGGGCATTGTTAATTGTGAGGTTTGCTACGTATTCGCCTTTTTCGTCGCCTATGTTAGTTACGTTTACTGTAACCAGTACCGGCTCGAAAATTTCTGCCTCAGACGGAGTTATCTTGAGATCGCTTACTACAAATTCAGCGGGTTTAGATGGCCCTGTTATGAATCCCGCAGCTTGGAGGTAAAAGTAGGCTCCAGCAGCTGAAGCCACTATTAATAGGTCAATTAAAAGAATTGTTTTTAGTTTGGTGATTGCTGAGCGAGAGAGCATTAGATTGCCCCTTTATCAGTGTTATTACTTGATTACTCTGTGCACGAGTGATTTAAGCTATTCGGAAGGCTGCTTGTTTAGAAAGCGAAGAGTATATTGATATTACTCGTTTACTGTAAAAAATTAGTGCCATCTGCTTTCTTTGGAAAATTGTACCAATTCCAAATCTCGTTTGCAACCTTCTTTGAATATCCATGTTCGATAAGCGCCGTTTTAAAAGCACGTTTTTTCGGCTTATTCAAGCATCCGTCACTGCTTCATTACCTTGCATCATATTAAAAATAAGCGTTTTGTATTGTGAATTCAGTTTTTGTAGATGTGTGCAACATGGATACACATGCACGTAGTGTAAATGTCGCGGTTGTTTTGCCTTTTTAGTTTTGAAATGCGCCTTTTCTTTTAGAGAAATAAAAACGTTTAAGATTCGGATCAGTGCTTGTCCTGCTTCAAGAGATGGCAAAATGGGATTTGGCGACGCTCTTAGGCGCGAATTTTCTTTCGTGAGAGGAAATTACCTGATTCTTGTAATCAGCTGGATACTGATGGATATAGGCCAGGAGATGCCTGTTCCTTATTATCAGCAGTATGTTGATGCCTTAGGCGGAAACGTTTTTCCCATGGCATTAGGCATAATAGGCCTCACTAATTTCGTTGCCATGGCGTTTGTGGCGGTTCCAGGCGGTTTTCTCGCAGATAAATTCGGCAGGCGATGGCTTATTGTTACAATGACATTTGGCATAGGCATATCTTATCTGTTTTTTGTACTTGCGCCCTTTTGGACGCTAACTCCTGCTTGGCACTTAATTTTGATAGGTACCATAATACAAAGTTTATGCCTGATTTATCAGCCAGCTTTATTTGCGATGGTTCAGGATTCAGTTCCTCCTGAACGGCGCGGTGTAGCGTCTTCTTTTATAAATATGATACATGGAACCTTCAATACGCCTGGAACGGTGATTGGCGGAATCATCGTTATTTCTCTTGGTTTGGTTGCCGGTATGCAAATTGTCTATTTTATTGTGATGGTGCTTTTTTTAGCAGCCGCTTTTAGCAGGTTAACGCTTAAGGAAACCATTGTAAACGGAGAAAAAATGCGCTTTAGATACTTCATTTCCACTTACCCACAAGCTATAAAGGAGAATCTGCGTGTGTGGAAGATTGTGCCACGAACGGTTTTCTGGCTCTTTATAGTTCAAGTGATGACTATGTTTCTGTTTGCTTTAACAAATGTGATAAACGCTATCTACGCGCGTGATGTACTTGGCATTCCACAGGATCAATGGTTTCTCGTTTACATTCCCATGATGATAATTTTGGTTATAGCATCTTTCCCCATTGGTAAAATTGTTGACAATGTTGGCATGAAGCTTCCGTTAACGATTGGCCCATTTGTTCTTGTAGTTTCTATGGTACTTTTCATAAACGGAAATCTCATTGCTGTCATGGCGTCGATGGCTCTGCTAGGTCTGGTGCAGCTTTTCATGATGTCGGCAGCTATGGCGCTTTCCGCATGTCTAGTTGAACCGCAAAACAGAGGTAAAATAGTTGGTGGCGTAAATTTTGTGGGCTACATCCTCACTGGCGTCGGCATGATGCTTGGAAATTTCTTCTACACTCTGTGGCCGCAACTGCCCTTCTATTTGACAATAGCACTGGCGGTTCCGATAATGCTGATCATAATTTTCAGGATTACTGAACCAAAAAAAGAAGACCGTAAATACTAAGGGAAGAATATGGCAAATAAGTGCGTAGATTATTCAATAATGTTGTTTTTACTTTATTGCCGCTTTTTTATGAAGCCTAATGTTTGCTTTTGCAGACCTAGTTCGCTGCAGATGCTGCTGCAAGCACCGCAAATTTTCCCTGACTGCAGGTTTTTTATGTGTAGTTTTCTTAACTCTAGCATTCTGTGTATGTTGATTATTCCTTCTTTGATCTCTTTTGCATCGTAGTTGTTGATTGCAGCCAATTTTATTACATTCCTTTTTCTTTGTTAACTGTATTACGATGGCATCGTTCAAGTTATCTGTTGGGTCATAAAAAATATGATATGTTATATATAGAGTCACATTTTTTGTTACTTAGACTTATATATGCCTTATGGACTAATATGATGTTTAGAAATAGTCACAATTTAAGTAACTTTATACCACAATAACCGAAATATATGTAACGATTAAGATGATGAAGAATGGTTGCAAACACCGACTTGCAAGATGCTGTACCCATTCCGTTGCTAACAGAAAAATGGTTTGAGAAGAGATTTCCAGAAATGGATAAAATTCGGGTCTTAGATGGATTAGGCGAGCAGTGGAAAAAGCGAAAATTAAATTCCATAATCGTGGTGGCATTTCACGCAGACTTGGAGGTAGCACAGCTTAAGCACTTTTTCCCGCTTTTTCTTGTGCAACACCTAATACAAAACGGCTATTCCATAAACCCTGTTGTTTATATTGGCGCACTTAGAGACATCGGACGCGGCTATCACAGGGGAGACATAAGCGAACGCGTTGCAGAAGCACATAAATTCTTTCAGAGTGTCTTCACGCCCAATGTGAAAGTAGTCATTGTTGAAGATAGAATCGAAATACAACGAGATGTTTACAGCATTTTAAGAATATTGGAATTTGAAAAAAGCCTTCAATCAATACTTGAGCAGATTAATACGCCAGAAAAACTTGAAAGAAAAACGATTAAGCTAAAAGAGAGAACATACACCCTAACCGAGTTTGAAAAGGAACTGCTTAAAATATACCTTTTCGAAAGAAACAAGCTGGGCACTGAAATAAAGAAATACCCCTATGTAAGCTGGGGCCTAGAATCACTCGGATATCTGGGTGCATCATACTATATTTTTGACGAATCAAACGCGGGCCTATCAGTTCTTAAAAAATTAATTTGTGCAGATCAAGGCATTGAGTATCCAGCAACCATCGTTTTACCAGACCCTGTGACAATTTCAGGCAAGCCCATGCGATACCTGCACTCAAGAGACTTGAACCCAGATGAAACACTGTTTATAATAGACTCCTACAGTGACATTAGCCGAAAAATTTACGAACAAGAAACCGTATCCACACGATTCCTTAGCTATCTCGTACGGAACATAATTCGCCCGTTTGCCAAGCCATCTAAAGATGTGGATTATTGTTGTGAAAAATTTGCGGCAAACAGAAAAAATGAAGATGAAATCGCGTCGCGTGAATTGAAACGCATAGTGCTGAAGTGCTACTGGGATTTCATAAAGCCCTATTATGAGCGGATGGAGATAACTCTTGGCACACATGAAAGCCTATTCGTTCCCGAAGAGTTAACTGAGAAGACGCTTGACGCGCTGGGCTCTAAGAGAAACAGACAAATCCTGATGGAGCTAGCCAGCCATTACCAGAAACACGGTTCGCCAATGACAGTAAACGAACTATTTGAACGGTTAGAGCTCAAAAAGGGCGCTAAAAAGGGGCTTTGGAGAAACTTGGACGAACTCGTAAAATGCGGCTTAGTTGACAGAATACCTGAGGGGAAGAAGCTTCATAAATACAGCATATACGGAAACAAAACCATAATCCGGATAAGACTATCCCTTCTTGAAGACCGCGGCATCACCCGCGGAAACGTCTAACAGAAAACGGAACAGCACCATCACAGATGATTATTCCATAAAAATTTACGAAAAACACAATGAATAAAAGTGTTGATGAAATGTTGACGTGACTCAAGAATGTACGCGAATTTAACGTAAATGATCTTGTGGTGGACTGGGCGGGATTTGAACCCGCGGCCTCCACGATGCCAACGTGGCGATCATACCAGACTGATCTACCAGCCCACAAACACAGTAAGCATCAACAAAAAACATTTAAGCATTATGTCTCCGTTGCGGAGTGCGATAACAAGATGTTACAGAGAATGGGCGATAATCCGAAATTGGAAATTAGGTAAATGCTAACTCTGCTCTGCACTTGGTTCCGCATCAGTTTCGCTTGGTTGCGCAGCTTCAGAAGCAAGGCGCCGCCGCCTTCGCCTCAGCACCACAACTGTTACGGCGACAGCTACGAGCACCACAACTGCTATTATTATCCCATACAGCAGAAATGTTTGCTGGCTTGCTTTTTGCTCAGCGTTCAACCGCTCTATTTCACGCGCTTGTTCCAATAGGTCAGACGCGTTATACAAATGCGGCAAGGCTTCTTGCCACTTTCCTTCAAGCGCCAAAGGTTGTGCCTTAGCAAATTCGCTTTGTGCCTGCTGCACTAGCGAGCGGGCTTCCGCGCTTTCGTATTTGGTGTGAATTGACTCGTTTAGTTCGTGTTCAACTTGTGACATCATAATTGAGTAGTATTTCTCGCTGAAATGACGAATTTGCACGGTTGACATTGGCGAATCCCATGAGAAAGCAGTGGTTGAGCCTTGTCTGCCTTCGATGCCTACGAAATAGCTGTGTTCACCTAAACTTGCGTTTATTGGAATTTGAATAGATATGGGATCGAAGATGTAGCTGCCAGAGCTCTGGATGAGCACAGGATCGTCAGATAAGTCGTAACCGTAAAAGCCATCCTCGGGCATCCAGTCGAAGTGTATTCCTATGTAATAGATGAGTAACTGTTCAGCAGAGCTGCTTTTTAACGCTATCCTAACGGTTGCTATGTCGCCCTGGTAGAGTGGTTGGCTTTCCCAATATAGTGATACTGAGATTTCATTCGTTTCAAGAGCAGATAGGGGCTTAACACAGAGCATGCAGATGAGGCTTATAGAAATTAAAGTAGCCAGTAATGGAAGTAGTCTCAATAAGGCTCCTCCGGTAAATCCCATGTGCGCTGACTTGCTTATATGTTTTAGCCAGAATTGGCTCCAAAATGGCGGTAAATGTTTTTTGTTGAAAGAATGATTGAAACTATTGTAAGCTAAAGGTTTTACGGGTTCTAACGTATAAGCAAAACTTAATAGCGCACCCAATATTTGAATAGACAATTAAAAAGTCAGTCGTGGAAGAGGTGCAATGGTGGGGAATGAAGGGAAAGGAACCTTATTTAGACTGAAAGGCTCTAAATACCTGCTTTATCTGCCTGTGCGCGTAGCAGACGACAGCATGTTTCCCTTCAAATGCGAAAAGGCAATTCCAGTGCGCATAAGTTTTACGCCTGGCGACGACAAAGTCATCATAGAAAAATGGAAATAAGAAGAAAACAGGTGTTAAGGGTTTAAAATTTCTTCAATTGCCAATGGCAGCTAATTGTTGTTTGCATTTCAATGAAGACCTAACTTGACATGAAGTGCCCGCGCATCCTATTTTGGGGTGATGGGAAAAGAGAGTTTGAGCGCTGCGTCTTCGCGCCATTTGATTGAAACTTTCTCTCTGAACTTGTCTCGAGCAAGAAACCTTCCAAATTCTTCAATTACTGGTTCTGGGCGAGAGCAAAAAATCACTTCGCCTTTCTCGTTCGTCCACACTGTTAAGCCTCTGGTTTTCCCTTTATGAACCAAGTGCAAAAACGCGTTTTCTTCGTCAATATGGAACATAGCGACAGCGTTGCCTCCATTATTTGGTGCTTTCAAGGTGCATAGAAGTTCATACAAAGCGTTATCAACATCCTCAATCTCATTTAATATCTCACCAAAATAATGGGGAATAACCTCTGAGTCAACAAAGCCGATTTTCTCGCTCTCAAAAACGTGCCCCTTTAACCGTTTCTTAAGTTCCTGATAATTCTCGACTTTGCCGTTATGCGCCGAAACAATAGTCAATTCCTTCTCGAAGTGCTCAATGTATGGCTGTGTTGCCTCTTTAAACTTCGCCGTGCCCATGAATTCTTCACTTGGATACCGCACATGCCCAATCAAAACCGAAACCTCGGAAAGCTGTGGCTCGATAATTTTTGCAAGATGCGCCGCTGGGGAACCATCTACTTTTCCAACTTTTTCCAGCAAGATAGCACCATCGTTGAGCATAACAGCAACGCCGGCACCGTAGCCGCCAACGGGTTTGGTTTCTTCGGGGTACTGGCTAACCTCAAGTTTTTGAAGTATACGGAAAATTATGGAGATATGAACTGCGCTTTTTAGGGAGAAACCAAATATTCCACACATATCGCCCCAAGCTCCTTTCAATATTAGTTTCGTTTTTCTCGTTAATAGCTCTTTTAGTACGAGCCAAAGCGACAAGGCAGCTCTGTAGGTGATGCTGCTTAACCCGCCTAATCTTGCAGATGGATAATTTTTATGCTAACACAGAAACCGTGGATGCCATTAGAAGCCGCTATGGCAAATTGTTCTTTTGGAACGAAACACTACCATAAGAAAGGGGGTTTCTGAAGAGAAAAGTGGATTTAATAGTTTTCACACCAGACTTCGAAGTAGCTTCTTGGGTGACTGCAGACAGGGCATTTCTCAGGTGCCTCGCTGCCTTCATACACGTGACCGCAGTTTCTGCACTTCCACTTTATCGGTTTGTCTTGAACACTTTGCCCTGTTTAATGTTCTCCAATAGCTTCAGATATCTGCGTTCGTGATAAGCTTCCACTTTGGCAACCATGCGGAATGTATTAGCCACCTCGGTGAAGCCTTCTTGCTCAGCTAC
>Ga0315298_1005063_pt1 | contig 19096 bp, 19 predicted proteins | sample WHS_1_MG_FD_203077 | JGI IMG/M metagenome (GOLD analysis project Ga0315298, IMG submission 203077) | Extremophilic microbial mat communities from Washburn Hot Springs, YNP, Wyoming, USA - WHS_1_MG | ecosystem: Environmental > Aquatic > Thermal springs > Hot (42-90C) | place: USA: Wyoming...
TAACCTGGAAAAAGCGTTTTGGTATGGTCTCCTGCAAGCTTTATTAGGGCTTCTTGAAGCTCAACCACGCTGCTCATTAAGCCGATCAGATTTTCGCGCAGTTCCATTCTGATGGCTGTGGCAACCTGATCGTTTCTGCTTTTTGCTATGTGTAGGTTGCCGCCAACTTCTGAACCGCAGTTTTCTATGACTTTTGCTTCAACAAACATGTGCACGTCTTCGAGGGAAGCATCCAGCTCCATGTTAGGTTTTAATTTGTTTAAAGCTTTGAGAAGCTTAACTCCTTCCTGCCATTCTATTATTTTCTGTTCCATCAACATTATGACATGGGCTTGGTTAATTTTTATAACGGCTTTTAACAGTTTTTTGTCACTTTGAATAGAAGAAGTAAACTTAACAACATCCTCTTTTACGCAAGGTATTCTTCCTCCCCAGAGAAGCTTAGACATCTCGGCCGCCTTGAACAGTTTTCACTTTTACAGGATGCATATTTTTCGGCTTTAGGTATTCCTGGATAATTTGACGCTCTTCTGCAAGCGCCATCTTATTTTTCAAAGCGTTGAATACTGTTGTAGGTAGCCCCCATAGCTCAATGAAACCTTCGGCGTGAGACTGGTTAAAGGCTGTTTTAATGTTGTAATTTGCAAGGTTTTGATTGTAGAGGGAAAGTTTTGAATAACGACGGACAACGCGGAGCCCCCCTTTATATAGTTTGACATGGACTTCTCCTGTTACGCGTTCCTGAGTTTTGTTGATGAAAGCTTCAAGGTCCTCTTTAAGGGGCTCCATCCATAGTCCAGTGTAAGCTAGAAATGTCCATTGGGCATCTACATGCTGTTTGAACAGAACCTCATGCCGTGTTAAAACCATTTTTTCTAAATCTTTATGGGCTTCTAAAAGGACTGTGGCGGCTGGGCACTCGTAAACTTCGCGGGATTTTATTCCTACAAGCCTATCTTCAATGTGGTCTATGCGGCCGACACCATGTTTTCCAGCGATCTTGTTTAAGGTTTCAATTAATGTTACAGGATCGGGTTCTTCTCCATTTAATGCGCATGGAACGCCTTCTTCAAATTTTATGCTAACATATTCAGGCTTGTCTGGGGCTTTTTCAGGCGAGGTTGTCCATTCGAAAATTTCCTCTGGAGGTTCATTATTCGGGTCGTCTAAGGGTCCGCATTCAATTGCCCTTCCCCATAAATTTTGATCTATGCTGTATAATGGTTTTGTGGAACACGTGATGGGTATGCCTTTTGCTTCTGCGAATTTTATTTCTTCGTCTCTTGTTAGGCCCCATTCGCGGACTGGAGCAATAATTTTCAGGTCTGAAGCAAGGGACTTTATGGTTACGTCGAAGCGAACCTGATCGTTTCCTCTACCAGTGCATCCGTGGGCCACGGCACTTGCGCCTTCTTTTTTTGCTATCTCCACAAGTTTTGAAACGATTAAGGGGCGGGACAGGGCGCTGCTTAATGGATATTTTCCTTCGTAAAGGGCGTTTGCCTTTATAGCTGGAAAAACGTATTCGGTTACAAACTCGCTTTTTGCGTCTATCGAGTAATGTTTTAGGGCTCCAACAATCTTTGCTTTCTCTTCAATCTCTTTTAGGTCATCAAGTTGCCCCACATCCACAGTGACCGTTATCACATCAGCGTTGTACTTTTCCTGAATCCACTTAACCATTACAGAGGTGTCAAGCCCGCCAGAGTACGCCAACACCACAGTTTCAGTTATTTTCCATTCCTCCCAGCTTTGTTTTAGACACGAATTTTTCGTCTCCCTTTTAAGCTTTGTGACTTATTTGTTACAGAACAAGCTTTAAATGTTCAAATTGGTACAATGCTTCAACGGTGCATAATTAGTGACAATAGCCCAAGAAGTGAGGAATTACTTAAAAAACAGGCCTTACGTGCTGGAAGCCTTGGAAAAGGGCATCGTAAACCTCAGCGAATTATCCAGGCAAATCCAGAATGAGTTGAAAATCAAAAATATAGTTGCAATAAAGGCAGCTTTAAGAAGATTCTCGGAGGAATTGCAGAAACACAAGCATAAGAGAGAGGAAAAGGTTCTTAAAATTTTAAAAGAGAGCACTATAACGCTTCATGACGGAAACTCTGTGGTGGTTACAAGCAAGCCTTTAGAAACGGAAGACAAAATAAAAGTGAACTTGGGAGGCAAATTTGTTTATCTGACAGATAAAAATAATTTAGGAAAAATAAATGGTGTTCTGCAGAAGCATGAGGACTGCGTCATGATTGTTATACACTCACCTGCAGAACTTGAGGCCACGCCTGGAGTCGTCGCATTTTTGACATCATTATTGGCAGAACAGAACATCAACATCGTAGAGTTCATCTCATGCTGGACAGATACGATAATTGTTGTGGAGAAAAAGGACAGCCTTAAAACTTACGAGATTCTCTCCAGCGTGACAGGGTAACAAAATGGTACCGGAGCAAAAAGCATCTGCAATCGCTGTTATGCCTTTTCTCTATGCATCCTAATCAGTCTAGCTACGGCTCTTTTATAAACCTCTATTCCGTCTAGGAACTCTTGAATTTCAATGTACTCGTTTTCGGTGTGACTTAAAGCGGGATTCCCTGGACCATAAGTAACTACTGGAACACTCGCGGCTCTGCCGAAAATGTTCATGTCCCCCGTTCCAGTTTTTCTTATAAGCGTTGCAGTTTTGCGTCTAACTTCTCTAATGGATCTGGAGAGCGCTTGAACAAGGGGCGAGTTCTGATCTGCTTCAAAGGGCTCAACAGAATCTTTAATTTTGGTTTTTAACGAGATTTTTGGATTGGCCTTTTGATACTGCTTGATAAGCTTGTAGACTTCTTCAAAAACTTGAGTGGTTGTTAACTGCGGGGGAATGCGCATGTCAATGTGGATTTGGCAGTTTGAAGGTATTGTGGAGTTTCCTTTGCCGCCTTCAATTTTAGTTATGCATGAAGAGAGCGAGTAAAAGGGGCTTTCAGGTTTTTCTGAGGGAAAGTGAATTTTCTGGATTTCCCTCCATAATTCGAATGCTTTTTCAACAGCGTTTTCATAAAGCATGTTAGCCGCCGAATGACCCGTTCTAGTCTTACACGTTATTTTAAAGCGTAAATCTCCCTTGTATCCTATTGTTATTTTTTCAACGCCGCTCGGTTCTCCAAAAATGGCATAATCAGCTGTTACACCTTCTTTCAAAAGATTTTTAATGCCTCTGCTTTTTCCTTCTTCGTCAACAACGCCTGCAACTATAATTTTAGCCGAGTTTCCCTCGGTGACAAAGGCAGACGCTGCTACAATCATTGCTGCCAAAGAAGCCTTGGCATCAACAGCGCCCCTACCGTATAAACTGTTACCTTTGTTTTGCACTGGAATATATCCGGTGACAGTGTCCATATGCCCACATAACAGGATGACTGGTTTGCCTCTGCCAATTTCGCCTATAACATTTCCAACACTATCCCTTTTTACATGAAAACCCGTCTTTGCCATTTCTTCGGCTAGAAAACGTGAAATCTCTTCTTCCTTGCCAGAGGGACTGTAAATCTCAAGCATTTTGGTCAAGAGTTGAACTGCGTGGTCGCTCATGCTCCTCCTCTTCTAAAACCATGTCTAAAATAGAGATCACTTTGTCTATTTGCTCCTTTTCAATAACGAGGGGCGGCAGGAATCTTAGAACGTTTTTTCCAGCATCAAGAATGATAACGCCTTTTTCCATGGACTTCATAAGTACATTTAAAACGTCGAATCGTAACTCAACTCCAAGCATGAGGCCTAAACCGCGAACTTCTCGGATTATTCCGTGACGCGCTTGTAATGTTTCAAGCTGCCCTTTGAAGTACTTGCCCAAAGTCGCGGCCCTTTCAGGAAGCTTTTCCTCTACGAGAACATCTATTGCAGCACATGCGGCTGCGCATATGAGGGGGTTTCCGCTAAAGGTGCTTGTGTGCTCTCCAACCCTAAATGAAGCCATGACATCCTCTTTTGCTATTGTTGCACCCATTGGCAAGCCGCCAGCCACAGACTTTGCCAGGCATAAAACATCTGGAATCACGCTCCAATGTTCACATGCAAAAACTTTTCCAGTGCGGCCAAATCCCGTTTGAACCTCGTCAAAAATCAATAAGACTTTCTTTTCATCGCAGATGTCTCTTAAGCCCTTAAGAAACCCTTCTGGGGGAACTCTAACGCCTCCTTCGCCGCGAATTGGCTCCACCAGAACTGCCGCCGTCTTCTCCGTAATGGCTCCTTCAACTTTTTCCAAGTTGTCTGCGGGAACATGTTTAAACTCTGGGACAAGAGGCTTAAAGGGATCGCGGTACTTCCTATCCCACGTAGCAGAAAGCGCGCCTAGAGTTTTCCCATGGAAAGCACCCATCATAGCGATTATTTCAGGCTTGCCTGTAAATTTTCGAGCTAGTTTTATGGCGCATTCGACTGCTTCAGCTCCGCTGTTTGACAGAAAAACCTTATTCAAGCCTTTCGGGGCGATTTGCACGATTTTCTGTAAAAGTTTTGCGCGTACATCATTGTAAAGGGATCCGTGACATGAAATCAGTGTCTCCGCCTGCTTTTTTATTGCCTCCACAACTTTGGGGTGGCAGTGTCCCACAATGCATGTTCCATAGCTTCCAGCACAGTCTATGTATTCCTTGTCGTTTATATCCCATACCAGTGCGCCTTTTCCTTTTGTGATCACCACATGCCTTTTAGCGTACACGTTAGCCATGAAGCTATCTTCGGTTTCTATGATTTCCTTTTTATCCACGTGTTATTACCGTCCCACACTCATGTTTTAGCGCTGAGGAAACTGGAAACTTCCCAAGGCCATAAGCTATTAGGGCTTCAGATACTCCCATATTAACAGCTTCCATGGCTGCGTAAACCTTAGTAATCATTCCATGCCCGATTCTTGGAAGAACTTTTTCCACTTCTGAAAGCGTTAATTTTGGCACTTTTTCGTTGTCCAGCAGTAAGCCTTCCACATCAGTTAAAAGTACAAGCGTGTCTGCCTTGAGGGCTCCAGCAACATAGGCTGCCGCTCTGTCCGCATCCACGTTGAGAAACTCGTATTCTTCGCTTAGGGCAACGGGAGCTATAACTGGTACATACCCATTTTCAATGATAAGCTGTATTAGACGCGGGTTTACTTCACTTATTTTTCCAGTGTACCCACCATCAATCACTCTTTTCCTGCCAGCCTCGTCAACTATTACTATCTTCTTTTTACGGTTTGCCCGCATAAGCGAACCATCTAAGCCTGAAAGCCCTATGGCTGGTACTCCGCCGCTTTGGAGAACCGAAACTATTTGTTTATTGATTTTTCCAGCAATCACCATAGTGTATATTTCGGCGGTTTCTTTGTCAGTGTATCTGCTGCGAAAGCCTTCAGGCGAAACTACAAACTTCTGTTCCTTGCCAAGTTTGGACGCAATTTCTGTGACTTCATCGCCTCCACCGTGAACAAGAACCACTTTATTTTCTGACAGGAGGTTTTTAATGTCTTGAACAAGTTCTGAAGAGGCAATTTCTTTGGCTATGCTTCCCCCAACTTTAACTACAATTAACATTGCAATCACATCGGATGAAAACCCGCATTTTCTAACCCTGTCTTTTCGTCGATACCTAGCATAATATTTAGGCATTGGACGCCTTGTCCCGCAGCCCCTTTCATCATGTTATCAATGGCTGAGAGTATGACTAAACGATTAGCTCGAGAATCTAGTTCAAAGCCGATATCGCAGAAGTTTGTCCCCGTAACAACTTTGGGATCTGGCAGCTTATACAAACCTTTCTTATATTTGACGAGGCGTATGAACGGATCTTTTTCATATTGCGAACGGAATATTCGCCAAACATCGTTTAAAGCCAAGTTTTTCGAGTAAAACACATGGATGGTTGAAAGAATGCCGCGGACCATGTTAACCGCATGTGGAGTAAGCGATACCGTTAACTGTTCACTTGACAAGAGGTTAAGCTCCTGTTCAACTTCGGCTATATGCCTATGATCCACCACATTGTAGGCGCGAACTCCTCCGAATCTCTCAGGATGATGTGACGCCAGTGATGGCTTAGCTCCAGCACCTGAAGAGCCTATTTTAACGTCAACCACAATCCTGTTCTTTTCTACGATCCCTGCCTTAACTACTGGAGCCAATCCGAGAATTGTGGCAGTTGCCATACACCCAGGACAAGCCACTAACCTAGCGTCTTTTATTTCTTGGCGGTGCAACTCTGGCAAACCATACACTGCCTCTTTTAGCAAAACAGTCTGGGTGTGTTTCCACCCATACCATTTAACGTAATCGTCAGGGTTTTTCAACCGGAAGTCTGCGCTCATGTCAATAACCTTTAGGCCTGATTCAAGGAGTTTTGGAACGAGGTTCAAGGCACTGCCATGAGGGACTGCCGTAAAAACCAGATCGCAAGTATTTTTGATTATGGATAGGTCTAGTGGGGCAAATTTTAGTTGGGTTAACCCGCGGAGGTTTGGGTGAACCGTGAAAACATATTCGTTGGCATACTTATCTGAGGTGGCTATTGTAACCTCTACTTTTGGATGGAAAAGCAACAGCCGCAAAAGTTCTCCACCCACATATCCGGAACCGCCGACAATTCCAACTCTCATTTTTTCATCCATCCTCCTAATCAATCATGCTTTTTGCGCATGCTAGCAGATACTCGGCCAAATTGGCTCCAGTGGCAAGTCTAGTTTGTTCCCAAAACTCTGGGCAAGAGTTGGCTTCATGAAACAAAACTTTGTACTTATTTTTCTCCACACTCTCGTTGATTATCTTTCGCACATTATCGTAAGCCTCTGAGCTTCTATAATTTTTAAAGGACTCTTCCAATCTCTTGTTCCAGCTTGAAAAGTTCATCTTTTTTGCCGGGTCATTCCTAGCTTTTTTAACAGTTTCAAAGGGTTCAACAAGTTTCTCAAGTTCCGCCAGCACATACTCGTCGTCAGCAACTTTATTTTCACTGATAGAAATCATTGCATCAAGCGCCAACAGCCATGCATCACAATTTTTTCCAATTATTTTACCGCATTTGGAAGCCATATCCTTGATGTAGGGCGGCAGGTCTACATCAAAAACAAAATTGCCTAGGGCGGTGTTTGTTCTGAAATCTTTGAAACCAGCTCTAGCCATGGCTTTAGTATGACAATAAGGGGTTTTACCCTTCTCCTTTGCGACGATTATTCTTAGGTCAAAGAACCATTTTTGGACGAATTCTTGGACAAAAACACCTACGGGATTAATTATTGAAGGCTCAGTTTTCTCAAGAATCTTTAAAAGTTCTCCGCGGTTTTCAGCAAGTTCAACTCCTCTTCCATGGGTTCCGGCGTCCGGTTTAACCACAATGCCATGTTCACCAAGTTCCTGTTGTATCAACTCCACGATTTCTTCCTCATTGCGGACTTCATTTCCATTTCTGGTTTTTTCTCGAGGGTCACATGGGATAAACACGGTTTTTGGGATTTTAACCCCATTTTTACATAACTCTAGGAGAGTTCTCACCTTGCTGAAACATAAGAATTCAACAGGTAAAGGGTTTATTGCAGGTTTATCCAGCGTCTCTAGAAAGCTTGCGGCCATAAGCCTGCGGTTTTTGCTTTGTGTTCGGTTTAAAACAACCTTGGCATTTCCTAAAGCTTCGGAATAGTCGTTTCCTTTGCTTCTTATCTTATATCCGTCGTCACCTATTTTTATGGAGATTTTGCGAAAGGGAATGTAGGTTAAATCTATGCCTAGCTTTTCTGCAGTTGCCTTTATTCCCATCTCATCAGCTTCAAGGTAATCACATAAAAGCCCAATGCTCATTTCTCAGCCTTCTGGTGCCAGCGAAAACTATGCAAGAGCATTTTAGGGGTTTAAAGCGCATAGAACAGAGATAGCTATTCTCCCCAATCCTCGCCCTCGATTACAAGTTCGCGCAGCTCAACAGAATCTCCGTTTACCTCAACTATTTCAAGCTCAAGACCGCATCCTGGGCAGCTTAAAATTTCCCCTTGCACAACCTCTCCTGAAATGTTTAGTTCTGAATCGCAGTCTGGGCATTTTGCAGTTTTCATGCATTATCACCTTAAATGAGGGGTTTTTAAGCAAATCCCTTTCTTTTAACTTTTACGGCATAATTGTAACAAAAAATAACCGTTTATGTTCCAATTGATACATTTACAGTGACTGGAGCCAAAATTACACTCTTTTAAAAGTTTTTCTCAAAAAGACAGAAAAGGGGCAGTTGCAACATGCATGCTTATATAAGGGCTATGTTATGATTTTACCAAATCAGCCTTGAAAAGGGCGGAACATACAGGGTTAAAGGGACTTTGAAGTATGGCAACAACCGCTGAAAAAATCCTCGCCAAAGCTTCGGAAGCTAAACGTGTTGAGCCTGGGGAATTCGTCGTAGCCAACGTTGACTTTGTTTTTGCCCACGATGGAACTGCTCCTTTAATGATAGATGTGATCCGCGAGTTCGGCGTAACCACCCTTAAACTAGCCAGTAAAAGTGCACTTTTCATTGATCACGCGGCGCCAAGCCCTTCTGTACAGTCTTCAATTTTGCACAAAAAAATGAGGGAGTTCGCCGCCCACTACGGCATTAAACTCTTCGACGTGGGGGAAGGGGTGTGCCACCAGGTAGTTATGGATTATTATTTGGCGCAACCCGGATATGTTGTGGTTGGAGCGGATTCTCACACTACTATTCATGGGGCTACAGGGGCATTTGCAGTGGGTGTCGGCAGCACTGACGCCGCTTTCGCACTAACAACCGGCAGGTTGTGGTTTAAGGTTCCAGAAACCATAAAGGTAACGCTTAAGGGCAAGCTGGAGTTAGGCGTTTTTTCAAAGGACATAGCCCTCGCTTTGCTAAAAGAACTTGGCACTGACGGCGCAAGTTACATGACCATCGAATATCATGACGAACTTTCGCCAAAACTTTCCCAATCTGCAAAGGCCACAATATCCAATCTTTCCGCCGAAATGGGCGCAAAAGCCGCAATATTCCCAGTGGAACCCTTCACTCCTGATAGGGACGCCGCCTATTTTAGTGAAATAGATTTAGACTGCAGCCGCCTAGAACCCCTTATTGCTAAACCTCCGCTTCCATCTAATGTTGTCCCAGTTTCCGAAGTTGAAAATATGGAAGTAAATGAGGTCTTTATAGGAAGCTGCACTAATGGAAGACTTGAAGACTTAGAAATAGCCTCAAGAATATTGAAAGGCAAAAAGGTAAGGGAAGGCGTAAGATGCGTGGTTATTCCAGCATCTAGAAAAGTCTATGAAAAAGCTTTAGAAAATAACATAATTGATACTTTAGTTAAGGCTGGCTGCGTCATAGGCCCTCCAACATGTGGGCCATGCGTAGGTGCCCATATGGGGTTGCTTGGTCCCGAAGAAACAGCCTTATCTACGGCGAATAGAAACTTTACGGGAAGAATGGGGGATCCAAGTGCCAAAATATTTTTAGCTAGCCCTGCAACAGCCGCTGCCACAGCCTTAGAAGGGAAGATAGCTGACCCTAGAAAGTATTTGAGGGGATAGTATGTTTAGCGGAAAAGTGATTAAACTTGGAGACGATGTTAACACGGATCTTGTTATAGCTGGCAGATACAAGTTTAGATCTGTTTCCGTAGAGGACATGGCGAAACACATATTCGAGGACATTGATCCCACGCTTGCTTCCAGAATTAAGCCAGGCGACATAGTTGTCGCCGGCAAAAACTTTGGCTGCGGTTCTAGCAGAGAGCAAGCCCCAAGGGTTATGGTTGTAGCCGGCATAGCTGCAGTGTTTGCAAAGTCTTTCGCAAGAATCTTTTTCAGAAACGCCATAAACGTAGGTTTACCCGTCCTCGCTGTGGACGAAAAATTTGTAGACTCAACATTTGAAGCAGACTTTTTGGAAGTGGATCTTGCAAAAAGCACTGTGAGAAATGTGACGAGAAATTTGGAGGTAAATTTTAAGCCTTTCCCGCAGCAGCTTCTACAAATATTAGAGGCGGGAGGCCTCGTTTCTTACGTGAAAAAGAAAGGAGCTTTACTTTGGAGATAGTCGAGGCTATTGCAATATTCCATTGACTATGAAGTATGTGCCAAGCACTGCAACGAAAACCCCGAGCACTAGTGCTATTTGCCTTTGCAGCGGAATAACAAACCTGCCGTATTTACAGATTATGTAGGATATTAGGAAGTAGTAAGTTAGGTCTGCGAGCCAGTGTCCCGCTGTTACTATTATGATTCCTATGCTTCCTATAAGCTCATAGCCTTGAAGAAGCAAAGCTAGGCCAGCAGAAGCCCACCATGGAGGCTGTGTTGGATTAAAGGCTGTGTAGAAAACCCCACCCAGCAGGGAAGAGTTAACTTTTGAATCCTTAATTTTGACCTCGCCAATACCTCTAACCATAAGCACACCCATCAATACTAGAACAGCGCCGCCCACCGCGTAAATAAAGAGTTTATACTGTAATATTACGCTGCCAAGCCCAAAAAGAATTAGAAAGATTACAAGCGCCTCCCACAATGCGTGCCCGGCGATAATAAAGTGGCCTGTAACCTTACCTTTTCGGGTAGCGTCGAAAATGACGAAAGCCAAAAGGGGACCGGGGATTACTGCACCGCTGAGTCCGACTATGAAGCCAAGTAAAAGCAATGCTGGAAACTCAAGTATGGCAAATCCCCGCTTCAAGCTCAACTTTAACAAACATTGTAGAACCGTGAATATTTGTTTTAGGGAGCGAGCTGGTTTATGTTATTTCTGGTCAAAATCAGCAGTTAACAAACTTTAATGTTCAAATGATGCTTTAGAACGTTTTATTGCCACTTTATGAATTGAAATCGCAACAATTGTAACAAGCATTAAAGAGATGAACGTAAGCCATGCTGCTGGAAATTCTGAGACGCAAGTAATCGCGTAAAGGGCTTGCCAATAACTCCAAACCGCCTTTTCTGTTCCATTTTTGTATCTTAATCCTGCAAAATCGTTGGGTTTGGCGTTTGGACTTGTCTCTTCTTCCACAGTGTGGAGATCATGTAAGCACAGCCAGCTGACGATTTCTAAGGGCATATTTTTTGTGTGTTCTAAAAACCAAAGCAGAAATTCAACTTGCTCTTGTTCTGATCCGCCCCTTAACCTTGCAGAACTTGTCCATCCTATCTCGCTAAAAGCAATTGGTTTATCTCCAGTGTAATTCATTATCCGTGTGTAATAGTTAGGTGGCATATCATTGGGGTTTTCATACCACGCGGGGCCAGGATAACCAAGCATGTATGGGTATGACGTGAAGCCGAAGAGGTCAATTTTGTTTTTGTCGAACTTTTCTATCAAGAACCACCTGTTATAAGAATCTATCGTGTCAAGCCTAAAAACCACAAAGACCCTGGTGTATGGAGACACCGCCTTAATTCCATCATACGTTTCTCTTACCAAGCTGACATAATTGTCAAAATCGTCTTGACTGCAATTCCAATAATACGTGTCGACTTCATTTCCAATGCAGAAGTATTTCGGATGATAATCTCGCGAAATGTTAACTGCTTGTTCAATCCACAACTGGCGAAGCTGAGACGTTCCAAGATTTGTCGTAGTAGAGTTCATATACGGAGGAACTTGCAAAACCACTTTTCCATCTTTTATAGTCCAAAAGTTTAGCTGAAAAATCGGAGCCAGACTGCTTGAATTTATCAACCATAGAAGCCCTTGCGTCTCAAGCTTTTTCAAGTGCTCGGTTGTGTTATACCATGGCACATTTACAAACCAAAGGTTCATAACATCTGCAACCGAACCAGCAGTTCCATAAATTTCTTCAAGGGTTCCGTTTAACTTAAATGTCGGAGTCACACCGATTAAAAAGCTTCTTGAACTTATAGGAAGAGAAACCCCTTCACATTTCGCCTTTTTAACAACAGTTGTATTAACCCCGCTTGCAACAGCAAACAAGAAAATTAGGATAAAAGACACAATCTTGTATTTCATAAGAATCATTCCAACAGATTTAAAGTTTTCTTGCATTCAATTTATAAAAGTTCTAGCATACTCTAAGCAACAGACATGTTTAAACCAATTAAGCCTAGAATCTAAACATAGCTCCAATATTTTGGCGCCGGGGGATAGGTTTACATCTCGGTTTAAATTCTCGGCGCATTTATTGCTTAGAGAGTAACTAAGGTGCATCCCTTTTCCTTCACTAAACATCTATTGCAGCGTTCGATAGGGGCAAAATGCGGGGTCTAACGAAGAAAAAGGGGAGTGCGAACCTATCCTGGGTTACCATTACATGTGTAAGAGAATACTCCCCTAATTTTTGCGTGTGCGCGCATATGCATAAGTATTAAATATTGAATAACTAACATTCAATTGATGATTGATGTAATAACACTCAACATATGCAAGATATTTCTTGTTCTTTCATTGTTCTATCCTGTTTATAAGATTCTAAACAAAAGAAAATTGCGAGAAGGATCCAACTCCTATAGCACTACAAAACGAGTCTTATATCAATTACACGTTAATGGTTCCAAAGTGGCAGTGATATTTGGATTCATACACGGGATAATCAGATCTCCAATAGACCCGATATATACTATTACAGGATGGCTTTTCGGAATCGTGATGGTCATTCAAATGGGGCTAGGAACCTTTCTCAGCATCAAAACCAAATCTAAACCCATGAACAGGGAAGAGGATATTAAATGGAGAAAGATACGAATGATTAAATGGATTTTGACAGTGCTGGTTTTTCCAGCTCTTGCCTTTCATTATCTGTTATCTGGCTGGTTATTATAATTATGTAATTCTTCTAATGCTGGAGTAACAAATTGTGCGCAACCAATGATTTAAACATCCTCATAGAGTTTGGCGCCGGGGAGGGGATTCGAACCCCTGCGAGCCCGTAGGCCCACTGGCTTACTTGTCTAGGCGCCCTTTATGGTGATCTCGAGGCCAGCGCGATAACCACTCCGCCACCCCGGCACCTAGGCATTGAAGTGTCTTTTGCCGTCTAAAAGGGTTTTTCACAGCGTTGTTATCAGCGATGGATAAAGCCACTTTTTCTTTTTCCTAATTTTTTTGTTGTCCCATTCGTGGAGGATTTTTAAGGCTTCGTTGGCGGTTTTTATGGCATTTTCTTCGCCTTCTCCGGGTTTGAATTCGTTTGTGCATCTGTTGGCGTAGACGGCGCATATTGCGCCTGCTCTTAACCCATTTAGGCTTGCCAAAGTGTATAGGGTTGCTGTTTCCATTTCAAAGTTGAGCACTCCTGTATTTTGCATCGTTGCCAGAAGGCTTTCTGTTTGCTGAAATGGCGTGGAAGATTTAAGTGGGCGGTTTTGTCCAGCATAAAAGTCTGCAGTTGTGGCAGTTACGCCCACATGGTAATTGCTTATGCCCAAGGTTTCAGCCGCCTCAATTAGCGCCAATAAAACTTCGTAGTTGGCTGCCGCGGGATATTCGGGCATAACGTAACAGTTGCTTGTGTAGTCTAAGCGAACAGCGGCTGAAGCGATTATCAGGTCTCCACATTTAATGTCTCTTTGTATGGCGCCAGTGCTGCCCACACGGATGAAAGTGTGAACTCCTAAAGCTGAAGCCTCGTTAACCACAATGGCCATGCAGGCTGGTCCTATGCCGCTAGATATGGCGGAGACTTGGACTCCTTTGTATTTGCCTGTGAAGCTTCGAAATTCACGGTGGCAGGAGATTTCTTTTGCTGAATCCCAGAATTTAGCTATCTTTGGAACACGGTCAGGGTCTCCTGGAACAAGCAGATACTCTGCCAAGTCGCCTTTCCCACACGCAATATGGTACTGTTTTTTGTCGGGTTCTGGTAAATGCATGCAAACAACCCCATTTACGTTAAGTTTGCAGTTTCTTGGGCATTACCAAGTCGGCTATGTCTACACTGTGTTCGTAGATCTGCATCAGGGATGAGGCTGCAGCTAGAAAGTGGGGCACTATGTCAGGGCTCTGCGCTTTAGTGTTCTTTTCAAGGGTTTCGAAAATTTTTATAATCTTTTCACGCATGGCTCCTACATTCACAGCCAAGCTAACATCACCAGCCAAGAAGGCGTTCAAAGCATTTTCATGAGCTTCGAAACACGCTGCGTGAAATTCGACAAGCACTTTTTTTAAGTCCTCAGCTAATTTTGCTCCTTTCAGCGCTATAACCTTGTATGCGGCGCGCACGCACTCGTCGCCTATGTTCTCCACCAAGCTTGCTGTTAAACGATAATCTAAACATTCAATGGGCTGAACTCCCAACTTTTCGCTCAAGCTGGGGTTCTGAATTATGGTTCTAAGAATACGTATAAGGAGAAAGTAAAGCCGGTTAACCTCCTCATCGCGGGCTATAATGCTTTTAGCTAAAGAAACATCTCCATTCACCAGTGCATTGACAACATCTCGATGCATGCCAGCAGCAATAGTATAGCCCCTCCGTAGAATTTTGTCAGGTGGAAAACTGGAAGGTTCTAGTAAGCATTGCAAAACAATTTTTGAATAATCCTCCTCAACTATTTCCAAGCCCACGAGGCGGCTGGCAGTCTTCTTAACATCTTCTCGCACCTCAAAGCTAATACGTTCCTTCCCCTCAACACGGATAATGTCGAAGCCAAGCAAATATTTCCCTGTAATTTCGCGGCTCAAATAGGACACGGGCTTTAAAACGGCAACTCGGGGGGAAGGAGCAGTTCCATACTCAGGGTCTATGAGGAGTTTACCGTCGCTAGTTTCACTTACCGCAACAGTGGAGCCCCGTTTTAAACCGTAACGTTCAGCCCAATCCTTTGGTATACAAACAAAGAAAGTGCCGCTTGGGGTGCGTTGAACCTTACGAACTTCACCCATCAAACCACCATAATACATACATGGATGCAAATATATTAACACATCTAAAACAAGCATTCATTATATAAACTTAAGCAGAGGCGTTGATATTGAAGAATAAAGTTATAATTGGCATAGATTTGGCTGGCAAACAGAAAAATCCCACAGGTTGGGCTTTGTGGGAAAACAAAATTGTGGAAACTGCACTTATTTACACGAATAAGGAAATTTTAGAAAAAATCGCTTGTGCTAAGCCCACAATTATAGCAATCGATGCCCCACTTAAACTCCCAAAAAATGGTTTACTTAGAAAAGCGGACAAGGAGCTAATAAAAAGGGGATACCGCGTTTTCCCGCCGGGCTTGCCAGCCATGAAAAGGCTAACCCTCCGCGCAATCAAACTAAATAAGTTAATAGCGGAAAAAGGAATAGAAACAATAGAAGTGCATCCCACATCAACTCGTAGGGCGCTTAACATGCCATTAAAAGACTGGAGAGAAATCCAAAAAACCTTAGAAAAAATAGGCTTAGAAGGAAGCCTAAAAGTGCGCACTTTAAAACCCCATGAAATTGACGCGGTGACCGCCGCCCTAACAGCCTACCTCCATATGCATAGCTTAACAGAGGCCTTAGGCGACGAGGAAGAAGGGTACATAGTAATACCCAAAAAGCAAGACTGGAGAAAAATTAAACTATGAACAACACTGAAAAACTGCAAAAAGCTGTAGAATTAACTCTTACAGCAGGGTACCAGCTAAACAAAGAAGCTTTCGAATTTCTAAACACCGTAGCCGCAACAGAAGACCCTGTGGAAGTTGTGAATAAGGCATTGGAAAAAATAGAAACCCTAAAGGAAAAGCCCTTATTCATTGAAAGAAGCTTCTTAGAAGAGCTTACAAAGAAACCGGAACCCCTCGAAGAAGGCTTTACACAGCCAAAGATAGAAGAAGCCAAAGCATTACCCATGCCTGAACCAGAGCCGCATAGGCAAATCCTAGAAGGGAAAAAGGTCTTCCGCCCTTATGCAAAAGAAGTTGAAGCAAACCTAAACATAATAGAAGATTTTGGTAGCAAGTTAAACTCTAGTGGAGCGATGGAGGATTATCTGGAATATTTCCGAGATAGATTTAAGCGTATTGAGAAGCTTTTAAGGCAGAGAATAGACACTAAAAGTGCGACATCAATAATTGAAGCCTTAAAGGCTCCGCCCAACACTAAGCTTAAAGTAATAGGCATGATCACTGAAAAGCGAGAGCATAAGCAAAGGGTTTTCCTAACAGTTGAAGACATGTCTGCAAATGCCATGGTGCTTGTGCCCCAGAACGCCTCAGTAGAACTTTTAAATAAAGCAAGGATGCTCTTGCTCGATCAAGTTGTCTGCTTAAGTGTTACGAAAACAAGAGGCAACTTGTTAATTGCTGAAGATATAATAATGCCTGATATAGCCCAAAGGTCTCAGAACAAGGCTTCTGTTCCAGTTTATGCGGTACTCACCTCAGACATGCATGTGGGCAGTGTAATGTTTCAAAAGGAAGCATTGAATCGTTTCATTTTGTGGCTTAATGGCAAATACGGAAATGAAGAGATGCAGGAAATAGCAGGTCACGTGAAATATGTTTTGATAGCAGGCGATGTCGTCGACGGAATAGGCGTTTACCCAAACCAAGTTAAGGAATTGGCAGTGAAAGACATTTATGAACAGTATAGGCTGGCTGCAAAGTTCATTGAACAAATTCCAGACTACATAGAAGTGGTAATTATACCGGGAAATCATGATGCTCCAAGAAAAGCGCTGCCGCAACCACCAATTTCAAACGCCTTCCTCGAAACACTGCAAGAGTCGAGGAAAGTTTACTCTTTAGGAAATCCAAGCTTTCTAAGTCTCCACAAAGTGGAAGTACTAATTTACCATGGACGCAGCCTCGACGACGTTATATCAACAGTTCCTGGAATAGATTATGCCCACCCAGAGAAGGCTATGACCCTTTTACTGCAGTGCCGCCATTTAGCGCCTGTTTACGGTGGAAAAACGCCTTTTTCGCCTGAAAATAGGGATTTTTTGGTTATTGAACGCGCCCCAGACATTTTCCATGCAGGACACGTGCATACCTTGGGGTATGCAAATTATCGGGGGGTGTTGGTTGTTAATTCAGGATGCTGGCAAAAACAGACAGAGTACATGAGAAGACTGGGGTTTGTTCCAACACCAGGCTTGGTTCCTGTAGTAAACCTTCAAACATTGGGGGTTAAAACTCTTTCATTCATCTAGCTTAGCCCGCGTGCAATCAGCCGCGCAACCCGGAGAGGTTCAGGTACCCTACCGCAAACTGTTAAGGCTTTTATCAGTCTCTTAGTCCATTGGATATCCGTGCCTAGAATTTCAATGTAAAGGGGGTTTTCTTCAGCTAAGGCCTTTACTTTTAGGATGGGGCCTAATTTCTCAAATACGCTCCAGCGGGTTTGCCAGTCTCTAAAGTGTGCATGAAGCGCATGCTTTACTGCTTTATTGTCTGGTTTTGTTCGCGAAATAATGGTTACGGGCTTTCCAAATTTCTTAAAGAGAATTGTTGGGTCAATGATGTTGAATCCTGCAAAAGAAACCCCAGCAAGCATAACTGCCTCAAAGTTCCATTTATTTAGAATTTTAACAGTTTTTTCTGTTGCATCTAAACCATCAACTTCTATCTTTGCGAACTTTACATCTTCAATTTCTAATCCTTTGAAAAGAACTACTGCAAGGAGAGCCTTTTTAGTAATCCCTTTTTTGAAGCTCCCATCTTCAATTCCTACCACTAGCATTTTTTGAAAGGCATCTTGGTTCATAATCAATCAAGCGTCCAAGCCTAACATCATTAGAGAACGCTTCTCTAATAAGTGTACGCGTAACCTCTAACCGAATCTTCTTTGTCCGTCCATACCTCCCCATGCTTACAACTTGGGCATTTAACAAACCCAATGCGTCAAGCTCATTAACCAGAGTGCTTACACGGCGCTGCGTTAATGGGGTTACAGCCAACTCTCCGCAGAGCTCATTGTAAATTTCATATATTTCGCCTGTCACTGCACGGTAACCATTTGCTTTAACCATGTGGAAAACACTTAAAACCACAAGCTTCGCATGCAAAGTAAGGTTCGCCAAAGCTTCCACAACACGGTTATGCTCAATAAGCTTTTCCGCCTCCCTAACATGCTCTTCGTTAATAACACTTGCACCTCTACGCTCTGCAACCTCACCAGCAACCCTAAGCAAATCCAAGGCTCGCCTAGCATCACCATGTTCCGCTGCTGCCAAAGCTGCACAGAGGCTTAGGGCTCCTTCGCTTAACGCCCCTTCACGTAGGGCCATTTGTGCTCTTTCGAAGAGGATGTTTTTTAATTCGCTTGCATCATAAGGCCTGAAAACGATTTCTTCCTCGCTGAGGGAGCTTAAAACTCGCGGGTCGAGAAATTCCTTTAGTCTTAGATCGTTGGAAATGCCGATAATGGAAACTTTGCTGTGGGATAATGTTTCATTAATTCTTGTAAGTTCGTATAGAAGGATGTCGCTTCGAGCCTTTACTAGGGCATCTACTTCATCCAAGGCTACTATAAAAATTGTTTTCAGTTCTTCTAAGCCTTTCCTAAACCTGTCAAAAACCTCTCCAACAGATAAACCGGTAAAGGGAACAATAAGCTGAACGCTCTGACATAAGCTAGAGAGAATACGATATTCGGTGCCTGCCAAACGGCAATTGACATAACAAAAGTCAACAGGCGCGTTAATCTCCCTCGCCTTGGTCTCCAACCAATTCAGCACATATTTTATCACTGCAGTCTTCCCAGTTCCAGTTTTTCCATACACAAAAATGTTTGAGCATCTCGCACCCTTCAGAACTGGGGCAACAGCCTCTCCAAGACGTCTAATTTGTTCCTCACGATGGGGCAGCTTTTCAGGTAAGTAATCGTGACGAAGGACTTCCCTATCTCTAAAAACACTTGTACTGTTAAAGAATTTGTTGAATACTTGATCGAGTATGTTTGTGTTGTTCATTATCTCATTTCTCCCTTTTTTCAAGTTTGCAGTAGAGGGAAATGCCTTTACTTTAAGGGTGGGAAAATAAGGCATGTCATACAGAAAAGTGAATAATTAGCCTAAAAATTCTAAAAAGTATAGGAGATTTGGTGTGTAAAAAAGGAAAAGGGAGACACCCCTAAGTTTCAACTGGAAATCTCTTAAGTGTACTAGTTAAAATTCTGATTTCTTTCTAAAAAGAAATATACTCTAAAAGGTAAG
>Ga0315298_1005065_pt1 | contig 19095 bp, 20 predicted proteins | sample WHS_1_MG_FD_203077 | JGI IMG/M metagenome (GOLD analysis project Ga0315298, IMG submission 203077) | Extremophilic microbial mat communities from Washburn Hot Springs, YNP, Wyoming, USA - WHS_1_MG | ecosystem: Environmental > Aquatic > Thermal springs > Hot (42-90C) | place: USA: Wyoming...
GGGGCTGGAAGCAGGGCGGGGGGAATGCGGGGGGGGGAGGGGCGTGGGCGGGCCCCTCAAGGTGAGACATAGATAAGCATAACATAGGGACCCCGGGGCATGTGGTAAGCCCAAAGGGTCATGTCGGCCTCGGTCTACGTGAATTAAGTTACCTGGTCCCTCCCCATTCTTGCTTTATGCGGGGAGGCGTGGGGCTGGAGCCAAGGCGGGGGGAATGTGGGGGGGGTGGGGGGGCTGGCTTGAGGGGAGAGGAAAGAGAAAAGATTGTAGAAGCAAATCGTGGGCTTGAACCCGTCCGCCCACCGTCGAGCGATTTAGCCGAGCGCCCGAATTTCGCGCTTGTAGTTGAAGTGTCTGTTTTCAGACACTATGTGAAATAAAGTCACAAAATAGGATGGGCTTCTTGTCGATCGGGTGGCCCTCCCCCAAGCGTGACACACCGTGACGAGGCGTGACAAACCGTGACAGGCTGTGACATTCCGTTCCAACCGCAGGCCTCTTCTCGGGATGGCAATTTGGGCGGCGCATGGGATCGGGGTTCGTCGATCTCCCGACCTCAGGGATCGATCCGTGGTTGAAGATCCATCCGCGATTGACTGCTCCCCCAAATAATGTCCTACCGAAGTGCTCGAAGCCTTTGTGTAGAGGAGATGGGGAGCGGCCCCCACCTTCCGAAAAACACAAGAAACGCAAGAAACGCAAAATGTGGTTCCTTTCAGAACCAACCGGAAGCGGGCCGAATTCGCCCCAAATACCCTCCTTGGTGGGATGAATGTGTGGGACGATATCCGAATTCTGATGAACCTGTCATCCCACTTTTCACGAAATAGGCTTCTGGAGCGGGTTTTGTGAGTATGTCAAATAATAAGTTTTGATACCTTTAAAAAGCCTGTAATGTCGATAGGTTACAAACTGCGAATTTTACATAATTACTGATTATCGGACGCAAAATCAGGGCCTTTGGAGCCATTAGAACCGCTGGTCTGGCATCGGTGGATAAGAATTCCTCCACTTTATGGGCTTTTCAGGTGATTTTATCCCACCATGGCCTTCCGTTCTGCCCGGGCCTTCCCACTCGGAAGCGTTTATCTGGGATTGGCTTCTGAGTTCAATGCCTCGACTCCGGGAGAGGGATCCCGATCGACAAGGCTGTGAACCACAAGATCTTGGGAAGCACCCTGAGCCCAAAACAACATCTTGGGACAACCCGATTCCGAGGAGGCGGTATCTGAATGCCCCCAAACCAAAAAGTCCGTCAAAAAGGGCATTTCCGTGCGAAATTCGGGTATGTTTGAAGGGTAGCCCGCAGGCCTTGGGCCTCTTCTTCCGCCTCTTGGGCCTTCACAGACGAGGTGAGACAGTAAAGAGAAGCAATGCCTGGCTCGGCGCTCACTCCATCTCCCGGCTCGTTGCCGATAGCAGGCGCACCTGGCTGCAACCTGAACTCCTGCCCTTGGGAAGACGAAGTTATCGTTTTCGATAACCTTGTGTCCTTGGGGCCGGCTGATCCTGGAGCCTTCGAGCGTGGGGAGATCGAGTTTCATCGAACCTCGGGACCGGAATCCGAAAGGCTGAACCTGAAGCGGGAGCGGTCGAACTCTCGGACAAGGAAGGGTTGGCTGGCAGAACCTGAAGGAATGGCGGAGAGGGACCTTGGGGCAAAAAGCCGATCCTGGAGGTGGATAGTCGCAAAAACCCAAAAAATCTCAATCGTTGGCGCCTCCCCCACCCCCACGAGTCGTCAAAGGGGTCATCGGGCATAGATAGGGTATCGGCTCTATGATTCTCTCTGCCTCGCATATACACATTGTCAAAAAAATTTTGGGGTTTACCTAAATATTCCGACCACTTAGACATAAGGCCTCTTGTTGATTATTTTGGCAACCCAAGTGACTCGGTCCTACTGGTGCAATATGTTAAGCCTTCGTCTTCATTGCTCTTTTCTTTATTTTCCGAGCTTTTCAGAAAATTTTGGGGTTTACGCGGATTTTTGGGGTGGTTGACTGGCGTTTGTGCAACGCAAGCTGGTTTGTGTTGCACGACCATAGGTTTTTGGTCTGTCATTAATGCGGCAATTGCTGACAGGCATGGAAAAGTCTGCAAGCATGGAACAGAGAATGCCGGCGATTTTATCCATTTGGTAGGGGGGGTTAGTCAGGAAATTTTGGGTTCGCACGGTTGGGCCTTGACTTTTTTGGGGAAAAACTAATAAGATTGCAGAGGACACACCGAGTTGTAAGAGAAACAATTCCGCTGAGCTAAAGGCCTTTGGGGGTTGAGAAGCGGAATCAGAGTGTTTGCATCGTCTCCTTCATCTGGGACCTGGTAAAGAAGGATCGGCAGGGGTGGGAGAGAGGGAAACGTGAAATCAAGAATAGGAAAACCTCACGAAATGTTATTTGGAACAGACGGACCATCTAAAAACAAAGATTTCCTCCGGAGGTAAACGATGAGAACCTTTACTGCCTATGTAGAGTGGGATCCTGAAACGAGACTATACGTTGGCATCGTGCCAGGGATAGTGGGTGCCCACACCCAGGGAGCAACTTTAGATGAGCTTCAGAAAAACCTTAAGGAGGTATTGGAGTTGTGCTTGGAGGAATACAAGGGCGAAACAGAGGAGCTACCTCGTTTTGTAGCATTGCAGCAGGTTGAGGTATCCGTATGACCGCCTTCCCATCGTGGACTTTAAGACGCTGGAGAAGGTGCTGCTGCATTTGGGTTTTCAGCCGGTGCGCCAGAAGGGAAGCCATGTCTCTTACCGCCATCCTGACGGAAGGACGACCACCGTCCGAATCATCCGGGAAGAGACCTGGCCCGACCATTAGTCAGGGAAATCCTTCGGGAGATTGAAATGTCGTCGGAGGAATTTATAGAAACGATGGTGAGGATATGAGGAATGTAGGAGGAAGATAACGATAACGGCCATGCGTAAACTTTCTGAACAGGAAATTGAACGAATCGTAAGCCTTCTCAAAGAAGGCAAGCCTTTACCGGAGGACTATGAAGGGATCCTTTATGAAACGAAGAAGGAATAGGAGCTCAGCTACAGCGATAAGGAGCGGGACAAAGACATCCTGATAAAAAGGGAACAAACCGTAGTTCTCTTGAGCCCAGATATAGTTCAGGCAAAGTGGCCTAACAAGAGGCTCCACCTGCCGCGCGCATTGTTCCTGGTCGAACCTTCATAAATGCCTTTCAATCCAACCTGTTAATGTTGGCCTCCTCTGGTATTGCTAGTTTTTCCCTTTGCCTGTACCCGTTAGATGGCATAAGATTTCCACACAGAGAACAACAAGGTCTTGTGGGATCGTTGCGGAGTAACCTCGCTCTAAATTAACGAAGCCACTCGCACGTCCGAACAGATAATTTATGCAGCGTCCTGCCGTCTTTCGTTGCCCGCCTGGAGACCGGAAGACCCGAAGGGCCTAAGGCTTTGTTCCACGATTTTCTCCCTTTCCGGTTTTTGCTCCCGCGCAGGGAGTCATTTTCTCAGGTCGCGATTCACACAAGCCCGATAATCGGTCAGCCGGTATGTACATACCCCCCTCTCGTTTGGACGCAGTCCCCCTTAGTATCTGCCTCTGTTATGCCCACCAGTGCCGCGCCAGTGTCCATGAAGCCTACGCTCTGCCTTGCGCACAAAGGCTGCGTCTATTACGTTCCCGCGTTGCCTCTTGCTATCGGCCTTCCATTAAGCGGGACTTCCGAACTTTTAGCGTAAAGGTTGACCAGTTGACCACCCCCACAGGGGGTGGTGGTCAACTCAACGGGTAGTTGACCTTCTTTATGTCTCTCGTGTAAATCGTAACTATTTGATTTTTAAGGCATTGTACAAATTATGGTATGACTGAGTTGACAACGAGTTGACCAATTTTAGTGGAGGTCAGTTGACCTGCCGAGTTGACTTCCCTGTTGACCGGGGGAAGCGGGTACCGCAGATGGCCCGGGGGCACGGCTGACCGCTTTGTATTGGCAGAGAGTGAGCCTTTATGAAGGCTGACCAGTCAGTCCGGGCACGGGATCGCCTCGACTCTACCCCAGCGCGAGGCAGCTTGATCGGGGAAGTATGGTGTCAATCCCCTTCACTGGCCTACCGTTTGTTCCACAGGCTCGTCACCGGCCAATTTTGGTTTCCTGGGGTGTAGGACATTTTTTGGGGGAGAGGGTCGGTTACAATAAAAGAAATTTGTGGACGATCATTTTGTGAGCCTGCTTGAGCAGAAAAGGAGAAGCCATGGCGAAACGGGAGAAAAAGAGGGAGAGAGTGGAATATGGGCCACAAAAGAGACTGTAGGACGAGGGATGGCTGACCGATGAGGAGAGGGAGTACCTGAAGACCCATCTCGTTGGAATGGACGACACCAAAAAAGAGGTGGTATTTCAACACGATGAAGACATGGACGAAGAAAGATTACGATCATTACGACCGATTCCAAATGTGGATGATATTTGGCGCCGGTTCCTTGCCCGAAGAAGAGGAAAACGGGGAAACGTCGAAGGAACCGGAAAAAGGCCCAAGAAGCGGCTTCGGAGGAGAGGACCGTTGAAAAGATACTTCTTCGGAATGTGCAGGCAAGCCTATAGAGATCAATTTTGGGGAACCAAATGCAAACCTACGAATATTTGTGTAATCATTGTCATCATTTTGTGAAGACCGAAGGACCGTGGCCGTATCGAAAGGAGGGGAAGCAGAGGCGGACCCTCGATACCCCACCCGGGACGGCACCGGGCACCGATCGACGGCTTGATGGCCCTCGTTTATTGTCCCACCTGCGACAAGAACAGGCTCTATCCGATCGTCGAGTACAAAAGCCCCCTTTTCTCCCTCGACGAGATCTGGTGGAGCGATGGGCCCCGGAAAACAAGGACGCTCTGTTACCGATGCAAAAGCCCGGTCTACCTGGTGCTTCCTCCTCGATCGGTCAAATGCCCTCGGTGCAGGAAGGGGACGTTCGAACGGCTCGAGCCCTTTCCGGAGGCCCCGGCTGGTCTTTCACCTGTCCCGCCACCCCGTTCTCCTCTCAGGATCAGACAGGATGGAAGATCGATTCAAGCGCCAAGGCCCGTGGTCGTGATCGATTCAGCGGAACATAAGGGGTACACCTTTGAGCGCTTTTCGAACTGGTTTTCGGGAACCATGAGGAAGAGGTTGGCGATGGGCGACTACTCCCTTCTGGGGATGGAAAGCGAGGTGGCCATCGAGCGGAAGACCGTTTCGGACTTGGTGAAGTCGATCATCCACGAGAGGGCGGGCTTCATTGATAAGTGCGAGAAGCTTTCGAGCTTCAGGAAGAAGTGCCTGGTGATCGAAGGGACCTTGAGCGAGGTGAAAACCCCCTACGAGGAGACCTCGGCTCATCCCAATGCGGTGCTGGGGAGTTTGCTTGCTGCCCAGGAGCGATGGGAGATCCCAATTCACTTTCTCGACAATTTTCTCTTGGCCGAGGAATTCGTGGCAAGCATGCTGAGCAAGTACCACGCCTACCGCTGGCTCGAAACCAATGGGTATAGGAGGTGCCTGATCGATGGGGACATCTGAGCTTTTGGATCACTCCATCGCAGAGAGCAGCCTCTCCGTTCCCAGTCTCTCTGGCGACCGGGGAAGAGTATTTCCCCTCGGTTTCTTTCGGAGCGCCCCAAATTGTCAATTTTCCTTGACTCCAAACCCTCCATGTGGTAACTTTTTGAACACCCAGGCGGATCTTGGGGGTAGCTCCTCTTGGATTCCAAATCGCACGGGGCAAAAAGCTGTCACGGTCCAGATTGCAAAGGAGCGAGCGAGATAGGTAAGAACCCAAAGAGGCTGGAAATTCTATGAAACGATTCGTGATTTGCCAATGTCGGCCCGGCTGATCCTGTCTTACAGGTACAGGTAATTGATCTTCTTGAATTTTTTCGGGCTGCTCAGAACCCTCATTTTGGCACAAGTTATGCTGATCGTTGTAAATCGAGAGAGACATATCCTCCCTAATTGCTTTGCGATCGTCTCATTTTGTAGAAACGATTTCTTTAGCCCAAGCGATGGCCATGCTCCAAGGATCATCAAGAGGATCAATCGAGCGCACGCTCCCTATAGACCGAACGTGGTCGGTACAACAGCGGATGCCTCCCTATCTACTGAGGATTAAAAAAGATGAGTATCTTTGACCTTCGGCAATTGATAATTGATGAGTACGGCAAATATATCCAGAGCTTTCTCTCTATTGCGGATAATCGAGTTGGCTCGTTTATAGAAGAATCCTCTTTGAAAATTTGAGAGGATTACTACAGTAACCCGGGTTTCTTTTACGAACCGAATGTTTGCATCTTCTGTCACGGCTCCGTTCATGATCAACCAGGGCAGAAGGAGAAGGATCGTATCACAAGGCAGGAATTAAAAAACCTTGGTTATCGAATCATTGTCATCCGCTACGATCAGGATATCGAAGAACAGCTTCGTCGCTACCCTGAAGTCTTTGGTTAATAAGCCTCCCTACCTTTAAATGGGAATGGTGCAGGGCGAGAAAATTTCTGAGAAAATAGGGCATGAAAATTCGCGATATAATAAAATTGATAGAAGCAGAAGGGTGGTATTTGGTCGAGACAAAAGGGAGCCACAGACAATATAAACATCCAACAATCCCAGGGAGAGTTACAATTGCCGGGCATCCAAATGATGATCTGGCACCGGGAACTTTAAATAGCATATTGAAACAAGCGAAGTTAAAGGAGGTCAGGTAAATATGCACCGCTTTCTTATTGTGATCGAAAAGGCAGATGGCAACTATTCGGCATACTCACCCGATCTACCGGGGTGTGTGGCAACAGGAGCTACCCGCGAAGAGGCAGAGAAAAATATGTATCAAGCCATTGAAATGCATATTAAAGGAATGCAGGAAGATGGTCTGCCTATCCCCGAATCAACTTCCTTTGCAGAATATGTGGCCATACAGTAAGAGAATAATATCCCAGGACCCCTCTCACCCCTTCGGAGGAGAGTGGCGGGGTGATGAAGCGAACCATCTAAGGAAATTTGGAGAATATCGATGGATATTGTAACATCAAAAAATGGTGTTCCCATCCGATTAACAGAAGAAAGATGGTTTCATATCACAGAAAACCATGATGATCTGGCCGGACATTACGATGATGTCCTTTACGCAATTGAAGACCCCGATTATATTATTGAGGGATATAGGAAGGCATTGATTGCACTGAAAAAAATCACCAGAAATAAGTTTTTGGCAGTGGTATATAGAGAGATAAGCAGGGAGGATGGTTTTGTTATAACCGCTTATTTTACAAGCAAGATCGACTTAGAGAAAGAGGTGATATTATGGCAAAAGAAGTCGTGAGAGACGAGATGATCAAAGAGATTTTTAAGGCAACACCTCATCTTTTAAAGTTTCCTAAGGAAAGAATGTGGATCGACTATGATAAGGAGGCTGATGTCCTCTACATAAATTTCAAAAGACCGCAGAAAGCAACAGATTCAGAGATGTTAAAGAGCGGCATCCTGATTCGATATCGAGGAGACCAGGTTGTAGGCCTGACGATATTAGAGGCCTCCCAGAGAAAAGGATAATCAAAATCTCTAAGCGATCCCCGATGTGCCTGCCTGCGGGAAGGCAGGAGAGAGGGATAGGCTCAGAAGGTCTCTCCGGAAAAGGTTCTCAAATGGACAGCTTATCCCCTGGCTCCATTGTTCGTTGTCGCAACCGGGAATGGATCATCCTCCCCTCCCCGGATGAAAACCTGATCTTACTCCGCCTCCTGACAGGAAGTGACAAAGAAGTCTGCGGAATCTACAGGCCATTGGCAAACCTTGGCTTCGATCGTGTAGAGCCAGCAATCCTTCCCCTCCCAACTCCCCAGGATTCAAGTGACGCGGTGAGCACGGAACTTCTCTGGAACGTCACCCGTCTATCATTAAGAGATGGGCCAGGAACAGGTGGACGGATATTTGGAAGATCTGGCCTAAAGAAAGCACACCAGAAAAGTGAAAGGCGAGTGCGGGTGACGTTTCCGAAGCGAACAATAATGGCAAGAATTGAACCCGGCCGGTCGGACTTGAGTTGTTTTAGAACCAACCTCCCCCCTCCGTGCAAAGACCTGGACGAATTGAAGGCGGTGTTTAAGAAATGGCGCCGCATTGGTTGGAAAAACATCTGCAAACCCTGGCTTGAAGAAAGAACCCCGGAACAGTTGAAAGGTGAGAGTAATTAAATAGTGTAGACACAACACTGAGTTCTTAAAAAGGGGAGCGGGCGGTGGCAAAGACCAAAAAAATGGAAAAAACCGGTAGTAAAAACGGTGCCAATGTTGGCTATGAAGCCGAACTCTGGAAGATGGCCGATGCCCTGCGGGGGAGTATGGACGCCGCCGAGTATAAGCATGTGGTTCTTGGCCTGATCTTTCTCAAGTACATTTCCGACGCATTCGAAGAGCACCATAGAAAACTCGAAGCTGAAAGAGATCAGGGTGCAGATCCAGAGGACTCTGATGAATACAGGGCTGTAAACGTCTTCTGGGTACCGCCTGAGGCACGTTGGTCGAATCTCAGAGCAAATGCAAAACAACTGTGTCCTTTCGGTAAATCTGCATGAAATTTTGTTCTGAGCCGGGTTATCATCGGTTATCCCCAAAGAGGAGGAGAACCGATGAGAGAACGTCACAACCTCATGAACGTACCTGCCATAAGGTCTACCCTTGAAGCCGTTTGTCATCAATTTGAAACGTGGCGAAAGAGAAGGCGCTCCCGGGGCCCCATCCCAGAATCCCTGTGGCAAGCAGCCATTGGGCTGTGCCAGGACCATTCGATGAGCGAGGTGTCCCGAACTCGGCATCGTCACCCAGATGAACCGCCATCAGACACCCTTCCTCAAACGAACGACTCCGGTCAAAGGCCCATAAGGCTGCTTCGAGCGACCTGACCACGAATCCCGTACCTCTGATCTCAGGAGGCTCTTTCCGCTTGAACGAACCCGCGGCAATCTCGTCAATCTCTCCTGTGAGAGGCCTCCTCTCCCAGTATCCCGGCACCGGACAATAATGGTCCGATAAAAGCTCTGTCTTGGAAACGCCACGGATTGCACCCACGATCAACGCTCCCAAAAGGCGGCACGCATCGATAGCGGTCAATGCTCCATGGGTGGTTCTCGAACTTTCGCCGCATCTCTCAATCGCCTCGAGGGGATCTGAGGCATAGAATAGAGCAACCCGTGCCAGCCTCATCAGGGACCCATTGCCAGCGGAATGAGGGTCCGTTGGTCCACAAAACGGCTCCCGGATCCTTTCAAATCTTTCCAACGCTGACCTTACGGTGCTTCCGATATCGAAGCACGTCCCGGTGCTGCTCAGATAGCCTTCTCGGTACCACCGAAGATATCGCTCCATCTGGTCCATCGGATCAAACCCTTTTCTCTCGATCAGGCTTTCAGCCAGGCACAAGGCCATCGAGGTGTCATCTGTCCATTGGCCTGGTTCGAGCCGAAAGGGCCCTCCCCCCACGATGTTCCGTATGGGCTTGAACGATCCAGGAGGTTTGAACTCAAGGGTGGTTCCCAGGGCATCTCCCGTTGCTAGTCCCAGGAGGCTTCCACGGTAACGACGTACCCTTTCCATTTGCTCTCCCATCCGTAATATCCTTCGATGAAGGATAAACTTCACACATGTTGAATCCTTTGGGTCACGGGACCTCTCCGAGCTGGATCAGAAAGTGTAGATGACGTTGCGTTAAAGCGTAAGCATGAAGAGAGAAAGAGAATCTGTTGTGTCACTTCAAATCATAGGCAAAAAACTCCTTGAAATCCGTCTCATCCCAAAAATCTCTCTTCTTTCGATTCCCTATTGGGATAACATGGTAAAACGGCCCAGGAAAATGAATCCGAGGTTTACTCTGCATGGCCATCCTTCATCGTGGAACGTTGCCCCCAGCAATACCGAATTACCGTTGCCTGACCCATCGCCTTAGGAGAGGCTCCTTTAGGTTTCCCTTTCAGAGGACGGGAGAATTGTTGCCGAGAGCCGATGTATTTTTTTCTTGACAAAGACCAGAGAGGCGTGTTATCTTGCATGCACGAAATATATTCATTGGAGCCACGTTCCAATTGAAAAAAGGGAAAAAGGGGAAAAAAGGTTATCAAGCCTTGAACATCTATCAGGAGATCAAGCGGAGAATCATTACGCTTGACCTTAAACCCGGCCAGATCCTGGAAGAAAAGCGACTGGCAGAAGAATTGAAAGTTGGAAGGACACCTGTTCGCGAGGCTCTGCTCTTGCTGAAGAACGGCGACTGGATCGTCAGCCTTCCCAACAAGTCAGCTTATGTCAAACAGGTGAGCCTCAAAGATGTTAAGGATCTTTTTGAATCCTTGGCCTTGGTGGAGAGGCAGACGGCTTGCCTCGCTGCCCAGAGAATGACCCCTGAGCTGTTGAACGAAGTCCGGAAGGCCCATCAAGAGACGCTCAGCGCCGTCTTGAAAAGAGACATCTGGGAGATCGAGTCTTGCAACCAAAAATTTCACCAACTTATAGCCGAAGGGTCGGACAACCGCTACCTCATTTCGATTCACAGGGACCTCCGCAACAAGGCTGAGCGGCTGGCCTACCTTTCCATCGGAAGTGATTTTGAAAACAGCACAACCCTTGACGAACACCTTAGCAAACTCTGTAGTCACCACCAGCAGATAGTATTGTGCTTGGAGAAAAAGGATGTGGAGAGGATGGGAAGGCTTTCTATAGAGCATATCATTCTCTTCCAAAACCGGATCATCAGCTATCTAACCCATTCGGCAGCAGAAGCCACTCGTGAAGCCCTGCTGTAAAGGAGCCTTGAATGATCAAGCTTGGCGTGGATGTCGGGGGGACTTTCACCGACCTTGTTTTGGTTGATGAAAAAACAAAACGGATCAACATCACCAAGGTTCCCTCCACTCCCCGGTCACCCGATCAGGGAGTGCTGAACGGGATCAGGAAGGTATTGAGCCTCTTTTCAATGGATCCATCAGAGATTCGTTTCCTCATCCACGGAACAACCGTGGCTACGAATGCCTTAATTGAGCGAAAAGGCATTGAAGCCGCCCTTATTGTGACCCAGGGCTTCAGGGATGTTCTCCATATCGCCCGCCAGATCCGTCCCAAGCTCTACGATTTCTTCGAACGTCGCCCTGACCCTTTCATTCCGAGACACCTTTGTTTCGAAGTTCCTGAACGAATCCTGTACACGGGAAAGGTTCGGAAGCCATTGGATGAAGAGGCTGTACGGTTCATTGCGCAACAGATTGCAGAGCGTGACATCGGCGTCGTCGCGGTATGTCTTCTTCACTCGTATGCTAATCCCTCTCATGAACAGAGGGTGAGGGAGATCCTTCTGGAGAGGATCCCCGGCCTTAAGGTATCGCTTTCAAGCGAAGTCTTGCCCGAGTTCAAGGAATACGAGCGGATGAGCACGACCGTGATCAACGCCTATGTGATGCCCATCGTTGAGAGATATCTTAAGCAGATCGAAGAAAGCCTGAAACAGTTTAAAGTGAAGTCGGGCCTGCACATCATGCAATCGAACGGGGGGGTGATGACCTCTGAGACAGCTAGCCAAAAAAGCGTTCACACCGTTCTTTCGGGGCCCGCAGCGGGTGTGCTTGGAGGGGTAACCCTCGCCAGGATGGTGGGGCAAGAGAATGTCATTACAATCGACATGGGAGGCACAAGTTTCGATGTCTCCCTGGCTTACCGGGGGCAGCCAACTTTCACTACCGAGAGCGACATCGGGGGCCATATTATCAAGATTCCAATGATCGATATCAAAACCCTGGGAGCAGGAGGGGGGAGCATCGCATGGGTGGACCAAGGGGGAGCACTGCAAGTGGGACCTCAAAGCGCCGGGGCTGATCCGGGACCAGCATGCTACGGTCTTGGAGGGAAAGAGCCCACCGTGACTGACGCGAATATCGTGCTGGGATACTTGAACCCTGAGTATTTTCTCGGGGGAGAGATGAAACTGCATGTTCATTTGGCCAAAGCCGCTATCCTGGAGAAGGTGGCGAAGCCCATGGGGTTAACCCTGGAGCAAGCAGCAGAAGGAATTCTACGGGTAGTCAACGCCAACATGATCCGAGGTATCCGGATGGTCTCCGTTGAGAGGGGATACGATCCGAGGGATTTTACCCTCGTCTGTTTTGGAGGAGCGGGTCCGGTTCATGCAGTTAAACTTGCCCATGAACTGAATATTCCAAGGCTGATCGTGCCTGAGGGCCCGGGGGTCAATTGTGCGCTTGGACTCCTCATGGCCGATTTCCGACATGACTATTCGCAGACCTTTCTCCATCCCTTAAAAAACCTCGACCCTGCGCAACTCACGCAGGCTTTTCGGACCTTGGAGCAAAAGGCCATTGATCAGATGGTTCATGAAGGGGTTCCGAAAAAGGATGTAAGGCTCATAAGAAGCCTTGATCTTCGTTACATAGGCCAAGGATACGAAATGGAGATCCAAGGCCCGAGCAAGGATTTTACCAGAAAAGATCTTGAGATTCTGGCTCAAAGGCTTGGCGAGGTCCACCGAGAGAAGTATGGTTACAGCATGTCTCCCGATGCGGTTCAGATTGTTAATCTTCGTTTAACGGCGATCGGCGGGCTGTCCAAGCCCGAGATTAGAAAGGAGACACCGAGTGGGGCGGACCCCAAAGCTGCGTTAAAGGGCAAACGGAGAATCTACATGGATGGGAAGTTTGTGCAGGCTTCTATATACGAAAGGAAAGAATTGCGGTGCGGTAACCGGATTGATGCCCCGGCCATTATCGAACAGCTTGATTCCACAACGGTCCTGTTTAGCGGATACCGGGCGACCGTAGACCAGTATCGAAATCTGGTGATTGAAAAGGAAGGGTAAACCGAGATGAAAGGGGAAAAAAGATCTTCAACCAAGAAGAAACCGGTGGACATGGTGACGCTCCAGGTCATCATGAATGCCCTCCACTCGATCACGGACGAGATGAACATGGCCCTCATTCGGACCGCCTATTCAACCAACATCAAAGACCGAAGGGACTGCTCCTGCGCGATCTATACCCCTGCAGGGGAAGTGGTCTCTCAGACTGAATTGGGCTCCCCGGTTCATCTCGGGATCATGCCATCGGCCCTTGACAATGTCTTTGCCCGATTCAGACTTGAGGATCTCGAGGATGGCGATCATGTCATCGTCAACGTTCCTTTTCCGACGGGTCCGGGACACCTCAATGATATCACGATGGTTTCACCTGTCTACATTGATGGGAAGATTGCTTTCCTTGTAGCTAACATGGCCCACCATGTGGATATGGGTGGCTACGCCCCTGGGAGTATGGCCCTCGGTTTACGAGAAATCTATCAGGAAGGGCTCCAGATCCCCGCGGTCAAGATCGTGAAAAAAGGAATTGTTGACAGAGAACTGATGTCCTTTATCAAACAGAATGTTCGGACGGGTATCGAGGTCGAAGGAGATATCCATGCCCAGATGGCCTGTAACAATGTGGGGAGAAGGAGGCTTGAAGAGCTGAGCAAACGGTATGGGGTGAAGGTCCTCCACGAATACATTCGGGAGATGTTCGATTATTCGGAGCGAAGGGTCCGAGCAGGCCTCAAAACGATACCGGCGGGAACTTACACTTTTGAGGATTACATGGAGGGGACGGCACTGACTCCCGATCTAATCAAAGTGAAGGTGACCATCACGGTAACCCAAGAAGAAATTCTATTCGATTTTACCGGAACGGATCCTCAAGTCAACGATTCGATCAACAGCAACCAAGCCTGCGTCAACACGGCTTGTTACTATATCGTCAAGGTCCTCGTCGATCCGGGACTTCCTCCCAATGTGGGCTCTTATAGGCCAATCCGTATTCATGCTCCATCCGGGAGTTGCATCAATGCTAAACCTCCGGCTGCGATCGGAAATTCAACGATTATCACCGCGCCCAAGGTGGTTGACGTCCTGCTCGGGGCCTTAGTCCAAGCTGTTCCGGAAAGAGCGGCGGCAGCATCCAATGGCGTTACCAGTCTCTTCAACATCGGAGGCCTCGATCCTCGGACCGGCCATCTTTACAATTATATCGAAACCTATGCGGGAGGCCAGGGAGCCATGCACAACCAGGACGGCATGGATGCGGTCCAGTGCCACATGACAAACACACGGAACGCGCCTGTAGAGGTCATCGAATCGATCTATCCCTTGATCGTGAGAAGTTATGGCCTTGTTCCTGACTCGGATGGGCCAGGCCGTTTTCGGGGAGGCCTCGGGATGAGACGGGAGATTGAAATCCAAAGCGAAAAAACGACCTTGACCGTCAGCACGGACCGCTCCAAATTAAAGCCGTGGGGTGTCTTTGGAGGATTGCCAGGGGGAAATTCGTCTTGTTTCATTGCGCACTCGGATGGCCAGGTGGAAAAGCTGGCCTATTCGAAGATGACAAGACCCATCGAGCGGGGAGAGGTGGTGACCATCGTAACCCCCGGGGGTGGCGGATGGGGCGATCCCTTTACCCGAGATCCCGAGAGAGTTCTCCGTGATGTCATTGAGGAATTGATCTCCCCTGAGCGCGCCAGGGAGTATTACGGGGTTGTGGTGGAGAGGAAGGGATACCGCCAGTTTCAGATCAACCGGTCCGAGACAGACGAGTTAAGGAGCCGCCGATTCAAGGTGCAGGATTCTTAGGAGAACAGGATGGACTTTAGAATGAACTTTACCATACGCCCCAAAATGACAGTTCTGAATGAGGAAGAGATCGAGTTTTTTTATTCGGGAGCTTTAGAAGTTCTGGAGAAGATCGGTGTCCGAGTGTTTCACCCCGAGGCTTTAAACCTTTTAAAGGAAGCAGGAGCCTCGGTTCACCCGGAATCACTAGTTAAGATTCCACCCCGACTCGTGGAGAAAGCCATTCGTTCTGCTCCCAAAAGAGTTTTTATTTATGATCGTGAAGGGAAGATTGCAATGGTGTTGGGAGGCGGAAACTCGGGGGGATTGAATACCTATTACGGAACAGGTTCCGATCTAAAGAACACGTACGATCTTTACACGGGTGAGCTTCGGCCTACAGTCTCACAGGACATTGCCAATATGGCCAGGGTTACAGATGCCCTTCCCAATATTGATTTCTTGATGTCATACGGGATCCCGTCAGATTGCTCCCTAGACCGTGTCTATCGGACCGAATTCTTCGAGATGGTGCGAAACTCGACAAAACCGATTGTATTCACATCGGATAACGGCGTGGACAGCAGGCGAATCATTGAAATGGCTGCTGTGGTTTTGGGTGGGATGGACAAGCTCAAGGAGAAACCGTTTATCATCAATTACAGCCAACCCACCTCGCCGCTTCAGCATTCTTTGGATGCCATAGGGAAGATTTTTGCCTGTGCGGAGGCAGAAATCCCGGTTGTCTATCCGCCGGGGATGATTCCCGGAGCGACTGCACCGGTCACGATGGCAGGTGCCATCACCCAATCGATTGCCGAATCCCTGAGCGCCCTGGTGATCCACCAGTTGAAAAGAGAAGGGGCACCCATCATTCTTTGTGGAGCTCATGGGTGGCTCGATATGTCCTCTGCGATCAATGTCTACGCTGCTCCGGGGAGACTGATGACACAGGCCGCTCTCGCGGCGTTTTACCAGTATTTTGGCATTCCGACCTGGGGATTTGGGGGTTGTACGGATGCTCAGGTCTTTGATCAGCAGGCCGGGATGGAGTTTGCTATGCTCAACCTCTGGGCTTCTCTTTGTGGTATCAACTTAGCTCATGATACCGCCTACGTCGGTAGCGGATTGATTGGTTGTTTGAAGAGCCTTGTCTACAACGATGAGATCGTCGGCTATGTGAGGCACATCCTGTGTAGAGGGGTAGTGGTCAATCGGGAGACCCAGGCCGTGGAGGTTATGGAAAGGGTGGGTCCCGGGGGGCACTTCATGATGGATGAACATACCCTTCACCACTTTAGGAATGAACTATGGAGGCCGATCCTTGCAAACAACGACCGCTACGAGATTTGGAAAAAGAAAGGAGGGAAAACCGTTGGGGAAAAGGCGGAGGAAAGGGTGAAGGAAATATTGAAGAAGCATGAGCCCCGTCCCCTTTCTCCCGAGGTCTTGAATGAATTGGAGAAAATTCGAACCTTGTAGAATTTGATATCTGAAGAAAGGAGGTGAAGAGATAATCTGACCGTTTGTTTCATTGAATCGATGAAACGATGGAAGCGTTCATCGAGGAAGAAAGGAGAAGGACATGAAAAAGGGATTCTATTTGTTTTTTGTCGTTGGTGTCCTAATAGGGTTGTCTCTGTCTGTCGCCCAAGCAAAAATGGTTCTCAAGGCTGGCCATATTTCTCCCAAAGCGAGCAATGAGGGCAAGGCGGCGGACAGATTTGCTGAGCTGGTGGCTCAAAAAACGAACGGAGAGATCTTAGTCGAGGTGTTTCCCTCCGAACAGTTAGGTAAGGCTGTCGCCATGATTGACAGTACGATTATGGGTAACCAGGATATTTATATTGGCGGCAATGTGGAGTTCGAGCGGTTCAGCCCAGGGCTCAAAGTTCTGGGACTTAATTACTCGGTTGAAGATCAGGCTCACTTCCGGAAGATCCTTGCGAGTCCGATCTGGAAGGAGGTCTTCATCGATCCTTTGGAGAAGGTGGGCCTAAAGGTTCTTGATTCGGACTGGGAAAGGGGCCCCTTCAGGGTCCTCGTTTCCAAACGACCGGTGAAGTCATGTAGTGATTTACAAGGGCTACGGTTGCGCATTGCCCCCCTTGACACTTGGCGTCGCTCCTGGACAGCACTGGGATGTAATGTCGTGGTGCTTCCTTGGACCGATGTTTATCTCGGATTGAAGCAAGGCATGGTAGATGCGGTTACCTCCCCTTTTGACCTCCTCTATTCGATGAAATTCACCGAGGTTGCTAAATACGTGGCCCGTACGGATGAATACTGGGGGCTCTTGACGGTGGTGATGCACAAGAAAAAGTTTGATGGTCTGAAACCGGAATTTCAAAGGGCCCTTCTCGACGCTGCTAATGAAGCAGGAAATTACTATATGGACCTTGGAGCCAAATCGGTTGCTGAGGATCTCGATAAGATGAAGAGAGAGCATGGGATCGAGTATACCGTCATTGATACGAAGCCATGCGCGGAGAAGATGAAACCCGTGATCCGGCAACTGGAAAAAGAAGGGTTTATTCCTGCAGGACTCTATGACAGAATTCAGGCGATTAAGTAGTGGATCATGTTTCTTTTCACATCCTTCAATCCATCCCTCTCCGGGAGCGTGCAGGAGGGATGGATTGAGGGAGCGGAGCGAAAATGTATCTACGATTTCTAAAAGGATATCAATACGCACTCACCCTCCTCGAGAAGATCCTGATGGTGATCTGTATTCTCCTCCTCCTGATCGTCGTATTTTTGTATGCAGTTGAGATCTTCACGAGATATTTTTTGCACTACTCTTCAACGGTCTCAGCAGAGCTGGGACTCATCCTCATGACATGGATGTACTTCCTTGGGTTCGTCATCCTTTTCAAGCGGGGAGAGGATGTTGTCATGGAATATTTTTTTCGCCTCCTGCCCCCTCGGGCGCGGGAGCTCCTCGAGTGGTTAATCCAAGGTGCGATCCTCCTTTTCTTGACGGTCTTGACATGGAAGGCAATCCAATTCTATTTCATGACAAGCACAATGGAACATCCGTTTCTGCCGATCAGATACAGCTACACGGTGCAGCCCGTTCTCGCAGGGTCCATTCTGGCCATTTTGGTATCCCTATACTTCATTCTGGAAAAGGCAGGGAGACTGCTTACGAGGGTGGATCCTCAAAGTAAAGCGATGACCGAATTCACTCAGAGGCCAGCTGAATGATCTCTCTGATCTTAACGGTGAGTTTTGTTGGGTTGATGTTTTTAAGGGTCCCCGTTTCCTTTGCGATTGGCCTATCCACCTTCATTGCAATCCTCTGCATGGGTAAGGATCTGGTAGCAATTCCCCAATACATGATTCAAGGGGTCACCAGCGTTCCACTCCTGGCTGTTCCCTTTTTTATACTCGCTGGCAACCTGTTCAATTCGTTAGGGTTGAGTCGCCGGATCTGGGATTTTGCCCTCAGCGTGGTGGGGCACTGGCGGGGAGGTATGGGGCATGTCATGGTCTTAGCGAATATGATCTTCGCTGGGATTTCGGGATCAGCCCTTGCAGATGCAGCAGGACTCGGACTGATCGGGATCCCCGCCATGGAAAAGCACGGCTATAGGCGGCCCTTCAGCACCGCTATTACCCTTTGTGCCTCTGTTATTGGGCCTATGATTCCACCGAGCATTAATCTCGTTCTTTACGGCGTTCTCGTCCAGGCCTCGATTGCCAGGCTTTTTATTGGAGGCATCATTCCGGGGATTATCATCGGTCTGTTCATGATGGGAACGGTCTATTATTATGCGGCCAGGGGCCTCGAACCCTGTCCTGTGCTGCCGAGAAGGTCCGCCTCGGAGATGGGAAAAAGTTTCATCCGAAATTTCCCCGCCTTCATCGTTCCCGTGGTCATTGTCTTCGGGATGGGATTTGGGGTGATCACGCCCACAGAAGTCGGCATTTTCGCCTCGGTCTACGCCTTAATTTTAGGCCTTTTTTACCGCGAGTCCTCCTCGAAGGAATTGGTCGACTGTCTCGCTAAATCGGTTCTTTCAACTTGTCTCATTATGTACATCATCGCTGTTTCAACGGTGGCAGGGTGGATCTACGCTCTCGAAGGAACTCCGCAGAAATTGGCCGAATGGCTCCTCTATTTGACGAGTAACAAACACATTGTTTTGCTCTTAATGAACCTTTTTCTTTTGGTCCTCGGATGTCTGCTGGAACCTATTCCGGTCCTGTTACTCACCACACCTATTTTTCTGCCCGTTCTTCATCAGTTAAATGTAGACCTGGTCCATTTCGGGATTGTAATGAATCTTAACTTGAGAGTACCGAGAATTTGCCTTCAGAGGTAATTGCAAAACTCCTATTTCAGGCGAATTTCTGGAATCAGCAGTATCAGATAAGTTAAGAATCCAAATCCTGTAGTTTGTCGCTCGCACTGACGAAAAATCTGCCTTTTTTGGGCCCAAGGC
>Ga0315298_1005068_pt1 | contig 19090 bp, 23 predicted proteins | sample WHS_1_MG_FD_203077 | JGI IMG/M metagenome (GOLD analysis project Ga0315298, IMG submission 203077) | Extremophilic microbial mat communities from Washburn Hot Springs, YNP, Wyoming, USA - WHS_1_MG | ecosystem: Environmental > Aquatic > Thermal springs > Hot (42-90C) | place: USA: Wyoming...
AGTCACGGGATAGGGTGGCGAGCCGGAGTAGTTATATGTGCCGATTTGAGAGCCAAAATATCCAGCGAGATAGTTTCCCACGCCCATCAAAACGCTTGATGATGTTGTTCTGAAACCAGTGGAAAGCCCGCCGCTCCCATCGAAAAAAAGCGAGTTTGCAACGTCAGATATTGCGAAATTCGACCAATTCACTTTCACTATCGCGCCGGTGCTTAGGGCAAAATAACCCGCATCGTTGGTGCTGTTGGCTGCGCCGTAAAAATATACCGCCCCCCCGCTTAACCCATTTCTAGCAGTATATGTGTTGAGTGAATAGCTGTAGGTATAAGGAGTATAGCCATTATTCATGTCGATAAATGCGAAAGATTTATTTGACGCAATAGCCCCTTGTTGCTGAACGCCGTTTAACAGACCGATAGAGGCCGGGAGCGCAGCTGCTGCCGTAATTACCGCCGTCTGATAGTCGAAAAGGACGGCGGATGTGCTGCCGCCTTGCGCGCCGATAAAGGCATATCCGGTGCCGGTCGATTGCGTGAATGTCTCGTTTGACCCGTAGAGCCACGCCATTACGCGCTACCCTTCAGAGTGAAAATCAAGCTGGCCGCCGTTGCGTCGGATACTGCCGGAGCGGTCACAGTCAGGTTACCGCTCGCTACCGAGAACGCCGCACTGGCAACTGAGGAGAACGTGGCAGAGGTCGCCCCCGCCGCAAATTGCATGGTGCCGATGTTGGTGCCGCTTGGATCGGTGATTGTGAAAGTGATGGCGTTCGTTGGTGCGGTCGCCAGAATGCCGACACTGCCGCCGAAGCCAGCCGCAAACGTCACCGTCCGCACCATCGGCGTGTTCAGCACAAGCTGCGAAGCCGAGAACGTGCCATCAGCACGCCCTGCAATGTCATACGGTGCGGCGCCCGAGGCTGCCACCAGAGATGCCACCGCGCTGCAAAGCTGCGGCATCGTGTAGGCCATAAAGGGCGCGGATGCGTAAGGGGTGATGGACGATGACGTTACCGCCAGCTGCCCGTAATTCACGGTGATGACGTATAGGCCGATATAGCCAGGATCGACGGCGGGGGTTGTTTGCGATCCGGTTGCGGCTGCGGCGCCCACTTTAAGCTGCAAAGCAATCGTTTGTTCGCGAAGCGTGTTGCTCGCCACGCCATCGTTGTTCGGCCCGGCGAATGGCTGCGAGGGGTAAGCCGCGTTGACGTAGGGCAGCACGACGGGATCGGTGTCGGTTTCCTGAAACGTCGCTTCGATCAGATAATTGACCGAATATCCCGAGGTCGTGGGCGCGGCCAGCGGGAAGATCGTGCCAGCAGCTTCCGGCAAGATGCCCAACTTCATCAGCGGCGACAGATCGGCAGGAAGTGACCCGAACGCGGTTTCATCGATGACTTCCTGCGACCAGAGCACGCCAGGGCCCACCACGACGCTCATGGAGGCGGGCGACGTTTGGGTGCAGGCAAGGCCCGCAACGCCGGTGTTGGTTCCCATCACCGCTTGCGTCAACCAGCCCAGCGCAATCATTGCGTCGCGCTGCGGTGATAAGATGTCTGTATCTTGAGGGATTGCGGAAGCGTAGACGATTGTGCGATCCATAATGGGCCTTTGCAACGCGATTAGGTGGTGATGGCCGTCCACATGATTGACCCAGCGGGTGCTGCGTCTTCGATGGCCTGATAAATATCTTCTTCGAGCAGAGCGGTCTGGTTCTGGTCGATGTCCAGATACGCGCCCAAGCCGGTGCCGTAGCCCCACGGCGCGTAGACCGGCGATGTCTTATTGCCGTCATACCCGGCCAAGTAAGGCGACCCACTCACCGGCGGCAGCGTGGCTTTGATGAACGCCTGGAATGGCAGCGCGAGGCTGCCGTAGCCGCCCGATTTGTTATAGGCCGCCGTGTAATAGCCTGGGAGAACGCTAGCCGCCCCGAAGAGCGTTGCCGATATGACCGAGCCGCTTGTTGTTGTCAGGGGCGAGCCATTAACCGTAATCGGGCTTTGGACGAAATTGGTATTGGTGGCGTGAACGCCGCAATAAACCCCCGTGTCGATCGGCTGCGATGGCTCAAACACCGTTGGCGTTATGCCGGTCAGCAATTCAACCCGGTTGATCACCGCCTTGCGCGTCACCGCCGCAGGGAAGATCGAAGCCGTCGATCGCGCGCGGAACGAGGTGTCGGTTTCACCAGGCCGACGCAGCACCGTGTTGCCGAGAAAATCTTGCGCCTTGATGTCGAGGAAGATGTTTTGCGCCGTCGAAAGCAGAACGGCAGACAAGGCGAACGAGATCAGCGAATAGGATTGCGCGAACCCCGCAGCAAAGCCGTTCAGGACGCCATTTAAGATAGGCGCGTCAGATAGCGTAGTCGGAAACCATCCTTGCGGCAGCAGGCTTTGCAGCCGGCTCACCATGTCCGAGCGGTCGCCGGTCGCCATTAGATGTTGACCGCAATCGCGCCGGCGCGGACAACCTGAAACTGCGTCGGCACCAGATCGGCGGTCCCGGCGTTCAGCGTGATCGACGTCACGTTCGAGACGCCGGCATAGGCGTCATAGGCCAGCTTCGAGATGATTGAGAACGGCAGAGTGACGCCCACCGCCAAAGCGCCGATGTAGTTCACCATCGCGGCGTTCACGGCGGCTTGTGCGGTCGAGGCCGAGTAGCCAGACGCAACCGCCAAAGTGAGTGAAATCGAGGCCAGCAGCGGCGTGGCTGCTTGGACATAAGCGGTCGAGCCGATCGGTCGAACGCCGTTCACCGCCGCCGCAACGGTCGCGACGGTCGAGGATGGCGTTGCGCCCGATCCATCGTCAATCGTGACCACAAAACTGCCAGGGGTGAATGTGCCGTTGGTGGTCTGGTTTGGCGCGATCGTCAGCGTCAGGTTCGAGCCGACAGCCTCAATCGCGACCTGAACCGCGCCATAGGTGCCTTCCGCGAGATTGGCCTGCCACGCCTGAAACCGCGCCTTGACCGCCTGATCACTCTCGGCATTTTCGCCATTGGTGAAGGCGGAATCGTTGTTCACGTAGTCAATACCCGGCACCGAGCCGACGACCAGCGTGATCGTGTCCGCACCGACATTGCCCGATGTGCCAATTGTTTGCGACTGCACCGGGACCGTGCCGAGGGCTGTCCCGGATGGGATCAGATACCCGTTCTGCGATGCATTCCACAGCGCGTTTGCGGTATCCGTGACCACCACGAAAGTCTGTGCGCCATCCGCCGTGCGGACGAATGAGCCGGTGGCGATCAGGGCGGATGAGACGGTCGTGAACCGGCCAAACGTGACCGTGCCGCTGGCATAAGCGCCCGGCAGCCGACCACCGAACAGCGGGAATTGAGCCAGCCAAGTATCGACTTGCGCGCCGACACACAGCGTCAGGCTGGATTGCTGCAATACGGTCAGGACAAGGTACTGCGTCCACAACTGCACGCCAGCCACGGCCTGCATGAGCGCGTTCCAGACGGACCCGATCGTGAAATCAAGCGCCTGTGAGCAAGCCGATTGCGCCGACGCCGCCATGTTTTGGACGATGGTGACGAGGGTTTGGAGCGAAAGCATCAGGGCACCGTCAGGATTTGAGGCTGGCCGCTAACGGCGTCGGTATAGGCAATCGTGACCGTGAAAGTGCCGTTCGCCGCACCGTTCACGGTGATGACCGGCTCGGGCGCTTTGGCGACAGTCGCTTCGTTAAAAATCTGCGCACGGATGGCGTTCTTGATATCCATCGGCGTGACCGGCCGGCCGATCAGCGCGGGCAATCCGGCACCGTAGGGCAGTTCCCAAATATAGCCACCTTGTGGGGTCAACAGCCGGCGCAAGATGCGCTGTTTGGTCAACCCGGTGCCTTGCGCGACGGTCAGGATATCGCCTGATGCGGATAACGAGAGATCGTCGCCGAAGTAGTGGAAAGCATCGCTCATGATCCGGCCACCGGGGGGCTGGTATCTTGTTCGGTATCGCCCGCGCTATCCGATCCCTGCGTGTGAATATGGTTTTGCAGGCTGATCTGATCAGATCCACCGAAACCTGCGATGATGTCCTGCGATGCCGTAAACTGCCCGGTATGCGTCCAGGTTCCGTTGCTCGCGATGCCGCCAGAGTTTAGCAGCTTGATGTATGCGCCGGATTGATGAACCATCCACAACTCACCTGATGGCGTCTTAGGTGGCGAAATGGCCGGATTGCCCTGCGTCGAGAACACGCGGCCCATCACCACCAGATCGTCAGGATCGCCCCCTTGCGGCACAACAACCACCTGATCACCGGGCGACGGCGGGCACATCAGGCCCCACCCGTTGCCGAGCCAAATGACCGCAACTGGCAGCCATCCGGTCAAGACGCCATCCGGTTCCAGCGTGACTTTCGCCGTGCCGTTGTTCGGGTTGTAACTTTCGACAATGCCATAGCGCGGATGACCCATCTGGCGGTCCATCGCCAGCGCGGCCCGCTTCATGGCGTTGTTGAAGGCTTCCATCAATAAATGACCGTCTGGTTGACCGGCGATGAGTTCCGCGCCGTGACCGATTGCGTGAACCCGGCTTGAAACGAGATCGTGCGTTCGATCTGGTCCGGGAAATACGATTGATCGAACGATGTTCCGGTGCCGGTCAGGCCGATGACTGACCGAGGATTCAGCGTCAGTTCGCCGGGCATTTCGAACGTGATGACGCGCTCATGCCGGGTAATCTCGTTCATCTTCTGTTGCGCGTAAGCCGTGGCCTGCGCCGGCGTCAGGTTTGGCTTGTAGAAGACATAATTCTGCGGAGGCCCTTGGTTGCCTGCCGCATTCACGCCCTGCGATGAGATTTTCGAGACGATCGGATAGCGCCTCCCCGAGTGCCACGATTTGACCGTGACCGTGACCTGTTTGGCGAGGGTCAGTGACCGACTCATCTGCAAACCGATGACGTTGGACGTTGCTACCCCGTCAATCCGCGCCCACGAAATGCCGAATGTCGGCTGGCTTTGGGCCTGCACAGGCTGAAAATAAAGCGATGTCCCCTGTACGAAAACGTCGAAATTCTCTTGCTGCGCGAGGTAGACCAGCAAATCCCAATCCGTGATGGACCGCGCGAGATCGCCTAGACTGAGCCGCACATGATCGTAGGCGTAGAACTGGCCGACCGGCTGCGTGGTGGCCGTTACGACCGGTGTGAGGCCTACGCTCTGCGCCAATAGGGTGGCGATTTCGCTGGCTGTTTGGTTCTGATAGGCGTTTGAGGTTTTGGCGTCGATCAGCAGCGCCACCAGATCGCGCCCCGAAAGTGTGAGTAGCCCCGTATCCCGCTCGATCTCGATCTGGTCGATCACGCCGGTCAGGAGTGTTTGGAAATTCTGGCCGTCTAGCGCGACCTCGATGCCGATCCGCACATTGATCTGTTCTGACCACCATGCGGCGTTCATCGGCTCGGTATCGACCAGGGCAACGTGCGCCGCCCATCGCGAGGCGGTCCATTCATTCGTCTGTGTGACTGTGGCTTGTATCGCGTTCGGAATGACGGCTCCGTTGGCGGTCAAGCGCAGCCGAGGCGCGCGGACAACACCGCCCGGCACCGGACCCGATAATGCGTTGCTCATTGCGCCAAAACGCCGCCTGTCGCGTTCAGATTAACGTCAGGGATTTCAAGCACGAACACGCCGATCGGACTGGCAACCGTGCCGCCCGATACCCGAAACACCGTCGATCCGGTGGGCAGCGTGGCGACGTTCAGGACCGGATCGGTAAGCCCGTTCTGTTGGGCAATTCTGATCCACTGGCTCGCATCTTTTAGATATTGCGCGGCCAAGGCATAAAGGTTGCCGCCCGCGACTTCGATGGTCTGCATCAGGCGCTCGCATTCGAGAGATTGACCGCCGCGCGGCTCAGATACGCTCCGGATTGCGTCGTGGCTGCAAGATCAGCCGCCGCACTAGCAATGCTCGAAAACGCCGACGCGGCCTCACTGACCTGTGTGACACCGAGAATGTTCCCCGCGCTCGCCGTCGCGCCGATCACCGCTGAAAGCGTGCCGGTCGACGCCGCCTGTTCGCTGTTCAGCAACCCTTGCGCGGACCCGAGCGCGGACGTCGCTGTGACGAAAGCCGGTGAGCCGAACCCTAGCGCACCGACCGCGTTAACGGCGGTTTGAGCCACCCCGATCGCAGCCGATGTCGTGGAGGCGACATTGAACCCGAGCGCGCTGTTCAGATCGCTGTTTAGCGAACCGAGCAGCGATGTCGGCGCGCTACCGAATTGCGCCGCGTTGTCCTGAACAACCGTGCAGGAAACCGAATACGGGATCCAGTTCGCCCGCTCGTAATCCGCCATGAATTTGCAGACGACGACGGTAAAACTCGATTGGCCGAACGTAAGTTGGACTGGCGTGCCGGATTGGCGCACGCTGTCGAGCAGTTGCATCCGACTTTCGGCAATCGGGCCGTGCAAGATGCCAGACCACGCCAGATCGGCATCATCGCGCCCCATCGCATCGAGCACGCGCTGGCCGCCCGGCAGTTTATGCACGGCCAGCATGTGCGCGCCACCAACCGGGATTTTGTCCGGAACTTCGATGGATTGCAGCACGACCGGGCCGAGCGTGACCAAGCCGTAGCCGCCGAATAATTGCCCAGCTGCCTGAATTGCGGAGAGGATGCCGCTCATGGCCCGGTGAATGCCGGCGTGCCGAACGCGGACGCGCGCCCGTTAAAGCCCGTTGTGCTGGCTTGGTTTTGGTTGAGGGAGGCGGCCAAGCCGTGTTTGATTGCGTGGGCGAGCGCGCCAGCGTTGGTCACGTGGACGGGATGGGACTCGCTTGAGGTTGAGCCGCCTTGAGCGGATGGCGGCGGCCCGGGTGCCCATGACTCCGACCCCCACGCGCCACGCACCCAATGGCCGCCATCGCCGCTGAAATAATGATAGCCGGGCATCGCTCCGAGCGGTACGTTTTGTCCGTGCGCCCCGCCAAATCCAGGCTTCCGTAGGTTGCCCAATCCAATGTTTGTGGATGATGCGCCCGGATGCGCTTTGCCGACCCCGAGGAAATGACCCAACGCCCGCAGCGGCGTCATCAGCCATGTCATTGCGTTGCCGATTGCGTGGATTGCGCTCGACACCGCTTCCCCAGCCGTTTTCCAGTTCATCAAGGCGAGCGCACTCATAAAGATGCCAATTCCAGTCGCAATTGCCGCCAGCGTGCCGCCTGTGCCGAGGAGCGCCACGATTCCGGCGCTCATCAGGATCGCCCCGAACGCCAAAAACGCCGCGCCGAGAGCAAGCATCATCTGATCAATGTGTTTCGCAACCATGGGGTGTTTGGAGAGCCAGAACGTGAGCTTATGAATTGATGCGCTCATCGAGTTCAAAACCGAGATGGCCGATTTTACCTGCGGAACACCAAGCGCCGTGACCAATCCACCCCACGCCTTGCTGAAATTATCGACAGACATGCCCCATTTGAGGTGAGACACGTCCCAATAGGGATGGCCGTGTTTTAGTGCCCAATTATATAGCGCCTTGTATCTCTTTTGCTGCGGCCAATCGTCAGCAACCCATGAATTGAGCCGGGCCGACGTGGACGATGGCAACATGCCAGTCAGATCGCGGATCACGTTGGCCGGTGCCACCCCCCGTTTGAGCAAGTAGGGGATCGCGATCTTATGGACCCAATCGACCAAACCGTGACCCTTCAGGTAGGCCGCACCGACCAAGTTGGAGGGGTTGAACAGGTAGGTGCTGCTACCGCCGACCTTGTGCATGGTGCCGGACGGGAATTCCGCCCGGCCATCCTTCACCATCGTCGCGCCGCGAACGAAGCCCAAGCGGGTGAGGTAGTTGGCCGATACGGCGGATACGCGCCCCACGTCGAGCGCCATGTAGTTTTGAAACAACCCCCGCCCCACGGCCGGGCCGAGCGCCATGACGGGCTCGGCGATCTGCGCCATGAGTTTCTTAAAGTCGATGGAGTGCGCCGCTGGGCCTCCCATGCGGACCGTGCGGAGAATTTCGGACGCGCTCAGCATCCCTTTGGTGATGAGCATCGTTTGCTCAATGTAGGGTAGCACCCGGGCGAGTGCGCCGGGGTCGAGATGGCCGTTTTTGTTCAGCGCCCCGGTGATATCAGCCGCCTTGATCGCGAGGATCAAGCTCTTGCCATGATGGCCGCCGAGCAGGCCGTCGAGCCCTACATCGGCCTTTAGAACGGCTGGGAGCGCCTTGGTAATCGCATTGCGTGCCGCCGCCCCGCGCCCGAACAGGCTGCGAAGTTCGGCTTCGGTTTTCATCGATTGCTGCGGCGAAACGTCAAACAGAGAGGTCGAGGTTTTCCAGGCTGCCGCAGTGTATTGCTTCATCCCAACCGCGCCGACGCCGACCGATTTTAATGCGGCTTGCTGGTCGACCAGTTTCGCGCCCGCACGGATGATTTTTTCGTAGACGTCGAGGATGCCCGCGCCGAACGCCGCGCTGGCAGCGCCAGCAACGATCAGCGACCGGCCGAAATCTTTGGTGGATTTGTTCGCTCCATCCATCGCCTTCATGACGTGACCGAGATCGTGGCGAATCAGACGCAGCCCCGCGCTCACGCCATTGCGGAGCATCATGGAGACCTGAATCTTATAGGCGTCCATTGCAACCCCGATTTCTCTGGCAAACCGTCGCCGGTCAGCCTATGGTTTGCCCCTGAAAGGAACAAAATATGAAAACTATCTCACAAGACGGCGATGCGCTTGCCGACTATGACGCTCGCGTGTCTCGATATCAGCGGACGGGTCGCGTCGATGGCTTCGAGAATGACGCAACCGCCTTAATGCCGAGCCGAGTTCTGAATAACGCCTTGGCACCCGATGAACCGGTGGGCGCTGTCGGGTTTTTCCGCTCAATCTGGCGGGCGATCGGCTATTGCTTCGTTTTCGTCCTGTACGGCTTTATTTTCGGCTTCGCGGCAATCGCAGCGGAGAGCATGTCACCCCACCCGGCGCATCTCGGGCCGCTATTCTGGATGGTTGCGCCAGTTCTGTTCGGCTTGATGGGCGTCGGGATCCATTACCGGGTGAACCAACGCCGCCGCCTCAATCGGCAATTGAGATAGGCTTGGCGTTGCCGCCGATCAGCGCCGTAACCATGGAATAGCCGATCATCTTGCCGATGTTGTCTTTTTCGCGAAACGCCGTCGAGCCCAGAAATGAGCGCGGCGGGACGTGAAACCCGCTCGGACCAACGCCGGGGCCGTGCGTGCCCATCTCTTGATACAACGCAATGTCGCTATTTGACCCGACCGCCGCTTCGCTACCGCCGACCGTATATTCGATGCTATCGCGCATGTCGCCGGTACGAAGCAACGGGTTGTCAGGCGGTGCGTAGCCCTGCTTTTCCTTGTCTTCCGCCGTAGATTCAGCCAGCGGCAACCACGGGCCGAACTTTCCATCGTCTTCGGTCAGGTAATGCCCGATCTGTGCTTTGGCACCCTTCTGGATCAGCTTTGCGGCATGTTCCAGAACTTCGTGCTCCATGATCTCCATTTCGACTGCGGCGCGTTCAATGCGCCCCATAGCATCAACGATTGACAGAAACCCCATCACTTTCGCTCCCGCCAAGCCAGCCGGCTCCAATCCCACTCGTTGCCGTCGAGTTCGCCAAGTGCGACCAGGTGCGCCAGAAACTCGCCGCTACCCATCTCAAACGCCAAATCATACGGGACATTTTTCGAAAAGAGGTAGCAGCGGCCCCGGAACTCCGGGTCGCTAACTAGTTTTTTGCGGTTTCAATCGCCGCATCGGGTTCGCCGGCACGCGCGGCAAACCAGGCTTGCACCGCCTCGCAGCCGTCATCACCGAGCGCGTCAATGATTGGCTCCACGTCGCTTTTATCGTTGGGTGGGGGCACCGGCACGCCGTCGATGGAAACCACCGAGGCAAACATCATGCAGTCGGCCAGGAATGCCTCGTTGCCCTGCGCCGCCTTGCCCACGGCGCGAAACAGGCGATGACGATCCTTGAACCCGAGTTCCTTGATCGTGATCGTGCGTCCGCGCGCATCGGTGATGCTTTCAACTGTCTTTTCTGTGAGAACGCCGCTCATCCGACTTTCACCCGCGTCGAAGCCATGATGTCCAAGGTCTGCGTCACGATATCATCCTGCTTGTAAGTGCCTGCGTCGGTCAGTTTCAACGTGCAGTCGTTCAACTGGTACGTGCTGACAGAGCCGTTGGTTTCGTTGATGTATTGGTAGACGGTGCCGGCGTTGATGCCGCTGGCACCGTTCGCCCAGTATGCGGCCTCGATCGCCGCAATGGCGTCTTCAACCCCGGATGAATTGCGGTCGATCGTAAACTTGGCGGTCCAATGATCGGGCAGCTCGACCGGAATGGTTCGCGAATTGACCGGGCGCGAATAGAGCGCCTTGGTCTGCTGTTGCGACTCGAACGAGGTGTAATTGAGCGTGAGGATGCCGCTGGCAAGCTGCAAACGCAGCGTACCATCGCGGCCCACATTAAACTGCGGGACGGCTGACATGATGATGTGACTCCGGGGAGGATAGCCTTGCCCAAGGGCGGTTCAGGGCATGGCGTTAGCCCTGGGGTGCCGCCTGCTGGCTGACCGTCACGGTCTGGCCGCCTTCGAGGTTCACGATGAAGAAGCGGCTGATCGCGGCGTATTTGACCTGCGTGTCGGCCTGCACGTAACCAAGATCGGTGCGCGTGGTCGGGTTGTTGCTGGCGTTGCAGATCACGCTAAACGGCTGCGGGGTCTGGTTCGGGTCACCGAGCAAGCCTTGCTGCAACAGATTGGCGAGGAAACTGTTGAGCGTGGTTGAGACATCGAACAGCATGGATGGCGTAATCAGCCGGCCAATATAAACGCCCATGCCGGCACTGAGTGTGCTGGCAATGTAGTTCGTCATGCGTGTGTAGTTGTCGCCGTTCTCAGCTGCGTTCAGGCTGGAATTGATGCCGCCGAGAACCGACCAATACGGGCCGCCCGGTGCTGGGTTGCCGATCACGTCGATACCGGCCTCGAACAGCGCGGCCAGATCGGCACTCGAATAATGGTGCGCTTGGTTGGTGCCGGGCAACCCGAACGTCTGCGAGCCTTGGATGCCAAACAGTCGCTTGTTCAGCGTCGAGTTCTGCGGCGAGAGATTGGACAATAGACCAGCGACAAACGATGCGGGCGAGACAAGGCGTGTGACGGCGTTGGTCTGGTCGTACCAATATATCCAATCGCCGTGCATGATTTTCATGCCGTAGCTGTCGATGCTTGCGGTCTGTGCGGCGGTGATGTCAGCCGCAACGGTTGCGCCGGCAGGGAATGCCGAAATGGCGTAGACGCCTTCGGATAGCGCGAACGCGAGAACCGATGACCATTGCGTGGTGTCGGTGCCATCCGCAAGGTTCAAGATCGAGGCGTTCTGCCCGCGTAGCGCGTACATGCCTTTGCGCGGGGAGGTATCGACGCCGACGAGCGTTGCGGTGGTGATGGTGGTAGCGCCATCCGTACCACCCGCAAGGGTGTAGGTTGCGGCGGCGGGTGCGGTGGTGCCTCCGCCAGCTTCTGCGGTGATGATTTTCGATGCGCCGCGCAGCGGGCCGGTGCCGTTGTTGATCACGTTTGCAACATTGGCCCAGAAGGCCGCGCCGGTGCCGCCGATGTTGATGAAATTCTCAACCGGGAAACCGGGGATGGCGATCTGAACATTGAATGTGTCGGCAGCTCCGCCCGGCGTCAGGGTGACGGTGATTTCGTTGCCAAGCGTGCCGGTCGAGATCGCAGTGAAGGTTATTTCGGGCGTCGTGCTGCCGACGATCACGCTGGCAGCGGTATCGGTTCCATCCGTCACACGCACGCAGCGGAAATTCGATGCGCCCTGTTGAACCGCGACCGCAACCGCCGTGCCCATGTCGAACGTGCGATTCTGCACCGCGCCGAAATTGGCCGCGTAGTCGGTCATGCTGCCGATGATGACGGGGGTGTTGGTCGGACCCCATTGCGCCGTGCCGACCACGCCGAGAATGCCGGTGGGTACGCCGTTTAGATTGGCAATCTGGGGCGGGACGATCTGCACGTACAAATTTGGCACGACAAGCGCAGTCGTATTGAGCGCGCCCAATTGCGAAATCGGCATGATTTAAGGCTCCTGAATGCGCCGCTAAACGGTCGCGTAATCCCGTGACGGCAAAACGCCGTTCAGCGTGTAGTTCTGCAAAATCGCAGCCGCAGCCTGAGCCGCTTGCGAATAGATGATCGGGTAATCGTAAAAGAGGTGCAGATCGCGCCGAAACATTTGCTCGCGGCTCGGCACGTCATCGGGTCCGCTGCCCGGCCCCTGCATCAGCGTGGCAATCGTGCCGTCAGGGAGCGTCAAGCGGTATGTGTATTTCATCGCCGGCCAGAGCAGCGTCATGATCGCATCGCGCGTGGCGGGCGATGGTGCCCAGATCGAAACCGCGAAGCCTTGTTGCATCCGGCCAACTTCAACCGATGCCGTTCCGCCGTTCACGACGCAGACGGCAGGGATTGCGCCGCTAGATGGCAGTGTCAGAACCGCGCCGGATGCGGTGGCATTAGGGATGGCCGAAGCGAGCGCGCTGGCAATTGTGCTCAGGGTATCGGATGCCGCAGCGACGTGGGTATAAGCCACGCCGGCAGACAGAACCCCCACCGTGTTGCCAGCGGTGACAGAGCCGCCGAAAGTGACTTGCTGGCCCGATAGCGAGGCCGTGAGCGTCGGCGGCAATTGCGATGTGACATGCCAATCGAGGGCATATCGCGTTGTGTCTTTGGAGTAACCTTTGAGCGCGTGAACGGCGATCAGGACGTTGCCATTGCCGACCGCTGCCGCAACGCCAGCCTCAGTCGGCCATCCGCGCGAAACCGTGATCAGATTGCCGATAACACTCGGCTGCACGATCCCGCTGGGGTAACAGACCGCCGAAACTTGGTTGACGATGGCTTGTTCGACGGCGGATTGGTCGGCCATCAGTCTTCAAGCCAAGACTGTTTGACGCGCGCCTCAAGCCCTGCGGCAATCGCAAGCATCATTGACGCCGGTGCCGATCCGCTACTCCATGACGTGAGTGTGCCGAAACCGCTTTCGGTGTTTGTCACCGCGCCGATAACGAGCCCGCAAAGTTCGCCGGCCTTAGCTTCTTCGAGATAGCTTTCGAGCATTTCGATGATGCCCTGCTGCGGCAACTTCGCCTTCGGATTTGCGGCAACGCCAGGCATCCGCATGACGTTCGACGGTTCACTCACATCGCCACCTGTTGCGCGGTCAGCCGGAACCCGAGCGGGCTGCTTTCCACTATCTGGACGTACCAGCGGCGGTTTAGATCGTCGGTGATCACGTCATTGAATTGAACGAGCGGTGCCGTAGCGGGCAGCAGGAACGCCGCCAGCGGCAGGGACGCATCCGATGGCAAGTGCATCCCGGTTTTGCGCCCAGTGCTGCCAGAGGATAGCTGCAACTGACTGCACGGCCATCCTGAAAGGACCGGCAACTGCGTTTGCGACGTGTCACCGGAATAGACCGGAGATGCGCCCGGAAAGTTCACCGGCTGGTCTGGTCGGGTGACGGTGATGGTCCGGTCGCACCACGAAAAGGACGGCGCGGCGGGATAGGCCATCGAAGTGACGAAAAACGTTCCATTCTGCCCGATCAGGTAATCACCGATATCGACGCCAACGCGCTCAATCGCGCCGTACCAGACAGGCTTTCCGTATTGCGGCTGGGCCAATCCCTGCAATTTGGCGTCGGTCGTGAGCCAAGCGTTGATCGTGCCGATCTGGTTTGCGGCGGCAGTAGGGTTGTTCGGCCCGTTCGCCCGGTATTGCGCGTAGGGCGTGCCGAGAACGCTCGCGCTGATCGAATAGCCGAGGTCGTAGAGGGGTTGGAGTGCGGTGCCGCTCATACGATGATCCGGACGCCGCCCGTCTGATACCGCTGCTGAAACGCTGGCCCAGGCGGCACGTCGAGGAACGCGCAAAGCCGGGTGCGCCAATAATCAAACAGCCGAACGCGCTCTTTCAGTTCGTTCGCGTTCCGTTTGAACACGGCGGCGGTATCGACATTCAGCGTTGCGCCGGTGTTCGGAACCGCTGTTTCCAGCGTGTAGAGATTGGCGAGGTAAACGTTCGTTAGACGCTCGCCATCAGTAACGCTCAGATGCGAAAGCCGATATTGCAGCGCCAGATATTGACGCATGATCCACGGATACGGGAACACGACATCGCCATCGCCGTATGCCGGATACCCGGCGAAATCACGGACGTCCGTAAGCTGCTGCGCCGTCAGGACAGCATACACAAAGCCCGGCGATGACCCCGACATGGATCACGGCCAAATCGGTTTGAGAAACGCGCCATGGCGGGCGAGCATTTCGATCTCAGCTTTGTCGCTGGATTGATACCCCGCGACCCATAACTTGTGCGCGTTGTTCGGCATGACGATGCTGACATTGCGAACAAGCTCGTACCCAACCGGCTCGACCTTGCGATAACCGACGATCACCTCATCGGGTTTCGGTTCGGTGAACGCCAGATCAGGCGCATCATCGGGAACCGGCGCACTTTCCTGCGCGCCGGCGTCACGGTCTGATTTCGCCATGATTACAGCGATTCCAGCATCACGGCGCGCTTGAGCAGCGAGTTCGTGGCGGTGGGGATCGTGGTGGCGTTGGCGGTGCTGTCAGTCGGGGTGCAGAAGCCGCCTGCGTAGTACCAAGACTGAGTGACCACCTGCTTCAAAGCGTCGAGCGGCTCGCGGGTGATATGCGCGATCGCATCGACAGTGGTGATCATGTCGCTATCGACGTCGGCCAGTTCCGCCGCATAGCCGGACGGGGTGTACGCGCCTTCGATGAGCGCGCCCTGGCCGCACAGCAGCGAGCGATGGATCGGGCCGGAGCCAAGCGATGCTTGCAACGGGTTGATGTTGGTTTCGACGATGCGAACGCCCAACATTTCCGCGACAACGCCTTTTTTGTATTCGGCGGTGTCGATCTGACCACGGAAAAACTGCTGGAATGCCGGGTCTTGGTAGAGCCCGATAAGCTGGGTCGGGTCGGAGTAGAGGATATACGATCCGGTATCGGTCGCCATCGGCACGGCGTTGTTGCGAAGCTGCGCCTTGGCCGCGAGGATCATCTGCATCGTCAGTCGGCCGGAATTGGCCAGCGACGAGTTGATGCCTGCGGTGGTCGATACGCCGGCGGCGGGGTTGTTGTTGGTGCTCGGACGGAAAATCGTCGGCGCAACGACGCTGACCACCGCATTGCCGGCAGTGCCATCCGCGATTGACACGCTGCTTGAGAACGTCAGGGTGCCGGACACGCCGCCCGGTGCGGTGCTAACGTTGGTGGAGTCTGCCGTGTAACCGACCAGCGAATAAATGTCGGCGCCAACGGTAACATTTACCGGATAGGACGAAGACACCGGCACGATCTGGCCGAGCGTATTCAGCGTATTGGTGAAGCCACGGATATCATCGACGGCGATGGTCGTTCCTGCTGCGGCTAGCGTGGTGTTGACGCGGGTGTTGCCGCCCATGTATCCGCCGACCGAATTGCTCGAAACAACGCCGTAGAGCGCCTGCTGCGCCAAGATATCGAGGGTGCGGGCCGCGTTTTCTGCAAGCTGCTTGGCGTTCAAGAGGTACTGATCCGCAATCGCAACCGCAGAGGTCGCGAGGTTCAGATACATCGACGTGCCGTATGGATTGATCGATACAGTGTACTGTTCGGTCGAGTAATTCTGCGAAGACAGACCGCTCGTAAAATCGCCATTGGCGGCGGGCGGTAGCGGCTTGGTGTTCGGAGACAGCAATCCGGGCCGGAGACGGGTGATGGTTTCGCCCATGCCGGTCTTGAAAGCATCGCGATCCGCAATGTTTCGGAAGCCGAGAGTGGCTTTCAGCATGTCCTCGAACTCGCGAGCGAGGAAATTCTGCTGGATGATAGACTGAAGCGAGGCAGGTAGATTGTTAATACCCACGGGGGTTCTCCTTTGAGTTGGAAAAACCCCTGGCGGCCTGCGCCCGGTGGGTTACATAAGCCAATAGCGGTTAAGCGTTCGGCTTAGCCGAGTGCTCGGTTGGTTCGGCCTCTAGCCGGTAACGCTCAACCAATTCTGTCATCGCCGCGACGAATTTGCGGGCATGGTCGCGCTCAATCCGATGCCGACGTGATTCCGCCCGCAATTCGCGCACGTATTCAGCGGTGAAAGCCTCGGATCGATCGGACATTACGGCGCTTTACCCGCGCTGATCCTGCGTCGTGCGGCTTGGTATTCAGCGGGTGTCATTTCGCGAGCATCGACGGTTTTTGGCGCGGCGGGCGGCGGAACGGGCGCAGTTACGCCGGTCGTTTTCTCGCCAAACATGTACGCCTTGGCCCCCTTGAACGCAGCGATGACTGCATCCGGGTCTTTCAGCGTGCCATCTTCGTTGCGTTCGGCCTTGGACACGTCGAGCAGCTTCAAGCCGTCGAGATCAACCATCCCAGCCTTGATGGCGTGGACTTTGAGTTCGGCCATATTCAAGGCCTCGACGCCACGGGCCCGTTCGGCAGCAATTGCCGCCTCGGCTTCGGCGCGCATCTTTTCGATTTCAGCTTTGAACGCGGCAGCCTCATCGCGGGCGCGTTTGGCTTCGCCGGCGTGTCCATCGGCTTGCCGTTTATGGGCGGCGGCTTCCTCTTTCAGAAGCTGGACGATGGCGAGGCTGGTATCGGGGGAATGTGGAACGGACGCCTGACGTGGCGTTTCGACTGCGGCGGGCGCTGGCGCGGGCGGTGCAGACGGTGTGGTCGTTTCAGACATAAGACCTCAGCGTTTGTGCCAAGAACGTGCGTTCTTCGCGAATTGCGCCTCTTTCCGAAGCGCGGGATCGCCGGACTTAATCGCGGCGTCGAGTTTGGTGACGGGGATGTTGCGGGTGAGCGGCACGCCGAGTTTCTGGTGCAGCAAACCCTTGCGGGATGGCTTGATGTGGATTGTCTTCATAACGAACTCCTAAGCGGGCGCTATCTCTTTGACTTTTACTTGCGCACCATTCGCGGCGAACGCGGCGGCAGCAGCGGCATTGTCTGTAACGATCGTCTGGCGTTCCGCGCTCGGGTCCATGACGCCGTAATCGCGAGCAACGAACTTGGTTGCGGTTTCGGTCGAGATCACATCGCCATTGACCAACTTCACGACCGTATCGGCATCCTGCCCGCGCTCGGTTGCGGTTTTCGGATACCAAGCCGGCCAACGGAGCGAAAATTGTTCGCCCGGATCGATTTTGACGATCTTGCCGGCAACTTTGATCGGCATTTTCTGCGAGGCCAGCGCAACCATCTTGATCAGTGGTAAAACCCCGCCATCGCCGTAAGTCGTGCGCAAATTGTCGGCCAGCCAGATCAAGCCCTGGTTCATCAGCTCAAGCGCGCGGCCCGATGCGGCGCCGGATAGTTGCTCTGGCGATGCACGGTTGCCGTGGATTGATTCCAGCGCCAATTCGCGGAGCGTGCGGACATACTCGATGACAGCGTTAGAGCCGCCCCCGTTGATTTCCAGCATCTTGGCATCGCCGCCAGCGGCAACCGTCAACGCCTGACCGCCACCGCGTGTGATCGACTGACCGTCCAGATCGCCGGGGTCTTTGATCATCAGCATCGGATCGGATGAGTATTTCAGCCCGCGCCCGACCTGCGAAAGCTGATAGTCAATCTCAATGCCGGTATCGATCGCGGCGCGGAACGTGCAAGCGCCGTCAATTGGCGTACCGGTCGATGATGGACCTGGCAGATTCTTGATCCACACAACCGGGCAGAATCCCAAATTGTGTTCAACCGACTTGCCGACGTCGATCTCCATTTTCGCGGGATCGTCGGCGGTGGTCGGGATCGGCACAAATTGCCAATCCGCCATGTCGTCCCAAGTCCGCTGATACCACCAGTCGCGGATATCATTGTTGTCGGCAGCTAGTTTCGTGTAGCCCATTGCAGCCACGTCATCGCGGCTGATTTTATACCGCTGCGTCACGCTGATCAGTGTTTTCGGCGCGAGCGGATCAAATTTCGGGACCAGATGCGCGGTGGACATCGGCACCCAATGCACAACGCCAGCTAAGACCAGCATCAGAACGGCAGCAGACCCGACCGAGCCGAAAAATGCCGCTTCGCTCATTGAATGCGCGAGCTGGGTTTGCTTCACCAGATCGGCAATTACGGCGCGAGCATCGTCGCTATCGGCTTCGATTTCGGGGAAGCGTCCATTGCCGAACAGCAGAGAGATGGAATCGTCAACCACCGTGCGGCAGAGCGAATACCGTACCGATGGCGCGCGCTTCTGGATCGGCACATATTCGCCGGCTTCGTTGTATTCCTCATCGAACGTGTGCGGTAGGATATCGTACAGCGTGCCGTCGAGAACGCTTGTCAGGAGCGCGATTTCATGGGCGCGCGGCGGCAAGTCCCGATCTTTCGGGTGCGCCTTGCGGAATTTTTGAAACATACAGCCTCCGCGCCTCTAGCGCCCGTCGCGGCGTGGGGTTTGCCGATCTTGCCGGTAGAAAATTACGCTCGCCCGGTTTGCGCATGACGGATGGTGAGAAACCCACGGGACCATCCGGTTAGCGAGATCGGCCGTCGCGCCCGAACCCCTGACCAAGCGAAGGAAACTGCGAGCAACCCGAAACGAAAATCACCGGCCCATGATGTTCATGCGGACGGTTTTGGCGGCCTCAGCCGGCGCAATCAGACCCGCAAACGCATCTGATGCCGCGTCAACCTGATCGTCGTGTGCGCCCGATGGAAACCCGCCGAGTTCATCGAGAAACGCGCGATTCCACTGGCCTGCGACGATCGCCACGTTGCCGACGTTGACTTGACTGGCGAACGGCGCGGCGCGGGTCGATTTGTCGCCCGTGACGGGTTGTGAGTGAACGCGGTATCCAACTAGCTTGCGTGTAAGGTAGAGCGCCTGGGCTTTTCCGGCTTGCCCTGGGTCTTGCGGAAGTCGGATTTCAACGCCGCGCCCGTCACGCGATGCTGTGGCGACAATGGTTGCCTCAACTTCGTCGGGAGCGCCGCGCAATCGCACAACGTCATCAATGATGTATTTG
>Ga0315298_1005069_pt1 | contig 19089 bp, 19 predicted proteins | sample WHS_1_MG_FD_203077 | JGI IMG/M metagenome (GOLD analysis project Ga0315298, IMG submission 203077) | Extremophilic microbial mat communities from Washburn Hot Springs, YNP, Wyoming, USA - WHS_1_MG | ecosystem: Environmental > Aquatic > Thermal springs > Hot (42-90C) | place: USA: Wyoming...
AACTCGGCCGAGACGGAGGACCTCAGTCGGGTGTAATCACTCACGCCTCGTTTTTTCAGCGACACCGTGATCCCCAGCCCCTGTTGCAGATCATCCACCAAGGCCAACAGGCGTTCACCAAAAAACAGGTGACGCGCGATGGATACGGGATGCTCACCAAGTTTGCCCAGCGTTTCAACCATCGCCACATTCGGATAGTCGGGAAACACTTCGTAGCGGAGAATACGCGGTAATTCGGGTAGATCCTGCAGGGGTATGATGGCCGCGTCCAGCACCTCGGAAGAGCCTGGCCGGTTGTACTTCTTGATCCATTCAGAGAACCTCGGGCGTTCTTCCAGTTGGTAATCAAAGACGGTAGACGCTACAAAAGAACCACGGCCATGGGCAATCTGCAGTCTTCCAATCGCAGCGAGTTCCTGCAGTGCTCGCCGAATCGTATGACGGTTAACCCCATAGGTCGAAGCCAAGGCCCCTTCGCTGGGCAGTTTCTCGCCGGGCCGCACCTCGCCTCTGTCCATCCGCTGCTGGATGTCATCGACGATCTGCTTCCAGACAGTGATGCCGGGTGCGTAAGGCACTTTGCTGATATCGGTCATGCTTTCGTGGTAAAGCGAAGAATGGTCGTCCGAAACTGAGCGGCGGCCTCCGCCAGGGTGCCATCGTTCTGTATGGTGGTCATCGGTACGTCCTCTGGTAACAAAACTTTTCGCGACAGCCGTTCCTCGATATCGTTTGACTTCTCCCGATCTCGCAACTGCAGACGTGCTCGGATGTGACTATCCGAAGCGTTAATGAACACCACATAACCAGGGTGTTGAGCACAGATAGCCGGGATAACGGTACGCGATACATTCGCTATGATGACCTGCACCATGCCATGGGGCAAGAGTTCTTCTCGGGGAAGTCCATACATCAGACCGTGGGCCGCCCAGTCAAACGCCAAACTGCCCTCGGCTTTCAGCCTCTCAAAAGTGGGCACGCTGACCAACCGTTCGCCGGGGCCCTGCGCGTCACGGGTGACCACACGGCGGGCGAAGTAAATCCGCGGGTCAGAGGCCAGCAATGAACGACAGGCATTGATTATCGAGTCCTTTCCCGCACCGGAGGGCCCCGCGACCAGTATGAGGGTGTTAGGCATAGGTGCCACTGCCGCCAGCGAGAGGAATACGGGTGATCAAAATAAAATCCTGCTGTGGCTCTGGTTCCACAAAGATTCCCACTGCACTGATCCGGCGGGGGCGTGCCGCACTCTCTGCAAAGAAGTCACAGGCCATCCGGAAGATATGGTCATCGGGTTGCTGATCACTGAGGGTCATGTGAAAAACCCATTCCGAAAAAACATAGGGGTATCCCCAGCGCTTCAGATTGGCGAGGTTTTGAGGGGTGAGATCTGAAGACGCTCGGATCTGCTCCTCCGCTGCCGCTGTGTGGGGCACCCGAAAATCGTCCAAATCCTGCACACACCGATCGGCCAGATCCACGAGGCGCGGACAAGGTGTGCCGAGACGGAGCGCCACAAAGCCGTCCTCCAGAGTCAGCCGCAACGGCGGTAGAGAAAATGGGGCGACCGTGGACAGGGATGCTTTAACGGCGTTTATCATCTCCGCCAACGGCTTTCGAATGGGCATGGGCGCCTTGAGCGTCGCGTGAAAGCCATATCGGCTGGCTTTTCGGGTAGCCTGCGCCAAGCCGGGGACCGGTGGCCGCTCAAGAACTTCACCGGATTCGGGGTCACGTCCCAACCAACGGGTACCCGCCGTCCACAGGGTGTCCTGACGATCTGGTACGTAATAAATTGCGACCCTCACGATCTCCTCACGCGATCCGCTGGCCAGCCTTCCAGACCGATCGGACGATCGGGTGCCCATCCATGAGCCGGATGCGGACCAGATCGCCGCGCAGACCCACGCGAATGGTGCCACGATCCGGCAGACCCAATATGCGCGCCGGGGCTGCAGTGATCATCCGTACCGCTTCGGGCAGCGCGAGAAGACCATCATCCACCAATCGGAAAGGTGCTTCACACAGCGCATTGGGCACATAGTCCGAGGCCAGGACATCCACACACCGAGCTTTGACCAGATCGCTGACGGCCACGTTACCGGAATGGGATCCACCGCGCACCACGTTGGGGGCTCCTACCACAATCGCCATACCATGTTGGCGCGCCGTTCGTGCCGCCTCCATGGACACTGGGAACTCAGCGACCTTGATGCCATCCTGGGCGTTGCGAAGGACCTCTGCCTCGGTGCGGTCATCATGGCTCGCCAGAGCCAGAGAGGAATATTGGAGTTGCTCCAGCAGATAGCCGCGGTTTTTCTCGCTGTGGGCATGACGTCGCGCCTGAGCTTCGACGATCATGCCCTCCAGTTCCTCGGACGAATATCCCTCGTCGCGCCGACTTTTTCGAAACTTCTCCAGATTGGCGTACTGTCCGACACCCGGGGTGTGATCCATCAGGCTCACCATTTGGAGCTTGGCATGGTCAATGACCGCCTCAAAAAGTTCCTGCATATTAGGCGCTGAGAGTTCGCAACGCAGATGGAGCACATGATCGGCGCGCAGCGACCCGCTAGCATCCAGGGCCGACAAGTCTACCACCGCATTTTTCAGGGTTTGGATGCGCCCGCTTTCAAAGCCGGCATCACCCACGCACAAGGCATTGGCGACAGTGGTGATACCCATCGCCGCGCACTGGGCATCGTGGGCCAGAAATGCCGAAGGAGAAGGCCAGCGGACATGGCTGCGCGGCTGCACCTGGCGCTCCAGATTATCCGTATGCACGTCCACAAAGCCTGGCAGAAGAAAATCGCCGGTGCAGTCCTCGGTGCCCAGGATGGGGGATGTTTCCTCAAGGATATCCGCAATGTTGCCTCCCGCACCCAGGAGCACCGCGCCATGCAATACGACATCCTCCAACACGATTCGCGCGTTGCTGAAACCCTGCGTCATCTGTCGTTCTCCGTTAAAGAAGTTATTGGGATTTGACGATCGGCCACGCGCACGGTCATGTCCGGGTCATGGAAGATGCTGATAATGGCGCGACCCGCCCGTTTCGCATCCTGGATCAGGGACAGCACCACCGCGGCATTTTCGGCATCGAGAGAAGCCGTCGGCTCGTCCAACAGCAACACCGGATGGTCAGTGACCAAGGCGCGCGCCAGGTTGACCCGCTGTTGTTCGCCCCCCGAGAAGGTCGCCGGAGGCAAGCCGTGCAAACGCAAAGGAAGGTTCAAAGTCAACAAGATGGACTCGGCGCGGGCGTCCGCGTCTGGCGAACGCACGCCCTGATCCTTCAGCACACTGGCCACGATCGCGCGCGTGGATACCCTTGGAATCACCCGCAGAAACTGACTCACATAGGCGATGCTGTGCCGACGAATCACCAGCAATTGTTGCGGCGGCACTCGGGTCAGATCCACCAGTTCGCCATCATGCATGACGGTCACCGAACCGCTTTCCGCGCGATAATTCCCATAAATGGTGCGCAGTAACGTGGATTTGCCGGCGCCAGAGGGTCCAACGAGCGCGACACATTCGCCCGCCGCTACGGAAAAAGAGATATTACGGAGCACGGCCAGTTGCAATCCGCCCCGCAGGTGCAGGGTGAAGGTTTTGCGAAGGTCTTTCACTTCGAGCAGGTTCATGCAGGCAACACCGAACTGACCAGGAGTTGGGTGTAAGGATGCTGGGGATCATCGAGGACCTGATCCGTCACTCCCGTCTCGATAATGCGTCCGCGCTGCATAACGGCAATGCGCCCGGCCAACAACCGGGCCACCGCCAGATCATGGGTCACCAAAATCACCGCCATCCTCTGCTCCGACACCAGATTACGCAGTAAATCCAGCAAACCGGCCTGCACCGACACGTCCAGCCCACTGGTCGGTTCGTCCATGAAAAGTAGATAGGGATGACTGATCAGGGTTCTGGCGATCTGCAGTCGTTGCTGCATCCCGCCCGAGAAAGTTGTCGGCAAATCGTCGATGCGTTTGGGATCGATTTCTACTTTCTGAAGCCAGAACAGGGCCTTTTCGCGCAGTGTGCCATAGTGCTTTTCACCGGCGGCCATGAGTCTTTCGACGATATTGCCACCCGCTGTAATCTCCATACGCAACGCGTCGCGGGGATTTTGGTGGACATAGCCCCAGGCAGAACGATGCAGATGCCGCAACTGCTGTCGCGGAAGCGTCTGCACGCAACGGTCCAACTCCCCATTCTCGCCGAAACGGACCTCGCCAGCGCCCGGGGCCAGCACCCCATAAAGGGTGTTCAGCAGGGTTGTTTTGCCGGAACCGCTCTCCCCGACAATGGCCAGCACCTCGCCGGGATAAATCTCCAAAGACACCGATTCCAGGGCGCACAGTGTGCCAAAGGACAGGGTCAGATCGCGCGCCATCAGTATGGGAACGGGACGGTAACTCATCGACGATGCTCACAGAAATCGGTATCAGAGCAGATGAACTGACGGTTGCCTGCGTCATCGATCACGATCTCATCCTTGTAAGACTCTACCGCGCCGCAGAGCGCGCAGGGCTGTCGGGTATTGACCGGATCAAAAGGGTAGTCGGTGAAGTCGAGCGGTATAACCCGCGTGTACGGGGGGATCGCATAAAGGCGCTTTTCCCGACCCGCGCCAAATAGCTGTAGCGCCGGACTCATATGCATCTTTGGCACATCATAGGCAGGGATCGGGGACGGCGACGTAAGATAGCGATCGTGGACGATGACCGGATATTCATAACCGATGGCGATGCGGCCATAGCGAGTGATCTGATCATAGAGCTTCAGATACATGAGGCTGTAATCGGCCATGGCGTGTAGGGCGATAGTTTCGGAGACCCTGGGCTCCAGCTTGAACAGGGGTTCCGGCATCGGCACCTGATAGACCAATATCTGTCCCGCATGCAGGGGCGTTTCCGGGATCCGGTGACGGGTCTGAATCAAGGTTGCTTCCCGGGTCGAGGTGGTAGTCCGCACTCCGGTGGTACTCCGGAAGAAGTTGCGGATGGAGACCGCATTGGTCGTATCATCGGAGCCTTGATCGATCACCTTGAGGATATCCTCAGGGCCAATAACGGCGGCCGTCACCTGGATGCCGCCGGTCCCCCAACCATACGGCAAAGGCATCTCCCGGGAGGCGAAAGGAATTTGATGACCGGGGATGGCCACGGCTTTGAGCAGGGTTCGCCGTATTTTCTTCTTCGTCCCCTCATCGAGATAGGCGAAATTATAGTAGATTGTCATACCCTGTCTGCCCCGTCTTTTGTCGCAGTCTTGTGCAGATGCCGCAAGGTCTGAATCTCGCTCTGGAAATCCACGTAGTGCGGGAGTTTCAGATGCTCTACGAAGCCCGTCGTCTCGACGTTGTCGCAGTGACTAAGGACGAATTGCTCGTTCTGCGCCGGAGAAAGCGCTTCCTCACCCAGCTCACCGGCCCGCAGCGCCCGATCCACCAGGGCCATGGCGATAGCCTTGCGCTCACTATGGCCGAAGACCAGGCCGTAACCGCGGGTAAAGGCGGCCTCTTCGGGACTCCTGGCCTGAAACTGATTGATCATCTGGCACTCGGTGACGGTAATGGTCCCGATTTCGATGGAAAACCCCAATTCCGGTGGAGTGATCTCCACGGTCACCTCCCCCATGCGCAACTCTGCGATAAAGGGGTGATTTTGGCCGTATCCCCTTTGGGTGGAATAGGCCATGGAGAGCAGGAACCCTTCATCGCCGCGGGCCAGGGACTGTAAGCGTTGCGCACGAGTGGCCGGGAAAAGCAGGGGGTGCTGTGTGATGTCTTGCTGCGTGTTCTCTGCCGGTGGCTCACAGGCTGCGGCTGGCTCCATCAAACCTTCTTTTTCCAACAGGTCCATCACGCTGGTCATGGGCTCCGGCGGGACTGCGGTTTTGCCAGACTCGATTTCGGACTCTGTCTCCAGGCGATCAAAATAGCCGAAGAGTCGGTGAGAATAGTCATAAGTCTGCCCCAGTTGTTGGCCGCCGGGCAAATCCTTGAAGGCTGCGGAGATACGCCGCTGCACCCGCATGGTATCCATCGCGAGCGGCATGGAATCCAGGAATCGGGTTAGGGTGGCGCGATAGGCACGCAGTAAAAATATCGCCTCGATCATGTCGCCCTGCGCCTGAAGCATGGCCTGGGCCGCCAAATTCGCGTCGTAGAGAGAAGCTTCGGCCATGACACGATCCACGCCCAGATGCATTTGCCCGCATATTTGCCGGGGAGTGATTTCAGGAGCGTCGGGGGCACCCCGCATCCGTTTGCGCACGAGGCGATGGGCGGCCTGAATGGCGGTGGAACCTCCCTTGACTGCCACGTAGGACATCGCTCAGGCCTCCTCTATTTCTGTGGTTCTCGGCAGGCAGAGAAAATCCCGGCCACTGCACAATATCAGGTCGACGCCCCGGGGATAGAGGCTATGGTTATGTTGCGAGAAGGGCAAGAATCCGGCGCCAATCTCAGGCGCAATCGCTCGCGTGCTCTGAATGCCCGGTCCTCTCAGGATCAGGTCCGGCCCGCCTTGCAAGGTAGGGATCTCGATGATCAGTGTGGCGCTGTTCTCTGGTTCCTCCTCAGTCCCGATGGGAAAAACATGTTCCTCCCAAGACCAATCCGTCGCGACAGCAAAGACAGCATCTTTGGGAGGGACCACCGGGGCATAACAGCGTGTTCTCAGCCAATGTTCCGCTGCGGCATCGGGGTACGCCAAGGCAACCGGGGTATCCGCATCCAGCAGGGTATGTAAGATGGTCGTGCAGGCAGGCCGGAAAGGCGATTCCTCCGCGGAGTCCGGCAGCGTCATGCGTTGCCCTGGGCAGGACATGGCTTCCAGGAGCATCCGAAAGGTCCATTGGCAATCCAATGTCATCATGACCGCATGGTTTCCATTGTGAAGAACTGCACACGACTACGTTGATTCTCCTGCCTTGTCTGCGCTTCGCGGGCTGTACGAAGGATCATGAGCGGGACGATGATTCGATCCCATAAGGACGATCGTCGCTCCGGATGTTGAAGCAGGGCATCCAGTTTGGCGGCGATTTCCGCATGGGCAAGACTATCGCCGAGGACATAGGCCAAACCCATGTAGCCTTGATCGTCCTGCACCATGCAGCGGGTGACCGTACATTCTCCCAAAGGAAAGGGATCACCCAGACCGCCCATGCGTCCATGGACCATGATCAAGCCGGTTTCCGGCGAATGGATGGGAGTAAACTCCGGCCAGCATTCGACACCCGCCGCAGCATCCGCCAAGTCGGAGAACATTGCATGAGCGATCTCCGATATCCAGCGTGCGCGCATGCCTGTCAGATCGGTGGGGTTGGTCGATGCTTCATCGAATCTCATCGGAACGGCTCCAGATTATCTAGATGTCTATACAATATGGGTGCGAATATGCCATGTCAAGTATCGGCATCTGGGATCCTCCTTTGCATTCCTTGAGCGCTAATCCGCTATGGCCACAGCCACACGGATATTCGGCCTCGCTACTTCTGAAACTTCCTCTAGACTACGGACACCGGGCTCCATATCGCGCCCCAGCAGCAAGGTCACCAGTAAACCCACCAGCGCCGTAGCTGCCAGAATCAGCATCAGCCAACCATTACCTACCGCCGCATGCACGCTGGGCAGCAGAAAAACGGAGGTCGTCGCCGCCACGCGGGAACAGGCCGTCGCCAGGCCATGGGCTGAGGCCCGTAGATCCGTTGGGAAAATCTCTACTGGCAGGAGCCAAGTCGTGGTGGCTGGCCCGAAATTGTTGAAGAAGGTGTACCCGAAGATGGTGACCATGAGCAGCCAGATTGGGGGATGCATGTAGAGTGCTACCAGACCCAGGACACCCAGAAAAAAAGCATTCAGCGCAAAACCCGCGATTTGCGGAAAAATTCTACCAATCCGACGTGTGCTCAGTGCCAGGGACGCGATACCGCACAAAGCGATGAAATCGAAGAGCACATTCCACAGCAAGGCGTCCGTGTGAGAGTGGATGCCGAAGCCCTCCAGCAAGATAGGCAGATACACGATCAAACCATAACCACTGATATCCATCATCATCCAGGGTATGACTACCAACAGTGTGCGCCGTAACCATTGCGGAGCAAATAAAGTGTCCCAGGCGCGTATCTGGACGAGTTCTGGAGCCTGCCTTTGAAGGGTTTCACGAAGGCTCTGCGCATCCACTTCCGGCGACATACTCTGAAGCACCTGAATCGCCTCTTCCGGTCGGTTATGCGCGATATACCAGCGTGGGGTCTCAGGAAGGTTACGCCGCAACCAGAGTACTGCCAAAGCCGGAACAGCCCCACTGATGAACATCCAGCGCCAGGCATTCGGACCGGCCTGCAGCAGCACCAACCCAACGACTGCGGAAACCACAGCGCCGACCATCCACAATGTAAATGCCCAAGAGAGTCCTGCTCCTCTCTGCGCTTTGGGCATGAATTCTGCGATGTAGCTCGAACTCAAGGGATAATCCATACCTACACCGACACCCAGAAGAAAGCGGAAAATGATCAGGGAGGTCACATCCCAAGCAATACCGGAGAGCAAAGCCGCCATAAAAAATGCCGCCACGTCAATCAGGTAAAGCATCTTGCGGCCAAAAAGATCGGCAATGCGCCCACCCACCAGACCACCGAGTGCCGCGCCTGCCAGCGTCGCCGCGCCTAGCAAGCCGGTAGTCACCGCCGACAAATGCCAGTCGGGCTTCAGCAAAAGCAGGGCGACAGCGATGATGGACAAATCATAACCATCAAGAAAAATGCCCAAACCAGCGGCCAGAACGATTCGGCGGTGTTGTTTGTTGATCTTCAGATCATCGAGTAGCGCATGGATTGTGTGCATTGGGATTTCCTTACTCGCTGAAGGGAATGCGATAGTCGCTACAGGACGGAAACGCGGACGCTGCGCATGATATAAGCCATGACATCCTGGAAATCTGGTAGCGGCTTTTCGGGGTCTTTGGCGTGGTCGTCCCAGCGGCGCAGGCGAACGGCATCGGCGCTAAAGCATGTTTTCTCAAAGGCCGCGCACTCTCCTGCGGACATCGCTCCGCCCTGGAGGACCAGGCTTCGTTGAGAAACCAAGGAGAGGGACGCATGATAGCTCGGCTCTGTCGCGCACAAGTAACGTTTTGCTGCAACATGCCAGCGAATCGGTTCTGTTACCGATGGCGGAAACCACTGCCCCAACCAGTTGGCCCCGATCTCCTCATGTTGGGCGTCGGTGCCACTCTGAAATTTGTCCCGCCCATTCAGATCGATGAGGTGGCCGATATCGTGGAGGAATGCGGCGCTTACCAGACGCTCCTCCGCACTCGCCGCAATGGCATTCTGCGCACATTGCAACGCATGCCGCGTCTGCGATACAGCTTCGTAACCGTCGTACCATTGCCGACTGCCAGGGCCCTCGAAAAGCGTGCGAATGTGATCGGCAATAGCCTTGCGTGCGGCGGCGTCATTTTCAGTAGCAGATGCTTCCATGTCAGCCTCCAAAAACCAAAAACCAAGGGAACGCCGCCCGCCCGAAAGTGGTCCGGGACCGTGGAGGCGAACTTTTCCTTAACTACCGTGAGCGGATAGATGCACCAACACATCGAACGTCATGGGATGTTTGGGCATTTTCTTGATAAACGGTGGAAAGCTGGTGTTCTCCACGGTCTTCAAGGCGGCGCGATTAATGGCGCCAATACCGCTGCTCTTGGCAACCTGCGCAGAGAGCAGATGCCCTGACGGCGTCAGGCGAAAGGAAATCACGGCGGTTCCTCCGACATGCATCATCCGGACGGAATCCGGCACGCGGGCATTGGCCTGTACCCGCGTACGCAGCATGGCCGCGTAGGTGTCTATGGCCGACTGGCGCGCTGCCGGACTTGGTGCGGGTGGCGGTGGTGGCGCGGGCGGTGTTACCGGCGGCGTGTATACTGGCGCCTGCGGTGCGGACGTTTTGGCGAGCAGGGGTTTGGGCGGCAGCGGATGATGTACCACCGGACGTGGAATCGGCCTTGGTATAGGTGGTAGGGGCACTGGTTTCGGAATAGGCTTTGGATGCACCACGGGTTTCGGTGGCGGGGGCACCGGTTTGGGCTTGGGGGGTGCCGGTTTAATCATGTGAATCGCCATAATCTTGGGCTTTGGTTTGACCGTCACCGGCTGCGACAGATGGGAATATATCAATCCCCCAATCATCAGTGCCTCTATAATGGCACCGATTATCAGCGCCCGTCCGAAGTGATCCTTCCTGAACTTCGGGGACTGAACCGGGGAGGAGAGGGAGGTGGCTGCGTTCATATGTTCTCAATGTCCTTGCATAGGCCTGGTCGTGGCACGGAATATTTGGTGATTTTTGCGATTGCATGGTTGGTTCAATGGAGTTTTCCTTCGTTGGCTTCATAGCTGGCGATGGTCGCCCCATGGACTTGGGCATAGTGATGTAGGTAGGCCATAAAACGGTCATAGCTCCTGACTCCCTTGCTGGCGATCCACTCCTGCTTCAACTGCTCTGGCCCGCTGACCTTGAGCAGCGAAGTGGGGGTATAGGCGTTCGCCGCACTAACCGGCGCCAGACGCTGCCCGTGGGGATCGGTATGCGCCTTCAACCATTCCGCAGTCAGCATATGACCGGTGGCCCCAGCCTCTCTTCTGAGTAATGTCCGATTGCTGCATTTGCCCGGATTGAAAGACACCGGCACCTGAATCGGAAACACCGCCGGCGTCGGCGCGAAATCCGGATGATCTGTCCAGATACCCGCAATGACCGAGGCATTGGCATCCCACTGGGACATGGGCGGCAGACCCAAGGTCGCTTCAATGGTTTTGACGATATTCACCTGGGAATCCAGATGCGTTTCCAGCATGCCTTTTTTGACCCAGGGGCTGATGACCAGCGCAAAAGTACGATGACCATTGATATGATCGGCACCGGACTGCGCATCGTCCTCGGTCAGGAAAATCGCCATATGCTTCCATTGCGGCGTCGTGGACAGGTAATGGATGAATTTGGCCGTGGCGTAGTCGTTATTGGCTACGTAATAATCTGGCGCGTAATAGCAGGGATCCAAACCTGCGGTGTGGTCATCCGGCATCCAGATATAAATGAAATGTGGAAATTTTACGCCCGGATGTGCCTTAAGCCAGTGTTCTGCCAGTCTCTCACGAGCCGTATCCAGAATCATCCGATCCCAATAGGGATAACGGACATCCATATGCTGCAGTAAACCAGCACGAATGACGCCATCCCGGCGTCGCGTCACGTTCTCGCCAAAATCCTCAAAACGGACATGGTGTTCCAAAAGATCATTAAACAAATAGAGCTTTTCAGGATAACTGATCCAGGGGTTGGTATGATCTCCCAGCGGCTGATAGATATCATAGGGGTTGTGTGCGCCCTGTGCGGTGGGCTTGAGGGAAGAGCTACCGCCGGGACCGGCGTTCCAGAGCAAACCGCGGTTGGAATAATATTCGGGCCACAAGCGCTGCACCACGTCGGAATCCGAAGCGCCATCGGTCCACTGATGACCCTGTGCGGTGACTTCTCCGTCGGCCATGAAGTTCACGAACAGCGTATAATGACGGGCCAGATTATACAAGTTGGGTAATTCTTTCTGATTATACAGATCAAAATGTGGATCTGCCCATTTGCCAGCCGCCGTGTAATTCCCTAAATCTTCATCAAAGGTCTTATTCTCACGCAGGATGAATACAACATAGTGAATGTGCTTGCGTAGATTGATGGAGGTTTTGACATTTTCCTCGTGACGGGCGCTGCGCTGGGCCGACGTAAAACCATCGTCGTGCAAAGACCTCTTGGTCCAATCGGCCAGATGGGCCGGGATTTCCTTGAGAGCCACCTTCTGGATCACCCCGTGCATCATATTGCCGATATACTGCCACTGTAGATTGGGCCCGGCACCCAGACCCTTGGCACAGCTGATATATAAGGCACCATTCGCCACCGTCAGGCTGGTCGGGTACCAGGCAGTGGGAATCAGGCCCAGACGCTGGCCCGTTCGGATGTCATACACCGCCACATCATTATTACCGGCGTTGGCGACATAGAGCTTGCCATCGGCAACCGCAAGTCCATCCGGATAGCTGCCGGGAGGGGCATCGGGATAGGGGCTGTCATCCACCACCCGCAGCGGACGCAAGCTTTGGGTATCGACTTCCACCACCTTGTCGACATTGGCGTCGGCCACAAAGACATCGGGACTGTCGGGCACCGCAACCATCGCCGTAGGGTGCACACCCGCCGCTACGGTTGACGGGCTGACCGTCGGCCCGGTGGGAATTTCCCCCAGAACCTTCAGGCGTTGCCGGTCCAGCACTACAACGCCGTTACCTGCCCAGTCGCTGACCACCAGCCGCTGCCCGTTATCGGCCAGAGCCACAGCAAAGGGGTAGGCGCCGACATTGACATATTCGGTCTTGCCGCTGGCGATGTTGATACGTGCCAGACTATTGGAGAGCATCCCCGTCACGTAGAGATGCTTATTCTGGGGACCGACGACCACCGAGTCCGGGTAAAAGAGATATTTCTTCTGCTGGTTCCCCTGATACTGATAGGGATACTGATCCTTCGGGAAGGCTTGCCACTGCAAAGGATACTGATGAATCACCTCCACCTTGCCCTGCACACTGCGCAAAGCCACCACCTGATCAGAATCACCTCCTGTAGCGTAGAAGGTGCCATCCGGACCGGCAGTAAGCCCTTGGAAAAAGTCGCTATGCGAAATGACAGAACTGGGAATGGCTTTGGGATCGCTCTCGGCGGCAAGCGTGGCTTTGGCCTGGGCAATTTTAAGTGCAACGCCTTTTTTTGGGATATACACAACGCCTGCCGCACCCGCATGTTGCGGATTGATCGCGATACCGCTACCACCAGGTGTGGCGTAAGCCATCGCTTTAACGGGTGCCACTTTCGAAAACGCCGCTAGGCGATCTACCCGCCGAAGATCCTTCCCGTCATAAAACGTGATGGTTTGAAAAGGCGTCGCACCATTAGCCATCACGGCAATACGGTCGCCCTCTGCTGCTACCATTGTGGGGAAATTCGGGGTGCCGTTGATTGCGCCCGTCGGCGTCACTATGCGGCCCGTGGGCAATATGGCGGTGTAATTTGCTATATTTTGTGAATCGAGTTGCACCGAACTGGAAACATGCCGATTCAGGGGTATGGCCAAGGCAGAAGGTAAGTAACACAGCGGTCCTGCAAGGATGACGCAGATCACTGCCTTCCCGATCAAATTATTCATTCATCCGACTCCTGGAGAAGCCGCGCCGCTCCATCAGCCCGCCCTCGCCACGGCGGCCGCCATTTTCGGGGCGACCGCCCGCAAAAGGTTCTCCCTGTTATCGGGCATGAGGTGACCGTCCATGCGGTTGAGCAGCATGGTCTTGACCGAATCCATCGCTAGCAGAATCTGCCGCACCTGACTGTTGAACGCGTTAAAGGCAATCAATCCGAGGATGGCGATGAACAGTCCGGTAGCCGTGGTGACCAGGGCGTCAGCGACCCCTCCGGTCACCGCCGTCGGCGCATGGCCAGGGGCTGCGAGCACGGAAAACGCATGGAACATACCGATAATGGTTCCAAGGAGACCCAGCAGTGGCGCCAGGGTAATGATGGTGTCGAGCACCCAGAGCCTGCGGTCCAGTTGCGGCGCCATAATCAGGATGCTCTCCTCCAGGCGACTGGCGAGAGCATCGCCCTGCACATACCCCGAATGGATCACCGCCGTCTTCAGCAGGGCGGCCTCAGGCAAATCGCCGGCCTCATCCGCAAGGCTCTGCAGGGTTTCCCGATCCAGGGGGCCGTGCTGGGCGATCTCTCGAACGAATAGCGAGCCGCGCAGGATGGTGCGGCGCAGATACCAGAACCGGTCGACAATAACGCCAAGGGCGACCACAAGAAGACCGGCCAGTACATAAAGCACGCCGTCAGAGTAATTGGCGAGGTAGATGAGGTAAGCGGTATTCATCAATATAAGACTCCTGAAATATCAGAAGGAGGCGGCGCCAACGCGACGCGCAGAGAACGGAGCTGCGCGCCCAAGGTGGCCTTGCAACGATTATAGGCAGACAACCGATCCAGCAAGGTCTTTTGCCTCCTGGAATGGTGCCCATGCTAGCAGCCTCATGTGACAGCAGTGCGTCACGGAGGTGACTTTTTTATGACAATATGCACGTTTGCCTTCCGCGCTGGCGAACGTGCTGTGGATGTTCATGTGTGAGCTGTGATAGGATCCCAGACAATAGCGAAGAAGCCCGGTTCTGCCGGGTTTTTTGTCATTATTTCTCGGTTTCTTTGACGGAGCTAGGGGGTTGGCATGGCGACGCAACGGCGGTTGGCGTGGTTGGCGGTGGTGGGTGTGGTAGCGGTTCTGCCGCTTGGTGGTTGTGTGGCGCTTCTCGCGGCGGGGGCTGGTGGTGGGGCCGTGGCCTATGTGGAAAATGGCGGGGTCGCCAATTTCTACGCCTACTATCCGACGTCGGTGACGCGGGTCAGTGCAGCGTCGAAGGCGGCGTTCGGAGAAATGGGCATTCACTATAACGGCGAAATCCGCAAGAGTCAGTCCGAGTATCTGATCGAGGGTACCACCACGGACGGCCAGACCGCCAAGGTAACGCTGACTTCCATGGCCACGGATGTTACCAAGGTCAACATCCGTATCGGGACTTTTGGCGACAAGCCACTATCTTTGCAGTTCCAGAAGCTGCTTTCGCAACGTCTGGGCATGACCGCCAGTCCTCAGGCTCCGACGGGGGTGGTGTTGCCTCAGGCCAGCAGTCAGCCAGCGGCGCCACAGCAGCCGCAACAGCAAACCATCCCACTTCAGTAATTCACTGATCTTCCATGCCTGGTTTGCGTTACCGGAGACCACTGCGGTCTCCGTAAATCCTGTGTTGCAGTACGCATGCCGCTGGGTTTTTGTCATAAAATTGTCATTGTAGTTTCATAAAACTGTCATATTGTGGGTATATCCTGTCATAAGGTCCAGTTTCGGCAGGAAACCATGATGGCCATACCGCAAGGCAGTACAACGAATAACAATGTGGAAATGGATCCGCTTTATCAGGCACGCATTCTGCTGCTGGCAGAGACGGCGCCACCGAGTGGGCTGATATTCCGCCTGCAGGGATCGGGCGCCTTCCTGCGCACGACGAGCGCAATGAATGACGCCTTTCTGCTTGTTGCAGGATGGCACCCGGCCCTGCTGATTTTGCACGACTGGTCTGCCCGACTTGCGCCGTGGCTCATGGAATTAAGCGCTTACCCGGCTTGTGCCGGTTTGCCGGTGCTGGCTATCGGGATGGATGGTGATGCAAACGCCATGTCCGCTCTGGATGCCGGCGCGAGCGCGTATGTCTCGACCCCGTATAGCGAGACGTTGTTGCTGGCGCAGGCATCGGCGCTGCTGAAAAAAAACCAGCACTGGAAATGCCTCGCAGTAGAGCAGGGGTCGCTGATCCAAGTCAATCCGGGAAGCTGTCGGGTATGGGTGAATGGTGAAGAAATACGTCTGAGTCGGCGACTATTCCGGTTTCTGCACTATTTGGCATTGCACCCGGATCGGACCTTCTCATCCCGTGAAATTGCCAATGTATTGACGGATGGCCGCAGCCTCATCCAGGAAAATTCGGTGGCGGCTCAGGTGCACCGTCTGCGCAACTGTCTGGAAAAGGTTGGTGCGGCGGAGTGGCTGGAAACCGTGCATGGGTTTGGATATCGCCTGAGTTTGCCGCCGAAAAACGCCATTGATGTAAATTTGTCATAACAGGTTCATAAAACTGTCACATTGATTTGCTATGGTACCGCCTCCGGTTAGAGAGGGAGTCCTTATGAACCTGCAATATCTCATTCACCTCGCCAACTATTCAGATGGCGTTCTCTACGTGCTTGGCGCGCTGTTATTGGTCGAACTGGCCGTTATCGTGGACCGGTTCTGGTTTTTGCGGCGCACCATCCTGCGTGGGCTGATCTTTGTGCATGAACTGGGTAGCCATGGTCGCCTGGATCGTGACACGCTGAATCAGATGGCTGACGGGGCGAGTGATCTGCCCGAAGCCGCGCTGCTGCGTATGGCTGCCTCCCATCATGGGCAGGTGAAAGGCGAAGGTCTTGCCAGTCGTCTCGAAGAAAGTGTGCTGGTATTGGCGCCGCAACTGGATCGCCGTCTGTGGTTGCTCGACACTATCATCACCTTGGCGCCGCTGCTGGGTTTGTTCGGCACGATTATCGGTATGTTCCACGCCTTTTCGGTGCTGGCCGCTCCGGGACATGCGCCTACGGCGGTCACCGGCGGTGTGGCTGACGCGTTGGTCGCCACGGCATCTGGCCTGTTTATTGCCATGCTCGGTCTGGTAGCTTTCAATGCCTTCAACAATCAGGTGCGGCAGATTCTCCTGCAACTGGATTCCGTAAAGACCATGCTGCTCAATCGGATGGACGGTCAACCCATGATCACGCCGGACATCAGTGACCAGCAACGCAGTGAAATGTTGTCTGTGGCGAGGGCCAGCTGATGGAGCGCCGTTACTTCGAGCAGAAGAAGGGCCGGGTGGAGATCATCCCCATGATCGACATTATGCTCTTCCTGCTGGTGTTTTTTATCATGATCACGCTGCAAATGATCCCCGACAAAGGGCTGAGCCTGCAGTTGCCCAGGTCCAGCCAGGCGCAGCAGCTTCCGCGCCCGCACTACACCATCAATATCGATAAGGATGGATCGGTGGACGTGAAGGGTCATCACTATGATCTGGACGACCTGCAAAAAATGCTCGCCGGTGATGGTAACCCTGCCAAGACCCAGATCACCATCGCTGCCGATAAGGGCGTGCCTTTTCAGGATTTCGTCCATGTGATGGATCGCTGCCAGAAGGCAGGAGTGAGTGATATCGGGATTGCGGCGAAGGCGAGTGGTTAGGAAAAACAAGGAAGGTAATCGGTGAATACAATCGTTGGTAACCCAACCTGGACGCCGCCGCCACTGAATACGGATAAAGAGCATTTTGGCCGGGCATTGTTGGTCGGTGCAGTATTGGAGGCGTTGCTGGTGGGCGGATTGATCTGGGTGGGAAGTAATACGCCGCCCCCCAAGCCGGTCGTAAAGAAAATTATTGCAATCCACATGGTGCAGCCAGTCCCCCCCAAGCCGAAGCCGGTACCGCCGCCGCCAAAGCCGATGGTGCATCCCAAACCACTGCCGCGTCCAGTTCCGTTGCCGAAACCAGTGGTGCATCATGTGCCTGTACCCAAGCCGCTGATAGCCAAAACACCGTTGCCTCTCGCGCCGGTGGCACCGCCTAGGCCGCCGGTGGTCCTGCCGCCGCCGCCACCTCCGCCGCCTGCGCCCAGCATGGCCGCACGTCAGGTGGCGTTAGCCGAATACGCAGCCATGGTGCGGGCCCAGGTCCAGGCGGATGCCCATGTGCCCGAAGCTATCCGCCTGATGCATTTAAGCGGCACCGCGGTCATCACATTCCGGCTTGCGCCTTCGGGTCGATTGCAGTGGGCAAAAGTTTCCCGGTCCAGCGGGGCGGGGCCCATCGATAGGGCGGCATTGAAGTCAGTGGAAGAAGGAGAGTATCCGCCCTTCTCCAAAGATATGCCAAAGCATGCCACCAATTTTACGGTAGAGGTGCATTTGTCGGGACGCGCTTCCTAGTATCCGCCGGCTATATGGGCGGATACTTACCAATCTTTAATGGAATCAGGAGTTTTTTTCATGGAGCGACAGAATCGCCGGCAGTTTTTGAAGCGGCTGGGGCTGGGGAGTGGTGCAGTTGTCGCTGCTCCGCATCTGCTGGGGGTGGCACGTGCGGCAGGCGTCAGCGGAGAAAATCTCCTGCGCCAGAAGATCGAGCATGTGGTGGTGATCTTTCAGGAAAATCGTAGTTTTGATCATTACTTCGGTACTTTTCAGCCGAAAAACGGGCAGCAGGTCGTCAACCTGCTGGATGGGCAGGGACAGTTGGATTCGCGTTTCCTCGGTTTACAGAAAAACCCTGCGGGCATCGCTTATGATAATCTGCCGTTACCTACGGAAATTCCGGGTTTCCAGAATGTGCAATTGCCGAATCAGCCTTTTCACATGGCGCCCTATATTCCGGTCAGGGGCAATGTGCACTGGGATCCTGCGCATCGCTTTTTCCGTATGATGGCGGAAGTGCATAACGGCAAAATGGATCGCTTCGTGGCCCTGGCGGGCGGCAGCAAAACCCTTTTGTCGCGGGATGAATTCAGGAAAATGAGCCCCGAGCAGATCGCCTTCGATCTGGCCCGCCCCAGCGGCCCGGTGCTAGGATATTATACCGGTGAAGATTTGCCCTTCTATCATCAGGTGGCGCACCAGTACACGCTCTTTGATCATTTCTTTCAGGCCATGAGCGGTGGCAGCACGGGTAATGCGCTTTATCTGGCGGCCGCCCGTTCCTGTATCCATCCCCATGCACCCAGGGAGGTCTGTGCGCCCTTCGATCCGAAGGAGGCGGGTTTGGAGCACCGCTTCTTTGATCTGCCCTATGACCACCAAAAAGTGCTGGTCAACGACCTGCCGCCGGTACAGGGACCGACCCACGCGGATGCCGTGAAAGCGCTGAAGATATCTCCGCCGCCGGAGGCGCAGACCTACGACAATATCGGTGACCGTCTGGATGGCGCCAGAGTATCCTGGGCCTGGTATAACGAAAACTGGAACCGGGTGAAGCCATGGGCGCTCAAGACCGCGTTTGGTCCCGGCGATGGCTCGGCGGTGATCGACACGGGCCAGTTGTATGTGGCCCACCATAATCCCTTCCAGTACTACCCGCGCTGGCCAGAATATGTGAAGAACGGTCGTATGCGCGATAGCGAAGACTTTCTCGCCGATGCCCGTGCCGGCAAGCTGCCCGGTGTTTCCTTTGTCAGGGCCAGCGCCGCCCATGACGAACACCCGGCTGACTGCGCACCAGCCTACGGTATGGAATGGGTGGAGCAACTGGTGCGCGCCGCTGCGGATGGTCCGGCCTGGGACAAAACCGCCATCTTCATTACCTATGACGAAGGTGGTGGCTTTTGGGATTCGCTGCCGCCTAAAG
>Ga0315298_1005074_pt1 | contig 19077 bp, 18 predicted proteins | sample WHS_1_MG_FD_203077 | JGI IMG/M metagenome (GOLD analysis project Ga0315298, IMG submission 203077) | Extremophilic microbial mat communities from Washburn Hot Springs, YNP, Wyoming, USA - WHS_1_MG | ecosystem: Environmental > Aquatic > Thermal springs > Hot (42-90C) | place: USA: Wyoming...
TTTTCATCATCTCTGCAGCCTTTGCTTTAATAGTCGCTTTTTTTGCCTGAATCCATTTTTTACATTCCATTACTGTATCAGCACCACCTGCATTTACACCACCAGTTGCTGGCGGACTTCCTCCTCCTCCAAAAATACTAAAAAGAGTCCCAATAACTGGAATTTGACTGATAACATTTTTAACCACAAAGTTTAATGCTTTTTTGATTGCATTTTGCACTGCATCAAGCACTTTTTTTAAATTAGCATAAAGATCGCTTTCACAAATTAATAGCTCAGCATTATCAATATCAAAAGTTTCTGGTGCGTGTTCTAACAGTGAGCTCATATCTTTACCCTGTGGCAATTTTTGAGTTATTGGCACAACAGTTTCTGCAGCATAACTGCGGCTAATAAAAAACTCGCCTCCAGTGCTAGTAATAAGAGTAATAAGAGTCAAAATGGTAATAATTTTTTGGAATCTTTTATACATAATTCAAATTAATAAATACCATCTGCATTTAATTGCTTAATAAGATTTCTCACCCAATTTTCATATTGATTATCCCAATCTTCTAACAATTGAGAAGAAACCATTGCTCTAATAGGATCGGCCGCGGAATTATAAAAAGCAGCAAGCATTGTCCGTTTCAGTATCATCAGATTAATTAATTGAAGATGCAAATCAGCATAAGAAGAGGGAACAGAAATTTGTTTCCAATCGTTAATCGCTTTATCAAATCGAGTCACTAAATCTTTCATATAATCAGCATTTTCTGTATCAACAAAATTGGCAATTGCTTCTTGAACAATATCATCAGTAATCCTATTTTCGTATATCACATTATAAACATCATAGAAATATTGAAGTGAGGAAACTGGGGGATTGTCTTTAATTATTTTCAAATCAAATAGTGTGGCTGGCGTAATGCCATTTAAAAAATCCATTTTATATTTTTGCATCACCTCATTACTAAATAATTCTTCATTCGGAACTTGCAATTGGCCGGAAGATAAATCATTGTCAGCATTCATCTCTAAAATTTTTTGGCTTAATTCTTGGGCTACTTTGAGGGTCATATTTTCGTCGTCTTTTATCTCTAAATTTTTTACATCTGCCGTTAATTTTTGATTGTTTTGTTCCAGACTAAAAGCTTGAGCCACACTATTAGTTATGGGCTTTGGATTGTCTATTGTTATTTTTGGAGAGGAATGAGAAGATGAACGAATAATCAAGAAAGAAATTAAAACAGCTATTCCTAAAATAATCAGACTCAATTTTAAATAGTTCTGACGCAGCATATTCAATTAATATTATACACTAAAATTAATTATTGATTAAGCATTTTTGCTAAAGTTATCCACAATGGCAGAGATAACTCCCCTGCTCGCGTTTTTTCTGCTAAATTTAAACTTTCCAAAACAGTTTTTATTTTTTCTTTGGAAAATTTGCTTGACAAATTATTCAAAAGCGTCTTTCGCGGCTGTTTAAAAGCGATTTTTAAAAGCTCAATAATGTCTTCTTCATTAGAAAATCGCTTATTTTTTGGCAAAACCTTTAATTTGATCACTGCCGAACTTACTTTTGGCGCTGGGTAGAAATCTTTTGGCTTCAAACTCATTATTAATTTTGGTTCTGCCCATAATCTCACAATATTAGATAATAAATTAGCTTTAGGTGGCTGGGCCAAAATTTTTTCTACCACTTCTTTTTGTAAAGTCAAAACAATTAATTGAGGTGGATTTTTTAATTCCTGAAAAATGCGCAAAAGCTGGCCACTTAAATAATAAGGAATGTTTCCCACAATTTTATAATTTGGGTATTCCAAAGAAATTTTTTTAATCACATCGCGTATATCAGACTCAATAACTTTTGGCCATTTTTCATTTTTTATTCCCAATCGCGTTTTTAAAAATTCTGCCCACTCTTTGTCTTTTTCAATGGCAATAATTTTTTTGGTTTTTTTCAAAAGCTCAAATGTTAAATTGCCGCTCCCTGCTCCAATTTCCACAATAACATCATCATTTTCAATTTCTAATGCTTCAACAATTTTTTTCAACGCCTCTCGATTCCTCAAAAAATTTTGTCCCAATTGTTTTTTTAATCTCATATTTTTATTCATTATAAAATCTACAACTCAACAATTTCTTTTTCAATCCCCCCAAATTATACGATCTGATACGATAGTATTGGATCGTATAATTTGATTGGGAAATCATTGAAAAGGTAAATGCTAACAAATAAATTTTAAAAAATCAAACTATTAAAATTTATTTTTTAATAATCTAATAAATCGAAATATTTTTTCAAAATTAAATCATAATATTCCCCCAGACTTGACGCTTCAAATAAAATAACGAAATTTTTAATATCAAATAATGAAGTAATAAAATTTACCTCTTTTTCGCATTCATAAGGATAAACGAAAACACTTTTTTGGAACCGATAAAAACCCATTTCTTTCAATTTATTACTTAGGGTTACACGCGCTAATCTAAATTTTTCAGGAATATCAAAAATAATAATGCGCCATTTTTTATCCCATTTCCCTGATTTTTCTATTTTTAAATTATCTAGATTGTATTTATAAAGCGTTTTTTTGCCTAATTCAGTAATTTCTAAAAATGTTTCGTCATTTTTTTCAATAATTTGAACAAATTTTTTCTCTTTGGCCTGTTTTAACATTCTTTTAAAATAATAGGGCTTACCTTTGATTTTATGCTCTTTAAGAAAATGGTCTATTATAATTCCTGTCCGAGGCGCAATAAACACGGCTGGAATTAAAACTCCTCCTGCCAATAATTTTAAAATATTTACCAAAATTTCAGATTTTTTATTATATTTTAAATTTGCTTTTTTATTCATATTTTCATTTTTATTAATTTTTAACCGCCCTATTATCAATTATACGATTTAATACTATAGTATTGAATCGTATAATTTTATTTAATACCCCTATTTAATACTCCGGCTTTATTAAATTCTCCAATTAAATTCCCCAATCATCATCCGAATCATCATCAAGCAATTCAATTTCCGGATAATCAGGATCAGTCAGCGGCACATCTTTATAGGGTTCCAGTTCAATTTCTTCTTTGAGATGCGGGGGGATTTCATCAATAAATCGCGAAGCATCAGTAATTTGCAATTGCCCAAAAATTCTTCGGCGCGAAGACCAGACCAAATAAACTTCTTGTTTTGCTCGCGTCATTCCCACATAAATCAATCTTCTTTCCTCTTCTAATTCCTCCATGTCTGACTGCGATTGAACATGGGGCAAAATTCCTTCTTCCACGCCCACAATAAAAACCACCTCGAATTCCAATCCTTTAGCGCTATGCAAAGTCATTAACGAAACATAGTTTTTATCATTTCTTTTTTCATCACCTTCTTGAAAAAGCGCGATTTTCTCCAAAAAATCATTTAAGCTGCCTTTTTCATAATGATCAAAATCATCAGCTAATCTCATTAATTCCAAAATATTTTGCCATTTCTCCTGGGGCTCGCGCGTTGTTTCCTGAAGATACTTTTGGTAATTAATTTTATTTAAAAGCTCTTGAATTAATTGAGCAATCGGCATTTTATCAACTTTTTCTTTTAACTCCTTATAAATTTTAATAAACTCTGCCGCTTCTTTTATTTCTTCTAAATTTTTCCAAATTTTTTCCGGCTCGCTATCCTTAAAAATTATCTCGGTTTTTTTAACGCCAATTTGTCGCGGCGGAACATTAATAATTCTTTCCAAACTCGCCAAGTCATTGGGGTTCGCCAAAATTCTTAAATAAGCAATAACATCTTTAATTTCCTTTCTTTGATAAAATTTAACACCCGCAAAAATTTGATAAGGAATCCCCGCTTTCAAAAATACCTCTTCTAAAACGCGCGATTGGGCATTAATTCGATAAAGCACCGCGAAATTTTTGTATTGATAATGATACTGCGAAACTAAATTTTGAATCATTGAAGCCACAAATTCTGCTTCTTCAATATCATCCAATGTTTTTACCACAAAAATTGGTTTACCTTCTTTGTTTGCAGAAACAAGAATTTTTTCTCTTCTTAATTTATTATTTTTAATTACTTCCTGAGCGGCTGCCAAAATATTTTTTGTTAAACGATAACTGGTTTTCAACACAATTACTTTTGCATCCGGCCAATCTTTTTCAAAATTCAAAAAATTGCGAAAATCAGCTTGCCGCCACGCATAAATTGATTGATCCTCATCACCCACCGCGCATAGATTTCTACTTGCGGAAGCTAAAATTTTGATCAATTGATATTGGGAAGTATTGGTATCCTGATATTCATCAACCAAAAAATATTTCCAGCGTTGATGATATTTTTTCAAAATCTCTGGATATTTTTGAAAAATTTCTACTGGTAATTTAATAAGATCATCAAAATCAAAAGCATTATTTAAAATTAGTTTTTCTTCATAAAGCTTGTAAACTTTGGCTACTTTTTCTTGGAAAAAATTTTCAGCACTTTCTTCATAATCAAAAACATTGATTAATTCGTTTTTGGCGCGAGAAATTTCATTTCTAACTGCCGCGGGCAAAAATTGTTCTTTGGGCAAATTGAGCTCAGTTAAACAATTTTTGATTAATCTCAATGAATCTTCCTCATCAAAAATGACAAAATTTCTTTTGCGGTTCACTAATTTTAAAACATCTTTCAAAATATTCACCCCAAGTTTATGGAAAGTACCGATAAAAATTTTTGAGGAAAAATGATTCTCGCCCAAAAGAGCGCGAATTCGATTTTTCATTTCCTCAGCCGCCTTATTAGTAAAAGTAATGGCAACAATATTTTCGGGTTTAACGCCAGTGGCTAAAAGATAGGCCAGCCGATGGGTTAAGGTTTTCGTTTTTCCTGAACCAGCACCAGCCACAATTAAAAGCGGCCCCTCAGTATAAAGAACTGCCTCTTTCTGGTCTTCATTTAATCCTTCTAGGATTTTCAACTTATCCAGCATAATCTCCAGTTTAGCATTTTTTGTTGATTTTTTCCAGCAAAAATAGCCTGTTTTTGCCTCTTTGTCGGCTCTATTGACTGGAAAAATTAGTTTATTATAATATAGAGTAATCCTCAATAAGACAATTTCTTTGCTTTTTTGAGCTTGTCTTATTAAGGAGACAATTAAACAAAGCTTATTTGTACACTTTTTACCATCTTTAATCGGCTGAACCGACGGCTAAAGAATGTACTGAGAGCAATTTTATCCATTTTTAAACTCTTTAATCCCAAAGAGATTCTCTTTTATCTTAGACAACCGGTATTTATGGTTGTCTTTTTGTTTATTTTAACAGGTGCCATTATATTAATTAATACCACTTCTGAAGCTAAATTGCTTCCTTTAAAAGAAAATGATCGTGGTGTTGTTGGCGGTCCGAAATTATTAGCCAGCGCCTCTCAGAACAATTTATCTCTTTCTAACACCTTTGCTCTTTCGGCCAATCAAAATTCTTTAGATAGCAACAATTCACTTAACTCCTTAAACAATTCTTCAATTTATTACCTCACTGATTATAATAGTTTGCAAAATCCCAATGCTGTTTTAACTGGTATTAAAAGTGCTGCGAATGGCATTTTATTGTATAAAGTTCAAAAAGGAGATACGCTTTTAAGTATTGCTTCTGATTTTGGCATTAGTTTAGATACTATTCGCTGGGCAAATAATTTAAAATCTGATCATTTAACACCTGGCCAAGAATTAATTATTTTACCTGTTTCAGGCGTTCTTCATGAAGTAAAACCAGGTGATACCTTAGAAAGCATCGCTCAACTCTATTCTGCTCCTATGGAAAAAATCATTGCTTTTAATAATTTGAGTGGCTCGAATTTAGTTCCAGGAGCAAAAATTATCGTACCTGATGGCCGCATTCCTAAGGCTTACAAAGTTTTTGCCGCAAAATCAGCTTTGCCCGATTATCCTTATTATTACGTTTTACCGACCACTGGTTTTAATTGGGGCATTCTTCATAATGTGAATGCGGTTGATATTGCCAATAATTGTGATACGCCAGTAGTGGCAGCAGCTGAAGGATTAGTTGAACTTACTGCTCATGATAATAGCTACGGCAATTATATCAAAATTCAACATCCTAACAATACCGAAACTCTCTATGCTCATTTAAACAAAATTGTTGTCAATGCTGGTGATTATGTTATGCAAGGGCAATTAATTGGCTATATGGGCAATACTGGTTATGTGATTGGCAATCCTGGCTGCCATCTTCATTTTGAAGTTCATGGCGCCAAAAATCCTTTTGCTAAATAAATTTTTTCAATCATTTAAAAAATCGGGCAGCTGCCCGATTTTTTAATTCTCATTTTTAATCCGATATCTTAGAGCTTCGGCAATGTGATCACTTTTAATAATTTCTGACTGGGCCAAATCAGCAATCGTTCGAGCGACTTTAAGAATCCGGTAATAGCTGCGCGCTGATAAATACCAATTTTCAATGGCTTTTTTCAATAAATTTTCTGCTTCATTATCCAATCGACATAATTCTTCAGTTTCTTTTGAAGTCATTTCCGCATTAGTAAAAATGTCTCGCTTGATTTTTTTAAAGCGTTCTTTTTGAATCTGACGCGCCATTTCAATTCTTTCTCGAATTTTTTCAGAAGACTCGCCAGCTTTTTCGTTTTTCAATTCCTCAAATTTCACACGCGGCACCCCGATTTGCAAATCAATACGATCCAATAAAGGACCGGAGATTTTCTTTTGATAACGCATAATTTCTGAGGGCGAACAACGACATTCTTTTTCCGGATCGCCATAATAACCGCAAGGACAAGGATTCATGGCAGCCACTAAAATAAATCGCGCTGGGAAAGTTAAACTGCCTTGAACGCGGCTCACAGTAATTTCGCCATCTTCTAATGGCTGTCTTAAGCTTTCTAAAACATCGCGGGCAAATTCCGGAATTTCATCCATAAACAAAACTCCGCGATGCGCTAAAGAAATTTCTCCGGGTTTTGGCCATGAACCACCGCCCACCAAAGCAATTTTTGAAGCTGTATGATGGGGCGAACGAAATGGCCGCGTTAAAACAAGAGGGTTTTCATTAGAAAGCAAACCACAAACACTATAAATTTTACTCACCTCCAATGCTTCTTCTAAGGACAAAGTGGGTAGAATTGAAGGCAAGGCCTTAGCTAGCATACTCTTTCCTGAACCAGGCGAACCAACCATTAAAATATTATGACCGCCGGCAGCAGCAATCTCTAAAGCTCTTTTGGCTTGATACTGACCTTTAATCTCAGAAAAATCAATTGGGTATTCATTAAATTTATTTAAATCAATTTCGCCACTACTAATAAAACCAATATCTCTTTTACCTTCTAAATATTCAATTACTTCCGCTAAATTATTACAGCCAACAATTTTTAAACCTTTAACTAACGATGCTTCATTAACATTTTTAGAAGGAATAATAACCTCTTCAAATTTTTCTTTCGCCATCATCATACTAGGCAAAATGCCAGACACTGGCCTTAAACTTCCATCTAAAGCCAATTCACCTAAAAACAATTTTTTATCAGCTTCAAAACTTTTGATTTGCTTTGAAGCTAAAAGACAACCAACAGCAATCGCCAAATCATAAGCCGCGCCCTCTTTTTTTAAATCCGCTGGCGCCAAATTAACAGTAATCCTTCGATTTAATCTTTGGGGCGCAACCGCGCCACTATTTTTCAAAGCTGAAGAAACGCGATCTTTGGCTTCACTCACTGCTTTATCAGCCAATCCCACAATATTAAAAGAGTGGAGGCCGGGACCCAAATCAACCTCCACTTCAATTACCTGAGCTTTTATTCCAACAACAGCCGAGGAATAAATTTTAGCAGTCATAGGAATAAAATTAAAAAATTATTTACGCAGCTTTATTTTTTTTCTTAACGCATTGCATACAAATCTGCGCCGCTGGTTCAATTCTTAATCTTTCAATTTCGATCAAATTACCACATTCCTGACAAATACCATAAGTACCTTTTTCAATTCTTTCTAAGGCTTGATTAATTCTATCCAGATCATTTTCCCATTCCATCTTTAAGGAAAGCAGATTATTTAATTCTTCCATTTCATCAGCTTCAATTGAAGCATCTTCTGAAGCTGTAAAATCAGGCATTTTAATTGCCATCTCTTTTTCTTTAGCGTTTAATTCAGCAATTTTTTCTTCTAATTCTTTTTTCTCTTTCTCCAATAATTGCTGAAATTCTTTTAAGGTTTTTTTATCGTATTTTTTACGCTTAAAAATAATCATGATTTTATTTTTTAACTTTATTTGACGGTTTTAACAATTTGATTAAATATTTCGGGATAAAATTCAGCTAATTGAGCTAGAACTTTGCGGTTAATATTAATATTTTCCTTCTTTAATAAATTCATAAATTCATTGTATTTTAATCCTTCTTGATTGACTGCAGCTTTAATCTTTGTTTGCCACAAACGGCGAAAATCGCGTTTCTTCAACTTTCTGCCTTCAAAAGCATGACTCCAGGCATGAAGTAAAGCCTCTTTTGCTAATCGCTCTTTTGATTTGCGACCCCATTTAAAACCTTTGGTATAGCGCAATAATTTTTCTCTTTTTTTGTTTGCTATTTTACCTCTTTTTACTCTAACCATGTTGATAAAAAAATCGATCCCTGTTTAATCAAAAAATTAAACAGAAACCTCTAAAAATTATTTAAGATGGGGAAGAAAGCGTTTAATTGCCTTTTCGTCGGCTTTATAAAAACCTTTGATCTTCCTTTTCTTTTGATTATCTCGACCGCTAAGTTTGGATTTATAGTGGCTTTGTTTAATTGGTCGATGAGCCAATTTTTTTCCTTTAGTAATTTTTATTCTTTTTTGAAAGGATTTGGTTGTTTTTTTCATAGTTTTATGGAGCGATAGTAATTATTAAACCGCGAGGGACCATTTTAATATCTTGGATGATTTTGTAAGAATGATCGATATAACTTAAAAATTCTTTTAATTTATTTTCTGCTAAATCTTTATGAGTTTTTTCTCTCCCTTTTAAAACCATCTCAATCTGCACTCTCATACCTTCTTTTAAAAATTCAGCTGCCTGATGCGCGCGAACTTCCATATCATGTTTACCAATATTGAAACCCAATCTAATATGTTTCATTTCGTCTCCTCTCTCTTTGGCTTTTTGTTTTCTTAATTCCTTCTCTTGTTGGTATAAAAATTTTCCGTAATCGCAAATTTTTACTACCACGGGATTGGCATTGCTAGTAATTTCAACAAGATCTAGATTTTTTGATTGAGCCAAAGCCAGCGCTTCCTCCAATTTCATTACACCCAAATTTTTTCCTTCCTCATCAATCACTCTTACTTCATTCGCCCTTATTTGATTGTTGACTTTATAGTTTTTTAAAATTTTAGAAGATAAAAAAATCGACGACTTATATTTATTAAAGGTGGAGATGGCGGGAATCGAACCCGCGTGAGTGAAAAAGTTGGTTTTCGAGCTTTCGAGACAATCAGCCGATTTGTTTTAAGGGTTAATATTGAAAATCGGCAAAACTATTAACCCCCGTCTTTGGTTTTTAGTTGCTCTTCTAGCCAAAGACTCCTAGAAAGAGCCAAGCTCGATAATTTGACACCCTCATAGCCTATCGAGCATCAGCTATTCGGATGGGCTTATGCTAAAGCAAAAGCCAAGTTTCTACCAAAGTTGGCAGTTTTTGTTGCCCGATGATTTACGAGGTGACGGCTCCTCGATCTCACTCGAAAACGCTTTTTCACTTCGAGGCCGATCATCCCCAAATCAGCTAATAATTTTTAAGGTTGCGACTAATCTCTCTTTCTGCTTCACGTTTTTTAATCACCTCCCTTTTATCAACTTTTCGCCTTATTCTACCAAGTGCTAATTCTAACTTAATTTTATTTTTTTTCAAGTAAACCGCAAGGGGAATAAGCATCAGTCTTTCGGTCCTCATTTTTCCTATTAAATGATTAATTTCTTCACGTTTTAAAAGCAATTTTCTGGCTCTGTCTGGCTGATAATCAGCGGGCGCATTTTCTGGTTGCCAAGCCGGAATTTGCGCGTTAATTAAATAAATTTCATTACCATAAATTTGAGCAAAAGCGCCATCTAAAGAGATGTTGCCGTTTTTGACTGATTTCACTTCACAACCCAAAAGCTTAATTCCGGCTTCAAATTTCTCCACAATCTCATAATTAAATTTTGCCTTGCGATTTTCAGCTAAAATTTTCATATTTTATTCTCCTTTAATCACTGCCAAGGGCACTAATTTAGCTACTTTTAAAGATAATTGGCTTTGATGAACCACTTCAACAACTTCATTTATATCTTTATAAGCCTCGGGCGCTTCTTCAGCCAATCCTCTTAAACTTTCACATTTTACCAAAATTCCTTTATTTTCAAGATATTTAATGATTTCTTGGGGCGACAAATTTCTTGTTGCTGCCATCCGCGACATTCTCCTTCCAGCGCCATGACAAGTAGAATAAAAACTTTCTCGACTTTTTTCATTGCCAATCAAAATATAAGAAGCAGTGCCCATACTGCCAGGAATTAATACTGGCTGACCAATTTCTTTATATTTTTCTGGAATTTCTGGATGATGAGCGGGGAAGGCGCGCGTTGAACCCTTGCGGTGAACAATGAGTTTTTCCTTTTTTCCATTGATTTCGTATTCTTCAATTTTAGCAATGTTATGCGCTACATCATAAATAATTTTTAATTTATCTTGAGGCAAAATTTTTTTCCAGGCTTCCCTTACATAATAACTAATCATCTGACGATTCGCCCAGGCAAAATTAGCAGCCGCGCACATTGCTTGAAAATAAGCTTGTCCCTCATCGCTATTAAATGGCGCACAGGCTAATTCTCTATCAGGAATATTAATGTTATAGCGCCTCATCGCCTGCATCATTTTTTGAATATAATCAGTGGCCACTTGATGGCCCAAACCTCGCGAACCAGTATGAATCATCACAGTTACCTGATTTTTAAAAATCCCCATTTTTTGAGCAATTTCTTCATTAAAAATTTCTGCTACTTTTTGAATTTCTAAAAAGTGGTTGCCGCTACCCAAAGTTCCCAATTGATCCTGGCCGCGATTTTTTGCTTTATTAGAAACTGCTTTAGCGTCCGCCTGCTTTAAACAACCATTAGCTTCGCATAATTCAATATCTTCTTTTTCTCCATAACCATTTTCCACTAATTTTTGAGCACCTCCTTCAAGCACCTTATCTAAATCAGAAATACTTAAACCAATTTTATGACCCTTACCCAAACCTGACGGCACTGCTTTTGCAATCGCTGTTGCCAATTTATCTAAATATGGCTCAATTTCTGAAGCGCTAAAATCTGACAATAAAATACGCATGCCGCAGTTCAAATCATAACCAACTCCGCCCGGCGAAATAGCACCTTCTGATAAACGAATCGCTGCCACACCACCAATAGGAAAACCATACCCTTCGTGAATATCTGGCATCGCTAAACTATAATTAACAATGCCCGGCAAAGTGGCCACATTAATCAATTGATTCAAAGAACGATCTTTCAAAGCTTCCTCAAGCATTTTTTCTGAAACATAAACCCGCGCTGGCACACGCATGTCGCTTCGAAAATCTTTGGGAATCTCCCACAAAAAATCATTAATTTTAACAAAATCCTTTTTCTCCATAGGACAATTTTATTATAACTATTTTTTCATCTTAATAAACCTAAGCGGTGGCTTCAATTTGATTTTTACGATATTTTGGCGTTACCCAGAAACCTAAATATTTTTTAAACATTAAGCGTGTCTGGGCTTCTAAAGCCGGAATGCTTCCAAAAAGTATTAAATTAATGGGCGTCAAAAACCATTGCAAAACAAAATAAACATAACGCCATTTGCCATAATAAGGCGGCTTAGGCGGCAAAAAATAAAAATTTACAATCGCACAAGCAATAATTCCAATATTTGCCACAGTTAAAATATAGGAGGTAATTTTGGGTAAATAAAAAGATAAAATGGTGAAATTAAAATGCTGACCGCCAAGAGCCAACGGCAGCCAACCCAAAAAGAAAATTAATAAACTCGTTGTTGCCCAAGAATAAAAACCATCAAATAAGAAAAAGCCATAACTAATTTTTTTCTTCAAAGGAATGTTTTTATTTTTTAAAAATCCAAAAAAAGTATAAGCAATATCAAAGGCACCATAGGCCCACCGGCGTTGCTGCTTGTATTGATTAATCATTGTTTTGATAAATTTCTCATCAACATTAGCATCCATTGAAACCGGATAATAAAGCGGCACAATACTCCAATCGCCATCATAATACAAAAAACATTGCCAAAAAATTCTTGAATCTTCCGAAACAACATTAGTTTGCCAAAAATCAATATCTACCAAAGCTTTAAAAGGCATTGAATGGGAAGAAAAAGTCGTCATTCGCTCAGGCCGCGCTTGCTGAATTAATTGGAAAAAAGTTGAAGAAAAAGAAATGACACGCGCCAAAGCTGGTGCCTCCCAAATATTATTAGTAAATAAAGGCACTGGCTGATAACTCGAATTTAACGGTTTTTTTGCTGTTAAAAAATGATAGGTCAAACAGCCGAAATAATCGCTGGGAATAACTGTATCAATATCAAAATTAGAAACTAATATATTTTCGTAAGGGATGTTATTAGGATCAATAATTAATCTTTTTGCCTCTTTTGCTGCCCAGGTTGCATTTGCGCCTTTTCCAGCAATCTCTCCTTCAATATCTTTTGGATGCACGGTAATTAAAAAATGTTTAAAATTAGAAGCGAATTCTTCTTTAATTTTTTTCAATGTTTCTTGAATTTGATCTTGGGCACGCTCTTCAGTGGCTAAAACAACGATAAAACGATCCAAAGGATAATTCACTAAACTTAAAGCTTTAAGAGTTGAAGAAACAACATTATAAGATTCATTAACCATTGGCAAAATCACCAAATGATAAATATCTCGCCAGCTATTTACTGGCACATGATATTTTCCCCCTGGTAAATTTTTCAATTCTGAAAGCCAATTCTTTTTTAAATAGGCGCGGACTTTTTTGTAACTATAAAAAGCGTGAACCGTAAAATATATTGTTTTCATCAACCAAAAAGTATCAAAAACAATAATAAAAACAGCTGCCACTACCGGCCAACGCCAAGAAACAATAAACATTAAAATTATCGTGAGCCAAGAGCACAAACCCGGTAAAATTTCAAAAAAACGAAAAATTCTTTTTTCTTTTGGATCTTTCAGCTCGTCAGCTTTTCCTATTTTTAAATAATATTGTTCAGCTAAAAGCATAAAATGGGTGCGCCCGGCGCGAATCGAACGCGCAGTCTTCGGCTCCGGAGGCCGACGCTTTATCCGTTAAGCTACGGGCGCACTAAACCTCTCTTTTTATTTTTAATCTAATTTTTATTTTTCGCAATTAGCGCACGGCTGGTTCTAATAATCTAAAGGTAATTCCGTCTTTTCGAGCATCTAATTCTGCGTCTACTCCAATCGGTATTGTCATTGGATAATAAATATCGCCAAAATCAACATTTGTAATAATAGGAATTTTGTAGGATTTAAAGATCTCCTTAATGATGGTATTAAGAGTAAAGAATTTCGGCCGTCCAAATTTTTTCTCTAATTCCTTATCAGCTGAACCAACAGTAACATTAATCATTTTTCCAAAAATAATTCCTTTAACACCGCCCTCAACAAAAAGGCCGGCGTTAATCAAGCGTGTTAAAGCGCCTTCAACATCTTCAGAATAATCACTATGCTCTTCGAAAAATAAAATACTATTAGAAACATCGGGAAAATAACGCGTACCCAAAAGATTAGCAAAACTAATTAAATTACCGCCAACTAATTTGCCGCGCGCATGGCCTGGTTTTAAAACCTGCCATTTGCTTCTTTTCAAAAAAGTTGTCCCGCCTTCAAAACAAATATTTTTAAAAGAATTAATAGTGTAACTATTAGCCTTCATAAAGAAATGTTCAATATTAAAACCATGAAAGGTCACAATCCGGCTCCGACGATAAATAGCATTAAGCAAAGTTGTCCCATCAGAAAAACCAATTAAAACTTTTGGGTTTTTGCGAATTAATTGATAATCAAGCAAGGGCAACATTTGATTAGCTAAATAACCACCCACACTCATAAAAATCGCTTTAATATCTTTGCGGGCAAAAGCTTCATTTAAATCAGCGGCTCTTTGCTCGGGTGTACCTGCTTTATACATACCATAAACAGTTTGAACATACTTACCCGTTTCAACAACAAAACCAAGACTCTCTAAAGTCTTTAAACCACGGCGAAAATGCAGGAGATTGGTAATGGGTTGAGAGGGTGAAACAACAATGACCTTATCTCCCTTTTTTAATCTTTTTGGCTTTATTAATGGTAGTTGTCTAATAAGGGTAATCATAAAAATAAAGAGATTTTAATATAAAAAATGGGCCTCCGCCACGCACTTCAAAATTAATTTAATTATAAACAAAAATTAAAATTAGACAAGGAGGTCCATTTAAAAAGATTTTTTAATTAATTAGTCTAATTTTTATTCTTCGCCTTCCTCCATTAAACTCTCAGCGCTTTGTAAAATTAATTCATCAAGCTCTGTCTCGGCTTTTTTATCCATCTCATCTAAATCAGTAATAATTTCATCTATTTTTTTAATATTTTTATCGATATTTTGCTCAATCTCTTTAATTTCCTCAACGGTTTTTTCTGTATCTTTTTTATCTTCAACTAGCATCTCTTTAACTTTTTGAGTTATTTCTTCTAATTCTTTCTCTAGTTCTTTTGGATCTTTATTGTTTTGGGTATTTTGCGCCATAGTTTTATTTTTCTTTCGAAATTAATTCGACAAAATGATCAATCTCCTGCGAAAAATTTTTAAAATCTTGACCAATTTCCTGGTAGTAATTTTCCAAATCGGCTTTAAATTTCGCGATATCATCTTTAACATCTACCAAGGTTGTTTCTTTAACTTTTACCTTTTTACAAAAATTGTCTGGTTCAATTAGAAACTTATTAAGGTGATTTTCCTCCAAATATTCATTCCATTGTTTAATAATTTCTTTAACTGCTAATTTAAAGCCTTTTTCAACATCCGGATTCTCTTCTGTTTTTTCTGAATCAATTGACTTTTCAACTTTTTCTTCTTTTTTTCCTTCTTTAGTAAACTCGATTTGTTTTCTTTCCCTAACTCGAATAAACTCTTCTCTTTTTTTCTTATATGGATCGGCTTTCATCTCTACTTTGACTAATTTTTCCTCAATTTCAAAAGATTTTTTCTTTAATTGCTCCTTTTCTTTTTCAATTTGCGCATAACCATCTTTCAAATATTTTTCTAAATACTTAACAACATTCCTGATTTTTCTATCAGAATAGCCAACTCTACGTAATTGTTGTTCAATTGCCATTTTTCTTCTGCGCTGTTCTTCTAAAAACAATAATCTCTCATTATGCCGCGCTTCAGTTTGATTAATTAACTTATCCAATTCAGCTTTTTCGCTATGAATTTGATTGATGCAATCTTCTAATGGTCTTAATTTTTCATCATAATAACCAATCAAGCGCTCAGCAATATTATTTCTTTTCTCCACAAACAAATTTCTTTCTTTTTCATTTTTTTGAAATTTAAGCTCCAATTTCTCCTTTTTATCTAAAATTTTCTCTTTTTCTTTATCTAATTTTTTCAACTGCAATTGCAGAGAGGTTATACCCGGCATATTTTCTTGTTTTAAATAAGTGATTGTTTCATCAATTTGTTTTTTGGCTTCTTCAATAGCATTGATCTGCTGATTTCTCGCCTCAACTCGATCTTTGTATTTTGCTGCCTTTTTTTCGTAAAAATCCGCCCATTTTTGATTGAAAGCAATTGCCATTTTAGCTGCCACCCGATTAATACCTGGCATTTTATAAATTGACTCTAAAAAATTAGTTGCCAATTTTTTCCCTTTATCACTCATTTTTTCCCATAACCCTTTACTATCTTCAGTAATGACATCTAATAAATTAATCTCTATGGCTCTTCTTCTGCCTTCCTGTTTATTTAAATTTTCCTCTGGTTTTTCCACTTTGGACATATATTTAATTGATCAATCGACATTTTTCTTTCTTCATTATAATTCTTTTTATCTTTGAAAGTCAAATTTTTTAATTAAAAAAGCCCCGAAGGGCTTTTTGATTATATTTTATAACACTTTTAAGATTTTTGTTATTTTATCAACTTCTAACGTATTTTTATACAATTCTTCATCACCTTCCCATTCTTCATAATCCCAGGTCGCCCAGGGAATATAAATTGCTCTCACTCCTGCTTTGATCGCTGCTGAAATATCAGATCTTTTGGAATTTCCGATCATAAAAACATTTTCCGGGCCGAATTTGCTGGCATAATCTTTTAAAAATTTGCTCTTGTCGTTTTCGGTAATGACAATCTCATGAAAATACTTTTTAATTCCCGTTGAATCAATTTTCTTTTTTTGAACATCCGGATCGCCAACGGTTAACAACACAAGATAATATCCGCGCTGGCGCAAAGTCTTTAAAGTTTTAACCACTCCTTTTATTAAGGGGAAGGGCGGTTCCCAAAATTTAGCAGCTGTTTGGTAAAGTTTTTTCTCAATACTCTTTTTCGGAGTAATTTTTCGTTCCTCGCAAATTTTTCTATAGGCCTCTACCCAGCTTGATGGAAAACGACTTTTATCAAAACCGTACTTTGAAACATTCTCTTTATCAATAGTATTGTACATTTCCATTAACTGCCGTGGATGAATGCTATAAACCCCTAAATCGCTACAAACTATTTCAGCACATTGAAGCATCGGCAGATGATATTTATAAGTGTTAAACCATAAAGTATCATCGCCATCAAAACAAAGGCATCTTTGATATTTTTCCATTTTTGCCTCCTTTTAAAATATCTACCTGTATTTTAAACAAATTTTAAATCTATGTCAATAGCGGGAATTAAGCCCTTAAATGATCCTCAAAGAAAGAAAATTTTAAGTTAGTGGGTGTGGGAGGGATCGAACCTCCGACTTCTGACTTATAAGGTCAGCGTTCTACCACTGAACTACACACCCTAAATTAAAAGCAGATTTTTTAATCTGCTTTTAATTTTAATTAATTTTTCTCAATTTTCAAATTTTTCTCTTTTTTGCTTTTTTCTTCTTTTTTGATTGTCTCTTCCTTTTCCTCACTTGTTTTCTTTGGTCCTAACAATTTTTCAAACTCTTCTTTATCAATCACTTCTTTTTCTAACAAAGTTTTAACCAAAAGCTCCATTTGATTTTTATGGTCTTTGATAATTTTTTCTGCCTGTTTAATAGCGTTTTGAATGAATCTTTCAACTTCCGCATCAATCAATTCAGCTGTTTTCTCAGAATAATTTTTCTCCGCTGTAATTTCGCGACCCAAAAAGATTAACTCTTCAGTTTTACCAAAAGTAAGCGGTCCTAATTTATCTGACATTCCAAAACGCATCACTAACTTTCGCGCTAATTCTGATGCTTCCTTTAAGTCATTCGCTGCGCCCGTTGAAACATCACCCAAATAAATTTTTTCCGCCATATAACCAGCCATTAAAATAGCCAGCTCAGCTAAAAATTGTTTCTTGGTTTGCAATCTCCGATCCTCAGTAGGCATTTTCAAAGTATAGCCGCCAGCCTGACCGCGAGCGATAATAGAAACTTTTTGGACCGGATCAGCATCTGGCAAATAATGAGCCACTAACGCATGGCCGGCTTCATGATAGGCAATGATCTGTTTTTCTTTTTCTGAAATCACCCGACTTTTTCTTTCTGGACCTAAAATCACTTTTTCAATTGACTCTAAAAATTCTGCCTGATTAATTTCTTTTTTATTGCGTCGCGCCGCTAAAATAGCTGCCTCATTAACCAGATTAGCCAAGTCAGCACCAGAAAATCCCGGCGTTCTCTCAGCAATGCGTCTCAAAAAAACATCTTTGCCCAAAACTTTGTCACGGCAATGAATCTTTAAAATTTCCTCTCGTTCTTTCAAATCTGGAAGATCTAAAACCACACGGCGATCAAAACGGCCAGGCCTTAATAAAGCTGGGTCCAAAATATCGGGCCTATTTGTTGCCGCCATTACAATCACATTGGTATCACGATCAAAACCATCCATCTCGACTAAAATTTGATTAAGCGTTTGCTCTCGTTCATCGTGCCCACCGCCCAAACCAGCGCCTCGCTCCCGGCCAACCGCATCAATTTCATCAATAAAAAGAATTGATGGCGCAGCTCTTTTGGCCGTAGCAAAAGCATCACGCACGCGCGAAGCACCGACGCCAACAAAGAGCTCCACAAACTCCGCGCCAGAAATATGGAAAAACGGCACATTAGCTTCTCCAGCCACGGCTCGCGCTAAAAGAGTTTTACCACTACCCGGTGGCCCCATCAACAAAACGCCGCGCGGAATTTTTGCGCCTAGATCTAAAAACTTTTTGGGATTTTTCAAAAACTCAACCACTTCTCTTAATTCTTGTTTTGCTTCTTCCAAACCAGCCACATCTTTAAAAGTAACTCGCTCTTTTGAAGAAGAAATTCTTAGATTGGCTTTACCAAAAGTAAATGCCTGACCAACGCCTTTTTGCGCCTGCTTGTTCATCCACAAAAAGAAAAGCACAATAACAGCAAGAGGCAAAATAGTTTGTAAAATAATAGCTCCCCACAAAGTCCAATCAGAACTGGTTTTTACATTAATATCAATTTTGCTTAATTGGTCGGTTGTCACGCCCAAATTTTTCAGAGTCTCAATCAAGCTCACTCCGCTTTCTTTGGTTGTTTTTAAAGTTTGGTTATCTTGTGTCGTGGCTTTAACATCTGTATCAGAAACAACAATGGTTTTTATTTCTCCTTTTTCAATTTTCGTTGCCAACTCATTTAAAGAAACTTTTTTCTCAGTTGGCGAAATATTTTCGTTGAAAAAATAGGAAAAAATTGAACTCAAAAGGATAAAGATGATGATGCCGATGGCTATATTTTTTAATAAATTTTTCATAATTTTAAATATTTAAAATTAATTTTTATTAAGCGATTAATCAATTTTATCACAAATTTCAGCAAAATCAAGAAAT
>Ga0315298_1005076_pt1 | contig 19061 bp, 19 predicted proteins | sample WHS_1_MG_FD_203077 | JGI IMG/M metagenome (GOLD analysis project Ga0315298, IMG submission 203077) | Extremophilic microbial mat communities from Washburn Hot Springs, YNP, Wyoming, USA - WHS_1_MG | ecosystem: Environmental > Aquatic > Thermal springs > Hot (42-90C) | place: USA: Wyoming...
AAACTTACGAAGATTTTTACAATCTCTGGGTCAAACTGCATACTTGCATGCTCTATTAATTCTTTTAAGGCTATTTCTTTTGGTAATCCTTTTCTATAAGGTCTGTCGCTTCTCATTGCATCCCAAGCATCTACTACTGCTATAATCCTTGATATCAAAGGTATATCCTCTCCAGAAAGTCCAGAAGGATATCCCTTCCCATCCCACCGTTCATGGTGATGATAAACATATTTAGCAAGTTCCCTCAATTCAGAAGAAGTTGAAAGAAAATCATGACCATAGACTGGGTGCTTTTTTATAACTTCAAATTCCTCAAGTGTCAATTTCCCTTCTTTGTTTAGTATCGTTGAAGGAATAACTATCTTCCCGATATCGTGTACCAAAGCTGCCCAATAAGTTTTTCTAATCATTTCATCAGGAAGTCCCATTCTTTCAGCGACAAGAGAAGCTAACGTTGCAACATTCTTTGAGTGTCCTTTTGTGTACAGGTCATGATATTCCAGGATACGTATGATCGTGAGAATCATGTCTTTTTGGAACTTTCCTTGGTTTGACACATAGCTATGAGTGGCTATAAAAGACGTAAAGAAAGAACCTAAACTTTTAATAGTATCCATCTCTTCTTCTACAAAATTGCGTTTTCGCTCGAAAATAAGTTTGGCTTTAAGTTCTCCTCCAATAAAAATATCTGAAACTAGAACTTGTGTTTCCTCAGAACCATCTTTCGTTAAGTTCGGAAAAAGGGCTCTTAATTTTTCTTTCTCGACAGAATAAACACGTTGAGTTGCGAATGGGAGTTCAGTCTTTTTTACTCGCTTTGATATATTGTTTGAAGTATCACCGAAGACAGATACTACATTTCCATATTCGCCATCAAAAACTATCAAATAACTTTTTTCTACTTCGTCCAAAAATCCAACGGCAACGTCGTGCAAATTTTTATAAAACGTCTCTTCCCTTTGAACGACAATGTCCCTGAGTTTTGATGAAAGGTCCTTAAATTTTTGCAGCTGCGTTGAAAGATACTTGTTCAGATTCGTTCTTTTTCTCAACTTCGATATCAGAAAAACGTTTGTTGCTACCGATAATCCCAAAACTAAGGTTACAATACTTGTAATCTCCACACCGCGACCTCCCGACGGCAGACTCTACTGTGTCGAAATAGCAAAATAGTACCGAGAACTTTCTTTTTTCCTATCTGCTACTTGTAACCTTCACTATCTTCACCTCTTTGTCCTTCTTTATAACCCTATCCTCGGTGTAAAGTTCTCCATCCACTATTATCAAATGTTCCTCGGGATTTAGTCCAAGTTTCTTCAGTAAATCATAACCACGCATAGACTCATTGAATTCGTAAATTTTAAACTCGTAAAAGACTTTCACAGTTTTTCATCGCTCCTTTTTCTCTATGAAATTAAAGCTCTTCGACAATATATACTACGTCCCCAGTTTTTAGCATTGCTGCATTTGCTTCATCGGTATCAACATGGAATTCAAGTGCGAATTTTTCACTAACTCTGATAAGTACATCATCAAAAATTAACCTTCTATCTCCTTTTTCAACAACAACTTTGACTATATCTTTGTCTTTTACCCCAAACTTTTCAGCATCTGTTGTATGCATATGTATATGTCTTTTGGCAATTATTACACCTTTTTCCTTAATTACAGAACCTTTTGGACCAACGATGACTATACCAGGTGTTCCTTCGAGGTCTCCACTGTCCCTAACAGGAGGCATAATACCTAGTTTAAAGGCATCAGTTAGAGAAATTTCGACCTGCGTTTCTTTTCTCTCAGGTCCAAGCACTCTGACATTCTCAATAGATCCCTTTGGACCAACTATAATAACCGTTTCCTTGCATGCAAACTGACCAGGTTGACCGAGATCCTTAATTGGAGTGAGTTGATAATCTTTTCCAAAGAGTATCTCCACATCTTCCCTTGAAAGGTGAACATGTCTGTTGCTAACACCAGCAACGATAGGTATCTCTTTCTTTTTCATATAATACTCCTCCTCTCTGAAATCTCATGGTTTAATTCTCAGAATTTGGGTTAATTTTTCTTTTCGGCTTTATTAAAGCTTCTCTTACATAAATCCTCACATTTTCAGGAACCCTCACTGTGAACTCCACAGGACCTCTTTTCACATTTATCCAACAAAGACCTGAAATCGAAAGTTCCTGATTTACATCCACAACAACTTTCTCTTCTTTAAATGCTATTTTTTCCACATCCATTTCACCACAAGGCGGGAATAATAGTTTTCCAAAATGTTTAGGAAAATTTTGCAAAAAGTTCTGATTTTTCGTCTTGTGGAACGTAACATTCTCTGGTGCAAAGATCTGGAATATAGGTCTTAAACTAACATCTTTCATTTCAGCTTTTAACTGGCATAATCCTCCAACAAATATAGTTTCTTCGGGGAATGGTTTGAATGTCTTTCTTGTAACCTCCCCCTTTGCCAATATTTTCGACTGACATTCTGGGTCAAAGAGGTCTATCATTCTATCGTTGACAACGATACCGGGCGAATCGAATAACTTAAGGATACCCAACCTATGTTCTATCAGTCCAATCGTTGTTCCAGGGTAGGGTGAAACTGTCGCACTTGAGTCTGTGATAGCTTTAAGTAAAGACGATTTACCAACGTTTGTAACACCCAGGACTAAAGCACTACCTTTTAGATTTTCCAACTCTTTTTTCAGCTTGCTGATTCCGAACCCATTTTTCGTACTTGTAATAAAAATCTCTGAACTCTTTGCAGGAATTCGACGTTTCAACCATTCCTTTAATTGACTTCTACTTATCGTTTTTGGTAATGTATCAAATTTATTTGCAACGTAGAACACATTGGCACCGGCTAACAATTCCACAATTTCAGATCTAAAGGTGCCATCGAAATCGAACACATCGAAGATGTAGATAATGTGCTTGAATTTCTTAATTGCTTTCATTATAAAATCCATTATTTCCTCTTCGTCAGCTTCGCTCACAGGCATACCGTAATGTTTGAGTTTAAAACATCTTTGACAAACGATTTCTTTTCCTTCCTCTAATCGTTTGGTGTAAACTTCAAAGGGTATAAACCCTGGTTTGCCGGGATGGTCGAATTGAATTTCTGCACCACAACCGGGGCACTTTGCCATTCATTTCACCGTCCTACTTTTGATGGACTAAATAACGACTTAACTTGACAAGATCTTTTCCATCCTGATGAACGCAAAACGCACGTTTTTAATGTTGATTCTGTTTACCCTGGTTCCTAAGTATCCAAGTCTTTTGTATAATTCAATAGCCTGGATATTTGTATTCTCAACATCCAAGCATATTTTTTTGAAGCCTCTTTGCTTAGCAACTTCCTCAGCAAAGAGCATCAGTTTTCGTCCGTACCCCTTACCTCGGTAATTCTTATCAACAGCAACATTTGAAACGTAAAATTCATTGCTTCGAATTTTATTTCGTTGCCAGACGAGTCGGAATATGGGAAGCCTTCTAAGAAGCTCAAAGCCCATCAATTGAAAAAGTGCAAATGCGGTTTTCAAAGCACGCTTCCTAATAGTTTTTCCATCGAACATAACGATTACTCCCACAACTTTTCCTTCGTCAATTTCAAGAACATAGGCGCTGTCGAAAGAAAAGACTGTCCCTGGAGTCTTCACTAATCTACCAAGTATCAGTTTCACATAAGGACCAAAGAGCAACGGTAAAAACGAACGTCCGGTTTCAAGAATTAAACTTGCAACAACATCTGCGTCGGAAATTTCTGCCTTCCTTATGCTTTCCAACAAAATCACCTCGCTTATCGACTGAGAGCAAACAAAAATCGAAACTGACATAAAACCTTGTTATCAGCAAAATTATACCATACATCGTTAATTAGGTGAAGCAATGAAGAAGTTTATTATTTGTTTAACAGAATGCTATGAAAGAGTGTAAGAAAATTAGATAATAAAAGGAAAAGGAAGAAATCTTTCAAAGACAAGAGTCTTTGAGTTTTTCTGAGACACATTCGAATTTTGTTTTAAAGATAAAAAATGATACATTCCTAATGTAATCGATTACTGTAATCGATTACATTAAAAACTATTGTGAAACTCTCTAAGAAGGTGAGAGAATGACTGTAAAAGAAATTGCCAATTTATGTGGTGTCTCAGTTGCAACTGTATCGAGAGTATTCAACGAACCAGAAAAGGTAAAGCCAGAAACTAGGCAGAGGGTTCTGGAAATAGCTGAAAAATACGGCTATATGCCACATGCTATAGCGAAATCACTAAGAACCAAAAGGACAGGTGTTTATTCTCTCACTGTGATGAGTAATGTTGAACGTGTTTTTGAAGATTCATATGTATCCAAGTTTTTACGAGGTGCTGTAAGATATTTTTCATCAAATGGACTTAAGCTTATTATTGATGTATTTACCAAAGGTGATATCACAAGTTACTATAAGACCTTGGTTTCATCGAAGCTTATTGATGGATATATACTTATGGACATAAAAGATGATGATATAAGAGTGGAGTTACTCAACGAGTTGGGAGTTCCTTTCGTCTGTGTTGGGCGAAACAACAAAAATAACTTTATTTATGTCGATACAGATAACTATACAGGAGGGCGTCAAGCAGGTGAGCATCTGAAAGAAATTGGGTGCACGAATGTTCTTTTCATAGGTGGCGATGCTTCGTTACCATTTGAAAAAGAACGTTTCAGAGGGTTTGTTGATGGATTGAGTAGTTTTGGTGGAAAGGTACATAAAACCTTCGCGAATTATGATGAGAAGAATGTACAAAAAATTGTTGAGAAGTATTTAGATGAAATCGATGGAATTTTTTGCACTTCCGATGTTATGGCGTACGCAGCTCTGAGGGTTTGCGAACAAAAAGGCATCGACATTCCTTTGATAGGATTTGACAACATTTTGCTCTCTGAAATTGCTAATATAACGACCGTTGACCAAAACATTCATTTGGTGGGTGAAATGGTTGCGCGCAAAGTTCATCAATTGGTTTTAGGTGAGCAAGTAGAATCAGAAGTTATTAACACGCATTTAGTCATTAGAGGAACTAAAAAGTTCCTCAACTCTTCAAAAGGAGGGCGAGTTGTATGAAAAAGCTTTTGGTAGTTTTACTGGCGGTTGTTTTGACGGTAGGACTTTTCGCGGTAACGAAGATCACTATTTCAGGTTGGCCGGGTAACCCCATCGAGGAGGGAGCCATTAAGAAAGCAGTTGACACTTTTAACAGCACGATAGGCAAGCAGAAAGGGATAGAAGTTGTCTGGGAACCTATTGCCGGAGATTACAAACAAGTTCTTATGACAAGACTGTCCGGTGGAACAGGTCCAGATATTTTTTACGTTGACGTTTATGTATTCGAGGAACTAGCCAAAGCAAATGTCCTACTTCCACTTGATACGTATGTTAAGAGAGATAACTTTGACCTCAGCGATTTTTATCAGTCGCTTATCGATGCTTTCAAGTACCAAAACAGGCTTTACGGTATAGCTAAAGACTTTTCAACACTCGCTGTCTGGTTTAACAAAGAGATATTTGATAAATACAAAGTCCCATATCTCACCAACGATGAGACATGGGACTCCTTCCTTAAAAAACTCCAACAACTTAAGGCATCAGGCTATGAAACTCCTCTGGCGCTCGCACCAGATTTCAACAGGGTCATACCATTTATTATAAGCTTTGGCGGTAGACTTGTAAAGCCAGATCTTTCAACAGCACTTGGTGAAGCAAATTCCAAAAAAGCCATCCAATTCTACATCGATCTCGTCACAAAATACAAAGTTGCAAAAGAGCCATCAGCACTTGGTTCTGGTTGGTTGGGCGAAGCAATTGCTGCTGAAAAGTGTGCAGTTGTCATGGAAGGACCGTGGACAATTGGCTTTATGAAAGGCTCGTTCCCAGATACATTCAAAAAGATGGGGATTGTTGAAATGCCAAAGGGTATAAAGAAAGCAACAATGATATACACAGTTGCTTGGTCTATCAACAGAGCAACACCAAATAAGGATGCAGCATGGGAAGTCTTGAAATTCCTTGTAACGGAAGGTCAACAAATATTTGTTGAAGGGGCAGGCGTGCTTGCTTCAAGAAAATCCATAGCAGCCAAGGATACTGATCCGGTAAAGAAAGTATTCTACAAGGGTGCAGAATATGGTGTGCCTTGGAAAGTCTCAACACCGACAGGTTTGTTTGCAACTGCTAACGACCAGATTAACTCCTTGCTGAAAGACCTGTTTTATCAGAAACTTACGGTTGATGAAGCAATAAAGATTATTGAGACAAATTACGATAAATGGATAGGAAAAGAGAAGTAATTGGTTGCACGAGCGAAAGGGAGGCGCTCGCCTCCCTTTTATTAAACAGGGGGATTGTGCTATGAAATACAAAACAAAAGAGGCAATAGTAGGTTATCTCTTTGCAACACCAATAATACTAACTGTTTTAGTTTTTACGATTTACCCTATTGTTGCTGCATTTTACTATAGCCTTACAGATTATCAACCTCTGGAAGCTCGGAAATACACCTATATATTTAATCCTTACGACGCTTTGGAAATTCATACAGGAATTTTGAGAAAAGAAGCGAGAAATTATACCATAGATGAAATGTTAGAATACTTTGATCCCGTAAGTTTTGTCGAGATTGACGTAGGTGTAAAACTTGGCGAAGAGGAGAAGAAGCTTATAAAAGAATACTTTGACTCGTTAAATCTATTGAATGACTACAGGGAGGGAAAGCTGCCTAACGAAATCAAAATTGCAGATTTCATGAAAAGATACATGAATAAACACGGTGACAGGTTTACAAAATATATTCCAAGATTCGTAGGATTAAAAAACTTCAAAGACATGCTCAAGGATATGTATTTTTACACATCATTCTGGAATGCCTTGCTTTACTCAATTATTGTTGTGCCTATTCAAACACTTTTGGCTATAATCTTGGCGGTAGCAGCAAATTCCGATATAAAAGGAGTTAACTTTTTTAAATCAGTTTTTTTCTTGCCAGCGATAACTTCTTCCGCAGCACTTTCGATGATCTTTTGGCTTATTTATTCAAAACCAGGGGTTTTGAATAAGATACTTGTTGCTCTTTTTGGTAGGTTCGGATTTCAACCAGTAGATTATCTAAACGAACCAAGAATCGCACTTTTCGCAATAATGGCTATGAATATATGGTCGACAGCTGGTTATTTTATGGTCACATTCCTAGCAGGTCTTCAAGATATTCCGTCGAGTATCTATGAAGCAGCAAGGATAGACGGGGCAAACGGCTGGCAAATTTTCTGGAAGATAACTTTACCTTTGCTTAGGCCACAGATAGTTTTTGTTTCAATCATGGGAACAATAGGTTGTATGCAAGTTTTTGATCAAATTTACTTCCTTATCAGAAACCTAAGGAATATTACGATATCTTTCTACATATACAAAAACGCTTTCGAATACGGAAAAATGGGTTACGCTTCAGCTCTTGCTGTAGTTCTCTTTGGTGTAATTCTTGTTTTGTCATTGGTTCAGAGAAAGATAATAAAGGAAGAGTACTGACAATTAGGTGGTGAAAATAAATGGAAGGTTCTGTAAGAAGGGTTTCAAAAACTTCGGTGATTATATCGTACATCATCTTAATAACCTACGCAATTGCCACGCTTTTTCCTTTTACTTGGGCGCTGTTAGTTTCCCTCACGCCTATAACCTACACGGATGCTCAGGGAGTCGAGAAAGGGATAAATATATTTGACTGGCCGCCGAGGATACGCTTATTTCCAAAACCGTCAGCGTTTGGAGCTCCTCTCACATTTCAGAATTACAAATTGATTTTTGAAGTTGTACCTCTGTATAAAAGGTGGCTTATGAATACGATTATTTACGCCGGTTTGCTAACAGTTGGAAATATTATCTTAAATTCACTGGGTGGCTACGCTTTTGCGAGACTAAACTTCCCGCTGAAAAACTTTTGGTTCACAATGTTTCTGGCAACAATGATGGTACCAGGTCAAGTAACATTGATACCTCAATACAATCTTCTCGTTAAGTACGGCTTAGTTAACACATATACCGGTTTGTTTTTACCAAAACTAACAAATGTGTTTGGTTTATTTTTGATGCGTCAGTTCTTTTTGAATTTTCCAAAGGAGCTTGAAGAGGCTGCGCGAATAGATGGTTCGGGTATATTAAGGACATACTTTAAAATAGTTCTCCCAAATGCTCTTCCAGCTCTCAGTGCACTTGCTATATACACTTTCTTAGGAGCTTGGAATGATTTTCAATGGCCATTGATAATCATGAGTAACAAGGAGATGTACACACTAACCTTGGGACTTAACTTCTTCAAAACCTCCTACTATACTTATTGGCAGTACATGATGGCAGCATCTATCTTCATGACATTGCCGATGCTTATCATATTCTTGTCTTTCCAGCGCTACTTTATCGAAACGGGAAAAGCGGTGGCAGTAAAAGGTTAAAATGAATAGTTTAAAAGGGAGGATCGTTGATGAAGCCAAAAGCTTGTATCTTTGACCTTGATGGGGTTATCGTTGATACAGCAAAGTACCATTATCTAGCTTGGAAAAGATTGGCGAGAGAACTTGGCTTTGAGTTTACAGAAAAGGACAACGAGCGTTTGAAGGGTGTTAGTCGTATGGAATCTTTGGAAATTCTACTGTCGGTTGGTGGTATAAGAATCGATGATGAAAATGTAAAGTTACAGTTAGCTGAAAAGAAAAATAAATGGTATGTTGAGTATATAAACCAAATGACCAAAGATGAAATTCTGCCTGGTGTTATAAAATTCTTGGAGCTTCTTAAAAGCGCAGGGATAAAAATAGCAATAGGTTCCGCAAGTAAAAATACAATTACTATACTTGAACGAATAGGCCTTAAAGACTTTTTTGATGCAATAATTGATGGAACAAGAATTTCAAAAGCTAAACCTGACCCTGAGGTCTTTTTGAAAGCAGCTGAAGAACTGAGTGTTAGACCCGAGGAATGCTGTGTCTTTGAGGATGCTGTTGCAGGCATTCAGGCAGCAAAATCTGCTGGTATGAAGGTCATAGGTGTGGGGGATCCAACGATTTTAAAAGGTGCAGATAAAGTCATACAATCTTTTCAAGGCCAGACTTTGGAGCTTATAGAATTCTAAAAAAACTAAACTAATCTGTTATGTGGAGGGAAAAGTCGTGTGGACCGTTGAGCGTAAAGAGTATCATCCCGTAGAAAATCTTGTGTACGAGACCATATTCACATTGGCGAACGGTTATCTAAGCTTGCGTGGACGGGAAGAATTTTCAAATCTTACAATGAAAGGCACTTACGTAGCAGGCATATTCGACAAGTATTTGGCTCAAGTCACAGAACTTGTAAATCTACCTGACGTTCTTGGATTCAAAATTTACTTAGATAACAAAGAACTTAATCTTGATTACTTGCCTCTTACCAAGTACTACCGGTATCTAGATATGAAACAAGGCATTCTTAATTCATTGTACGAAGTCAACGTTGAAGGAAAGATTATAAGGATAGAGTCTAAACGATTTGTGAGCAGACCAAACATCCATCGTTTTGGAGTACAATACACAATCACACCTGTCAATTTTTCAGGAAAGATTGTTGTTGAAAATTGCATCGATACAACAACTTACAACGGTTACCTTGATCCTTACAACAAAATACAGCACTACAGAGTTCTTAAGGTTGAAGACTTAAAACCCGGAGTCAGTGCTTCGGTAAAGACTCACGACAAAGGGCATATTATAGTCTTGGCGAATGCCATTTTAGCTAAGGACAACCAGGGAGAGAATGTTCTGCGGTATCGTAAATTCAGGCAAATTGGGGACATACCGCAAGAAGGATATACAATCTTTTTAAACGAGGGGCAACAAGTTGTTATAGAGAAATACGGTGTGGTATACACATCAAGGGATTTAGAATCAGAAAAACTCAAAGACAAAGATGTTGTTGATTTTGTTAGAGAAAAAGTAAAGAACGAACTGAACAATTTTATCAGAACTGGTTTTGAATCAGAACTTAAGGCACACACTGAACATATGGAGTCTGTTTGGAAAAGGATGGATATACTCATTGACGGTGACGAACTTGCTCAACAAGGAATCAGGTTCAATCTTTTCCATCTTTATGCTTGTGCACCAGACGACCCACGTGTAAGCATAGGAGCAAGAGGGTTGCATGGTGAGGGATACAAGGGTCATGTATTTTGGGACACAGAGATTTTCATGTTCCCGTTCTTTTTATACACTCTTCCAGAATACGCTAAAAACCTTCTTCTTTATAGGTATAACACCCTTGATGGTGCAAGGAAGAACGCACAAATGAATGGCTACAAAGGTGCTCAGTTCCCTTGGGAGTCAGCAGATGATGGTCTGGAGGTCACTCCGAAGTGGGGCGAAGATTACCTTGGTAATCCTGTGAGAATCTGGACGGGTGATGAGGAATTCCATATTAACGCTGACATCGCAGTTGCTTTAGTTCATTATCACTCTGTCACCGGTGATGACCAATTCATGGTAGATTACGGTGTTGAAGTGCTTCTTGAAACCGGACGCTTCTGGGCATCAAGACTTGAATACAATGAAATTAAGGATAGATACGAGATACGCAGGGTAATCGGACCAGATGAATTTCACGAACACATTGATAACAACGTCTACACAAATTACCTTGCCAAGTGGAACTTGGAGAAAGCTGTAGAATATTACGAATGGCTTTCAGAAAAAGATCCCTTAAAACTTGAGAAGTTAAAAACTATATTGGGAATTACTGAAAAAGAGGTACGTGGCTGGAAGACCTTAGCTGAAAAAGTCTACATTCCAAGAAAAGAAGGAGAGAAACTGATAGAACAATTTGAAGGTTACTTCGGTTTAAAGGAGTACGAAATCACTGAATGGGATGAAAACGGGCTTCCAAAATGGCCAAAAGGCCTAGATTTGACCAAATTGGGTGAAACAAAGCTGATAAAACAACCGGATGTTGTAATGCTAATGCTTGTTTTACCTGAGGAATTCACGAAAGAGGAAATGAAAGTAAACTATGAGTACTATGAGAAAAGAACAATGCACAAATCTTCTTTGAGCCCTTCTATGTATTCAATCATGGGATTGAAGGTAGGCGACACTCACAATGCCTACAAATACTTTATGAAAACATTGTTAGTTGATTTAGAGGACAACCAGGGTAACACAAACAATGGATTCCATGCGGCGAGTGCCGGAGGAGCATGGCAATGTGTCGTCTATGGTTTCGGTGGAGTGACTCTAGAAAGCGATAAGCTATTAAACTTTTCACCATGGCTTCCAGAAAAGTGGCAAAGTGTAAACTTCAAAATTAACTATCGTGGTATACCTTTAGATGTTCTTATAAAAAAAGACAGCATACAAATTACTTCTCCGTCAGAAGTTGAGATCAAAATTAAAGGTGAAAGAAAGATTGTAAAACCTGGCGAGAACATCTTTAGATTGTGATCTACCTGAAAAACAAAGGGCTACCAAAGGTAGCCCTTTTATTTAAAGCCCAAAAAATTATCGCTTGACACCATTAATATATCTTACCTCGCCACTGCTTTTTAGAGGGATTGTCTTGTAGTTCAGATTGTGCTGTGCGATAATTCGTCTTATTGTTCTTGTTCTTGACCTCATTACTATTGACTCGGTGATTGCTATGTTTTTGTAGAATCTCACGCCTCTAAGCATATCTCCATCTGTAACTCCGGTGGCTGCAAATATAACATTGTCTGATTTAATAAGGTCATTTGTCTTGTAGACTTTTTCCAAATCATACCCTTGTTCCACAAGCCTTGTTCTTTCTTCTTCATCGATGGGCCAAAGTTTTACTTGAATCTCTCCACCTAGAGATTTTAATGCAGCAGCGGCCAGCAAAGCTTCAGGAGAACCACCTATTCCGATGTAGATATTAACATTGCTTTCTGGAAGTGCGGTTGCGATTGCTGCTGCTATATCACCGTCACTTATCAACTTTATCCTTGCCCCGACCCTTCTTATCTCATCTATTATCTCTCTGTGCCTATCCCTATTCAGAACAACGCATGTGAGTTCTGAAATGTCCATTCCCAAAATTGCCGCAGCAACTCTTAAATTTTCTCTTATAGAGGCATTAATATCCAGCTTTCCAGCAAGTTCAGGACCAACCGCGAGTTTGTATGAGTAATACGTAGGGAGATATTCAATACCTCCCCTTTCCGTCGCTGCAATAACACTTATTGCATTTGGCAACCCGAACGCAACAAGTCTTGTACCATCAACAGGGTCAACTGCTATATCGAGCTCAGGGTCATCCTCTGCCCATCTTCCAACTTGTTCGCCAATGTAGAGCATAGGTGCTTTGTCTTTCTCACCTTCACCAAGTACAACGGTTCCTTTCATCTCGATGTAGTCTAGCATACCACGCATTGCGTCAGAAGCCATCTTGTCAACCATTTCTTTATCGCCACGTCCGAGATACCTACTTGCCATCAACGCGGCAGCCTCAGTTACCCTGACAAGTTCTAATGTAATTTCTTTCTCCATACCGTCCCCCCCTCTTTTGATACTGACTATAAAATTGTAGCACCGTATTAGCAAGATAAGTAATTGTTGCAATATAATGCATACAAGAACATACCAATCTTTTCAAAAGCATAATGAAAAATTTTACAAAAGCTGATTAAAAAAAGGCTATTTTTGGAGGAAAAACGGCGGGAGAAAAAATCATCTCGCAGAAGTTATCAATTCACTTTGAAGTCTTTGAGGATTTCGATGTTTAGGTCAATTATTGTAACCTGGTTCCGGTAGGCTATCTTTGAAAAATAAAAGCCGTCGGAGTTTCTTGTGAGAGGAATAGGCGCTGTTATAACAGTTTCCTGAAACGGTTCACCAGGTACAACACAATAAAATGGAAACATCTGACTAATCATCCATGCAACTTTCTTATCCAGTGTAACGATAACTTTCGTTCCGTGTTTTTCAAGTGTTCTCAATTTTTGAACATCGAAGTTAGATACAAAATTAGCAATATTGCCATGTTTAAAAATCAACACTCCGTTTTTATCAAAAAAGACAACACTTTTCTTCAAAAGCTTTTTTACCAACTTCAGTTCATCTTGCGTTATGTTTCTTGCTATGAGCACATCCGCCGTATTGACTTCCAACGAGAATTCTTTTAGAACCGACTGCAATCCTCGTCCGTCGTAGTGAATAATGGCAAGCGTAAGAATTTGACTACTTTTCTTAGCGAACCTTCTCGAGAACCTTTTTATCTTGCCAAAAGCGTTCATTACCAAATCAAAAAAGTTCGTTAGTAAATGTAACAAACTATCCATCACATCTATCACCTGTGCTATCTCGGACCAAAGTTTACTTGCCTAGCACTACAATTCTGCCGAGGGCGTATTTCCTGGCTTGAAGCAAAGATAATGGATGTCTATCGACTTTATTTTGGTGTATTCCATCTGATACTTCTGCAGCATCCCAGACCCATATGTTACCGTATCGGTCGAATTTTTCGAAAATAACAACGTGGTCATACACAGTATCTTCATTCATATCGAAAAAAATTAAGTCTCCCTTTTTCAAGCTCTTAAGGTCAGCAATGGGTTTGGTATTGTATTTATACAAGTTGTCTGCAGTAACGTCGAAAACAAGAGAGTTTTGATAAACAAATTGATTGTGACCAAGTATTCTAAGTAGATAGATTACCAACCCACTACAATCCAACCCGAAACTGCTTGTTCCACCCCAAACGTAGGGTAATCCTTGCAATCTTTTCAGTTCGGAGAACATCTTCTCTATCTCTGATTCAGACAACTCACGCATTTGGAAGGCAAAGTTTGTCGAGAGAAACGCAAGCAAAATAAGGAGAATAAAAAGAGCTGTGAATTTTTCAAAACCCTTTATCGAGTTCATACAATTATCCTCCCAAAATAATATGAATTTTCCGTGACCATTATATCATAATACTACACACATTCCATGTTGAAAAATGTGCTTGTGTGGTATAATCTAAAGTAAGTGCAATTTTTCGAATAAAAATGCGAGAAGGAGGTTTTGATGATGGAATGGGTGTACATAAAGAACTTGAAGGATTACATCGATAAAGAAGTCGAACTGCGAGGTTGGGTTAGGAGAAAGAGATCCAGCGGGAAGATAATGTTCATAGAATTCCGCGATGGAACTGGTTTTGTCCAAGTTGTTGTAGAAAAAACTACAGTCGGGGACGAAAACTTTGAGAAAGCTGACAAACTAAGGTTAGAATCCTCGCTTATAGTTAGAGGTAAAGTGAGAAAAGATGAAAGAGCGCCAAGTGGTGTTGAAATTCTTGCCACGGAAGTCATTCCCGTTCAAATTCCTACAGAAGACTTTCCAATCCAAAAACCAGACCACAGTATCGACTATCTCATGGAGCATCGCCACCTTTGGCTTAGAGCAAAGCGGCAGTTCCACATTATGAGAATAAGGGATGCCGTAATCAAGGCAATAAGGAAGTTCTACTGGGAAAGAGACTTTATACAAATAGACACCCCTATTTTTACAGGTGCTATTGGTGAAACAGCAGGCAACCTATTTGAAGTAGATTACTTTGACTATGGAAAAGTGTACCTTACACAGACTGGTCAACTTTATCTAGAAGCTGCTTGTATGGCTTTTGGTAAAGTTTACAACCTTGGTCCAACCTTCAGAGCAGAGAAATCAAAAACAAGAAGGCATCTTATTGAGTTCTGGATGAATGAAGCAGAAGTTGCATATTACGAACATGAAGATAACGTAAGATTGCAAGAAGATTTGGTTTACTACATCGTGCAATATGTTCTCAACAACGCATACGATGACCTTGTCGCTATTGGAAGAGATGTTTCAAAACTTGAAAAAATCCAAAAACCATTCCCAAGAATGACCTACACGGAAGCTGTTAAATTCCTCCAAAAACAAGGTTTTGATATCAAGTGGGGAGACGACTTTGGTGGAGATGAAGAAACGGTTTTGGCAAAACAATTTGATAGTCCGTTGTTTGTGACCCACTATCCAAGACAGGCAAAAGCTTTCTATATGCAACCAGACCCAGAGAATCCAGAAGTTGTGCTCTGTGATGACTTGCTTGCTCCGGAAGGATACGGTGAGATAATCGGTGCATCCCAACGTATCCACGATTATGATCTATTAGTTGAGAGACTCAAAGAAAATAACCTTCCAGTCGAAAAATACGATTGGTATCTTGATTTGAGGAAGTTCGGCTCTGTTCCACACAGTGGGTTTGGGCTAGGCGTTGAAAGAACAATAGCTTGGATTGCAGGTTTAGAACACATAAGGGAAGCTATACCATTTGCAAGAACACTTTATAGAGTGCATCCGTAATTTGATATTTTGACAAGTCTAAAAATTCCTGCTTTGTAAGAAACAAATATGGGAGGCTCCTTGCCTCCCGTTTTGTAAAAAAGGGTTCAAACTGAGGTGAAGCAAAAATGATATGGTGGGTACTTGTAGTATTTTTTAGTGGCTTTTTCTTGGGAAGATTTATAAAAACTGAGTGGATAGGTAAATACAAGGTCATCCTTGTATTGACAATGTTATTGTTATTTTCACTTGGTTTAGAAATTGGAAGCAACGAAGAACTCTTCGGAAAAATCGATAAAATACTGCTCTATGGATTTCTGATAGCAATTGCTGGAAGTTTGGGAAGCTTCATCTTTGGTTTTTTCTTTGAAAAAACTTTTGGAAACAAAAAGTGATGAAAAATTTCCAAAAATGGGGGGAAAAATAAATGGCTGTATTATTTCTTATTGGTTCTGTTCTACTCGGATTACTCATTGGTAGGATAGCACATTTTCAACTTCCAGACGGGTCCGTTGAAGTAGTTTTGTATCTTCTTATTGCACTTGTTGGTTTGGATTTGAGCAAGGAGAAGATAGAAAAAAGATTCTTTAAGGATATTGTTCTTGTAATTCTATCAACAATCTTAGGAACCCTTCTTTTTGCGTTTATACTCTCTTTTTTCATTCCTCTCAAAAAGCTCGAAACACTTCTTGCGGCATCGGGCTTTGGTTGGTATAGTCTCTCAGCGATATTAATTTCAAGTAGTTACAATGCCTACATAGGTAGTATCTCGTTCTTTTCAAATGTTTTGAGAGAACTTATAGCTATCGTTATTTCTCCTTTTGCACTAAAGCGCTCTCGCTATGGAACAATATCAGTTGCTGGTGCGACGTCCATGGACACCCTTCTTGGGATTATTGCACTGTATAGCGATAGAGAAACGGCTCTAGTCTCCTTTGGACATGGTTTCATCGTTTCTTTACTGGTCCCAGTTTTTGTCAATTTCTTTTTAAAGTTGTTAAGTTAATCATTTTTGATGCTTTCAACATACTGTATATACTTTTCAATGTTGAACTTCCTTTTGCAACCTTCATAGCTCATATACCTAACCATCCCAAAAATAGGTCTTTCTTTCCAAGGCCTATCGTGAACACCGCCGATTGCCCAGGCGATTCCTGTGTATCCGTTAGGGTCCCTACCGTCAAGTTCATACTTATCGTTGAGATATATTGCAAAATTCAACGCATCTTCTGGCGAACGTGTCCATTCAAGTATCTTCTTCGCCCAATACATTCTCAAAAATCCGTGCATCTTCCCTTTCTTCACCATTTCCAACTGCGCTGCATTCCATAAATTATCGTGTGTTTTTGCATATTCAAGTTCTTCAAGCGAATATACATACTCTCGTTTATCATTCTTGTGAACGTTCAGAGATTTCTTTGCCCATTCAGGAAAACCGTTGAACGAATCGTAATTTGCGTTATACAAGCAAAAATTATCGGCGAGTTCTCTTCGAACAATAAGCTCTTCTAAAAAATCTGCAACACTTTCTGGATAGTCAGACTCGTATTTTATCACCTCCAAGGCTACACGTTGTGGAGCAATTTGCCCAAAGTGTAGATAAGCGGAAAGATTCGATGTTGCATCCTCTGTAGGGTTGTTTCGAAGCTCACTGTAGAACTTCAGTTTCTTTCTTGAAAACTCCTCAAGCAGTTTCATACCTTCGATAAACCCTGGTTTTAACCAATTTACAGGTGCAACAGACCTATCTACATCCAACTTTTTCAAAATCTCCTCAAATTTATTGAGCTCAGATAACTTCCCAAACTCCAAATTGGCTGCAGGCATCTTCTTAGCAGTTGGGAAGGATGTTAGAAACTCTTGCAGATACCTTTTTATCTTAGGTCTTAACGTGTAAGCTCCGTACTCTTGCTTTTGAGAAACGAAGAAAGCAGGAACAACATTGTGTGCATCCACTTCGTACACAGGGATATTCAAAACTCGAATTAGGTTTTCTTTCCAACTTTTTACTATCCTCAGTGGGTTAAAATCGGTTACTAAAGCGCAGGCGTTGACCTCTTTTATCAATTTGTAAATCTTCCTAGCCGGTTCTCCAAAGGTAAAAACCAAAGGAACATTTGACTCTTCTAAAAAAGCCCTTGTCTGAAAAAGACCTTGGAGCATGAAATCGTAGTGCCTAAGAGGAGCATTAAGGAAAGATGGCACGATGTTGAAAACCACTATCAACCCAACGTTGTTTTTTAAAGCTAACAGCTGAGCGTATAACAAAGCCCAATTATCAAAAGCTCTTTGGTCACGTTGCATCCAATAGACAACAGGACCTTTAATTGAAAAATGCCTTTCTACTATTTTTAAAACCCGAATTCGTCGAGAATCACAAAAGATTTCGGTGTTCAAGGCTTTTCACCTTCTTGAGCAAGAAAATAAATTACAACCTCCGAAAATTTCTGAAAGTCGTCGATGATATAAAGGTTAGACATTACCTTCAAATCCGAAGCACCGAATCCTTCAACACATCTGAAATGTGATTGGAATGTTGAAGAAATCTTTTCTTCTATCCTTTCTTTGGAAGGAATCAATATTGCAAAAAGTGGTTTCCCATAGCAAGTTAAATAATCTATATGCCATCGCAGACGCTTATCTGACGAAAAATGCCTTTCTACTCTTTTCTCAAGATTTCCCATACCTGAGCCGATGTAAGCATATGTGCCAGGATTTAACTCCCAACGAGTTCTACTCAACTGTAATTCGACAAAGCTATCGAGTGTTAGAACAAAAATGTAGGCTCCCTTCATAAGTTGTCTACTCCTATAAGCCCTTGAACAAATTTCGGAAAAGGTACGAGTAACATACCATTGCAAGAATCTCCGAATATTAAAGAATTTTCAATTGTTGGAAGGTAAACGGTTAAAGCGCATATTAAAGCATCATCAATATCTTCTCTTTCTTTAAGTGACCCAAAAGAAACATTCGGCAAATCGATATATTGAGAGATTTTTTGCTCTATGACTTTCAATTTTGCCAGCCTTTCTTCTTTTTTGCCCCTTTTGTAGCTAAATAATTTTCCGAAAAATATAGCTGTTAAAGTAGCGTGTGGATACACCTCAAAAATATTTTGGTTTTCAAAACAAAAACCGATTTTGTTTAACTCCATGTACAACATCGTCGGGAAAAATGATTTGTACAAACTACTATTTACAGGATAAAGCGGGGTTTTTATAGGATAATTTCTAATAAACTCAAGCTCATTTTCTCTGTGACCATAAGAGTTCCTTATAACCAATGGCGCATCGACACCTATCACAGATGACTTTCCCAAAGATGAGATAGCATCAACTATTTCTTTTACATCTTTTGTATAAATATATCTTTCTAATTCGAGTTTCTTTGATAGTTCGTTTAACTTTACTACAACAACTGCGGTAGGCTTTTGCCCTGTCCAAGAAGGGTCTATACCTACAAAATAGTGGAATTCCCTTTCATACTTAAACACAACCATAACAACCACCCTCACTGTAATATCCAACACTTATATCATAGCATAAATTATAGCATTCTACTCTATTTCAAAACGCCTGAGAGATAGGAAAATGTTTGTATTGTGTAACAGAGATTAGAGCAAATCCGTTACTGGAATAGACTTTACAGTTAACACAAGGCATAGTAAAATGGCAATCGCCGTCCGCAAAAAGACGAAAAGGACGAAG